>Ga0315902_10004322_pt1 | contig 20597 bp, 13 predicted proteins | sample LakEriMetagenome_9_FD_203523 | JGI IMG/M metagenome (GOLD analysis project Ga0315902, IMG submission 203523) | Freshwater fungal communities from buoy surface, Lake Erie, Ohio, United States - Buoy 12 MA117 | ecosystem: Environmental > Aquatic > Freshwater > Lake > Lake biofilm | place: USA... | reverse complement strand
ATCGCACGATTCTCCCGATCCCGAATGGTGAGTTAGCCGTTAATCCGAATCTTCTTCAAAACCCCGGATTCTAATGATGATCCGCTCCGTCATATTGTTCCTTCTAAGTATAGCCGCTATTTCTTTGGGGGCGCAACCGGATCTGCAAAAAGCAGGTAAGCAGTCATTCACATTTGACGGTGCTGCCTCTGTTCGGGCAAAGCCAATACAGGTTTGGTATTACAGTCCGACCAACCGCCCCGATACCTTGCCAATCTTGATCATGTTGCATGGGGCAGAGCGTAATGCGTCCGGTTATTTGGATCAATGGATCCCCGTTGCCGAACTGCATCAGTATGTGGTGGTGGCGCCGGAATTCTCCAAAGAGGATTATGGTGGTGCTGCGCGGTACAATAGCGGAAACGTGTGGAATGAAAAGATCGGAAAATTGAATCCGGAAGACACCTGGACCTTCTCATCCATCGAACCGCTCTATGATTATGTGCGAGGCCTGACGAATAACGGATTCCCCGGTTATTACCTCAGCGGTCATTCTGCCGGTTCGCAATTCGTACACCGGTTTCTTTATATGGTTCCTCAGAACCGAGCCATGCGTGTTGCCATTTCCAACGCCGGCTGGTACACGTTTCCAGACAGAAAGCGTGATTTTCCGTTCGGGCTGAATAATGTACCGGTAGGTGACGATCACCTTAAAAAACTCTACTCGAAAGAAGTCTTCGTTGTATTGGGTGAGGCCGATACAGCCACCAATAGCACGAATTATAATAAAGGACCTGAATACGATTGGCAGGGTACGGGCCGATTTCAACGCGGACAATCTTTTTATGGAGCATCGGAACAACTGGCTGGTTCGCTTCGCACCCCCTTTAGATGGAAACTGATCACGCTGCCGGGCGTAGCGCACTCCAATGCTTCTACAGCCAAAGCTATCGGCGCTTTATTTAAAATGAACCTTCGCTGACACAATGCGGAAACGTTTGAAAAATATAATCGGCACACTGACCTTCTGGGTACTCACCGCCATTTTTGCCGGTGCGATGCTGGGGCATTTTTCACCCGATACGGGCGTGGCCATGGAGCCGTTGGGCAAACAATTCATCAATATTGTCAAGCTATTCATCAATCCCATCATTTTCCTGACGATTGTACTTGGTGTCAGTGGAATGGGAGACCTCAAGCAAGTTGGACGGGTAGGGGGCAAGGCGATCATTTACTTTGAAGTTGTTACTACGCTGGCTTTGTTCATCGGTATTGTCGTGGCGCATTTCGTTCAACCGGGTGCGGGCGTTGATACCTCAACCGCAGCCGCTACACAAGTTTCAACGTTTCAACAGCGTGCATCGGATTTTTCCTGGCTCAAATTCCTCAAAGAAAACCTGACGATACAAGTGTTGTTGATCTCGATCGTGTCAGGTGTGATACTCAGCCGCTATTCGGGTAAGGAGCAAGTGATCAAACCTCTGAAAAAAGCTTCGGGTTATGTATTCAAGGCCTTGCATTGGGTGATGTACGCAGCACCTATCGGTGCGTTCGGCGGTATGGCCTTCACCATCGGTAAATACGGGATCGATACGTTGATCCCTTTGGCTAAACTCATGGTCTCCGTTTATCTCACCATGTTCGTTTTCATTTTTGCTGTGATGGGCGGAATCCTTTGGTACTACAAAGTATCCCTGATAAAATTCCTGAGTTATATACGGGAGGAGTTACTCATCGTTTTGGGTACATCCTCTTCGGAAGCCGCGCTTCCTTCTCTGATGGAAAAGCTGGAACAGATGGGTTGTTCCAAACCGGTGGTGGGATTGGTTGTACCGGCCGGCTATTCTTTCAACCTGGATGGCACAACTATTTATTTGTCGATGGCCGTATTGTTTCTGGCGCAGGCATTCCAAGTAGATCTTACGCCCGAGCAAATGCTTTACATCACGGGTGTGTTGATGGTCACTTCTAAGGGTGCCGCCGGTGTTACCGGAAGCGGCTTTGTGGTGCTGGCTTCCACGCTCACGGCCGTACAGGTAATTCCCGTATACGGATTGGCGCTGCTGTTGGGGGTAGATCGTTTCATGTCGGAGGCCCGTGCCATCACCAATTTCATCGGCAACGGGGTAGCTGCCATCTTCCTGGCCAATCAGGAAAAAGCATTCGACCGAAAAAAAATGAATAAGGCTTTTCGAATACATCAGGATCATTTATAAAACATCAATCATTTTACAGACTATACATCACGACCAAAACTGACACCATGAATACCAAGTTTCTGCAGGTTGTTTGCTTTTTTCTCTTCAGTACTCTTGTACAAGTAAAGGCACAGGTTACCATTATCAACGAATCATTCAATTCTGCCACTGTACCCACATTGCTAACGGGTTGGTCTGCCAGTGCCACCGGCAATGGTACCGCAACACCGGTAGGAGGTGGTACGTGGGTGACTAATTCCGCGAATGCATCAACCACCTATGCCGGGGCATCCGGTGGAGCCAAGATGGTCGTATACAATACACCGGCTTCCACGACGCACACGCTAGTATACAACAATAATCTCTCCACCATCGGATACAACAACATCAAAGTATTTTATGGTGGACGTCGTTCTGGTTCAACGGTGACGGAAGCCACATTTGAGTATAGCATCAATGGAACGACCTGGACGCCGGTAGCTATCACCACGCCTCAAACAACCACCGGAACCTGGGCCATCATAAATGGGGGTGCCGGTTTTTCTTTGCCTGCTAATGCGGCAGGTGTAGCCAATCTTCAATTTCGCTGGAGTTACACCACACCCGTAACAGCCAGCACCAGTGCTAACTACAGTTGGGATGATCTGACGGTGCAAGGAAACCCAGTTGGACTGATCTATAGTATCAGTTCATTCAATGGTAATTTTGGTGTAGTTAAACCGGGTGGTAATAGTGCTTCCTCTTCCTTTACTGTTGAAGGTAACGGGGTGTCACAAGATATTCAGATCACTCCTCCCGCCGGCTTCGAGATGCGAACTGGTGCGAATCCGTTTTCATCAAACCCGATCACCCTCACTCAATCCGGTGGTACTGTGCCGCTGACAACCGTCGATGTCCGATTCAGTCCCACTGCCTTCCAATCATATAGTGGCAACATCACATTGGTATCAGGCATTTACAACCGTACGATCCCTGTATCCGGCATCGGGGCGATTAAAAGCATTGCGGCAGGAAACTGGAGTAGCGCGGCAACTTGGGATGGCGGTATCGTCCCAACATCAGCCGAGAATGTATACATCACTGCGGCTAACCCCGTTACTGTTGATGTAGCCACAGCAGAATGTAAGAACATTGATTTCGATCCTACAGGTACAAGCGGACTTCTCATTATGGGTTCTTCTTCTAGTGTGCTCAACGTGAACGGTGATTTCAACTTGGGTAATACGTCTCAAATGGTTTTCACCACCTGGCCGGCTGGTGCTAAGCTTCGGTTCGCGGGTAGTGCGGCTATACAAACGATCAATGGATTGAATACGGGCACCACTAATTCAGGGGGAATCATGGAGTTAGTGGTCGATAAATCAGCCGGCAAATTGACTACGCCCGGGAATAACAGCAAACTGACGATCGGTACTTCAATTAATGTTGTTTCCGGAACCTTTGAATTAGGGCTGGCTGATGATATTTTCGGCCGCGATCAAACCGGTGCGAATGCATTGCCTACGATCGCCGTTCAATCGAGTGGAACCTTCACCATCACGTCTGGCGGCGCTTCACAGATCAATGCAGGCTCCGCCTCTTCCGGTGGTAAGATCGGCAAGATGACCATATATGGTGTTGCTGAATTGTCGACCACCAGTTCGGTGGGGATTCAATTCAGTGACATCGATGTTGAATCCGGCGGAACCATCCGATTGATGCCAACTTGGTTCACCAGCAGTGCGATCGCCCTCAATTCCGGAACCATCACTGTAAAGTCGGGTGCTACCCTTCGTTATTCAACAACAAATGCCGCGATTTGGAATCCAACGGCTTCAGTAGTTCTCAATGCCGGTAGTGTGCTGAACATTACGACCATTACTGCTCCTACACTGCCGCTCAATTTCACCGATTTTGGAGCTATCTGGCGATACAATTATGCCGGTAATCAGGATGGAGTAGGGATCTCAGCCCGTACCATCAAATATCTTGAGCTCTCCGGTGGCGGGGTCAAAACGTTGGGTGCCGCTGTAATTGTATCGGACACACTTTCACTTACCGAAACTTCTTCCTTGAATCTCGGATCCGCTTCGCTCACCTATGGTGTAGGATCTACATTGCAATATGGTAGTCCAACACAAGTCGATGCACAAACGACATCCACGACAGAATGGCCAACGAGTGGCTCGGCACCAGCCAATGTCCGCATCCGAAATGCCGGAGGTGTTACAATGGATGCCAGCCGAAACATATCTGGGAACCTCGCTATGAGTAACGGTATCCTGACCCTTGGGGCCAGTTCCCTTACCGTCGGAAGTATTACCGGTGGCTCCGCATCTGCCTATGTCTCCACCACTGGATCGACAACATTGACCGTGGCTGGAGTTGGTTTAACGGCAGTTCAATTTCCTGTAGGAGTTGGCTCGTATACACCGGTTACCATTCAGAATAACGGCAGCACGCCCGATAACTTCTCCGTAAATGTTGCCGCTGGAACGCCCTGTGATGCAGTGGCAACGAATAGTGTAAATCGTATTTGGACGATCACGGAAGGCACCGCCGGTGGAAGTGAAGCCAACATCATTTTTCAATGGAATGCCGCAGAGGAGAATCCCGGCTTTGTTCGCAGTCTTTCGACTGCGGTTCGTTGTAACGGGACCAGTGTAGACTTAGTAGGTACAGCCGGCGCAGCAAGCGGCTCAAATCCGTATACACAATCATTGCTGGGGGTAGCAACATTCGGACCGATGGGCGTGACGAATAGTGTAAACGATATTTTTCCAACGGCCCTTGTTACTCCAACAGATGGCGGATGTAAAACGGCCTTAGAATTTGTTACTGTCAACTTTAAAAATAATAGCCCTTTCCCGATTGATTTGAATAAAAACGCTGTAACTGTTTCGGTAACCGCGACAGGTGGATACAATAGTGTATCTACAGTTGCCGGCTTTGTGTTGGCACCCGGTGCCTCTACGAATGTGATATTGCCTTCTACGATCGATATAAGTGCCGGTGGCAGTTTTGTTTTCAACGTAACCGCTACGGTGAATGGGGATGCGAATACGGCCAACGATATATTAGCGCCTGTCACAATCAATGCCTCTGCACAACCCACTGCTGCCATCAGTTATGCCGGTACACCCTTTTGTGCCAATCTGGTAGGTGCTCAATCGGTAACACTCACTGGTTCAACCGGCGGATCGTTCAGCTCCACACCCGGACTCACCTTGGATGCCGGTACCGGTAGCATCACACCTTCCTCCAGCACAGCGGGTACCTATACAGTAACCTATTCCATCGCGGCGGCCAATGGTTGTAATGCGGTAACCACGACGGCTTCTGTATCGATCAATCCCCTTCGTAATGCTTCATTCAATTACGGAGCCACCAACACGTTCTGCCAAACCGGAAGCAACCCCACGGCTACTATCACCGGTACCACTGGCGGTACGTTTACAGCTTCACCGGCAGGGCTGTCAATAGACGCGAATACCGGTGCCATCAATCTGGCTGCTAGTGCCTTGAATTCGTACGCGGTTACGTATACTACGCCCGGTCCTTGTGCCGAGTCACTCACCTTGAATATCGCGGTGACCAGTGCGCCTTCAGCTAACTTCTCTTATCCTAATAGTTCTTATTGCACCAGTGGCGCCAACCCTTCACCTGTGTTCGGTGTCGGTGCCAGCGGTGGTGTATTCAGTGCCACACCCGCAGGCTTGTCGATCAACTCCTCTACCGGTGTGATCAACTTAGCAAGCAGTACACCCGGAACCTATACGATCAGCAATAACATCGTAGCCGGAGGCGGGTGTGCGGCCGCATCCGCTACATCTACCGTCACGGTCACTGCATTGCCTCAGGCAACGATCAGTTATGCCGGACCGAACTTCTGTGTCGGTAATACAACTCCACAACTTGTCACGCTCACGGGTAGCACAGGCGGTACATACAGTGCCTCACCGGCCGGACTTTCCATCAATGCTTCCACCGGATCAGTAACACCTTCAAGCAGCTCCGTTAATACGTATTTGGTTTCTTATACGATTGCAGCGGCAGGTGGTTGTGCAGCCGTTACAGCAACAGCCTCACTTGACATTACGTCGGTACCTGCTGCAACCATCAGTTATGCAGGCACTCCGTTCTGTGCCTCACTCAGCACCGCACAGCCTGTAATCCAATCTGGAACCACCGGTGGCACCTACAGTGCTTCACCGGCCGGCTTATCGATCAATACCGCTACCGGTGCTATTACTCCATCCACCAGCACTCCTGGTACATATACAGTTACCTATTCGATTCCAGCAAGTGGAGGATGTGCTACGCTCAACGTAGCGGCATCTGTTACAATCACATCGGCTCCAACAGCCGCGATCTCTTATGGGGGAACGCCTTATTGTGCTTCTATTACTTCGCCACAAGCAGTTACGCAAACCGGAACGACAGGCGGTACCTACAGTGCTTCACCCGCGGGATTGTCAATCAATCCGTCAACCGGTGCCATCAATCCTTCGGCCAGCACAGCCGGCTCATACACGGTTACCTATATAGTGGCCTCTGCGGGGGGATGTGCTTCCGTAACAGCCAATGCAACCATTGTGATTACAGCCGTTCCACAAGCGGCTATCATATATGCCGGTTCGCCATTCTGCACATCGTTGTCTACGGCACAAGCCGTCACCCTTACGGGTGTTACGGGTGGTGGTTATACTGCAACACCCGGCGGACTGACTTTGAATGCCTTCACTGGTGCTGTAACGCCGTCTTCCAGCACTCCGGGTTCCTATACCGTCAGTTATACGATCCCAGCAAGCTCAGGTTGTCCAACTCGTGATGTAACGACGCCGGTAACGATCACCCCTGCACCGGCAGCCACCATTAGTTACACGGCTACTCCTTATTGTCAAGGTAGCGGATTGGCCACGGTAACAAGAACAGGTTCTTCGGGCGGTGCATATAGTTCAACAGCAGGTCTGGTGATCAATGCTTCTACCGGCGAGATCAATCTGAATACGAGTACACCGGGCACCTACATCGTTACGTATTCAATCGCGGCGAGTGGCGGTTGTGTTGCCTTTAGTACAACTGCTTCGATCACTATCAATGCACTTTCCGTATCTGCCACTAGTGCAACCGTTACGCCGACCAGCTTCTGCGGTCCCACAAACATTACACTCCGCACAGTCGGCGGCACACTTGCACCGGGTGCTAGCTGGGTATGGTACAGCGGATCCTGTGGTGGTACGCGTGTTGGTACCGGTGCTACGTTGCCGTTGACCGGCGTACCAGCAACCACTACTTATTTTGTTCGTGCAGAGGGTGGAACGTGTGCCAATTCTGCTTGCGTATCTACAATTGTTACGATTAATACTGTACCAGCGATTCAGATCGATGTACTGGGCGATACCAGCTTGTTGCCGGGTAAGACCTGTACACTGATCGCAACAGCCAATCCGTTGAATGCAGCCAACACATTCGCTTGGTTCCTCAATGGTACTCAAGTTACCGGTGCCACATCCAGTTCACTGATCGTGGATGTTGACAAAGTCGGATTGTACACGGTACGCGTCACTACACCGAGCGGATGCAGTACTACCTCTGTCGGACGACGCATCAATGCAGCCGCCTCGGCCCAGGTATGGATCGCGCCGAATCCGAGCACCGGACGATTCCAGGTGCGCTTCTACTCGCGCGCGACCGTATTCAATTTCAAGCGAACCTTGCTTGTATACGATACACGTGGTGTGCTGGTACACTCCGTTACCGTACCGATCACCGGTCCGTATAGCACCATCGATGTCGATCTAACCGCTAAACCGCGAGGCATGTACTTCTTGTTCCTGCGCAAAGAGAATGAGGAGAAACTCGGGGCGGGACGCATCTTCCTGTATTGATAAATGTTAATCCTTCATAAGCCGGGTCATTGATCCGGCTTTTTTTATACCTTGTTTTCATGAAACAACTCTGCGTTACTCTCATTACTTTCTTCATTTCGATGGTGGCTGTTGTATCTGCTCAATCACCCATCGGGGTGTTTGATTCGGGTACAGGCGGACTCACCGTTCTGGAGGCCATTCTCAACCTGGATGCTTTCAATAATAAGACAGGCAAGCCTGGGGCCGACGGGAAAAAAGATTTTGAACGGGAGTCCTTTCAATATTTAGCCGATCAGGCTAACATGCCCTACGGAAACTATGCTGCCGAAAAGAAAACGGACCTGCTGAAAGAAAACATTCTGAACTGCATGGATTTTTTGCGTGGACAAACTTTCATGACCCGAAGAGATAACAACTGGAATCCGCAGCGTAAATCCTCAGTGAAAATGCTGATCCTCGCCTGCAACACGGCCACGGCCTATGCACTTACGGATATACGCGCACACGTCAACCGAACGGATAAGCAAACACCCGTGATCGGTGTCATCGATGCCGGATCCAAAGCAGCACTTCTTCATCAGCAGAAAAATCAGGGAACCATCGGTGTGTTTGCGACCGCGGGAACCGTGGCCTCCGATGGCTATCCACGCACCCTTCGCAATATGGCCGCCTCATACGGATTGAATCAACTTTCTATCGTAAGCCAGGGCGGATTCGGCTTAGCGGAGAGCATCGATCGTGATTGGAGTTATTATGTCGATACAGCCACGCAGACCCGCTCCGATTATAAAGGTCCCTCTCTACAGAACAAGAATTATCCCATTCGCCCCGAGCTGATGAAGGTCTATCAGTTCGATACCACCAACAATCGATTGCTTTGTGAATACGATGATCAAGGCCGTTGTACCGAAGTGCAACTCAACGATCCGGTGAACTATACCCGTTATCACCTGGTGAGTTTGCTGGAGAAAATGCGAGCAGAAAAATTTACCCTACCGCTCAACACGTTAATTCTTGGATGTACGCATTATCCGTACATGCGCGATACTATTCGAACCGTTTTAAAAGAGTTGTATCAGTACCAGGAAAATGGTTCTTATATCTACCGAAGTGTATTGGCTGCAGATGTCGAGTTGATCGATCCTTCGATTGAAACAGCTAAGGAGGCGTATATAGCACTCAGAAATCAATCCCTTCAGAACCGCAAGCCGATCCAATTTTCAACTGCGATGCCCCGCGCGGAGTTTTTTATCTCTGTGCCAAATCCTGATGCTTCGTTGGTGCAGTTGCAGCCGGATGGCTGGTTCACCTATGCATATAAATATGGAAGAGTACAAGGGGAGAAACGTGATGATGTTCGCTATGTTCCTTTCGATCGAATCAACGTGTCGGATGCGACGTATAAGCGTTTTCAGATGGCTTTGCCCAGTGTTCACTCACTACTCCGTCCGCACCCCTAAGCGCTCATCTCTTTCGTGAAGCTGCAGAACACAAAATTCTGAACCGATCCGGAAGGCGTGAGGTGATCTTCTCGTTTACAGCCTAGTTTTCGGAAATGTGCTTGCTCGAAGAGATGAGACATGGAGTCCTCGTTGTATTGCTTGATCTCGAGTCCGCTGCATTTTTTCGGTCCGTCTGTTGAGAAGGTGGCTACGATCATTTTTCCTTTCACGGCTTCTTCCGCAATGTGCAGATAGGCTTGTACGGTTTCCGGTGAAGTCTGAAAATGAAAAGCGGCACGGTCGTGCCAAACATCATATTTTTCATTGGGATGAAAATCTAGCACGTCACTCACGACCCATTTCACTTTTAGGGCCTGATCACCCAGCCTTGATTTGGCCCGGTTGATGGCGGCTTCAGAAATATCAAGCACGGTTACATCTGTATAGCCTTCTTCTACGAGGTGGTCGACCAGTTTGCTGTCGCCGCCACCGATATCAATGATCTTGGCCGTTTTTGGCGGATCGAGCCGATGCAGGAATTCCAAGGAAGTGGCGGGCACGTCCTGTGTCCAGCTAACCTCGTTGGGCTGTTTGGTCTCGTAAATCGTCTCCCAGTGCGTCTTGATTGATTTATTCATGATGCAAATATTGACTATCAGGCAAGTGCTGTCAGTGACATATATCACGCCCGTTAGAATGGGGATCGTGGGGCTTAGCCCTCTTACCTAAAGATTTTTCCCGATTTTGAAAACCACTTGACTAAACCATCCTTTTATTGCATTGTATTAACATTTATGTAACTTAGAACCCGAAATGTGTGACATTTTAGGCTATTTTTATTTTAAAAATTAAACAAAGCTGAGTATGAAGAAAGCACTAAGTCTTCTTGCCGTACTGCTACTGGGCAGCTTTGTTCTGTTTGCGCAGGACAGGGTCATATCCGGTAAGGTTACCGATGAGAGCACAGGATCCCCCATCGCGGGTGTTTCTGTGGTTGTTAAGGGCATGCAGGGAGGTACCTCCACAAAAGAGGATGGTTCCTTTCAGCTGACTGTTTCAGCCCAGGCTAAAACCCTTGTTTTCTCCTCTGTGAACTACGGTTCAAAGGAAGTAGCACTGGAAAATAAAACAGTTTTTTCAGTGAAGATGATGAGCGAAGAGAAATCCATGCAGGAAGTGGTGGTTACCGGTTATCAGACGGTGCGCAAGAAAGACGTAACGGCTGCGATCTCCAAGATCAGCGCCGCAGACATCGATAATTTGCCGATCCCCAACTTCGCACAAGCTATGCAAGGCCGTGCAGCCGGTGTGATCGTAGCGGCTGCCAATGGGGTGCCGGGCGGTTCACTGAGTGTCATCATTCGTGGTGTCGGTTCGATCAATGCCGGTACAACGCCTTTATATGTAGTGGACGGGGTGCAGCTCAACACCGGTGTTGGTTCGATCAATACCCAGAATAACCCCCTGAACTTTTTGAATCCGGATGATATCGAGTCAATCGAAGTATTGAAAGATGCGGCGGCGGCTTCAATCTATGGAGCACGTGCCGGTAACGGGGTGGTATTGGTTACAACCAAGAAAGGGAAAGCCGGTAAACCCAAGTTTACTTTCAATTCTTATATCGGTCAATCTAGTCCGCTGCAAACGCTCGATGTGCTCAATTCACAGCTCTGGCTGAAACTTCGAACCGAAGCGTTGGTAAACTCAGGCGTGTCCCCAGCCAATGCTCGGATCACGGCTTTGTCGAATATGGGCTTGCCTGCCAACACGACCGATGAAAAGATCGACAGTTTGCCAACTTACGATTGGCAGAAGGAGTCTTTCGGTAAAGGAACGATTTTCAACACAGAAATGTCGATGAGCGGTGGCAACCAGAATGTCAGTTACTATTTGTCTGGCTCCTACTCCCGCCAAACCGCGTTTATTGCTCCGACCGATTTTCAACGGGGTGCGATGCTCTCCAAGACTAATTTCCGCATCAACGATAAATTCAGTCTGGAGAATTCACTCAGCTTCAGCACGGTCTCTCAAAATGCACCTTACAGCCTTGGAAATACCGGATTCGGTAATCCGGCATATGCAGCGGGTATGATTCTGCCGAACAATCCGATCTACAATCCGGACGGAACGTATTATGGGTTGCCCGGTTCCGGCCAGAACATGGTCGGTACGTTCAACCACAACGTGATGGCAGTAGGGGAGTACGCTAAATATTTCACTCGTACTAACCAATTTGTAGGAAGCCTGACAGCCACGTATAAATTGTTACCTAGCCTGACGCTTCGTTCCATGATCGGTCTCGACTACCGCCTGACGCAAGATCATCGTTATCAAGATCCTCGGATCAACGACGGATTTAGCGTGAACGGACGTCTCTCCGATCAAAGCGATTGGAACACGAACCTGATCACTACCACTACCGCCAACTATAATAAGACATTCAAAGATGTTCATAATGTTACAGCTTTGGCTGGTATCGAGTATCGTCGTGATCAAAACCAATGGATACAGGCAGATGGACAAGGGTTTCCATCTTATCTGTTGCAGTACCTGAGTGCGGCCTCAACGCCAGTAGCCGTATCCGGACAGTGGACAGCCAGCGCAACCTTCTCCCAATTCGGAAAACTCGGCTACTCCTACAACAGCCGTTATATATTTAATTATACCGTTCGTCGTGACGGTTCCAGCCGTTTCGGTATTAATAATAAGTACGGGGTATTCCAGTCTGCTCAGTTTGCTTGGAACGCCAAAGAGGAGAATTTTCTGCGTAATGCTGACTTCCTCTCTGAACTGAAATTCCGTTACGCATTCGGTCAGGCCGGTAATGACCAGATCGGAAACGTTTTGTATGCCCAGCTCTATGGAGCCACCCGTTTATATGGAAACGCCTCCGGTATCTTCCCCAGCCAATTGGGTAATCCAGATTTGACCTGGGAAAACCGTGAGGAAAGCAACCTGGGAATGGACATCGGATTCTTGAAGAATCGCATCACCCTGACTGTCGATGCCTACCGTCGAGTGAACAAAGACCTGCTCCTAAGCCGCCCGCTCTATCAAACCACCGGATTCAGCTCCATTCAGCAGAACCTGGGTAAAATGGAGAACAAGGGACTTGAATTCTTACTGACTGTTATTCCATTTAATGGAAAATTCAAGTGGACCAGCAGCTTTAATATCGCTTTCCAGGAGAATAAAGTACTGGAGCTCTACAATGATCTTCAGTTCCTCCCATCGGATGCCTCCATCCGCGTCGGTTCTCCGATCGGATCATTCTTTGTTGCCCCCTGGGCTGGTGTTAATCCCGCTACCGGTCGCGGTATGTGGTACGATATAAACAACAATATCACCTACAATCCAACCGCCAACGACCGCCGTATCATCGGTAATATTTATCCCACTCATTTTGGCGGATGGAACAATACGCTCTCTTATAAAGGATTTTCGTTGGACGCATTTTTCCAGTACGAATATGGTCGTACTCGTCTAGATGGACAATTCCAGCAAATGATGCGTATGGCGGGTGCTACAGTCAACACCTTGACATTCGGTTATACCTCACGTTGGCAGAATCCGGGCGACATTGTCCCCACCCCTCGTGCATTCAATGGAATGGCCGACTATAACAGTGCTGGTTGGGGTTCCGGTAGCCGCTATCTCTTCAAGACGGATTATATCCGTCTGAAGCAAGTGACCTTGGGATACGATCTGCCTGCCTCCGTATTGAAGCGCTACAAGTTTGAGGGCGCTCGCGTGTATGTGCAAGGAATCAACCTCTGGACATATACCAAATGGAACGGGTACGATCCTGAATTCACCGGAGATAATTTCGGTATTATACCTCAATCCAAGAATATCACAGCCGGTGTGCAGTTCCGCTTCTAATCACCCAAACACAAAAAACAATGAAACGCAATACATACAATCTACTGGGTCTGCTGCTTGGGATAATGCTGTTCACCGCCTCCTGCAAAAAGCAGCTTGATATTCCCTCGCGCACCTCTCTTGATGCGAACGTGGCCCTCACCACCAAAAGTGGTATCGAGTTCGCCATTAATTCCGTTTACTCTATCCTAAAAAGAGAGAGCCATTACGGACGTGATCTGTTCTCTGTGACGGATGCCATGGCCGATATCGCTTTTGCCAACGGCCGTTCCTCTCGTTTGCTAACAGAAAACCGTAACGCAGCACTTGCGAACGTATTGATCTGGCAAGGTTCTTATGCCGCGATCAACGAGATCAATTTGACCCTCGAGGCCTATCCAAAACTGGCTGATGCTACAAATGCCGAGAAAGCTCGCTGGGATGGTGAGTTGAAATTTCTGCGCGCTTTTTACTACTTCGACTTAGTGCGCAACTACGCCTATATCCCCACATTTGTTGTGCCGAATCAGGACAAGGGTGGCGTGGTGCTCACACTCCAGGGTTTCAATTCCGCTATAGCAGCAACCGGCTATGCACCTTCGCGTGCTTCCATCCAGGAATGTTATCAGCAGATCTGGACAGATCTCTATGCGGCTATCAATCAACTTTCTACTGCTAATCGCGGTCGTAATTATGCCAGCAGACATGCTGCACTGGCTCTCGGTTCCCGCATCGCTCTTTATGAGGGTAATTGGTCTCGTGCAGATTCCATGGCAACCGCCGCCATCGGTCTCTCTGGTGGTATCGGATCACTCACAACCACCGCAAACTACGTTAGCGGATGGCGTGCCGCTGATCATCCGGAAGGGATCTTCCAGGTTTGGTTTGCTACACTGGCTGAGAACCTGGGTGTGAATACTTCATTAGCAGCGACACACACTACTTTGGCTGCACCCGGCGCCTTTGCTGGCGTACGCCAAGGTCAGGGTGACCTGGTCCCCAATGGATTTCTGCTGACGCAATTGGGTGTATCTGGATTTCCCGCCAATCTGGCGCAAGCACCTGTTCCGCCTGCACTTACCTACAGCAATGATATCCGTAATCGCTTGTTCGAGTGGGGTGTAAATGCTTCCGGTCATTATGTAGAGTGTACCAAATGGTTAGGCAAGAACGGTGGACCGAACTGGGACAATACCGTTGTGCTTCGTTGGGCAGAATTATACCTGAATCGTGCAGAAGCTCGTTATCGGTTGAATAATGAAGCCGGTGCCTGGAGTGATCTGAATACTATCCGCACTAACCGCTATGTTGGTTTTACCGTTCCAGGAACGCCGCTGACCGGACAAGCATTATTGGATGAGATCTGGCGTCAGCGTATGCTCGAGTTTGCATTTGAAGGGCATCGTTTCTATGACCTGAAGCGTAATGGTCTCTCCATTGTGAAAACCAACCCGGCCACGAATATGCCTGCGACTGATTTCCGCCTACTGCCTCGTATTCCTCTGGGTGAAGTCGACGGCAACCCCAATCTGGCGCAAAACTTTGGTTATTAATCGTACAAAAAATTGAATATGAAATCTAAACTGATGATGATCATTACGGGATTGGCACTGGTTTTGCTTCTTCCGTCCTGCATCAAACAAATCGATAAACGCTTCACAGGAACAACCGTGGTGGAGATCGACCCCACGGTTCTTAATTCCGCCAACTCAATCGCCGGTTATCCTGTACTGACTAGAGTACCCAACTTCGGTGTGCCGTCAGCTACCTCCGATTCCACCTTGCGTCGTTTGAACGGACGAGTGCTGATCCGATTGAATCTGGTCGGCCCACAATCTGAAACACCTCTGACAGTAGGTTATAAGGTGATGACCACCTCACCATTGACTACAATTTCCTTCCCAGCAACGGTTACCGGTCAGCTTCCTTCAATGGCTGCCGGCACGCTGGCTGTTTCTAACGCTGTTGCCGGCACGCATTACCAAACACTCTCTGGAACCTGTTCCATCCCGCCCCGAAGCTCCTTTGGCTTCATTGAGGTCAATACGATCCTGGGATCTGCTACGGCTGGACAGGCTCGTTTTCTGGGTATCCAGTTGGATTCAACCGGGACCGTCCTGCCCAACCCGAACTATAACAAGATCGGATTGGTGTTCGATCAGCGATAATCTTACATAAGTGTAAAATGAAAGGGCCGCATTGCGGCCCTTTTTTATTTGTACTGGCTCAATTAAAGTTTGAAGGTTCTTTTTGATCCCTCCTTTACTAGCCCCAATCATACCGCTCATTCAGGGCTTTGCCATCCGGCCGCAGGGTGTTTCCTCGGATCGAAAAAACGGTATGCGCGGCTAGGCCTTCGGATGGAATCTCATGGCCGATCATCGACTGGATATCGGTTGTTTTTACATTCGGCTCAATCCACCGCAGCGCCTGTTCCGGTGGCAGGAGCAAGGGCATCCGAAATTTATTGGCACCATCATTATGGATATTGCGAAACAGTTCATTGCCCTCTCGGGTGAGAATGGCAAAGGTTTCGGTACGCGGATTATACAGGGCAGGGATCAGCATCAACTCTCCGGAAGCGAGGCGAATATACCAGGGCATTTTACGGGTACGCCCCTTGACATTCTGGTGTTCATACACGCCGTCGGCAATCAGCAGGCATCGGTTGTTGATATATTGAAACCAAGCAGCATTTTGCTCGAGGATACGCTCCGATCGGGCATTAAAAAAACTATTTCCGTATTTCTGAAACTGATCGGGTCGGTCGATCATAAAATCAGCAATGAGTCCCCAGTGCATGGGAACAACCTCCGGAGTCTGGTCCTTCTCAATCAAGGTCCAGCAGGCAGGCCGAGCATGCGCTTGTAAATGCGGCTGATCACAATCAGCATCTGCATATTCTTTTTTGATTTTTACTCCCTTTATCTTCTGCGAAAGTCCATTCGAACCGATCGCTGCTTTATATCCGATATCGACACACATGATCGTAAAGCTAATTAATGAAGCAATTGCTGCAATAATGATTGGTTTTTGGACTTTTTTAATGCCTATTTTTAATCACATTCTACGGCTATGACCAACCTTAACATCGACAATTACCTCGATACGCACTACATCCACCGAAGCAACTGGCTGCGGGCGGCTGTACTCGGGGCCAATGATGGCATCATCTCTATCTCCAGTCTCGCGATCGGCGTAGCCGCCGCCAGCTCTTCCCGTGAGCCGATCTTGTTGGCGACCGTAGCCGGACTGGTTGCCGGTGCACTCTCTATGGCTGCTGGCGAATATGTATCCGTCAGTTCGCAAACTGATATCGAGCACGCTGATATCGAACGCGAGAAAAAAGAGTTGGAAGAGATGCCGGCCGAAGAAATGCAAATATTGGCCGAGATCTATGAGCGCCGCGGATTGAAAAAAGAAACAGCCCTGCAGGTTGCCAAAGAACTAACGGAAACGGATGCGCTGGGAGCACATGTGCGCGATGAATTAGGCATCACGGAGCTTACACAGGCCAACCCGATCCAGGCGGCACTTGCCTCGGGAGCTGCATTCACGGCCGGTGGATTCTTACCGCTGCTGGTTGCCTTGCTGGCGCCCGTACCATTGATGGAATATGTCCTTTATGTAGTCACGATCATGGCCCTGGTGGTGCTGGGTGCAGTTTCCGCCCGTACCGGCGGATCCAGTCCCACAAAAGCTATTATTCGAATTGTTATTTGGGGTACCATAGCGATGGGACTATCCGCCCTCGTCGGTTATCTGTTCGGTGTGAGAGTCTAACGCAATACGACATGAAAACCATCACCGCCGATCTCAAGGATGTTCCGGCATTAGAAAATCTCATCAACCGAGCCTATCGTTCCAAGGATGGAGCGAGTAGCTGGACTAACGAAGCGCATTTACTGGAGGGTAATCGAACCGACCCAGATCATTTGAGAGAACTGATCGAGACACCCAACAGTATGATCTTGTTGTGTTATTCATTGAATGATGAGTTGATAGGATCCGTTCATCTTATCCGAAGCAAGGCTCACCTGTATTTCGGAATGCTCGCGGTAGATCCAGTGTATCAGTCCAAGGGTGTCGGACGATTTCTATTAGAGTCTGCCAAAGAATTTGCCCGCTCCAACGGATTAAGCCAAATCAATCTGACCGTTCTGTCCACGCGACAAGAGTTGATCGACTGGTATGCCCGGTCCGGTTTCAGGATTGTTCAAACGGATCTGCCTTTCCCAAATACGGAACGTTTTGGAAAACCGAGAATGCCGTTAAGTCTTGTGAAGATGGCTTGGTATACTCCGCCTGCGTGATTATCGAAACTAAAATCGTCCCCAGCATCAACATAGTTGCTAGGGACGATCTTTTCGTATTGCTTGTCAATCAACCAAACGGTTCAGATCGCGGCTACTGCTGCGACTGATTTTTTCAAAACATCTTCGTCGAGAACATGATCTTGCAATTTTCCTTGCATGTAATCCACATAGGCGCTCATATCGAAGTGTCCGTGTCCGCACAGATTGAATAAGATTACCCGATTGTCGCCGTTCAGCTTAGCTTCTTCTGCTTCCCGAAATACCTGTGCCAAGGCATGGGTGGCTTCGGGCGCGGGCATGATGCCTTCTGCTTTAGCAAACGTGAGTCCTGCCTGGAAACACTCCAGCTGCTGAATGGCAACGGCATCGATATTTTTTTCATTCAACAAATGACTGCACAGCGCACTGGCTCCATGATATCGCAAACCACCGGCATGCAATCCCGGGGGAATGAAATCATGTCCCAATGAGTACATGGGCAGGAGCGGTGTGAACCCGGCACTGTCACCGAAATCGTAACCGAACACACCTCGAGTCAGCTTCGGACAGGAGGCAGGCTCTACAGCAACGGCCCTAATTTTCTTCCCCCCGCGCAACATCTCTCCAATGAAAGGGAAAGCGATTCCTGCAAAATTCGATCCGCCACCTAAAGGCGCGATCACAACATCGGGGTATTCCCCCGCCATCTCGAACTGTAACATGGCTTCTTGACCGATGACAGTTTGATGCAAGAGCACATGGTTCAACACGCTGCCGAGTGCATAATGTGTTTTTTCATCCTGAATGGCTACCTCCACGGCTTCGCTGATCGCAATGCCCAAAGACCCGAGTATGTCCGGATCTTTTTCCAGTAGATCCCGACCCACTTGCGTCAAGTTGCTGGGTGATGGATGTACGGTAGCACCGAATGTTTCCATGATGGCCTTCCGATAGGGCTTCTGGTCATAGCTCCCTCGTACCATGAACACTTCACACTCCAGGCCGAATTGCGCACAAGCAAAGCTGAGGGCCGTTCCCCATTGTCCGGCACCGGTTTCTGTTACGATCTTTTTAATGCCCTCCTGTTTATTATAATAGGCCTGGGCGATGGCGGTATTGGTTTTGTGGGATCCACTCGGACTAACCCCCTCGTATTTGTAATAGATATGAGCTGTGGTGTTCAATGCTTTTTCAAGCCGGGTAGCTCTGACCAAAGGAGTTGATCGATAAAGTTGATACACCTCCTGAACCGGTTCAGGTATTTCAATGAATCGCTCTGTGCTTACTTCCTGTTTGATCAACTCCATCGGGAATAGCGGTGCCAGATCCGCCGGCCCAACGGGTTGTTTGGTGCCCGGATGAAGGGGAGGGAGTGGTCTGTTCGTGAGATCCGCTTGGATATTGTAATACTGCTTGGGGGTTTGTTCGGGGGAGAGATAATATTTCATATAATTGATTGATCAGGTTTGTTGATTGATTTGATCGAAAGAGATTCAGGAAAAGCGAAGGGCCTGTCTCTTTCGTAGACAGGCCCTTCTGTATTCGGTGTATATGGCGGTCAACGCCAATATGATATACCTCCCTGGCCTGTCGTATCAATACGCCAGCGCCAATAGAAAGAAGGAAGGATTGCAGAGATCATTTGATTTGTCATGTTTACCAACAAATCGAATATAGGGATTAATCATAGTTTGCGACCCGATCGAAATATTTTTTTTGAAATAGTCGGATTTTGTTGAACATTTAGGTAGAGTCATGAACAGATTCATTCATCAGCACGCAGGTATCTATATGCTCTACTGCCCAAAACGTATTATTTTTTGGATGGTCTTTTGCCTGAGTCCGATCTGGGGTTGGTGCCAGGTGAAATTGCACGTATTGGGTATAGCGCAAGATGCCGGACTTCCCCAATTGGGATGTGTAAAGTCCTGTTGTGTGCACGACGGAAAACCCAGAGAACGGATGCCAGTTGTTTCGTTAGGTATCACCCAGTCCGATCCAAAAAAAGGAGTATTGATCGAGGCTACACCAGATATCAATCATCAATGGCAACAATTCACAAAGATCAATCGTGGAATAGAGCCTTCATCGGTATTCATCACGCATGCGCACATGGGGCATTACAGCGGATTGCTGCAACTGGGACGAGAAGCGCGCAATACGAAGGAGGTTGCTGTATGCGGGCATCCGACCCTCACCGAATTCTTGCAACGCGATCAGCCCTGGGAACAGTTGGTTACGTTGAAAAATATCACTCCGGATCCGATGTCGATCGGCAGTTCAAAAACTATTGGGGAGCTGACTGTTACGGCGATTCAGGTACCGCATCGCGACGAGATCAGTGCCACGTATGCGTATCTCATCAAAGGATCAAGTAAAACCGCCCTCTTTCTTCCCGATATCGATAAATGGGAGAAATGGAATCTTTCGATCGATAGTTTAGTGCGTTCCGTCGACTATGCCTTTTTAGATGCCACGTTTTTTGATGAAACGGAATTGCCCGGACGAAACCTGAAGGAGATTCCGCATCCGACGGTTCGAGAAACGATGGAACGAGCGAAATCATGGTCGATGTCGGTCCGACAAAAAGTATATCTCATTCATTTCAATCACACTAACCCCTTGTTGCAGAAAGAAAGTGAGGCGTATCGGATGGTGATCGATTTTGGTTTCCAGGTGGCAGCTATCGGAAATATCATAAGTCTTTAATCAGCCATGAGCGCCCATCGAAATTATTTGATCCTTCTGCTGCATCTGATAGTAGTGTCCGTATCGGCCCAGCGGGTCATTCCCCCGAATGTAGACTGGTTCAATCAGCAAGAAATCGTTCTGGAGGATGCCTTAGAACGGTCAGACACGATGAACGCTCTCAACCAGGTACTCGCCTGGGATCCGGTATTGGCTTCCTTACAAACCGAATATCCGGAATTTGTGTCCTTAAAGCGAGCAGAACAAGCGTGGTTTTTGATC
>Ga0315902_10004320_pt1 | contig 20600 bp, 22 predicted proteins | sample LakEriMetagenome_9_FD_203523 | JGI IMG/M metagenome (GOLD analysis project Ga0315902, IMG submission 203523) | Freshwater fungal communities from buoy surface, Lake Erie, Ohio, United States - Buoy 12 MA117 | ecosystem: Environmental > Aquatic > Freshwater > Lake > Lake biofilm | place: USA... | reverse complement strand
TCGCCGACGAGGAGAACCCTGTGTTCGGAATGGGAATGTTCCATCGCCTTCCGCAGACGATGTCAGCGCTCGAGCGACTTCCGGAGAGCTTCCGAACCGGGATGGGTCACGACTACGACAGCCACGGACCCGAGGGCGCGGTCGGCATCGAGCGTTCGTTCGAGCCGTGGTCGAATGCGTTCTTGATTCCACTCGTCGTGCCCGCACTCGACGGCGTTGTGCCGAAACTCGACGGTGGCGCACGTGTCGCCGATATTGGCTGTGGCGCTGGCGGAGCCGCTTTGCGTCTGGCGCAGCGGTTTCCACGTTCTGAAGTCGTCGGCTACGACATCTCGCGCTACGCCCTCGATCGTGCCGAGACGAAACTTCGCGAATCGGGTGTGGCCAACGCACGCTTCGTCGATCCGCGACGAGAGCCTCTTCCCGACGATGGTTCTCTCGATCTCGTCACGGCGTTCGATTGTGTTCACGACATGACTCATCCGGCCGAGGTGATGCGGGCCATTCGCCGGTCACTGAAGCCCGACGGCACGTGGTTACTCGTCGACATCAAGGCCCTCGACACATTCGAGGAGAACGCTGCAAAGAATCCGATGGCCTCGCTGATGTACGGAATCAGTGTGATGTCGTGCATGTCATCAGCACTTTCGGCTCCCGGCGGGGCTGGGCTCGGGACCCTCGGCCTTCCTGAATCGAAGGCGCGGGCCATGGCTGAAGACGCCGGTTTCACCCGCTTCCGGCGCCTCGACATCGAACATTCCGTCAACGCTTTCTACGAGGTGAGACCATGACGACCCTGACACTGCAGGACATCAAGACCTTCGCGACCGGCCTCAGTCCGTGGGCCCACTTGGCGACGGTCGGCGCTGACGGCGAACCCGACGTCGTGCCGGTGCACCCGTGCTGGGAGGGGGACGTGATCTGGATCATGGTGGGGCGTGATTCGGTGAAGTCGAAGAATGTCGCTCACGAGTCCAGGGTGGCGTTGCACTGGCAGGTGACCGAGAACGGTGACGGCGTGGAGGTGTGGGGACGCTCGTCGCTACACACTGACGTCGATACCAAGCGTCGACTCTGGAATGGTGTGTTCGACTACGACCTGAACGCCTTTGCCCCGGGTGGACCCGACAACAGTCCGGACACGGTCTTCATGAGGGTCGACGTCGACCGGGCCATGCTCATGCGTGCGTACGGCATGGCTGGCATCGAGCGCTGGAAGCGCCACTGACGAACAACAACTTTCGACACGAAGGAAGAATCACCATGGCATCTCTCGAAGACATCAAGTCCGACAGTCGTCGGTACGGTCCGTTCGCATTCATTGCGACAACCGGTTCCGACGGTGAACCTCACCTGGCCCCGGTCGCAGTGAATTGGATCGGTGACCAGATCGCTACGTTCGTGCTGTCGAGCAGTCGCAAGGTGCGTAACGTCCGCCAGAACCCGCGGGCCACGGTTCACTTCTCGGTGAGTGAATCCACCAAGTGGGACAGTTGCATCGTCTGGGGCGAGGCTCGGATCGCCGACACCACGGCCGAACGAGTCGAACTCTGGGACAAGATGGGTTACGACCTCAAGGCGTTCGAGCCAGGTGGGCCCGAATCGGACAACCATGTCTTCTTGCTCATCGATCCGGTGCGCGCGACGATCCTTCGCACGTACGGAATGGCCGGTCGGGACACCTGGCGCCGTCCATGACGCGCCTGACGTCGCTCGACCGATCGATGATCGATCGGGTCGCCATCGTGACCGGTTCGGCCAGCGGAATGGGCCGGGCCACCGCACACCTCTTCGCCGATGAGGGAGCGCGTGTTGCGGTTGTCGATCTGGGAGCTGACCGCGTGGCGACGGTCGTGGGCGAGATCGAGGACGCTCACGGCTCCGGTCGTGCACTCGGCTTTCCCCTCGACGTGACGGATCGAGCCGCACTCGCGTCCATGGTGAAGCGAGTGCGTGACGAGTGGGGACGCATCGACGCTCTCGTGAACAATGCTGGTGTGTCGCTGGTGTCGAGCTTGCTTCAAGACGACGATTCGTTCCTCGATGCGTGGCGCCGAACCATCGACGTGAACTTGTCGGCTTACGTGCACTTGGCTCGGCTGGTGGTTCCGGCCATGAAGGAAGCCGGATTCGGTCGCATCGTGAACATCGCGTCCACCGAATCGATCGTCGCAACCGGGGGATTGGCCGCCTACTCGGCCTCGAAAGCCGGCGTGACCGGACTCACCCGTTCGATGGCGGTCGAGTTGGGGCGGTTCGGGATCACCGTCAACTGCGTGTGTCCGGGTCCGATCAACACCGGCATGACGGCGGGTATTCCTGGCGACGCCAAGGACTTGTACGCGAAGCGGAAGGTTCCGTTGCGGCGTTACGGCGAACCCGAAGAGGTCGCCCAGATGACGTTCTCGTTGTGTCTCCCGGCGGCCAGCTTCACCAACGGAGCAACTCTCGTGGTCGACGGAGGCATGACCATCAGGCACACGTGAGAGGCGTGTCAGGCCGGATCGAAGAGTCCGGTGAGGCCAGTCGGTCGATGCTCTCCGATGATCAATTGCTCGAGAACGCCAAGACCGATGTTCGAGCCGTCACGCACGCGGCACACCGCTTGGATGTGCACATGTCGTGGCTCACAAGGCGTGGAGACCGGAAGGTTCCACGCTTCGACTCCAACCGCCAGCTCGCCCTTCCAGTAGCCGTGCCCCCAGTCGGGATTGAAGTATCCGATGCCCGACATGTGGAACTCGTACAGGGGCTCGAACTCGAGAAGACGTGTACTTCCGTCGGGGAGGGCGAGGTCGAGCGAGAACGACTGAGCCCAGCGGGTTCCGGGTCGAAGCGTCGTCGAGTAGTCGACTCGTTGGGCAGCCACGGCCGGTGCTTCACCATCGTCGAGAACGAAACCGACCTCGTGCCATCGCGAACCATCGGAGTACTCGTTGACATCGAAGTGCGTGGCGTAGGTCTCGAAGTTCACCGGGGCCCACAACCAGTAGAACTGCGGCTTGTTGGTGGGCGCTCCGAGTTCGGCTGGCGGTCCGATGGGCCGAACACCCCACGAGCGGTCACGCGATCCGTACGAACCGGACTCGACGTCGTGTCGCTCGCCCTCGACCTCGATCCAACCCGACCAGTGACCGAACTGTGTGAGTCGGGTGTAGTCGGTGGTGACCCGCTGCCCGGCCCGGGCGAGAAAGTGCGGCTCCTGAACAGGTCCGCTGCGAGCGACGAACTCGAGGTCGGCCCTGATCGCATGTTCGGGCGAATCGACGATCACGCGGTGTCGCTTCATCGGTTCGATGATGCGCACCTCGATCGGGCCGACCTTGTTTGCGCGAGCCCGATCGAGAGGAGCGCGTCCGGACGCGTGAAGCGAGATCTGCCGAGATCCAGCCACCACCACCGAGAACGACGCGTCGACCACGTGACGGTTCGGATACAGCCCGAGCGCGACGCCGAAATACAGAGACGCGTCGCGGCGATAACCGTTGAAGAAGTACCGGTCGTAGTGATTCGGATCACTCGACGCGGTGAAGGCGATCGGTGAACTCGACGGATGAATCGGGTAGTCGTCGAACGATGTGAGCACGGTCACGACCGTACTTCGGTTCGGAACGGTCGACCGTCAACGGTCCGTAATAGGGTCGAGTCGTGCGGACGATCAGCCCTCGCTCGTATTCGCGACTCGCGTTCACGGCCCTGGTCTTCCTGTGCGTGATCGTCCTCACCGGCGCAGCCGTCCGTCTCACCGGATCGGGACTCGGCTGCGAGGACTGGCCCCGTTGCAACGAAGAGCGCTTCATCGACGTGTCGTCGACGCACGGTGCGATCGAGCAGGTCAACCGTCTCTTCACTGGCCTGGTCGCCTTGTCGGTGATTCTGGCCGTTCTTGGTGCCCACCGCCGTCTGCCGCGGCGTCCCGACCTCGTCCGCCTGGCCTGGGGTCTGGTGGCCGGTGTGGTCGGTCAGGTCGTGCTTGGTGGAATCGTCGTGCTCACCGACCTGCACCCGCTGGCCAACCAAGGACACTTCTTGCTGTCGATGGTGCTGGTCACGAACGCGACCGTGCTCTGGGTTCGATCAGCCGATGATCAGCGCGTCGACCGGACCGGTCGGCGCTCCCTTTCCCAGCGACTGGCCCTCATCGCATTCGTGCTCGGAGGTGTCGCTTTGTACACCGGAACGATCGTCACCGGATCGGGGCCACATGCTGGCGACGAAGAAGCACGTCGTTTCGGCTTCGACATCTCCCATGTGGCTCGAATTCACGGAATCAGCGTGATTCTCTTCTTACTGGCGCTTCTCGCGATCATCGTTGTCGTCCGCCGAGTGCGGAACGAGTGGAAGTCGATGAGCGGCGTGCTCGAGGCAACGATGGCGATCGGTGTGATCCAGGCGGCGGTCGGCTACACGCAGTACTTCAATGACATACCGGCTGTCTTGGTGGCCATTCACATCGCAGGTGCGACGGCGATCATGATCGCGCTCACACGACTGGTGACTCAGTCGAATCGCATCTCAGTCGACGTCGCGTAGTCGATCGCGAACGGCCCTGAATTCCGTCACCATCGAGTGGATGATGGTCTCCACTGACTCGACCGATTCGATGCGACCCATGACCTGACCGGTCAGCGCGATCGAAGCCTCCATGTCGCCGCCGAAATAGAGGTCGAGAGCACGACTCATTTCCGTGAGCGGGACGTTCTCCTGCTTCTCGAGCAGAGTGGTGCGCTCGGTCCGCAGCGCTCGCAGACCAGGGCGAGAGTGGCGGTTCAGGAACACCGTGTCGGTCTCGGCCCCGGCCACGATCGCATTCTTCCAGTTCTCGTGAACCGGTGACTCGGCCGCTGACACCATGCGTGTTCCGAGTTGGACCCCGTCGGCCCCCAGGGCGAATGCGGCCGCCATGGACCGACCGTCGCAGATCCCCCCGGCCGCGATGATCGGAACGTCGACCTTGCTGGCAACCAAGGGAAGCAGAACCATGGTGGACACATCGCGCGGGTTCTTGAATCCGCCGCCTTCGCCGCCTTCCACGACGAGCCCGTCCACGCCCGCATCGACCGCCTTCAGCGCGGCGGACAACGTCGGAACGACATGGAAGACCGTGAGACCAGCCGCTTTGAGTTTCTCCGTGTATTGACGCGGATCGCCCGCCGACGTGGTGACGAACCGAACACCCTGGGCCACCACGAAATCGACGATCGACGGATCGCGCACGAAGAGTTGAGCGATGTTGACGCCGAAGGGACGATCGGTGATCTCGCGCATGGCAGTGATCTCGTTGCGAACCGCATCCAACTCTCCCGATGACGTCTCGATGATGCCGAGTGCGCCGGCCCGACTGACCGCCGATGCGAGCTTCGAACGCGCGATCCAGCCCATGGGGGCCTGGACGATCGGATAATCGACCCCGAGAAGACGAGTGAGTCGGTTGTTGATCGGGGCCGGTCGGTTCATGAGCGCACGGTAGTGCGTGCCGACAGAGCCACCAACGGCATCGCGGCCAGTACCAGAGCGGCTCCGATCCAACCGACTCCCGACAGGCGTTCGTCGAGGAAGGTCACCGCGAGCACGGCGGCCACGGCTGGTTCGAGGAGTGTGAGCATCACGACCGTGGTCGGCGCGAGAGTTCGCAAACCCCAACCGAAAGCAACATAAGCAATCGTGAGTGTCACGAGAGCGAGCCAGGCCATGACGAGCACGCCACGACCCTCGGCGAGCCAGCCGAGATCGCGCACGAAGAGCAAAGGGCTGGCGAGAAGGCCACCACCAAAGAAGAGAAGAGCCATGGTGCTCGTCGAATCGGCACCCGCGCCGATCGCTGCGGATCCCGCTTCGGTGTAGAGGGCGTAACTCGCTCCGGCCAGGATCGCGGCCACGATGCCAGCGGTATCGGTCTCGAGGCGATCGGATCCGGACCCGACGAGAAGAACCAAGCCGATCCCGATCATCACCGCGGCCAGGTACCAGAGGGGAGCCGGCGCGGGCCGCCGACGAACGGCTCCGATCGCCCGACTCGCCAATGGACTGACGGCGATGGTGATGACCGTGGCCATGGCGACGCCGGTTCGCTGGGTCGCATCGAAGAAACCCAGTTGGTAGACCGCGACACCGAACGCTCCGACCGCGAGGGCGGCCCGGTGCTCGCGCCACATCGACAATCGCCTTCCGGCGATGAGACACAGTGCCGCCCCACCCACCAGGAGACGTACGGCGCCAGCGGCCAAGGAATCGGTACCCACGGGGGCCTTGGCCAGAGCCGTTCCGGTCGTTCCGAAGAGGACAGCCACCCCCAGGACGGCCAAGACGGGGATCATGGAGGACCCAGTCGATATCGCGGTTGCCGCCCCGGGCACAGTACGAGATGACGTTCTTCGGGTGACTCTTTCGAACGACACGGACTCTGAACTACCATCTCGGCGTTCCGTCATCACGGATGACCTCTGGTCGTCCGGGGCGTATCGGCTGGGTGTCGCCGATGTGTCGTCGCGGTGTCGGACCTGGGCGGGGGGTTCTCCCCAGGCAACTGGACGAGGAAGAGACGGTTTTCGTGGCGAATCGCTGGAGACGATTGATCGTCTTGCTGTTCGGCTTCCTCGCCGTCCTGGGCTGGGCGGCCACGCCGGCCTCGGCTGACGGCGTATCGGTCCGCGCACAGGTCAAAGAACAGGCGCGCGGAGCCGGCGGCGAGACGGCCAACAAGCCCATCGCCGGAGTCCTCATCGTGGTCACCGACGAAGCCGGCAACGAGGTCGGACGGGGAGAGACCGACGACAAAGGCGTCGTGGTCATCGACTTGCCGGGCAAGGCCAATTACACGGTCACGCTCGACGAGGACACCTTGCCGGACGGTCAAGCACTGAGTGGGACGTCGCCCGCCACGCAAACGCTCACAGCCGAGAGTTTCATCACGTCCACCAAAGTGGTGAACTTCTTCACCGGCGAGTCACAGGGAGGCTCGCAGAATCTCGGCGAGAAGCTGGCGCAGCGCCTGGTCAACGGAATCCGACTCGGATTGATCCTGGCCATGTGCTCGGTGGGCCTGTCGCTCATCTTCGGCACGACCGGACTCACCAACTTCGCTCACGGCGAAATGGTGACTTTCGGCGGTCTGGCCGCCTTCATCTTCAACATCACCGGTCTCACATTCCTCGGGTTCCTGAGCTTCCTGCCCGGCGTCACCGACGACGGCAAGTTCCACATCCTCATCGCCGCTCCGCTCGGCATTGCGGCCGGTGGGTTGTTCGGCTGGGCCCTCAACGCCGGAATCTTCGCCCGACTTCGCAAGCGCGGGATCGGCCTCGTCACCCAGATGGTTCTCACGGTTGGTTTGTCGATCCTTCTGCGCAACTTCTACTTGTCGCGATTCGACAGCCGCACGAGACCCTACGGCGACTACTCGCTCCAGAAGTCGTGGGAGTTCGGACCGATTCAGATCACCCCTCGCGATTTCACTTTGTCGGTGCTGTCGGTGTTCATCCTCGTGGCGGTCGCGCTCGCGTTGCGATACACGCGCCTCGGCAAGGCCACGCGCGCGGTGTCCGACAACCCTGATCTGGCCTCGGCGACGGGTATCGACTCCGAACGAGTCGTGAAACTCGTTTGGATTTTGGGTGGCGCGCTAGCGGCCACCGGTGGTGTGTTCCGCGGGCTCGACGAGCAGGTCAGTTTCGACATGGGCGCGCGCCTGCTGTTCCTGATGTTCGCGGGTATCACACTCGGCGGCCTCGGCTCGGCGTTCGGCGCTCTCGTCGGCGGTTTCGTGGTGGGCGTGCTCGTCGAAGTGGCGAGTCTGGTCGTACCCACCGAATTGAAGGCCACACCGGCTCTCCTCATCTTGATTCTCGTGCTCCTGTTCCGTCCGCAGGGCATCCTCGGTAAAGCGCAGAGAGTGGGGTAGCGGTGGATTGGTCGCTCATCTTCGAGAACACCCTCAAGGGCTTCATCGGCATCAACGCCGTGTACTTCGCCATCGCCGCCCTCGGCCTCAACGTGCAATTCGGATACACCGGCCTTCTCAACTTCGGACAGGCCGGATTCATGGCTTGCGGGGCGTACGGCCTCGGCATGACCGCTCAGTACTTCGAGATCTCGATGTGGTGGGGAATTCCGCTCGGCATCCTGTTCTCGGTCGGACTCGGTCTGTTGATGGGTGTTCCGACGTTGCGTCTACGGGCCGACTATCTGGCGATCGTGACGATCGCCGCGGCGGAGATCATCCGCTTGGTCGTGCGCTCGGTTCGGTTCAAGCACTACTTCGGCGGCAGCGACGGCATCAACAACTTCTCGCAGACCTTCCGCGATCTCGGCAACAAGGTCGGTATCGATGAAGCCACCAGGTACGGGTTCTCGCCCTTCCGGTTCACCGGCCGTGAACTCTGGACGCTCATCGTCGGCTGGATTCTGGTCGTGCTCCTCGGCTTCTTCGTCTACAAGTTGATGAAGAGCCCGTGGGGTCGTGTGCTCAAGGCCATTCGAGAGGATGAGGACGCGGTTCGCTCGCTCGGCAAGAACGTGTACTCGTACAAGATGCAGTCGCTGGTCCTCGGCGGAATCCTCGGAACCATCTCCGGAATGATCTTCGCGATCGACCGCGCGGCGGTCCAGCCCGACAACTACAGCCGCGACGTGACCTTCTACATCCTCACGGCACTGGTGCTCGGTGGAGTGGCCCGAGTGTCGGGCTCCATCGTCGGCCCGATGATCTTCTGGGGCATTTTCACCTTCCTCGACAACTTCATGCGTCAGGTCGCCGACGAGCCGATCCGCATCGGAAACTTCCAGGTGATGGATTCGACCGACGTCGGCCCGCTCAACTTCATCCTCATCGGTCTGACCCTCATCTTGCTGATGGTCTTCCGTCCCCAGGGTGTCTTCGGAGATCGCAAGGAGATGGCGTTCGATGGCCGCTGAGCGTTCGTATTCGCCCCTCGCGCAGGCCGCCCGTTCGGCACTGGCCGGCTGTGAGAAGGTGCCCGGATCACGTAAGCCCGATCCGATTCTGGTCGCTGACGGTGTCCGCCGTGAGTTCGGTGGCATCGTCGCCGTCGACGTCGATCACATCGAAGTTCAGCGTGGCTCGATCACAGCCCTGATCGGACCCAACGGAGCCGGTAAGACAACGTTGTTCAACCTGCTCTCCGGATTCGACACACCATCCACCGGCACGTGGTCGTTCGACGGTCGAGACATGGCCAAGGTGGCACCGCACAAGACCGCGGCCCTCGGCATGGTGCGCACCTTCCAGCTCACCAAGAGCCTCACCAAGTTGTCGGTCATCGAGAACATGCGTCTCGGTGCCACCGGTCAACGCGGTGAAAAGTGGTGGAACGGTCTGTTCTCGAGCACCTGGAAGAAGCAAGAGGACGAAATCACGGCCAGGGCCGAGGGTCTGCTCGATCGCTTCAAGTTGTCGCACATGCGCGACGAGTTCGCCGGCGCGCTCTCGGGTGGGCAGCGCAAGTTGCTGGAAATGGCTCGGGCGCTGATGACCAACCCCAATCTGGTGATGCTCGACGAGCCCATGGCGGGTGTCAACCCGGCGCTCAAGCAGAGTCTGAACGATCACATTCGTGGCCTGCGCGACGAAGGCATGACGGTGCTGTTCGTCGAACACGACATGGACATGGTGCACGACGTGTCCGACTGGGTGATCGTGATGGCCGAAGGCCGAGTCATCGCCGAAGGAACTCCCGATGACATCTCGAAGAACCCAGCGGTGATCGATGCCTATCTCGGCGCGCATCAGGGACGATCACTCCTGGAGGAGGGCGCATGACCAAGGTTCTGCACGCCACTGATCTCGTCGCCGGTTACATCCCCGAGGTCAACATCCTCAACGGTTGCAATCTCGAGGTCTCGGCCGGCGAGTTCGTGGGCATCATCGGACCGAACGGTGCCGGCAAGTCGACGTTCCTGAAGGCCGTGCTCGGCCAGTGCAAGGTGCGCTCGGGCCAGATCTTCTTGAACGAGCAGGAGATCACCGGTCGCAAGGCCCACGAATTGGTGGCGATGGGCGTCGGATACGTGCCGCAGACAAAGAACGTCTTTCCGAGCCTGACGGTTCGCGAGAACCTCGAGATGGGTTGCTTCTTGAAGCCATCGGTCTTCTCCGAACGCTTCGACTACGTGGTCGACATGTTCCCGCGGCTGGGAGAGCGAGCAGCCTTGCGCGCCGGTTCGTTGTCGGGTGGCGAACGTCAGATGGTGGCCATGGGGCGAGCCCTCATGATGCGGCCGTCGATCCTGCTCCTCGACGAGCCGTCAGCCGGGTTGTCGCCGCAACTTCAAGACGAAGTGTTCGTGAACTGCCGAACGATCAATCAGTCGGGCGTGGCGATCTTGATGGTCGAACAGAACGCTCGCCGGTGTCTGCAGGTGGTGCACCGCGGGTACGTCCTCGATCAGGGTCGTAACGCCTACACCGGTTCGGGTCGTGATCTGTTGAGCGATCCGAATGTCATCGAGTTGTACCTCGGCACCCTCGCTCGCGCCACTGGCGGCTGAGCACTCCGTCCCGACCCGGTTTGCCGGGGGAGATCTGGAAAAGAGAAGAGCCCCCCGGTTTCCCGGGGGAGATCTGAAAAGAGAAGGGCCCCCCGGTTTCCCGGGGGGCCCTTGCTTCACTCGATCAGAGCGAGTGGGTGATCACTTACCGGCGTCGAAGTTCTCGCCGAGTGCGTTACCCATGTTGCCGTCGGTGCCGTACCAGTTCTTCACCTTCGGACCGATTCCGCTCTCGACAGCAACGCGCAGGATGCGGCTGCCTTCGTCGAACGAGATCAGAACGACTGCGTCCGGATCGGCGGCGACCACGTCGGCCACTTCAGCGTCGAACGACGCAGCAGCCGGGTCGTAGGCCTTGACGCCCTTGACCTCGACACCCGCGGCCTCGAGAACGTTCTTCACGACAGCAGCGATGCCGTTGCCGTACGCGTCGTCGAGGTTGAGGATGTAGGCCGAAGCGTTGCCGTCTTCCACGATCTGGTTGGCCACCACGGCGCCCTGCAGACCGTCAGCCGGAGCGTTACGGAAGTACAGGTTGTCGTCGGGGTAGTCGCTCAGCTTGGGGCTCGTGTTGGCCGGGCTGAACATGGTGATACCAGCAGCGGTGATCTTGTCGATGACCGTGAGGGTCACGCCAGAAGAAGCGGCACCGACGATGGCGTCCACGTTCTCGCTGATGAGACGATCGGCGGTCTGCGACGCGATGTCGGTGGTGGTGTCGCCAGAGTCGCCCTGCGAGTACAGGACTTCCTTGCCGAGAACGCCACCCGCGGCGTTGATTTCGCTGATGGCGTACTCGAGGCCGGCGTACTCCGGAGCACCGAGGAAGGCAAGGTTGCCGGTTTCGGGCAGGAGCGAACCGATCTTCAGCTGGCCGTCACCCTCGCGGGTGGCGGTGGTGGTGCCGAGAGCGACGATTGCCGACTCGGGAGCCTCAGCCTGGATCAGGTTGTTGTTCGACTCTTCGGTGATGCGGTTGTCCGCACCGAACTCGAGCATGGCGTACGAACCCTGGAGGGGCTCGCCGTTGCCGTTGAACTCGTGCGGGCCGGAGATGCCGTCATAGTCGGGGTCTCCGCCAGCCTTGATGATGGCGACGCAGTCGGCGAAAGTGGTGCACTTCTCGCCGTCCTTGGTGATGCCGACGATCTCGTCAGCATGCTTGGCGCCGTCGGTGCCGGCCTTCTCGACCGCCAGAGCGATCACGATGGCAGCGTCGTACGCCTCACCGGCGTAGTTGAAGTCCTCGAGCGGAGCGTTTCCGATCGAGACCCAGAAGTCCGAAACCTTCTGGAGCCACTCGTCGCTGACCTCAGCACCCTTGGGCGTGGTGCCCTTCATGCCCTCGAGCTCGCCACCAGCGGCCGGAGCCTCGGTTGCGGGTGCCTCGGTGGCAGGTGCTTCAGTAGCCGGAGCAGCGGTGGTGTCTGCACTCTCGTCGTCGCCACCGCAGGCTGCGCCTACGAGTGCGAGACCAAGAATGAGAGCCCCAACGCGGCGTGCGCGGGTCTTCTGCATGTTTGGTTCTCCCCCTATGGAGATGAGGGGCGGATGCCCCATTGGTTTAGGAAGGGCACAGGCTACCCCGGCTCCGAAAAAGATGACTTTTGATATCGGTGTTACGGTCGGCTCATGAGCGAAGTCCTTTACAAGGTCAATGACCACATTGCGACCATCACCCTCAATGCTCCCGAGCGGCTGAACACCATTTCCGGGGGGATGCTGAACGACCTGTCGGAAGCCCTCCTGCAGGGAGATCGCGACCGCGACGTGCGCTGCATCGTGCTGACCGGCGCCGGTAAAGCCTTCTGTGCTGGCCTCGACCTGGCGGCTCAGATGGGCCAGAAGAAGGCCCTCGGAGTCCTCGACAGCGGAGGAGACATGGGCAGCGAGTTCGACCTCCGGACCGCCCCTCCGGTGGTTCTCCACAACCTCGACACCCCGACGATCTGCGCGCTGAACGGCGGTGCGGCCGGCTACGGACTCGACTTGGCCTTTGGTTGCGACGTTCGAATCGCCGCGTCGACCGCGAAGTTGAACCCCGGTTTCGCCAAGCGCGGAATCCTCCCCGAGAGCGGTGGCACCTGGTTGTTGCCGCGCATCGTCGGATACGCCAAGGCCGCCGAGATCTGCTTCACCGGTCGAACGCTGTCGGCGGCCGAAGGTCTCGAACTCGGGTTGGTCAACCATGTCGTCGAGCCAGACCAGTTGCACGACCGCGTGTCGGAACTGGCCGGCGAGATCGCGGCCAATGCGCCTCTCGCGGTGCGCGCCATCAAGCGCATGATGAGGGCGGCCGAGACCGAGACATTCGAGCAGAACATCCACCACGTCTTCCTGCAGCTGCTGCCGCTCTTTCGAACCAACGACTTCAAAGAGGGAGTCGCCTCGTTCATGGAGAAGCGGCCGGCCAACTTCACCGGTCGCTGAACGCCTCGATGCCGTCGGAACGATCGAGTCAGCAAGAGATTTCTCTGCTCGAGGGTTTGGCCACCACACGAGCCATCCGGCGTTACACGAACGATCCGATACCGGAGGACGATCTCAATCGGATTCTGTGGTCGGCATCGCGTGCTCCGTCTGGTTCGAATCGTCAGCCGTTTCGCTTTCTCGTCCTGCGTGACGGGGAGCGTGCGGTTCGCGCAAAGTCGTTGCTCGGTGAAGCGTTTCGCGCCGGCTGGAATTCGAAGCGAGCGTCCGACGGGTACGACCGAGCCCAGGACTCGTCCAGTCCGAAGGCCCGGCAAGCGCGAGCGATGCAGTACTACGTCGACCACTTCGAGGAGATTCCGGTGGTGGTTCTGGTCGGTCTCGTTCGCTATCGCAGCGCCAATCCCTACGAAGGAGCGTCGGTTTACCCGGCTTGTCAGAACCTGTTGTTGGCCGCGCGGGCCCTCGGATACGGGGGCGCACTCACGATGTGGCATCAAGGAGTCGAAGGCGAACTTCGCGAGATCCTCGAGGTTCCCGACGAGGTGGCTTTGTCGGCCTGCATCACGCTGGGTCGTCCGCAAGGGTCACACGGTCCGGTTCGAAGACGTCCGATCCGTGACCTCGTGTTCGACGATCAGTGGGGTCGAGCGGCCGACTGGGCAGTCGATCCCGACGGAACGGAGTTCACGGTCTGGAAGTCGCCGTGACGCGCGACGAAGCCGAGGCGGTGCTCGGTCTCGTCGGCCCGTACGACGAAAAGATGTTGCGGGACCACTGGCGGCGTGCCGCTCGTGAGCACCATCCCGATCGGGGTGGGTCGAACGATCTGATGGCCCGAATCAACGACGCCTATTCCGTCTTGACGACGATCGATGAGACCGTATTCTCGCCTGTTCCATCGGAGCCGAATCGACGAAGTTCACCGAAGGAAGACGTCGTCGTTCGCTCCGTCGATCGTCCGGCCTTCGTGATCGACGCCCTTCCCGTGGTCGCCTTCGAAACCCTCCTGCTCGCTGCTCGCGTGTTGGGCGATGTGATCGATGACGATCCGCCGTACGTTCTCGAGACGCTGATCGAACATTCCGGCACCACCACCTGGTGTCGCCTCGACCTGGTTCCCGACGCCGGATCGTCGACGGTCTCGATCACCACCGACGGGCGAGTCTCCGCCGATCAGCTGTGCCACCTCTGGGTGACGTCGGTGAACGAGTTGGGAGTCGCTCAGTGACGGCGGTGCGCCGCGGCTTTGAAGACTCGATCGCGCACGGCGCGGCCCACCCCCACATCATCCGGAAGCAGCACGGCGACCCGGCGGAGTGACTGCTGATCGCATTCACGAAGAAGGGTGTACAAGTCGTGGGCGAAGCGCGTCGGATCGCTTCGTCCGTCGAGGATTCGGTCGACATCGCTCGGAGTCGAATCCGATACGTCGACCGGCACGATCGTGCAGTCGGGCGCGTAATGGCTCTCCAACATTCCGGGCGCTCGTGACGGTCCCGATGCCGATTCGAGTCGTCCCACTACCTCGGTGATCTGTTCGGAACTGATCGAACCGGGCCGAAGAATCTGCGGCGGATCGACAGTGCAGTCGACAATGGTCGACTCGAGGCCGACCTCGCACGGTCCACCGTCGAGAACAACGTCGACCTCCGGTCCGAGATCGGCTCGAACATGGTCGGCCGTGGTCGGGCTGACTCGCCCGAATCGATTCGCCGACGGCGCGGCAACCGGTCGACCGAACTGCTGAAGAAGTCGAAGTGCCGTGGCGTGACGTGGAATACGGATCGCGACGGTGTCGCGACCCCCGGTCACGACGTCGAGAACCTGTGGTCCTCTTTCGACGATGATCGTGAGAGGCCCGGGCCAGAACGATGCGGCGAGCACTTCGGCGGTCGACGGCCACGATCTGCTGAGTGCTCGTGCGGCGGCGATGTTGGCCACATGAACGATGAGCGGGTGATCGGCTGGTCGACCCTTGATCGTGAAGATCTTGCGTACGGCTGATGACGACGTGGCGTCGGCTCCGAGTCCGTACACGGTCTCGGTGGGCAGGCCGATCACACCGCCTGCCTCGAGTACTCGACGCGCTTCGTCGATTGCCTCGTCAGTCGGTGAGGAATTCGAGGACGGCATCGAAGAAACCGAAGTTCTCGGTGGTGGCGAAGTGGTCGCAGTTTCGCAGCGTCACCAGACGCGCGTTCGGAAGAGCTGAAACGAGGGGCTCTCCCGGTCCGGCGAAGTCCTTGTCGCCGATCACCACGAGCGTGTCGGCGCTGACCTGGTGGAACAGCTCGGGAGCGAAGGGCGACGACGGTCGCTTCATGATCGCGGTGAGTGCGATGCGATCGTTGCCAGGTGAGTCGGCGTACTGCACGAACAGTCGGCCGATGTTGTCGTCCGGATCGCCACGACCCTCGAGGGCCGCAACCAGTCGGTCGTGGGCGACTTCATCACGAGGCTCGATGACGTTCTTCCCGATTCCGGCCAGGACCAGTTTGTGGAACGACGCCGGATGTTCGATCGCGGCACGTAGCAGCGTCATTGCTCCGAGCGAGAAGCCGACGGCGTCGACCGTACGATCACCGATGGCGTCCAGAACACGAGCCGTCAGGTCGGAGTAGTCGTTCGGGTCGTGGGGGCGAGGTGCCGTACCGTGCCCGAGAAGATCGACGCCGATCACCTCGAGGCCGACGTCGGCGAGGAGATCGACCAGGCCCGACGAACGCCAGGTGGACTCGTACGAACCTCCCCAACCGTGCACCAGAACGACCGGACGGTTCACCACGGGGGCCAACCTACCCCGTAGCCTGTGGCGGCCCTTCTTATGAAGTTCATCAACCACCAGCCGCCCTACGACCTGACGTACAACGACGTCTTCCTCGTGCCCAGTTTGTCGTCGGTCGGTTCACGTCTCGACGTCGACCTGCAGACCACCGACGGCGTGGGTACGACCATCCCCATCGTGGTCGCCAACATGACCGCCGTCGCGGGCCGCCGGATGGCTGAGACCGTGGCCCGGCGTGGTGGGTTGGTGGTGCTACCGCAAGACATTCCCCTCGACGTGATCGACGAGACGGTTCGCTACTTGAAGTCGCGGGATCACGTGTACGAGACACCCATCACTCTGTCGCCCCACAACACCGTGGGTGACGCCCTCGGTCTCGTTCACAAGCGGGCGCACGGAGCCGTGGTGGTCGTCGACGCTGACAATCGTCCGATCGGAATCTTCACCGAAGCCGACGCCGCGGGCTACGACCGGTTCACGCAGTTGCACAACGTGATGTCGACCGATTTGCTGACCATCGAGTCGGGTACCGATCTCGAGAAGGTGTTCGATGTTCTGTCGGGCCATCGTCTCACCACCGCACCCGTTGTCGATGCGTCCGGCCGTATGGTCGGTTGCGTCACCCGCAAAGGTGCGCTGCGTTCCACTCTGTATCGACCAGCGGTCAACGCGCGTGGCGAGTTCCTGACGGCGGTTGCGATTGGCGTCAATGGTGAACCGGCCGACAAGGCTGCACGTCTGCGCGATATCGGTGTCGACGTTCTCGTCGTCGACACCGCGCACGGACACCAAGAGCGGATGCTCGAAGCCGTCCGCGCCGTCCGCAAGAGCGCACCGCAGGCCATCGTGGTCGCGGGCAACGTGGTTACCACGGATGGCACCAACCAGCTGATCGACGCGGGCGCGAACATCGTCAAAGTCGGAGTCGGACCGGGCGCGATGTGCACCACCCGCATGATGACCGGAGTCGGCCGTCCGCAGTTCTCCGCTGTTCTCGAATGTTCCGAAGCCGCGAGTGACTCTGGCGCGTCGGTCTGGGCCGATGGTGGAATTCGCTATCCACGCGACGTTGCGCTCGCGTTGGCTGCCGGTGCCGGCAGCGTGATGTTCGGCTCGTGGTTGGCCGGTACCTACGAGTCGGCCGCCGATACTCTTCGCGACCCGGACGGCCGTCTGTACAAAGAGAACTACGGCATGGCTTCCAACCGGGCGGTGCGCAACCGAACTAGGCGCGAGAGCGTTTTCATGCGCGCGCGCAAAGAACTGTTCGAAGAGGGAATCTCGTCATCGCGTATGTATCTCGATCCGGAGCGTCCGGGGGTCGAAGACATCATCGACCACATCGTCGCCGGAGTTCGCAGTGCCTTCACGTATTCGGGCTCGGCAACAGTGGCCGAGTTCCGCGAACGGGCCGTCGTGGGTATCCAAAGTGCAGCCGGATACGACGAAGGGCGACCGCTCGGTCAGAGTTGGTGAGACAGTGCCCATCGTCGCCATCGACGGTCCGGCCGGTGCGGGCAAATCCACGATCGCTCGAGCACTGGCCAAGCGTCTCGGACTCCAGTATCTCGACACGGGTGCCATGTACCGTGCCGTCACCGCCGAAGCGTTGAGGAAGGGACTGCGGCTCGACGATTCCGACACTGTCGGGTCATTGGCCGGTGAATGTGCGCTTCACGTGGGGCTCGATCTCGTCACGATCGATGGGCGCGATGTCACTGCCGAGATCCGTACCCCGGAGGTGACATCGGCAGTCAGCATTGTCGCTGCGCTCAGCAGTGTTCGGACCGAAATGCGTCGACGTCAGCGCGAATGGGGCGACGCTCGCGGAGGCGGCGTCATCGAAGGGCGCGACATCGGTACCGTCGTTTTTCCCGACGCTGCTTTGAAAGTGTTCCTCACCGCTTCGCCACGTGTTCGGGCCGAACGGCGCGTCGCTCAAGCCGGGGGAGACGTCGATCAGGTGGAAGCATCGATCGCCGAACGCGACCGCCTCGATTCCACCCGGCCCGACAGTCCGTTGGCCGAGTCCTCCGACGCGGTCGTGGTCGACACGAGTCACTCAACGATCGACGAGGTTGTCGAGCGCATCGTCGTCTTGCTCGGAGAGAGATCATGATCGGAGTCGAAACGTTCCTGGCCGGCAACTCGTTGTCGAGTCGATCCTTCTACCAATTCGTTCGATTCATCGTCGTCGTTTTCTGTCGCGGTTGGATGCGCATGACGATCGAAGGTCGGGAGAACATTCCGTCGTCCGGGGCGTTCGTCCTGGCGCCCGTCCATCGGAGTTTCATCGACACGCCTATCGCATCTGGTTGCACGCGCCGGCGTCTCCGATTCATGGGCAAGGACTCGATGTGGAAGAAGCAGCCGTTCCGGTGGATCTTGTCGGCGCTCGGCGCCTTTCCGGTGACCCGCGGAAGTGCCGACCGCGAAGCGATCGTTCGATGCATCCAGGTTCTGCAGAGCGGCGAGCCCCTTGTGCTGTTCCCCGAGGGTGAACGCAAGGCCGGACCCGTTGTGAAGCCTCTGTTCGACGGCGCGGCTTACGTCGCGTGCAAGGCCGGGGCGCCGATCGTCCCGGTCGGCATCGGGGGGAGCGAACGCGTGATGGGAAAGGGCGCCAAGTTCATCTGGCCACGCAAGGTCCATGTCATCATCGGCGAGCCATTACCGGTGCCTGCCGGTATCGACGGACGCATGCCGCGCACGGCAGTGAAAGAAACGTCCGAACGACTGCACAGCGAATTGCAGCGCTTGTTCGATCTCGCTCAACAGCGGGTCGGTCATCCCAACGTGACGAATCGTTGAGCCACGTCGGCAAAGGTCAGCACGTCGGAGACTCCACACAGTTCGCGAGCCGAGTGCATGCTCAGTTGTGCGACTCCGGCATCGACGGTCGGGATACCGAGCCTGGTCGACGCAATCGGACCGATGGTCGATCCACACGGCATGCTGTTCTTGCTCACGAACACTTGGTGCGGAGTTCCGGCTTCACGGCAACAGCGGATGAAGAAAGCAGCCGTCTCCGGACTGGTGGCGTAACGCTGATTGGCGTTCTGCTTGAGAACCGGACCGCCGTTGGCGATCGGTCGGTGCGCAGGCTCGTGCCTCTCGGGATAGTTCGGGTGCACCGAGTGCGCGCAGTCGGCTGACAGGCACGACGAACGGCCGAGAGCGTCGTGGAACGTCGACCGGTTGGTGCCGTGGAGAGCCTCGAGAGTCCATTCGAGCCAAGGGCCGCCGGCGCCATGAGTGCTCTCCGAACCGACTTCTTCGTGATCGAACAAGGCGATCACACTGGTCGGGCCCGACGAGGACTCGGCTCGGCGGAGAAGGGCTTCGGTCGCGGCCCAACACGAGACTTGATTGTCGATTCGTCCCGACGCCAACAATTCGGAGTCGGATCCGATGAGGCGTGCTGGCTGGGAGTCGAACAGGGACAGCTCCCACGAGACGATGTCCGAGGCGCCCACGTCGGCGAGATCGGCCAACCACTCGGCGAATTCTCCGCTTCTCGGTGACCCGAGGCCCCAGACGGGCAGGAGGTGGTTCTGGCGATCGAGGACGAGGCCTTTGTCGTTCACGTCGCGATCGAGATGAACGGCAAGTTGGGGTACCCGAGCAACTGCCTCAGACGACCGCACGAGTTTGGCCGAGCCGTCGATCATCGTCAGGCGTCCAGCCACACCGAGATCTCGATCGAGCCACGAGTTGTTGAGAATGCCGCCGTAGATCTCGACACCCAACTGCTTCCAGCCGAACGCCCCCGCGTCGGGGCGCGGTTTCACCCTCAAGCACGGTGAGTCGGTGTGAGCACCGATCACCCGAAAGCCGTCGGCACTGGCACCGTCGTCGACCCAGGCGATCAAGAGACCCTGATCGGCCCGGAAACCTCGCTTCGGCAACGCGGAGAAGGAGTCGCACCGAACGAATCCAGCGCGCTCGAGTCGTTCGGCCGCGTGGGCCACGGCATGAGCGGGCGAGACCGAAGCGTCGAGGTGGGCGAGGAGCGATCCGATGTGATCGGTTGACCCGGGCATGACGTGATTCTGTCAGGTCATTTCTGGAACAGACCGATGGGCAGGCCCGAACCACGAAGGTGTGGAGTCTCGTTCAGCGTCACGACCGATCGTTCCCCCGACTTGGCCGCGGCCACGCGATGGATCGAGGTGTAGTTGGGGTAGAAGAAACCGCGTTGATCGCCCAATCCGATGATGCGAGCGATGTACGCGTTGATGACGCCGCCATGGCACACCACCGCCACCCGCTGCGAGGCGTGGTTGCCGATGATGGTTTCGATCGATTCGACGACCCGCTCGATGAAGTCGGCCTCCGACTCCTCGGTCGGCGGCCACTTGCCCTCCAGCATGTCGCGCCAGCGAGGGTCGTTTGTGGCCTTCAACTCCTCGACAGGAACGTACTCGTTGCTGTTTCGATCGAACTCGGCCACACCATCGACGATCGTCATGTCGAGACCTTGGCCGGCCGCCACGGGAGTAGCCGTCTGTCTCGCTCGCTGCATGGGACTCGCATAGACCGCATCGATGTTTTCGGTTCGGAGGTAGTCGCCGAGGAGGCGAGCCTGCTCGAGACCGGCTGTCGACAGTTCGGGATCGGCGATCCCGGTCTCGAGTTCACGACGAACGGGAATGGCGTGCCGGATGAGGATCAGTTCCATCGATGAACTAGATAAGCAGGTATGACTCCCGACCGACCCATCGGACCTGTGTCCGTCCTGTCGTCGGCCCAGGAGTTCGGGCCCCCATCACAGTCCCGTGTCGTCCTCGTCCACGGAAGCATGGATCGACAGGGAGCCTTTGCTCGCCTCTGCCGATCGTTGAGCGACGTGGCCTGCTTCACCTACGACCGACGC
>Ga0315902_10004318_pt1 | contig 20604 bp, 15 predicted proteins | sample LakEriMetagenome_9_FD_203523 | JGI IMG/M metagenome (GOLD analysis project Ga0315902, IMG submission 203523) | Freshwater fungal communities from buoy surface, Lake Erie, Ohio, United States - Buoy 12 MA117 | ecosystem: Environmental > Aquatic > Freshwater > Lake > Lake biofilm | place: USA... | reverse complement strand
CGATTTGAGGAATGAGCCTACTTTCCAACAGGTGGCACAGAAAGTCTGGGATTTTATTGGGGATGCGGACCTTGGGGGGTACAATTCCAACCGGTTTGACGTCCCGATGCTCATGGAGGAGTTTGCTCGGGTAGGTATGGACTTTGATCTTTCCAAACGAAGGCTGATTGATGTGCAGCGGATTTTTTATAAAATGGAGCCCAGAACCTTAAAAGCAGCTTACCGGCTATATTGCCAAAAGGAGCTAGAAGATGCCCACGATGCGCTGGCGGATGTGCGTGCTACGATTGAGGTGTTCAAGGGGCAATTGAATGCATACGAGGGGAAGGATTTGTTGGATGAAAATGGGCAAATCATCGAAGCACCCATAAAAAGAGATGTACAAGTCCTTCATGAATTTACAAATGACCTTAATTTCATCGATGCAACCCAAAAGCTGCGGGTCCAGCACGATGGCATCGTGATTTTTAATTTTGGGAAATATGCCGGGCAGCCGGTTACCGAAGTCTTCAAAAAGGAGCCCAATTATTATTACTGGATGCTGGAACGAGAATTTTCTACACAGGTAAAACAATATATCAAGTCCGTCATGCGTGAGATGGAAAAACGAAAATAATATGCGTCTTCTCTTGTGTTTGGTCGCAGCCGTCTGGCTGCTGGGGGCAACTGGTTGTGAACCGCCTACCCGTGGTTGCCTAGATATCGAGGCAACCAACCTGGATGTTAGCGCGGATGCGCCTTGTGAGGATGGTTGCTGTGTATACCCACAATTGATTTTGACCGTCAATCAAGAATACGATGGTTCCATTTGGCGCCCTGATACGGCCTACCAAAATGACTTGGGACAATGGTTCAGGGTCCGAAGCATTGCCTTTTATTTGTCCGATTTTTCCTTTTATCAAAATGGGATTCCGTATGGTGTAGCGGATAGTTTGCGGATGCAAACATTTGGTGTACAAGAGGATACGATCAATCAGGCCTTTGCAACCGACGTACTCCTAATTCGCCGGATACCGACGGAATACAAGGTTGGAACTTTTCGGAAAAGTGGGGTGTTTGAACAGTTTGAATGCCGCCTAGGGCTTTCGGCTTCGCGCAATCGGGTCATCTCTGGTTTAGCACCTGGTGGGCATCCGCTTGCCCGCCAAGCGGATAGTTTATGGCTTAACCCACAAGACCAATTCGTTTGGATGCAAATGGTGGTCGCCAAGGATTCTTCGCAAACCACTTTGGCAGACACCCTCCGATTTACGGCTGCTGATTTTGGTGGGCAAGCTCCTTTTCTTCAGAGGATGACTTGGCTCGAGCAAGAAACGGGTTTCGATTTTAGAATAAACCTGACTGTCAATTACTATGAATTATTTAAAGGGATTAACTTTGCTAATTCTGATCAAACGGTTTGGAAATCGAAGATCATTTCCAACCTAAGTACCAGTTTCGATGTTTCACAATAAACACATAAATTACATTGGGTTATGAAATTAATAAACGGAATTTTGGTGGTTCTAGCGGCCCTTTTCTTCGCTGCCTGTGATAAAACGGAGGATCCAGAGCCGGTTGTTCGTGAATTTGATATTACGTTCAAAGCGCTTTACGATGGGAATCGGTTGGTTAAGAACATAGATTATCCTTATGCTGACTATAAAGTTCAGTTTTCGTTGTTCACTTCCTATTTTTCCGATATTCGCCTGTTAAAGCAGACAGAAAATGGCACTCAAGAGGTGTTGCTCTCAGAAGTAGAATACATTGATTTTACGCCTCAGAACGCCCCCAATGACACCTCAATTGATGTAACTATTCGGGTAAAAGCGGAGGAAGGAACGTACACAGGGGTCAAAATGGGTTATGGGGTAAAACCTTCGCTGAACTCCAAGGCTCCAGCTGATTTTCCTTCAGGGCACCCCTTAAACAAGGAGGTGGAATTCTGGCCAGGTTGGAAAAGTTACATCTTCAATAAGATTGAGGGTCAAGGAGATGAGAACAACGATGGTATCCCTGATATTTTCTTGATTTATCATTGTGGTTCTGATAAGGTCTACCGGGAATATGAATTCCAGAAAGAGATACAGGTAGGCGATGCTACTCAATTGACGGTAGAGTTTGATCTAAAGGACTTGTTTCAGGCCGATAATCAATGGTTTGACATGACGATTCCATCCAATCAGTTTACCTCTAATTTGGCGACGGATGTTCGGGTGGCTACTATTCTGATGGACAACTTTGGTCGGGCTACAAAATTAAAATAAGATGCGCGTTACTCTTTATCTAGGACTTGTTGCACTCTGTGTGGGCTTGGCATCCTGTGAGGACACGCCTCCCGCAGAGCCCAAAGGTGATTTGGCGGATATTCCGTACAATCCCAAGGCTTATCTGATCAAAAAACCCGCTCATTTTCCGGAGGTTCCGGTGCCTGCTGACAACCCAATGACGTACGATGGGGTGCAATTAGGCCGGCGGTTGTTTTATGATCCAATTCTATCCGCAGATAGCACGATGTCTTGTGCTTCTTGCCATTTGCCGGAGTTCAATTTTACGGATGGGAAAAAAGTCTCGGTGGGAATCGATGGGATAGCGGGCAAACGGAGCTCTATGAGCCTGCTTAATATTGCTTACGTCAATACTGGATTGTTCTGGGATGGACGAACCTCCACCCTTGAGGCGCAAGCTTTGCTCCCCATTGAGGATCCGATTGAACTGCACACTACCTGGCCAAATGTGATTGAGAAATTCAAGGCGCATCCTGAATACCCCGCCTTGTTCCGCAAAGCATTTGGAATTTCGGACCGTTCTGAGATTACCAAGGTGCTGGCGGTGAAAGCAATTGCTCAGTTTGAGCGTATTCTGATCAGCAGTGGAGAATCGGTGTACGACCGTTATTTGGCAGGAGAAACCCAGTTGTTGCAAGATGAAGCATTGGATGGCAAACTTATGTTTTTTGATGAGGGCTTTGATTTGGGACTACCGGATACGGAGTGCTTCCACTGTCATGGAACGGGTACCTTAACTGGTGGAAGGTTTTTTAACAATGGTTTGGATCCATTTGATCAAATTACGGATATTGGGCAACAAGCGGTGACTGGAAATCCATCTGATAAAGGGAAATTCAGGGCCCCAACGCTTCGTAATATCGCCCTATCTGCTCCCTATATGCATGACGGCCGTTTTGCCACGCTGGAAGAATCAATGGAGCATTACCTGTTTCGGGCGCACAGCGCTCCAAATGCCGATCCGAATATGAACTTATTGATTAACAAAAGGCCTATCTTCACCAACTACCACAAAGAGGCACTCGTTGCTTTTTTACATACGTTGACGGATACGGCTTTCATCAACAATCCAGATATTCAGAATCCGTTCTAATCGGCTGGACGGATCATTTTTAGGTGGGGAATGCCATCTTCCAGGTATTCCTCCCCGGTAGATACGAAGCCTCGCTCTTCGTAAAACGTTTTGAGGTAGCGCTGTGCTCCAATTTTGATGGGTTCATTCCCGAACAAATGGCGGCACAGCGCTATACTTTTTTCCATTAATAGGATACCTACGCCTTGCCCGCGCACTTCAGGGCTATTCACAACTCTTCCTATAGAAGGGTAATCCTGGTAAGATATGCCTTTTGGTAACAGCCGGGTATAGGCGATTAACTTGCCATCTTCCTGCCTGCATAATAGGTGCCAGGCGTTCCTATCTTTACCGTCGGCATCTAAGTAAGGGCAATTTTGTTCGACAATAAATACCTCTTGCCTTAAGGCCATTATTTCATATAATTCAGGCGTATTAAGTTCTTGAAATGGGACGCATTTGAATTGGATATTCATGGTATGGATGCAAATAGATGAGCGCTATTTTACAGCTTGTTGGTATTCCTCAATAGGTTTACCGGGCTGTTACAGAAGCGTTTAGATCCGTGTGGGAAGGGTTCTTATATTCCTATGGCAAAAGTACAGAATCTCCATTGCCTGTCGGCCAAAAAAAAAAGCGCCCTTTCAGCATCGCTGAAAGGGCGCTCAAGGATGTATTTAGCTACAATTAGTTGAAAGAGTAGCGGATACCAAACTGAAGGTTCCACACATCGAAGATCGTAGCAGAATAGTCGTACGTCTTGCGAGTAGCTGGAGCCAACAATTGGCTAGCAACGCGGTACTTAGGAACGCCATTAGCGTCCACACCACGTGCCTGCAAAGGAGAGGTTGTTACCAGGCGACGGCTGATACCCCAGTCTTGGTTGATCAAGTTACCAACGTTGAAGATATCTACACGGAACTGGATGGTGTTGCGCTTACCTTTAGTAGTAGCCACCCAGAAATCGCGAGAGATAGCCAGGTCGAAACGGTTCAACCAAGGCATCAAACCACCGTTGCGCTCTGTGTACTGACCACGACGGCTAGACAAGTATTCGTCTTGCTGGATGTATTCTTCAAAGAACTCAGCTTGTTGAGCAGCGGTGTACGTTACTGATCCAACAGTTTGATCTTCGAACAACAGCTCAGAAGCGTTGTTTGGAATGTACAACAAATCGTTTCCATTGATACCGTCAAGGTTCATATCACCGTTGTAAGTGTAGGAGTAACGTGTACCGAAGCCGCTAGCAGGAGAGTTCAAGCCCTCGTAACCCAAGGTAAACTTCACTGCACCACCGCGCTCACTACCAAAATCTACACCGTAAGTAACCAAACCGATCACACGGTGAGGAAGATCTTGGTCAGCGTAAGACAAGGCCAAGCGGTTATTGCCGTTCACAGAACGAGCACCTGTCCAAGAGCCAGATGCGATAGAACCTGCACTCATGAAGTCTTCAGAACGGCTGTACGTGTAGGCAGCCATTGCATAGAATCCTTTCTTTTCTGGGTATTCCAACTTAACAGTAGTACCGAAGTAGCCACCCTGGTTGGTAGTAGTCAACACTGCTGCCATGGACACATTGTCGATTTCGCGGTTAGCGTTTGCACTACCAAAGTAACGTGGGCGCTGGTCAGGACCCGCGAAGTTTTGAGTCGACTCTTTTTGGTTAGCGTTGTAGTACAAAGCGTTGTTGATGTTTCTGTTGTACAATATCTCCAAGGTACCTACGAAACCAAATGGTAACTTCTGGTCAACAGCGATATTGGTTTTCAACACCTGTGGGAACTTGTACGCTGCGTCAGTGTAAGCTAAATCAAAAGAAGAAGGAAGAGTTGGAGTAGCTGGAGTGAACTGAGTAGCATCTGGAGTGAATGGGTACACCGTGGTGTTGGTGTTGCTCACGTCAATGAATCCAGTCATTACACCGTTGTTACCGATTTGGTTAGACAACCAAACGTATGGAGGACGGCCAGTGAAGATACCAGCACCACCACGCAATTGCGTTGTGCGGTCACCAAATACATCGTAGTTAAAGCCCAAACGTGGCTCGAACAGGATCTGTGCTTTTGGCAATGCGCTGGTGCTCAGACGCTGTGCATTTCCGTCGATATCCAGGAAGCTAGAGTCAGCGATGGATTTGTTTTCCAAAGCCTCTGTCGCACCCAGGTCGATGTAGCTCAAACGAAGACCTGCAGTCAAGGTAAAGTTTTTGCTTACTTTGATCTCATCTTGTCCGTAAAGGTCAATTTTAGATACTTTCAACACTTGAAGTGGATCAGCACCTCCGTCCAAAGCAGAGTAACGGTATTGGAAACGCTTTACTCCTACAGAGTCACCGTTTACAGCACCTACGAAGTCAGCAAGGGAGTTGAAGATGTAAACACCGTTAGAACCTGGGAAGAACAAGTTGTTTGATTTGTAACGCTCGTAGTTAAAGCCACCAGTGATGGTGTGCTTTCCAGTGTAATATGAAAGGTTGTTAGTGATGTGGAAGGTACCGTAGTTCAACTCATTTTGAGGAGTGAAGGGGTCAAAACCAGCTGCAATGTACGTTGCACCGCCTTCCAAGATATCGATTGTCGGGAAAAACGCTCCTTTATACTGGCGGTTTTCATCCTGGAAATCGTATCCAATGCTGAAGGTATTGGACATCTTGTCGCTGAACGTGCTGTTCAATTCCGCTACCAAAGAGCGAGTGTTGTCTCCGATGATGTAACCAGAGTTCTGGTATGACATGGAGTTGATGTTGGTAGTACGGCTACCATTACCCAAGGATGCGCTGTTACTGATGTTGATATCAGCCTGTGAGTCGTGGTGGGTATAGCGAGCTGTTAGCTTGTTGTTGTCGTTCAGGTTGAAATCCAAACGAGCAAGGAACTTCATAGAGTTTACCTCGTTGTTGTAGTTTTCGTAAGGACCTGTTACGTATCCGTACTTCTGAAGCAACAAGTCGCTCACCTGATCTAGGTCAGCCTTTTTAACGCGGGTTTTCAAACCTACGTTAGAGCTACCGTCTGCAACCCAAGTAGTTGCTGGAGTGGAGTTTTTCACCATCTCTGCGTTTGCGAAGAAGAAAACGCGGTTTTTAACGATTGGGCCACCGATACGAGCACCTACTACGTTTTCGCTGAACACGTTAGAAGCTACACTCACGTCGCGCGCTTTGTTGCCGTACATATTAGCAGAACGAGTAAAGTAATATGCAGAACCAGATACTTCGTTTGTACCGGAGCGGGTTACTGCGTTTACACCTGCTCCAACGAAGCCAGACTGGCGAACGTCGTATGGAGCAACGTTCACTTGTACTTGCTCGATAGCGTCCAAAGAGATCGCTGTAGAGTTGGTACGACCACCTGCTTGTGCTTCAGAGCCCAAACCGAATTGGTTGTTGAATACAGAACCGTCAATAGTGAAATTGTTCAAACGAGTGTCTTGTGCACCGAAAGAACGACCATTGCCGTTTGGATTGTACTTCGTAATGTTGTTGATAGAACGGCTACCGATAGCAGGAACCGAAGTAACAACGTTACGATCGAAGGTAGAAGAAGCACCTGTCCGCTGAGAAGAAAACAGGTCATTGCGGTTAGCAGTGATGTCGATTACATCGATCGTGGTGCTTGATTCTGCCATTTGGAAGTCCACATTCGTGGTGGAACCTAAGGAAGTTACCAAACCTTCGATGGTTTGCTGCTCGTAACCTGTGTAAGAAACAGATACAGAGAAAGGACCTCCTACACGAACAGAAGGCAGTGTGTAACGGCCAGCAGCATTGGTTGCTGTGCCATAGCGTGTGCCAGAAGGAGTGTGGATAGCGATTACGGTTGCTCCAACCAAGCGTTCGCCTTTGTTGTCGGTAACTAAACCGCTAATGGAAGAAGAGGTTACCTGCGCAAAAGCGGTCACAGCTGTCATGACCATTGCCAGGAATAGAAGGGACATGCGGACACTTACAGCGCCCGTGCGGAAATGTAGTACATTCCTCATACAGAATAAATTGAGTTTGGTGATAATCCAGAAAATTCAGCAATAAATGCGAATAATTCATAGAAGGTGAAAAAGCCGATGCAAAAGTACAAAATCAATATAAAGGCAGTGTTAAGTTTTGTCAGTATTTTATAAACGAAGCCTAAATAAAATTTTCTTTGGTAGAATATTTGTTTTGATCTTTTGTAAAAAAGGTGGTTTTTCACTACTAGATTAGTATTTAACCAAATCTATAGTCGAGTGCGAATCATGAGTTAAGAGAACAAAAGTCCCAAAAGGAGCGCTGTCCTATTTCCCAAAACAAATTGGGTAGGACGATTTTCCTGTTCTCTTTCTGAAAATGCCCTTACCGCCCTTGTTAGGTAAAGGAGCCAAAAATGCACTTTGTTTTTTACAAAGCATCGTTAACTGCCCAATAAATGGACGTAAGTGCTCCTATGTGAGCGTTATCTTAAAGGGATGGTATTTGCAAAAATGATCGGTAATTTATGTAATTTTTGTTTTTTATAAAACGTTAAAAATCAAATTTTTAATAAAATTTATTGAGAAAATTAACTCCTAAAATCAAGGCATAAATTCAATATCATTTGTCCTGCCCACCCCACTTTAGCCACCCCAAATTTGTGGCAAATAAAAGCGCAAACAACTTTTAATTATGAAAAATAACCTTTTAGTGCTCCTTTGCACCGTTTTGATGAGCCACTTTGCACAGGCTCAGGTGGTCATCACTGAGATTATGTACAATCCGCCAGAATCCGGGGTAGATAGCCTGGAATTCATTGAGGTGTACAACAACTCGACCGCCTCTGTTAACATGACCGACTGGAAACTGGAGTTCGGTACCTTTTCGTTTACCATTCCCTCTCTCACGGTCGGAGCTGGTCAATACCAGTTGTTTAGCGTGAACGCGAGTGCTATGCAAAACAATTTTGGAAAGTCCTCCATTCAGTGGACGTCTGGTGCACTCAGCAACAACGGTACTTCCATCCGGATCAAAAATAGTGGGGGAGCACTGATTGACTCCCTGACGTTTGATGATGTAGCCCCATGGCCTACCTCCCCAGATGGTTTGGGGTATTCATTGGTGTTGTGTGATCCCAACTCCGATAACACCTTGGCCGATAATTGGAAAGAATGTCCAACTGCCACCAATGTTATCATCAATAACACCCAGATTTTTGCAAATCCTGGTGCGGCTGCAGGTTGCGTTTCTGGATTGGTAGCCAACAATGATTTGTTCAATGTGCCTCCCGACCAGGTATCTGTGTTGGATGTATTGTCAAACGACAATACCCCGAATGCGGTTACTAGTCTGACCATCACCTCTGCTCCGCAGCATGGGACAGCCGTTGTTTATGATAATTCCATTCGTTACACCCCTTCTGATGGTTATTGTGGACCAGATGACTTTTCGTACCAAGTATGTGATGGACCGGCGAGTTGTGCAAATGCTGATGTATCCCTTACGATCAAGTGCTACCCACAACGCACTATTGAGGAGGTGAACAATGTGAACCTGATTGGATTGGCCGATTCCGTGAATATCTCTTGCGAATTGACAGGGATTGTTTACGGGGTTAACCTCCGTCAAAGTGCAGGTGGACTTCAGTTTGTAATCATGAACGCCAACGGCACAGAGGGAATTGCTTTGTTCAGTGGATTGAGTTCCTATGGCTATTCTGTTCAGGAAGGGGATGAAGTAACGGTTCGTGGTACCATTGCGCAGTTCAACGGTTTGGTTCAGATGAATTTGGATACGGTTTTTGTGGTTTCAAACGGCAATCAATTGGCCTCCCCAGACGTGGTTTTGCGGGCAGACGAAAGCACTGAAAACCGCCTCATTAAAATCAACAACCTAAGGCTAGTAGATCCTGCCCAGTGGACCCCAGGGGTAGGCCCAGGGTTCAATGTCCGAGTGTACTCAATGTTCAACACTGCTGATACGATTGTAATGCGAATTGACAACGATGTAGACCTGTACAATTACCAAAATCCTCCATCGGAGCCATTCAATATGATAGGTTTAGGAGGGCAGTTCGATAGTTCTGTTCCCTATTCCTCTGGTTACCAGGTACTTCCTCGTTATGCGGACGATATTTCAACTTTAAGCAGTGTTAAGGTGGTCGATTACAGTTCTGAGGTGAAGATTTCCCCTAACCCGGTTACGGACATTATTCAGATCAAAACAGAAATCAAGTTTGATATGATTCGAGTTTTTGGCTTGAATGGTGCTCTTTGGAAGACGATTGAGCATCCGGAGTCAGTGGAGCTGCTGGATATGAGCAAAATGATGCCGGGCGTGTATGCCATGCAATTTATTAGAGGCGGTCATCTTTGGGCAACCGCTATAATTAAGCAGTAATTATCCTTTTTGATAGATCCAAGGGCCACCTTCCGACTAGGCTTCGGGGGGTGGCTTTTGTATAAGTACTTCCTTAACTTATATTCGTTATGAACTTGCCTCCAATACTTGTTGCCGTTCATTTGGTAACCATTCTTCCCGCTGCTGTTCTTGGGGCCTATTTGTTTTTAAACCGAAAGGGAGGGCCTACGCATCGGACTATTGGGCGTATTTACATGATCTTGATGGGCTTTACTGCCATTTGGACATTATTCCTGCCTGCCGAATTTGGTCCGAGGTTGTTCCAGCATTTTGGGCTTTTACATTTGTTGAGTTTGTTGACTGCTTGGACAGTTCCGACGGCCTGGCGTGCTGCTAAGAGGGGCGATATTCGGGGTCACAAGAGCGCTATGATTCAGTTATATATAGGAGGAGTACTGATTGCAGGCAGCTTCGCTGTATTAGGGCAGGGGCGCTACCTGAATTTACTTTTCTTTGGGGAGTAAATCCTCCGGATCCTTGGAGTTTTCGCTCTTTTCGGCTTGGCCACCCGTTGGATGAGCTTGCTCGTACACTTTTTTTAGCTTTTCTATGCTGTTGTGCATGTAGATTTGTGTTGCTGCCAGGTTGGCATGGCCCAACAGTTCGCGGATCGCATTTAAGTCTGCACCTTTATCGGAGAGGTGCGTCGCAAAGGAGTGCCGTAGTACGTGCGGGCTGTTTTGTTCGTTCCTGCTGACTTGCGACAAGTATTTACGAACTACTGCATAAATAGATTCCGGGCTTAGAGGTAGGCCTTTGGTAGAAAGAAATAGCTGACGGTATTCAGAAGTGGGAAACTGTTGATTGCGCAGCTCCAGGAACTGACTGAGCAGTTGGACGATAGGTCCGACGATGGGGGCAAACCGCACTTTATTGCCTTTCCCTAAGACACGCAAGACTCCTCTTGAGAAATCAATGTCTGACGTTTGTAGAGCAGCGAGTTCTCCTCTACGAAGTCCTGTAGCGTACAAGACTTCCAGGATTGATCGATGCAGCAGGCCTTTGTAGCCATCCGGAAACGGGATGGTGGAAAAAAGCAGCTGTAAATCTTGCTCACGAGCTACCACCGGTAGGCGCTTAGGTGTTTTAGGCCCAATCACCTTTTCCATTGGATCTTGCAGGAGGTAGCCCCGTTTCAATAAAAATTTGTAGTAGGACTTGAGGCAAGAAAGCCTGCGGTTGATAGTGCGGGCTTGTTGTCCTTCTTCCAGCTGTGCCACTACCCAGGTTCTTATATGCAAATGCCTCACATCGGAGTCCGATGTGAGGCCATATATATCTTTGCAGTAACTTAAAAACTGTTCTAGATCGTTGCTGTAAGCCAACAGAGTATGTGGCGACAGACGACGTTCTTTTTCCAAATGGGAGAGGAACGAGTCTTTTTGAAACAAGGACTAGTCGTTCTTAAATCCGTACGTATCCTGCTTATAAACCGCTTTCAAAACTTCAGCGCGGCGTTCAACAGATGGCTTAGTGAAAGCCTTGCGACGACGCAATTGCTTGAGAGTGCCGGAACGTTCAAATTTTCTTTTGTACTTTTTCAGCGCTTTGTCGATGGTTTCGCCTTCTTTTACCTCGATAATCAGCATGTAATAGTTGTTTTTTTAATGAAAAAATTTTATTGGCCGCAAAGGTAACATGAATCAGGAGAATACAAAATTATTTCTCTTAAAAAATCGATGATTTTTGACTGTTTTTTACTACTTTAAGAAGGGTAGGGTCGAGATAAGGTTTAAGGATTATATCAGGAAAGCAGTAGGTGCTTACAAAAGGGATGGTTTGAACCTTAATTCTCTGATTATTTTGGTACTTTTGTAGGATGAAATGGCCCTATTGGTTTGATTTTCCACCGCATCCGTTGGTAGTAGGTGATCTATCAGAAACGTTTGAAGTCTGGTTCCGAGAGCGTAGGTATTCACGTTGGGTGGTTTTGACCGATTCGACTTGCAAGGAACTTTGTTTGCCCCTATTTTTGGAAAAAACAAGGTTGCCAGCCGATCTTCCGATCATCGAGGTGCCAGCAGGAGAAGAACACAAAACCTTAGATACCTGCTCCCGAATCTGGTCTGCTCTCCTGGACTTGCAATTAGATCGAAAAGCGTTGGTCCTCAATTTGGGGGGAGGCGTGGTAGGGGATATGGGTGGATTTTGCGCGGCGACCTACAAGCGTGGAATTGATTTTGTACAGGTTCCTACTACACTTTTAGCAGCAACAGATGCTTCCGTAGGTGGAAAAATGGGTATTGATTTTCAACAGGTTAAAAACATAATTGGCGTATTTCAACAACCTGCGGGAGTGCTGATTGACCCCAGTTTTTTTTCGACTCAAACTTCCCGCCAATTGGCCTCTGGTTTTGGGGAGGTCGTCAAACATGCGCTGATTGGAGATCCTGGCCTTTGGAGGCAACTGGAGCCACTTCAAGATCTTCAGGGTGCTGATTGGGCAAGTTGGCTGGTCCCTTCCATCAGCGTTAAAGCCAGCATCGTGGAGCAAGATCCCAGGGAGGAAGGGTTGCGCGCCTTGTTAAATTTCGGGCATACGATTGGACATGCACTGGAAGGTTATCTTCTTGACAGCCCCACACCTTTGTTGCACGGGGAAGCGGTGGCTTGGGGGATGTATTTGGAGGCCTGCGCAGCAGAACAAGCGGGGTATCCTTTCCCTGCGCATTTCCCAAGAGCAGAGGACTTCAAAAATTGGCTGCTTCGGTTCTACAGCCCTATCAACCCGACATCACTGGATGCCAGGGCGCTCTGGCGCTGGATGTTGAATGATAAAAAGAACGAACAGCAACAGGTTCGACTGGCTTTGCCTGGAAGCAGGACAGGGGAATTACAATGGTTGACCCTCGAGTTGGAGCATTGGAAGTCTTTAGTAAAGCGGTTAGAGCCCTGATCAGGCCCCCCTTTCCTCCACCCTTCCGTCGATGTAGCGCGCGAAGCGACCAGTAGAACGGTTGTGTACAATATCTGCTTCCTTCCATGGCCAACCACCAAAACCGGTTCGTTGAAAGTCGCTAATTGCAGCCCGAATTTCGTGTTGGGTATTCATTACAAAGGGACCATATTGAGCTATGGGCTCTGCAATGGGTTCACCTTCCAAGATAGCCAGGTAGCTTTCTGAGGCGCCATTTTGTAGTTGAATCGTATCTTTTCCGCTGACCTTAATCCGGTGTTCTGAAGGGACTTCCACTCCTTCTATCTGGAGGGTTCCAGTTCCCCGGTAGAAATAGAGATTTCGGTTGAGCGTTGGAGAGCCTGCAGGCAATGTAAACACAGCACCGGGTTCAAGGTGAAGCAAGAAGATACCAACTTTGTTTTGTGGGTCGGCAGCCCAGGAGTCGGGGCAAGGGGCAAGTGCTTTATGATCCCCGAGTTTTCCTGCGATCAATCGAATGCGTGTTTTTTTTCCGGAAGGGTCTGTTTGTTCGATGATCGGAATATCTTCTGACCAGTGCATTTGGTAACTTGGTGCAACCATTTTACTTTTTGCGGGCAGGTTGAGCCACACCTGAAACAATTCGAGCGGATTATCTTGGTCTGCATGGACCAAAGGGAACATTTCAGCGTGTTGGCAGCCACTGCCGGCGGTCATCCACTGTACATCTCCGTTTCCGTAGCGACCCTCTCCTCCAAGGGAGTCGAAATGATCGATCAATCCTTTTAGTACGATAGTGACGGTTTCGAAGCCCCTGTGGGGGTGTGCTGGGAATCCAGGGACGGTGTCTCCATGGTACATACTAAATCCGTCTTTGTCTGAAAAATCGCTGCCGATGTTTCGTCCTTCCAGGGAGGTTGCTGGCCCCATTTGATCGTTTCCTTTTGGGAATTGATCGTCGTGATGAGCGCAAAAAAGGAATGGGTCTTCCATGCCCCATTGAGCGCCAATTTTTTGGATGCCAATTACTTTATTATGTTCCATAGTTTTGAATATTAACGTTTTGAAGCGGATTTTAAGCGAGAAAAGGGCTGTTACCAAATATTTACCTCTGCTTCTAGCGGTACTCCGAACCGGGTTTTCACGGATTGAATGATCTCTTTAGCCAGTTGAGCGACCTCTGTTCCGGTTGCTCCACCGTGGTTAACAAGGACCAGGGCTTGTTTTTCATAGCTCCCCGTATTTCCTACTCGTTTTCCTTTCCATCCGCACTGTTCAATCAGCCAGCCTGCCGGAATTTTCACTTGCCCATTCGGTAGTGGATAACCGGGAGCAGTTGGGTAGTTTTGTCGGATGTTTTCAAAAAGCGCGGCCGGAATTTCTGGGTTTTTGAAAAAGCTGCCACAATTTCCTATGACCTTTGGATCAGGTAATTTGGAAGATCGTATGGCAATAACTGCTTTGCTGATTTGGTCGATAGTAGGCTTACCGGTTACCTGCATTGCCTCCAGTGTTTTAGAGATGTCACCATATTGCACATGGATGGAATGGTGCTGGCGAGTAAGGGAAAGGACCAAGTCGGTTATGAAATAACGGCCTTTGTGTACGCTTTTAAAAATACTGTCCCGATAGCCAAATAAACAATCCTTTTTCCAGAAGGTTTTGGACTGGCCAGTTTGGAGATCAATAGCATGAAGCCGAACAAAAACATCCTTTAGCTCCACGCCGTAGGCACCGATATTTTGCACAGGGGCAGCGCCAACTGTTCCAGGGATCAGGGATAGGTTTTCAATACCACCAAGTCCCTGCTCAACTGCCCATCGAACCGTTTCGTGCCAATTTTCTCCGCCACCCAGTCGCACGTGGACTTTATTGGCCCAGGTATGAAGGATTTCTTTGCCTTTAATTTCGTTTTTTAGCAAAGTTCCGTCGACATTTTGCACGAACAAGATATTACTTCCACCACCTAATACCCTCAATGGTTGTGGAGGAGCTTGTCGAAGTAACTGACTCAAATCTTGTATTGTGTGGATGGTGCAAAAATGGGCAGCGTTAGCATCCAATCCGAAAGTATTGAATGGGCGTAAAGAAATATGGGTATTGATAGAGATCATGTTAAAAGATGAAGCGCGTGAAGGCTGTTATGATCTAGAGTCGTTCGTATGCTAGAAAAAACCGTTTTTTGGTTGTTTCGACAATAAGTCCATACAACAAAGCAATTCCAATCATAGAAAGCAACAAAGGTAAGGGTAAAGGTTGGAGTCCAACAAGACTGCCCAACCAACAATAGGGTAGTGCAAGCGCTAGGCACAAGGTAAGCAAGCCTGCCAGCATTAATGCCCTAGAAGGTTTACTTTGAAATACGCTACCACGGGTACGGAGAAGGAAAAGCACCCCGATCTCGGTGAGTACGGACTCTAGGAACCAACTAGTTTGAAACTGGCCTGCTCCAGTTTTAAAGACCCAAAGAAGTAGGCCGAAGGTGAAAAAATCGAAGAGGGAGCTTTGAATCCCGAATATAATCATGAACCGTTTTATCAACTGGATATCCCATTTCTGGGGCTTTTGTAGTTGCGATTGGTCTACCCGATCCGTTGATATGGTGAGAGCGGGTAGGTCGGATAAAAAATTGAGGGCAAGAATTTGTTTCGGAAGTAAGGGTAACCAAGGCAGAAAGGTAGAGATTCCAGCAAGGCTAAACATGTTTCCAAAATTCGCGCTGGTGGTGATAAATAGGTATTTCAGGGTGTTGGAATGAATTCTTCGACCGTCTAGGATTCCGGAGCAAAGTACTTGAAGGTCTTTTTCCAATAGAACAATATCAGCTGATTCTTTTGCGATATCCACGGCGGATTCAACCGATATTCCAACATCAGCAGCCTTTAGAGCGCTGGCGTCGTTTATCCCATCTCCAAGGTACCCAACGACTGTTTCGTTTTTCTTGAGTGCTTTGATAATTCGCTCTTTTTGAAATGGTTCTATTTCGACGAAGAGGTCTATTTCGTTGACTTTCGCTTGGAGCGCGGCATCCTCTAGTTGATTTACTTCGGCACCTGTCAGGAAAGCAGAGGAAACGGTACCGACTTGTTCTGCTAAGTGTCGTGCGGCTAGCCGATGATCGCCTGTTATTATTTTTAGCTGGACCCCCAGCTCCCTTAGTTTCTGAATATTAGAGGCAACCGCAGGTTTGGGTGGATCTTCAAACAAGAGGAAACCCTCAAAATTCATATCTCGCTCCTCCCTCTGTTGGATACTCCTGCTGTTTTCCAGCCACTTAGTTGCAACAGCAAGCACTCGATAGCCTTGGGAGCAATATTGGGCATATCGCTCTTTTAGTGAATCCAGATTCTGCTGAATTGGCTGTAGTTCGACGGTAGAACAAACCGATAAGAGGGCATCAAAAGAGCCTTTGGTTACCATACGAACTCGTTTTTCGGGATCTTCTATCAGCACACTGAGTCGCTTTCGGCTAAAGTCATAAGGCACTTCATCTAGTTTCTGTACCCCTATAGCTAACTCTTTCGTCTCTTTTCGAAGTGTTTCATCGATTGGGTTAGTAAAACCACTTTCAAAATAGGCATTCCAGCAAGCGAGTTGTTTTACCTTCTGTGAGGGAGCTCCTTTATAGTCAACGGTAGACGCTAGGATGACATCTCCGGTTGTCAAGGTGCCAGTTTTGTCTGAACAAAGGATAGAGATGGCGCCTAAGTCTTGGATGGCTGCTAGTTTTTTGACCAATACCTTCTTTTTTGCCATTCGAAGGGCCCCAATGGACAAATTAGTGATCAAAATGGCAGGAAGCAGCTCTGGAGTAAGCCCAACAGCCAGTGCAATGGCAAATAAGACACTGGAAAGCATGGGCTTCCCGCTTACCAAGCTAAATATCAGAATGGCGGTTGATAGGACAAAGGTCATTTTCATTAATAAATAACCAAAGGTCCTGACTCCCTTTTGAAAGGCTGATTCTGGATCTTCTTGCCTTAGGCGGGTACTGAGTTGACCTAGAATGGATTGGTCGTGCGGAAGAATTACCACTGCTTTCCCACGGCCACTTAGGACGCTGGTTCCAGCGTACAATACATTTTTTCGTTCAGCTAGTGCGGTAGAAAGGGGTAGGGCTCCGACTGATTTTTCACTGGCAAAGGACTCGCCGGTGAGGGCTGACTCGTTGACATGCAAGTCTTTTTCCTCCAGTAAATAACTGTCGGCTGGTAAAATATCACCCGCCTTTAGTTCGAGGAGGTCACCAGGAACCAACTGGTCAAAGGGGAGTAGATGAACCACAGAGGATCGGATGACTCGAGCCTTTAGATGGAGGGATGATTGTAGTTTTTTTACTGCTCTACTAGCTCTAAACTCCTGTGCGAAGCCCACGAAGCTGGTCAGTAATAAGATGGTGAGGAGAATGGTTGCATCCTTGTATTCTCCAAAATAGAACGATAGGGAAACAGCAAATACCAATAAAAGGACCAAGGGAGAGTTAAATTGCCTCCAAAAAAGAAGCATATAGGTCCATATTTCTAGGTGGGCAGTGTGCCTTTTTTTGAGTTGAAGAGCCCTTTTACGGGCAATCGCTTGTGTTAAGCCCTCTGTTGCCGAAGTGCCTGTGAACCGGATGATCTCTTCCGGTTGGTATTGCCAGAAGGAGGAGGCATCCCAACTTTTATTCATTCAAGCAAAGTTAAGGAAAGCTGGTGGCTTTTTAAGCGCTGATTTCGGAGAAAAGAAGTCTCGAACTGCACTTATGAAAAAGCAGAGATGCCTCGACCGGTCCCAGTTAATAAATCAACGTCTGAATGCTATTGGCCGGAATGTTCAGTTCAGCGGCATTTCCGTTTACCCACAAGAAATAAGGAGTTGGGGTGTTGCTTTGATTCATTACAATTACGGTTGTAGTTCCGTCCGGGTTAAGGAAGGCAGTGGTCAATAACTGGCTTCTACTGGCGGAACTGATAATCCTTTTAGCTCCAGGTTGGATGTATTTTGAAAAATGGCCGATGTAGTAGTAAGCGTTGGTATAGATCAATTCTTTCGTTTGAGTGTCGTAATGGACAGGCGCGAAACAAAAGTTTTGGACATGGTTGGGGCCCCCTGTTTCATCCAGTAGGATATTCCAATCGATGAAGCCAACCATTCCGTTGTTGAAATCATGGATCATGGAGCGGGCATATTCTTCTCCCAAGGCCCAGGCTTGGTAACGGGAAGCATCAAAACTCTCAGCACAGCCTTCTGTAAAGAGTATTTTCTTATCGGGAAAAGCTTCTTGTACCCGACGGAGGTTGTCAAACATAGGACTGCCACCACTCCAGTCTTCATACCAGTGAAAACCGATTCCCCAAATGTACTGGCTGGCTACCGGATCCTTGAAGTAGGTCTGCGCGCGCTGGTAGATTAGATCGCGGTTGTGGTCCCAAACTACGATTTTGGTGTTTTTCAAACCAGCTTTATGAAGGGTGGGGCCAAGATGGTTTTTCAAAAAATCCCGCTCTTCTTCTGCAGTGTAAAGGCAGCTTTCCCAGCGTTGAGTGGCCATAGGTTCATTTTGGATGGAGATCGCCCAAATAGGAATTCCTGCTTGCTCGTAGGCCTGGATGAACTTGGTATAATACCGGGCCCAGCTGGGGTAAAATTCAGGGAGGAGATGCCCTCCTTGGAGCATATTTTGATTGGTTTTCATCCAGGCGGGTGGGCTCCAGGGACTGGCGAGGAGTTGAAGTTTTCCTCCTGCGGCGTTTTGGGCTGCTTTGATGAAGGGGATTTTATACCTCAGGTCGGGAGCGATATTGAAGGAATTTAGTTGGGCATCGTTGTCTTGAACGTAGGTATAACTGGCGCTTGAAAAATCACAACTATTGATATTGGTCCGCCCAAGTGTGTATCCGATCCCTTGCTTAGGATCATAATGCGCTTGTAAAAAAGCTTCCTGCTGTTTTATGGGCATTTTGGCAAATGTTTCAGCGGATGCATCGGTAAGGGCTGCTCCGATACCTTCAAAGGTTTGGAAGGTCTTAGCTGGATCCACGAAGACGCAGATTTGGTTTTCGGTGGGTTGCGGTAGGGCTACAAACGAGGTGGTTTGGCTGGGGCTGAGCCGCAATTCGGTATCCTTGGCAGTGGTGATGACCTGGACGTTTTTGGGTGCAGACGAGCTCGAGGCGGACTTTTGGGCGGTCGAGCAGGCAGAGAGGGCGGAGAGCCCGATAAGAATGGCGTACTTATTCATTCTGTTATTTTTTTTAAAAAAAAGAGCCCTACTTAGGAAAATTTCTTTCTAAGGCAGGACTCAAGAGCATTAGGTGTTTGTCAAAAAAAATCAGCAGTGGGTATTGGCTAAAAAACAAATGCCCCTACAGACCCGGGAGAGAGAGCGGTTCCAATGGTTTTATCCGGAAGTTGTACAGAAAACTTTTCTGTTTTGCTGCTTTCGTTAAGAACCACCAAGACGATTTTTCCCTCAGGTGTCTCGAAAGCGACATTGGGTAGTTGAGTAATCAGGTTACTTGCGATGCGGGTAGATCCTGGTGGAATGAATTTGGAGAATTGTGCAATGATGTAATAGCTGACATTGCGTTCCACTTCGTTTCCTTGAATCGTCAGGGCTCCTTTGCATTGAGAGCAACCACCCGGCGTATGAGGTTTGAACTGGGGATCATTGGCCAGGTTCCACTCAAGGGCAACGGTGCTCCAATTTCGCATGGAGCCGATCATGACATTTTTGACGTGCCACTGAAGATCTTGTCCAAAATCACCGGTACTGGACGTCCATTGTTCGGTGAAATACACCTTTTTATCAGGATGCGCTTGATGCACTTGGGAAAGGGCACTTATGTCGCCGGCGTACAAGTGAAATGCACTGCCTTCCACGAAGGATTTCGCTTGTGGGTCCGCAAGAATCTGTAGTGGGAATTCTGGTTGATCACAGTTATGGTCCCAAATAACAATTTTTACGGGGAGTCCAGCTGCTTGAAAGGCTGGTCCAAGGTGGTTTTTGATAAAATCAGCCTGCTGCGTTGCCGTCATGACCATACTTGGATTGTTTCCACCATGGTTCGGCTCGTTTTGTGGTGTAACTGCTTGGACGGGAATACCAGCTGCTTGCATGGCCTGAAGGTATTTCACAAAATACTGAGCATATACGGGGTAATACTGTGGCAGTAGGTACCCTCCTACAGACTGTTGATTGGATTTCATCCAAACTGGAGCAGTCCAAGGAGAGGCCATTATGGGGATCGAAGGATTAATCGCCCGTATTTCTTTCAGCAAGGGAATTAACGCCAAGGTATCCTTGGAAAGACTGAATTGCTGGAGGGATTCATCGGTTTGGCCATTGGGTAAGTCGTTGTAGGTAAAAACGGACTCACTTAAATCAGAGGCTCCCAGGCTAATACGCAGGTAGCTCACCCGAATGGATGGGTCGCCAGTACCAAATAATTCCTCAAGCATTTTCCGCCTCGGTTCGGGGTCCATTTGGTACAGTAGCTGAGCGCTCCCCCCCGTGAGGGTGTAGCCAAAGCCTGTCACGGATTGGAACCGCGTTGCAGGGTCAACTGTAATAATGGGTAGTCCACTAAGGTCGCTGACAGTTTCGGCGTTGGTTTTCCAGAGTAAGGCTGTTTTGCCAGGGTTCGTAATCCAGACTTGGGTTCCGATGGGTCCGGACGGTTCCACTGGATGTTGCAAGTCGGAGCAACTGAGGGCCGAACTAGTCAGGGCGAGCGCGAGGAATCCGATTTTTGGAAGAAAATCAGTGAGCATTTTAGTATCCTGGATTTTGGGTGAGCTTGGTATTCTTATCCAATTCTGCTTGTGGAATTGGCCAAACCAGTCGATTTTCACTCAGGTTGTAGCCGAGTGATGTGTTGTTGGCACCCGTAGCAGCATTCATTACCTCCATTGCCCGTCCGGTACGCTTCAAATCATACCAACGATGGCCTTCGAAGGCGAGCTCAAGCCTTCGCTCCTTTGCAATCGCAAGGCGCATGGAAGACTGGTTGTTTGCTGTGGAATTGGGCAAGTTTAC
>Ga0315902_10004317_pt1 | contig 20608 bp, 20 predicted proteins | sample LakEriMetagenome_9_FD_203523 | JGI IMG/M metagenome (GOLD analysis project Ga0315902, IMG submission 203523) | Freshwater fungal communities from buoy surface, Lake Erie, Ohio, United States - Buoy 12 MA117 | ecosystem: Environmental > Aquatic > Freshwater > Lake > Lake biofilm | place: USA... | reverse complement strand
CTATCGTCACAGCGATAGTTGCTGGCGCGTTTTTACTTGCCACTGGTGTTGGCTTAGTTCAAAACAAAGAAGGCTCCAAGAAGACTGAGATTGCCAGACTCAGCTTTACGGTTGCAATGATTGTCGTTGGCGTGGTCTACCACTTGCTACTCGCAGATGCTCCTGGAGATGTTCGAGACGGAGATTATGTTTGGCCGGTATTACCAAATGAGGTAATTCACACCTACGGTCCAATCTTGATTGTGATTGACTACTTGCTTTCCCACAAAGCTTTTCAGATCAAGCTCCGCGCAGCACTGTGGGTTGCAGTGTTTCCTCTAACCTGGTTGGTGTTCTCTGTAATCCGAGGACTTGTGACCAACTGGTGGCCTTACTGGTTTATCAACCCGAACGAAGAAGGTGGCATTCCTGGAATGCTTACCTACATCGCCGCAATAACTTCCTTCTTCTTGATTCTTGGGTTCTTGGTATTGGCCATCAAGAAGTTGATTCAGAAAGTTACCTCGCGCAGATAGTTAGTTCTAGGACCCTGAGATGGCACCTTTAGCCATCGAAGGGAACACGAAACCGTGCATCGGCAACACTGCCCACCAATAAAGCTGGCCAAACAAACCCTTTGGAGCGAATGTTGCAGTTTGAGTCAAAACCGTTTCCTGTGTTTCGGGATCTTTTTCGATACTGAATTCCAGCCAGGCCAGGCCAGGCAGTTTCATCTCGGCACGCAGTCTTAAGAGCTTTTGAGGGATAAGTTCTTCAACTCTCCAGAAATCAACCGCATCGCCAATTCTTAGGTGGTCTGGATCACGCCTGCCGCGCCTCAGTCCAACTCCCCCAACCATTCGATCCATTAGCCCTCGAAGTTCCCAAGCCCAGCTGGCTTTGGAGTAGCCGTTGTTGCCGCCAATGGCTTCGATTCTGGACCAGACCTTTTCCATCGAGTCAGTGCCTCGAACCACACGAACGTCCTTATACAAAGAACCTCCGGCCCAGTCGGGGTCAGTTGGAAGCGGTTCGCTAGGGGTTCCAGGAACCGAAGCGTTGGTCCAACGGGTTTCAACATTGGCTTCTTTGATTCGAACTAGGGCCAGCTTCACGGCAACATCGAAAGATGTCAGCCCAGCAGCGGGAGGGGGAATTAACTCATTGATATTTGATGGTGCAGCAACCACTTCGTGCTTGAGGCTCTCAACTAGTCGGCGGGCGAGTCTGTAAGGAACCGGGGTAACTAGTCCCACCCAACCGCTAGAAAGTCTTGGTGTCAAAACTGGAATCGGAATAATGATTCTTCGCTTGAGTCCAGCAGCAGCTGCATAGTGTTGCATCATGTCGGCGTAGGTAAAGATGTCAGGGCCTGCAATATCAAAAACACCCTGAGCGGAATAAGGCAATCCGGCTGCGCCAATGAGGTACCTAAGCACATCGCGCACCGCGATGGGTTGAATCCGGTTGTTTACCCATTTGGGTGTAGTCATAATCGGCAAACGCTCGGTGAGATAGCGAAGCATCTCAAAGGAAGCAGAGCCTGAGCCGATAACTACCCCAGCCCGGAATTCGATTGTTGGAACACCCGATTGGGCAAGAATGGCACCGGTATTCATTCGAGCACTCATGTGATCAGATAGTTCATCAGTGCCGTTGATGATCCCGCCAAGGTAAATGATTCGAGATACTTTTGAATCTGAGGCTGCGTCAGCAAACATCTTTGCCATCTTTAGTTCTGATGCTTCAAAGTCGTCTTTGACTAGAAGTGAGTGGATTAGGTAGTAAGCAACGTCTATGCCAGAAAGCGCTTTTTCCAACGCTTTTTCGTCGTGAGCGTCCCCTTCGACAACTTCAACCTGACTAATCCAGGGATACTGCGTCAAACGTGAAGCGTTTCTGGCTAGCACCCGGACTCGATAGCCAAAGGTGAGTAATTCTCTAATTAGCCTGCCGCCGATGTAACCATTGGCTCCAGTTACAAGGCACAGTGGTGCAAGCCCATTGGTTTGGACCGGTAATGGTAGTCCCTCGGTAATTTCAGTCATAACCAATTATCACCCTCAAAACACCTTCCCCCGCATAGACTGTGAGACGGCTAGTTCATAGCCCAAGCAATCTAGTAGGCACCAGCTAGAAATGATCAGAAATCAGGAATCAATTGACAAAAGTTCGCAATCGCTGGGTAGGACTTGTTTTCATATCCATGGCCATATCGCTCGTGATTATCGATGGCACAATCGTAAACACCATTTTTCCATCAATAATCAACGACCTCAGTCTTACATCCACGGAAGTGCAGTGGGTTCAGGAAAGCTATGTCCTAGTCTTTGCATCCCTTCTTCTGGTCTGGGGTTCCCTTGCGGACAGGTTTGGTCGAAAGCGACTACTAAGTATTGGAATTGTAATTTTCATTTTCGCCTCAGTGTGGGCAGGAGTTGCGGAATCACCAGACGTGTTGATACTCGCTCGAGTAATACAAGGTATCGGTGGCGCGATGGTGCTTCCAACTACCCTGTCTCTTCTAAATGCCACCTTCCAGGGTAAGGAAAGAGGAATAGCTTTTGCTGTTTGGGGCGCAACAATCGGTGGAATGGTTGCCGTTGGTCCTGTGCTTGGTGGCTGGCTAGCGACTGACTTCAGTTGGCGCTGGGCCTTTGGAATTAACCTGCCTCTTGGAATTTTGATCTTGGCCGGTCTTGCCTATTACGTTTCCGAGTCCAAGGCACCGCAGCGCGCAGGAGGCATTGACTTCATCGGAGCAGCCATTTCGGTTGTGATGTTCTCCACTTTGGTATTTGGGCTAATCGAGGGTCGAATTTATGGCTGGTGGGAAATTAACCCCAACAATCAATTCATGATTGGTGACTTCGCTTGGCCAACTACAGGAATTTCTGTAATTCCAGTGTCGCTGCTGATCTTTGTGATTTCTGCTGTGGTGTTTGTGCTTTGGGAAAGAAGGCGCGAAGCCCAGAAGAGAAATGTGCTTTTGGATTTGGGATTATTCAAGATTAATTCCTTTAGAAATGGTTCTATAGCGGCCCTGATTATCTCCATGGGTGAGTTTGGAATCTTGTTTGCAATTCCACTTTGGCTACAAAACGTTCTTGGCCTTAGCCCAATTTCTTCCGGATTAGTTCTGCTATGGCTAGCCGCCGGAGCATTCTTGGCCTCTGGTGTGGGTGGTGCCCTAAGTGGCAAGCTACCGCCGGCGAGAGCAGTTCAAATAGGTGTTGGGCTTGAGCTAATTGGAGTTTTGGGTGTAGCCCTATTTTCTTCCACCGAAGCCGGCTGGATTACTCTTGCCCCACTCTTATTCCTTTACGGAATCGGAATCGGTTTGGCCACCGCTCAGCTAACCGGTGTGATCATGGTTGATGTTCCTATGTCGAGTACTGGTCAAGCCTCTGGCTCCCAATCAACCGTTAGACAGGTTGGCTCCGCGCTAGGCGTTGCCGTTCTTGGAACACTGCTGTTTACGGGAACCCAGGTTTCTATGGAACAACGTCTTAGCGATCTTGAGGTCCCAGCGGCACAAAGTGTTGTGATAGTTGATGCGGTCGTTGATTCAGCTGGTTCGGTTATTCCAGAACTCACCGATGGATTAGTGGCCCAACAAGTTTCACAAGAACTAGCAGAGGACATAACAGAAGCGGCAGGTGAGGCTTTCACAGATGGGGCCAAGTTGGCAGCCTGGTCGGCAGCTGGCTTCTTGCTACTAGGATTTGCCTCTACTTTCTATCTCGGTTCACAAAAGACCAAAACCAAGCGCAAGTCAGCCAAGAAGAGCTAGCTCACTTATCCGTGAAACTCAGGCGCGAGCCTAGACTAAAGCAATAACCATTACGAAGGGGTATTACTGATGGCACAGAAAAAGCGCTCAGTTACTGAGCAAATCAAAAGACTAAGAGCGTACAACATTGTTGCGGGCCTGCTACACCTGTTCCAGGCGGTAGCTTTCGGCTACGCACTATCGCTACTGGATAACCAGGTCCTGTTTGGCACCACCGTTGATTACATGACAGGTCCTCCAGGCTCACCACTTCCAACTGAGCGCGTAGTCCTTTTCGAGGTCAACCTTGGAATTGGAGTCGTCGCTTTCTTGGGATTGTCGGCTTTCTTCCACTTCTTGATCTCTTCCCCCCAGTTCTTTGGAAGATACTCGAAGGGTCTGAAGCAAAACCGGAACTACTTCCGTTGGGTCGAGTACTCCCTTAGCTCGTCGGTCATGATTTGGCTTATTGCTCAGCTAACTGGAATATCTGATTTCTCAGCACTGGTAGGCATCTTCGCGGTAAACGCATCGATGATTTTCTTTGGAGCCCTACAGGAGAAGTACGAAACTCCTGGCAACGGACAAGGCTTGCCATTCATTATGGGTTCGATCACAGGAATTGTTCCTTGGATCCTTATCGGTGTCTACACCTTGCAGCCAGGCTCCACTAGTGCGGCAGAGGTTCCAGGATTTGTTATTGGAATCATCATTTCGCTGTTTGTGTTTTTCAACACCTTCGCTATCAATCAGGCGTTGCAATACAAGCAGTGGGGATCATGGGCAAACTACCTAAAGGGAGAAAGAACTTACATCACTCTTTCTTTGGTAGCCAAGAGCATTCTTGCTTGGCAGGTATTCTCCGGAGCAATCATTCCGGCCCTTACCGCCTAGAAAAACAGATTGAAAATAGCTCGACTGCTAGCGAGGGTGGCACTTGGTGCCGCCCTCGTTTATGCAGGCATCGGTCATCTCACTTTTTCAAGACAAGAGTTTCAGGCCCAGGTGCCGGTGTGGCTACCACTGGATCCAGACTTTGTAGTTTTGGCCTCTGGTGCTGTTGAGATAACTCTTGGCCTTGGACTGCTTAGTACTGGACGCATTGCTTCTTACTTCGGAATCGTTACGGCACTATTTTTCATCGCCATCTTTCCTGGCAACATCAATCAATATGTCGAAGGTATCGACGCTTTTGGTTTAGATACCGACCAAGCCAGACTTACCCGATTGTTTTTCCAGCCGCTATTAGTTGTCTGGGCACTATGGTCCACTTCAGCTATTGGGGTTCTCAAAAAGTTGCTCTCTAGATCCAAATAACGCACTTAGACTTAGGGTCTTATGGATTCCCCCTCATACTTCTGGTTTCAGGCCATTTCCTCTGGTGTTTTAGTCGCGATTCTGATCGCTGATCTGCTGCTAGCTGTAAAGCGCCCACACATCCCCTCCGCCAAAGAATCAGCAGGTTGGGTTGGTTTTTACGCAGGACTCGCTTTGGTGTTCGCAGCTGTGCTCTGGTTGCTAGTTGGACACCTTCAAGCAACCGAGTTCATTGCCGGTTGGCTAACAGAGTATTCACTCTCGATTGACAACTTGTTCGTTTTTGTTCTGATTATGTCCAGATTTGCTGTGCCAAGAATTTATCAACAGCAGGTGCTGATGGTTGGAATCATTATGGCTCTGGTTCTTCGAGGGTTATTCATCCTGGTTGGGGCAGCTCTTATTGAACAGTTCAGTTGGATCTTCTACCTCTTTGGTGCTTTCTTGCTATACACCGCCTATCACCAAGCCTTCCGAACTCACGAGGATGAACATCAAACCGAGTCGAAGCTAGTTCAACTCCTTCGTAAGCGAGTACACGTTTCTGACGACTTCGATGGTGCAAAGCTGACCACAGTAGTAAATGGCCGCAGGGCCTTCACGCCGATGCTTGTGGTGTTTGCGGCCATTGCAATTACCGATGTGATGTTTGCCTTTGACTCAATACCAGCAATCTTTGGTATTACAACAGATCCCTTCATTGTCTTTACGGCAAACCTGTTTGCGCTGATGGGTCTTCGCCAGTTGTACTTCTTATTGGGTGGGCTACTTGACCGGCTTGAATATTTGAAGTACGGAATCTCATTTATTTTGGCGTTTATTGGTTTCAAGTTGATTACTCATGCGATGCATGTGAATGAGCTGCCATTTATAAACGGTGGTGACCACATTGAGTGGGCTCCAAATATCGATAGCATCACATCCCTCGGGGTGATTGTTGCCTCTATTGCGGTTTCAGCGGTTGTGAGCGTTATTGCCGCAACTTCACAGAGTAAGAAAGAGCATAGGAGATAGTCATGAGAGAAAAGTCCGCGATAGACAACCTGGCCGATAGCTACCTAGCGCAACTGGCTGCCAACTACCCAAGTTTTGCCACCAGCATTGGCCTGGCTTCTGGCGCGGCAGACATGGACGATTATTCCCCTGAGGCCATTGAGCGAGATCTGAAACTAAACCAATCGACCCTCGCAGCCCTTCAAGCCTTGGAGCCTAAAGATGATGTCGACCAAGTAACCAAGGACGCCCTTAGCCAGCAGCTCATTCTGGACATGGAATTTCACGCTGCGGGCTTGGAATACCGAGACTTGAATAACATCGCATCTCCTGCCCAAGGCATCAGGGATGTATTTGATGTCTCACCAACCGCCACCGTGACCGATTGGGAAAACCTTGCCTCCAGAATGCGAAAAGTCAAAGATGCCCTTGCTGGCTACCAAAAGACACTAACGATTGGATTTGAAAAAGGTGACGGGCCAGCAAAGCGTCAGCTCCAAGAAGTGATTACGCAAGTAGGGCAGATTAATCAGCCTGAGGGTTTCTTCCGTGAGTTTGCCAAAGGCGCCACAGCCGAGCAGGAGCTCTCGACAGCCCTGCGCGAGGAATTAGTTGCTGCTGCTCAAGTCGCCACCGATGCCTACGCAGCCTTTGGAGATTTTCTAAAAAGCATGTTGCCAAAGGCCAGCGAGCAAGACGCTATCGGTCGCGAAAGGTACCGACTGCTTAGCAAGAGTTTCCTAGGCGCAGAAATTGATCTCGATGAGACCTACAAGTGGGGTATCGAAGAACTAGCCCGAGTGGTTGCCGAGCAAGAAGCTGTGGCCAATGAGATTCTTCCCGGGGCAAGCGTTGCAGAAGCGATTGCTCATTTGGAGAACGATCCGACTACCAAGCTGCATGGCACTGATGAATTACAGAAGTGGATGCAGCGCCTAAGCGATAAGGCTATTGAGGATCTTGGAAAGACGCATTTTGACATCGCAGAGCCTCTTAGAAAGCTCGAGTGCATGATCGCACCAACAAAGCACGGAGGAATTTACTACACCGGACCAAGCGATGATTTTTCCAGGCCAGGAAGAATGTGGTGGTCGGTTCCTGAAGGTGTCGAATCTTTCGATACTTGGCGAGAAACCACGACCGTGTACCACGAGGGTGTTCCTGGTCACCACCTCCAAGTAGCCCAAGCTACGTACATACGCGAAACGCTAAACGATTGGCGGCGCTTGGCTTCATGGACCTCCGGTCACGGTGAGGGTTGGGCACTATACGCTGAGCGGTTGATGGATGAACTTGGTTACCTAGTAACTCCTGCAGATCGCCTTGGCATGCTCGATGGCCAGCGAATGCGAGCTGCTCGAGTTGTACTGGATATTGGAGTGCACCTAGGTAAGCCAAAACTAGATGGCACTGGGGTTTGGGACTTTGACTACGCACTGGAGTTCATGTCAAAAAACGTGAACATGAGTCCAGAGTTTGTTCGCTTTGAGGTGACCAGATACTTTGGCTGGCCGGGCCAAGCCCCAAGTTACAAAATTGGGCAGCGAATTTGGGAACAAATACGAGATGACTACCAAGCTCGCAAGGGTTCCGAGTTCGATATGAAGAAGTTTCACTCAACCGCACTAAACCTCGGTGGCTTAGGGTTGGACGCTCTCAAAGAAGCGATGTCTAGGGCCTAAGCCAAGGATCCTTGGTGCTAACCTGTTGTCATGCGCGCATCAAAGTGGATAGCAATAACAGCCGGAGTTTTAGTGGTAATCGTTTCCGGTGGCGCTCTCGCCGCCGGCAACTATGTTTACACCTCAGGAACTGTAGTTCCCTGTGCAATCAACGAGGACGACTTAGACAACTCCCCGGAGGCTTTTTATACCCCAGCTTCTGGAAACGGTCCTTTCCCGGGATCTGGGTGGGATAAGTGGGTTGATTACGATCTAAGCGCTTGGTGGCTAACCGATAACAACTACGACGCGGTTGAGATACCGGTCAGCGAAGAAGTAACTCTTTCAGCCTGGTGGATTGAGCCAGAGGTTTCCAATGGAAAAACAGTTATTGTCACCCACGGTATCGGCACTTCTAGAAGAGATTTCAACACTCTGCTTCCATCGGCAATGCTGGTGAAAAATGGTTTCCAAGTTCTACTAGTCGACTCTCGTGACACCGGAGAGTCCACCTGCACCGACGGTCGTCACTCGGCGGGTCAAGAGGAATCCACCGACTTTGCAGCGGTTGCCGACTGGCTAATAGAAACCAAGGGTGTCAAGCCAGAATCGCTTGGCATGTATGGAGTCTCCGGTGGAGCGGTCGCCACATCTCTGCTTCCAGCAAAGACAGAGAATGTTTCAGCCTTTGCAATGGAGGGAACAATCTTTGATTTCAATGCTGCCGCCACAAGAGAAGTTGAGTTCCAAGGCTTTCCTGGCTTCTTATGGCAACTGGCTTTAATCTCGGCGCAGTTGTTTCACGGCGTGAACCTGACTGAAACTTCAGTAATGCAAGGAATTGAAGCTGCGGGCGATCGACCGATGCTTATTCTTCATGGGGACATCGACCAGAGACTGGATTATCAGTCATCGGTGGACTTCTATAACTATGCCAAACAGCAGGGGTCCGATGTCACACTTGAAACCTTTAAGGGCTCTGATCACACAGAGGGAATGCTCAAGGAGGCCCAGCGATACGCAGATTTGCTATCGGGTTTTTTTGATCGAGCACTAACTAGGTAGGTAACCGCTAGATAATTCGCGTGGCGAGAATCTTGTCGATTCGACGGCCATCCATGTCCACGACTTCTAGCTTCCAGTCCTGAAGAACTACGCTGTCGCCAGCTACTGGCATCTTTCCAAGCAGTAACAAGATAAGTCCACTGACGGTGTGGTAGCGACCCTTGTCTTGCTCAGGTAGCTCATCAATAACAAGGCAGTCTTTGATTTCAGGAATCGAAGTATCTCCTTCGAACAGCCACGAGCCATCGTCTCGTTGAACCGGATCGGTAGCTTCTTCACCTTCGGTGACGATTTCCCCAATCAAGGTGTCAAAGATGTCCTGAATGGTGACAAGGCCCTCGAGGCCACCATACTCATCCACCACAAAGGCGATGTGAGTTCGTGATTCTTTGAACTGATCCAGTAGGTCCATTCCAGTAAGGGTCTCAGGAACATAGAGAGGTGGCTCCAGGTTGTCTTGCAGGCTGAGCTTTTCTCCTCTGGCAACGGTCGAAAGAGCAGTCTTGGCACTCAGCACTCCAATAATTGAGTCCAAGCCGCCATCACACACTGGAATCCTAGATCTAACCGACTGAGCAATCAGATTGAAACTCTCGGCCTCAGGGTCATTAATGTCAACGAAGACTATTTCAGATCGAGGAACCATCAAGGAACCCAGTTTTCTATCGTCGAGGCGGAAGACGTTTTTAACCAACTCGCGCTCTTGGTCTTCAATTAGGCCAGCAACCGAACCCTCGTCTAAGATCGCCTCGATCTCGTCTTCGGTTACGGTGGCTTCTTTGTGCTTACCAACACCAAAGAGTCGAAGAAGAGTGTTTGTGGTAACGGTCAAAATCACCACAAATGGCTTGGTGACCTTCGAAAGAATAAGCATTGGTGTAGCAATTACTGCCGCGATCTGCTCCGGATTGGACTGTCCGATTCGCTTTGGAACTAGCTCGCCAACCGTGATGGCAATGAAAGTAACAATTAGCACAACGAAGACTGTGGCTGATACATCTGCTACCCCGTCAAGGACTCCAACACTTTGAAGCCAAATAGCCAGTGGCTTAGCAAAAATAGACTCTCCCACGATTCCGCTCAGTAGACCAATCGAGGTGATACCGATTTGAATTGTGGAAAGAAACTGGGTTGGGTCTTCGCTGATGCGAATCGCAACTTCAGCGGATTTCTTGCCGCGTGCGGCCATCGCCGAAAGTTTTGCGCGTTTTGAGGTAAGTAGAGCAACCTCTGACATGGCAAGAAGGCCATTAATGAGTATGAGAGAAAACAGCAGGATTATTTCCAAGGACCTGTTTCGATTCACCCCAATTGCTGTTTAGATGTTGAAATACTATGTTTCCATAAATTTGCCAGATAAAACACCAAAAAACAAAATTATTGGATTTGGTAGCCCATTTAATGGCTAGCTAGCGCTTGGTTGGCTTTTTTACTGCCCCGTCTTTACGAGTTGCGTAGGCAAATAGCGCCAAACCAGCAACCAACGCTCCAGCGCCAAGTCCGTAAGAAACAACGTCGGATGCGCGGTTTGCATCAACGAACACACCAACGAATACCACGGCAATGATGGCTACAACCACTCCAATAAGTTTTGACTTCAGATCATCCAGGTCTCGAACCTGTAACCAGGCTGGAACTTCAAGCCTGGTGTCAACAAACAATTCGTAAAGGCCATAACCAATAACAAGTAGCACAGTTCCAAGCAAGATGGCATCTACTGCGGTGAGGACATCAACTATGGTGTCTTTGAGATATGCATCGTTTAGCACAGCATCAACGATCACCATCATGATTGAAATAGAACCCTGAGCCATCAATAACAATGCTCCGATAATGGAGGCTATTGAAGGAACGATTACCGCGTATCGGGTTAGACCTAGAATTTTGCGCATTTACTCATGGTACTAGCCACCAGCCCAAACAACCTTAAAAGCTATAGAAGGCCAGCAATATTGCGATGCTAAACATCACAATCGCAATGAGGATATCCAGAACTTTCCAGAAAACCGGTTTGGACATGAACCTGGAAGCTGCCTTGGCTCCGAAGCCAATTGAGCTAAACCAAACAAAACTCGAAACCACCGCTCCAAGGGCAAACCACCACTTATCTGGCCCAAATTGATTGCCGATCGAGCCAAGCAAAATCACGGTGTCCAAATAAACATGCGGGTTCAAGAAGGTAAAGCCAAGAACTGACAAAACAACGGTCTTTGCGCTGCCGCTTTGAACCCCTGAAGCATCAAGCACCTGAACCTTGAACGCAGATCGCAGGGACCTAATTCCAAACCAGCTCAAGTACAAAACGCCAAACCAGCGAATAATCTCAAGTAGCCAAGGAAGGCTAGAAATAAGTGCCCCAAGGCCAGCAACACCCAAAACAATTAGAGCTGCATCAGAAACGGCACAGATAGCAACAACTAGCAGAACGTGTCTTCTTGTTAGTCCTTGCCGGATAACAAATGCGTTTTGGGCACCGATTGCAATAATCAAAGAAAGGCCGGTAAAGAAACCAGGTAGCGAGGCGATCACTTTTCGAGCCTACAGGCCGAACAACAGGTTTTTCCTAGGTCTAAGCGACTGGGTGACTATTTTTCGTTTTCAGTCCTAGATAGCCTTTGTGAGACATAAACCGGGATTAGCGACAAAATGATTACAACCGTCGCAACAACATTCACAACCGACGCTTGATTCGGTCTTGCCATCTCCTTCAATATCCACAGCGGCAATGTGTCGACTCCGGGAGGAGCGGTAAAGATGGTCACAACCACTTCATCGAAGCTCAAGGCAAAAGCCAAAAGGGCACCGGCTGCGAAGGCTGTGCGGAATTGTGGGAAGGTGACAAGCCTGAAGGTTCCCCAAAGGCCTTCCCCGAGATCCATCGATGCCTCTTGAAGCGACGGGTTCATGCGCTTCAATCTCGCAAAGACATTGTTGAAGACCATGACAATACAGAAGGTCGCGTGAGCGACAATCATTCCGAAGTATCCAATCTGAAAACCAGCTGGAGTCAAGAAATTGCTATAGGTGTTGCTAAAGGCAACACCAGTTACTACACCAGGTAAAGCAATAGGTAAAACAACTAACAAGTTGACCGTGCCTTTGCCAAAAAACTCATATTTACTGAGGGCAAAGGCGACCAGGGATCCAAGAATCATGGCAATTACCATGGCACCGAAGGCCACTATCGCTGAATTCAAAAGCGCTGCACGTATTTCCTCAGATTCAAATGCCACAACCCACCACTTGAAAGAAAACTCTTGAATGGGCCAGGCCGAAATCTGGCGCTCATTGAATGCATTCAGGATTAGAACTGACAATGGCGCGTACATAAAAATCAAAACAACCGTAACTATGGCCATCAGGAACCATTTTGAAACTCTAGAGAATCTAAGCATTTAGCTACATCCTCTCCAGTGAGCCAGTGCGCCTAGCTATCATCAAATACATGACCACAAATGCAATCGGAACCATTGAGAAAGCTGCAGCAACCGGAGGATTCAAGTTGATGTTAGAGGCGATGATCGACCCAATCATCTGAGTTGAACCGCCTACGAACTTGGCGGCAAGATAGTCACCAAGGCTCAGTGAAAATGTGAAGACGCTACCGGCGATAATTGCCGGAGTTATCAAAGGCAAAACCATTCGGAAAACTGTGGGCCAACCCTTGGCGCCTAAATCAGCCGATGCATCAAACAGATTGTGTGGTAGTTGTCTAATCGCGGTGAACACGGGAAGCGCCATGTATGGAAACCAAAGGTAGGCAAGCGTCAGAACAGTTACCGGTATTCCAAACCCAGGTCCACTGATTCCAAAAGGACTCATTAGCCAGTTAAACAATCCCTCTTCGGTAAATGTGAGGCGCATGGCCAAAAGCTTTACCAGATACCCCGCCCAAAGCGGCAAGGTTATGGCAACTGCGAGCAGATTTCTAACCCAGGGTTTAGCAATCTTCGCCATGAATATTCCAAGCGGAATAGCAAAAACGATACACACCACTGTCACGGCAACAGCAATTGCGAGCGTCCTGATGGAAGTCGATAAATAGGCCGGAACAGTAAAAATGTTTACAAAATTCTCAAGTGTGAATCCAGGTATCACCTTGGAGGTGAATGGGTCAATAAACCAAAAAGCCGTGACTAGCAATAGCGCAAGTGAAATGATGTAAACCCCAACAAGCCAGGTCATGGGAAGCGCAAGGAGTGCGATCAGCCTGGTGGTTGGTCTTCTGTGAAGGTAGGTCGAAAGCGGGCGCTTAGGCCATTTTTGAATAGCGCTCAATTTCTCACCTGTCTAATAACTAATAAAGAGTGTCTTGATTTTCTAAATCCAATTAGCTGGTATTGCCGGGTGGGGTTTGACCCCCACCCGGCAAAGCGTTTGAACTAACCCTTAACGGTTACCCACGCATTGGTCCAGTCTTGGAAGCTGGTGCACTTAACTTCAGTGCGTCCATCAACACACTCCTCGATTGGAGTGGTCCAAGGCCATACTTGATCCCAGAAAGCCTCGTCTTCAGCTGCGAACTGGTCACAGTGAGCCTGAGTCTCGGCATCGGTTGCACAGAAGGCAATGTTTGCCGGGGCCATTCCAAAGTTCATAGAAATTGCTCCGTTAACGCTTGCCTGGCTTGTGTAGTCGATCCATGCGTAAGCACAGTTCGAGTTTGGAGAGGTTGATGAAACCAACCAGGTGTCGTACCATCCGGTTGAACCCTCTTTTGGCAATGTGGTCTTCAGGTTGTCCTGAGCCGCAAACTTCTTGAGGATCTCCCAGCTAGTTCCAACAACGGTGTTGCCACCGACGAAGGAAGTAATCTGAGCTACTGGATCTGACCAGTACTCACCGATGATTTTGTTTTGCTGCTGTAGCAGCTCAACTGCAGCGGCTAGCTGAGTTTCATCCAGTGCGTATGGGTTTGTGATACCAAGCTCAGGCTTGTGGTACATCAAGTACACAGCTGCATCAGCAATGTAAATTGGTGCGTCATAAGCGGTGATCTTGCCAGCGTAAGGGCTGTCAGCTTCCCAAACAACGTCCCAGCTCTCTGGTGCTCCACCGGTAACTGTTTCGTTGTACTGGAGAAGGTTTGCGCCACGGCCAATTGGAACTCCGTATGGCTTTCCGTTTACAACGTCATAGATCTGACCCTTCATACCTTCAGCGATTTCATCGCTGAAGTTTGGGATTAGTTCCATGTTAAGTGGTGCAACGTCTCCACCAACAATTAGGCGAAGAGCTGCGTCACCAGAAGCCGACACGATGTCGTACTCACCTGTGCGCATTAGAGTTACCATCTCGTCGCTAGTGCCGGCAACACGAGAGTTGACAACACAACCAGTCTCAGCTGTGAATGGGTCCGACCACTTTGGATCTACGAAACCAGACCAGTTGACAATGTTTAGTTCGCCCTCAAACTCACCGAGTTCGGCCTTCATTGGCACGTCTGGCACTGTAAGAGTTAGTTCTCCACTTCCTTCTTCTGTTGCTGTTGTCGCACACCCAGATAGCACCAAGATGCTAGCTGCGAATAGTGCTGGAAGCGCTAATTTGCTTCTCTTCATTTTTTCCTCTCATTATTTGGTTGGAATCTTGGCAACATGTTCCTTGCGGAAGGAAGCCAATACCCTGTCACCCGATTCAAGAGCTAAGTCTTGTCCCGGTAACTCTTCATTTAATCTGGTGGCAATCAACCTAAGCCCGCTATCGGATTCCAGCACATAAATAGTGTTGGCCCCGGTATACGCAACATCCGTGATGGATGCCTTGACTCCGATTTCACCCTCAGAAACTTTTGCGTTCTCTTTTAGAAGTCTGATTCTCTCCGGCCTTACGTTCACTAGCTGGTCAGAGCCAAATAGCTCTTTTGCAGCGGGTCCCGAAATCAGGTTTGAAACTCCAAGGAAGCTTGCAACGAAGGCAGAGGAAGGGTTTTCGTAAACCTCTCGAGGGGTTCCTATTTGCTCAATTCGGCCATGGTTGAAAACGGCAATCCGATCACTCATCCGCATGGCCTCTTCTTGATCGTGTGTGACGAACACGAAGGTGATGCCCGCTTCTCGTTGGATTCGCTTGAGTTCTACCTGCATTTCTTCTCGTAGCTGCTTATCTAACGCTCCAAGAGGCTCGTCAAGGAGCAAAACTTTTGGACGAAGAACCAAAGCTCGCGCCAAGGCAATGCGCTGCCTCTGGCCTCCGGATAGCTGATGCGGTAGGCGATCAGCTAGGTGCGTGAGTTTTACGGATTCAATTGCCTCCGACGCGAGCTTTGCTCGCTCGGCCTTGGCAATTTTTCTGGCGCGGAGTCCATACTCGACGTTTTGCTGGATGGTCATATGTGGAAATAGTGCGTAGTCCTGGAAGACAGTGTTTACATCTCTATCGAAGGGTGCCAGATCTGTAACATCGGCACCTTCGAGAGATACCTTCCCGCTACTAGCCGTTTCAAAGCCAGCAATGATTCGAAGAACTGTAGTTTTCCCCGACCCCGAAGGACCAAGCATAGAGAAAAACTCACCCTGTGGAATCTCGAGGTTAAGGTTCTCAACAGCCGTGACGTCGCCAAAATTCTTGTTGATCATGCTCAAGCCCACTGCCGAAGTGGCTGAAGAGGAACTGGAAAGGGTGGGTTTACTAGAGGATTTAGTGCTCAAAATATCACCTAATCAATTCACGGACATCATTGTCTTTTGGTACTTCCCCTAAGCTCCAAAGCTTTGATAAGCCTACCGCCGCCCAAAAAAAAGGGTTCGCAATCTATGGGGTAAATTGTTTCGGTTTTGTAAAGCTTTTAGGCGTCTCAGGCCTGATAACTAGCATCAGCTCGTCTTTAGCGCTAATCAGGAATGAGCCTAGATCAAAGTGCCCTCGGCAGGAATCGAACCTGCGACCAAGAGATTAGAAGGCTCTTGCTCTATCCACTGAGCTACGAAGGCGAGTGTGCCTGGGTTGGAGGCCTTTCCAGTCTACACAGGCCACCTAGTTGCGGTCGAGAATCAGGTCCGCTGGGAATCAATGATGGAACGGGTGATTGCTTCAAGCACTGCAAGGTCTTTTCTTGCTCCAGCTAAATTCGAAATAACCTCGGTGCCGTTAATTACCGAATCCTTAAAAGCTAGAAGCTGGCGCAGAAATCCAGTTTCATTTATTTGCGTATAAGTGGTTTCTTGTCTTTCGTCCAAGTCATGTTTGAAAACAGTAAGCCTGCTGCGCTCTTCAAGCACGTAAGGCTTGGCTAAGTGATATTCCAATCGACCGTTTGAAGCTAGCACCTTAAGCTCCTCGTCATACTCTGGATATTCAGGTAGCCAGTTCCAGCTCAAGATAAATCTGGTGTCCTTCACTTTCCCAATCGCGAGTATCGAAGAAGGAGTACTTCCGGCAAGTTCAGGAAACACTTCAGCTTGCCAGATTGTTGGGAGTTCAAATCCTAATCCTCGAAGCATGCTGGTTTCGTGGATCAGCGAACCTTGAATGATGTTTTTATAGAAAGACCGCAAAATCTCTGGGGCTCCGGGAAAGGCGATTTCGGTCTGTTCCATCTCATACTGCCTGGCTCGTTCAATTTCTTTAGTGTCAGCGTCGTCCAGTGATGGCTTTAGTCTCAGGTGGGCAATCTGTGGCGCATCCGCGGGGTGAGACACGGTAACGCGAACCAGGCGTATGTCCTTTAGTAGTGCAATTTCTTTGGCTGCTCGCTGAGCTAGAGGGTCATACATTTTCATGTAGCCGATTTGCAGAATCTTTCCGCTTTGCTTTTGCGCCGCTTCGATTGCATCTAGCTCCTTGGAATTAAGGGCCAGCGGTTTCTCAGCCAGAACGTGCTTCCCGGCTTTAAGTGCGGCAATGGTCAATTCCGCATGGGAACCGGAAGTGGCAATTAGAACAGCATCTATTTCCGGATCGGCAAGTATTTGTTTGGGATCACTAGAACCTTTGATGGCGTATTTTGTAGAAACCTCTTTGGCCCTAGATGGCGAGAGGTCGCAAACGGCGGAAAGAGTTATTCCAGCCCTGAACATTGATGGAATGTGAATGGACTGGGAAATTATCCCAGCACCGATAATTGCCATTCTCAGCTGTTGTGAATTTGCCATCTAGAGCTCACCCTTAGCAGTAAAACGCAACTTCTAGTTTCTTGGCCTCAGAGTTGCAACCATCGGGCAAACAAACGGGTCTGAGTTGTTACTGAGACCAACATTGTTTAGATACTTCATAATGGCCACGTAGCTTGAAAGTAAGTTCATCTCAACAAGTGGCACGGAGTTCTCTTTGCAGTAATCGAGCACAATCTTGTGAGCTCGCTTCAGATAAGGTCTCGCCATCGAAGGAAACAGGTGATGCTCAACTTGGTAGTTCAGACCACCCATTAGATTATCTGTTAGCCAACTGCCTCTGATGTTTCTGCTGGTTAGAACTTGTCTTGTGAAGAAGTCGATCTTGGCGTCTTTTTCAACCAGAGGCATTCCCTTGTGATTTGGAGCAAATGCTGCCCCCATAAAAAAGCCAAAGATCATCATCATGAAAAACCAAAGGGCTATGGCCCAGGCCCAGCCAAACAAAATTGCAAAGATCACATACGGAGCAACCTGACGAATCATCATCAAACCAAATTCCAAGAACCTAGTTCCGATCTTTCGCTCTTTGTATTTCAAGCCAGCAAAGCTGTCAACCAACAAGTCAAAGCCGGTAAACAAAAGAAGCAGCGGGAACAAATAGCCCTGACGCTCGGTGAGCCAGCGCTCTATGCCTTTTTTGGCATTTCTTGACTCCGGGGTGAAGCTTAGAACTCTAATGGCAATATCTGGGTCTTCGCCGATTTGGTTTGGCTTTTGGTGGTGCTTGTTGTGCTTGCGAAGCCAGAAGCCATAACTTAGACCCGCGAAAAGATTGGCCAACACCAAACCAAACCAGTCGTTTACTTTATTACTGCGAAAAATCTGCCTGTGTGCTGCCTCGTGAGCAATAAAGCCGTACTGAGCCGAGACAATACCGAGTAGGCCCACAACCAAGAAAGCCAAAAGAATAAAGATGGTGCTTTGATCCACCAACGTAGAAATGTAACCACCTAGGACCCAAAGGCCTGCCGAGATGATGGTGATGGCAATTAGTCGAATGATGTAAAAACTTGGTTTTTTCTCAAGTAACCCTGCGTTTCGCACGCGGTGCATAATCTCGGCAAACTGAGTCGGTGCTTGAATGCCAGTCAATACGCTCATTAGCCAAGTGTAAGTCCGATTCTGTTAATTTACTGAGCTATGGGGCCTAGGAGTCAATTTGGCCTTCAAATTGGCGTTATTCTCAATAGAAAATCAAGGGAAATAGGTTAATGTTTGGGTCTAATGATTCCTCAAAAGTGTCCTACGTGAGGGCCTATGGAAAAGTTAAAGAGATAGAAACCTACAGAATCAAGCCTTTGGCCCGGCTTGTTTACAGCACCCCATTTGAACTCTTCATCAGCGGGGTCATCATAGTGAATGCATTGTGCCTGGCAATTCTCACAATGCCGAACCTAAGTCCAGAGACAATAGCCCTAGCCAAGAATATTGATCTTGTTGCTTATGGTGTTTACGTCATTGAGTTATTGCTTCGATTCATTTCATACGGCAAGAAACCTTGGCATTACTTCAAAGAGGGTTGGAATGTTTTTGACTTTGTTGTTATCGGGCTTACTCCGTTTTTTCAAGGACAAACAGCAGTCATACGACTTCTTAGGCTGTTGCGTTTAGTCCGCATTTTCCGCTTCTTGCCTGAGGTTCGTATTCTTTCAGCTTCAATAGTCAAAAGTATTCCGCCGCTTCTGAGCATGAGTGTACTTATCACCATGATGCTTTTTCTATATGGGATGGCTGGCCATTATGCTTTCGGTGCCGATGCGCCCCAGAGTTGGGGAAATATTGGCCTAAGCATGAAAAGCCTATTCATCCTTCTAACCCTTGAAAACTTTCCAATTTATCTGGAAGAAGCAATGCTGATAAGTCCACTTGCCATACCCTTTTTCCTGTCTTACGTTTTCTTGATTGTGTTTACAGTGCTCAATGTTCTAATTGGAATTGTCCTGAATGCAATGGATGAGGCAAGATCTGAAGACCGGACTCAAAGAGCTCAAGTGGAGGAGCTGAACAAGTTAGCTTTCCAAGCGAATCAGCTGAAAAGTTCAGACATTCAGACTCAAGATGAGATTCGAAGAATAAGAGAAAGAATTAGCCAAATAACTGCTGAGGCAAGCTCAAGGGCGAAGAAGAATTAGGCGAACACCTAGGTCGGACTAGTTAGTTTCCCCATTCGCCAGGGGGACCCAGCCATAGTAAGAACGTAAAGAGAGCAATCACGGCGACAAACAGGGTCAACACCAAAATCACCGGATGGTTGATAAACCACCTAAACAGCTGATCGAATTTGGTCTTATCCAAGGGGTTATTTGACTTCTCGGTGCGCCATACACCATCTAGTTGCTTGCGCTTCTCGAGATACTTTTCAAATGGCACGGTCGCAAAAGGAACTATTGCGAGCAGCACAGCTACTGCCCCACGAACAAGAGGCCAGCGCTGATTTACGGCGACCAAAACTGCGCTAGCGGAGTAGCCAATAAAGGCAAAACCATGGGTGGCACCAGCGATAAAGAACATGTTTGGCGCTAGGCCAATTGTTTCCCTGGCGATGATGGCTGCAATAAGCAAAGCCCAGGTCATCATTTCAATGATTGCAAAGGTTCCGAATATGGATTTAGGAGTTCCGTTCATCCTTCAAGCCTATTGCGGAAACTTGCTAAAGCTTGCAGCGATAAACTCTGTCCTTCTACCTGTTGAAATCGCCTTCGTTCTGATCGCCTTCTCCACCGGAGCCATAAAAAGTATCCGGATAAGAAGTATTAGGTGAATAACCTTCCGGCCCAGACCGAAAGTCACCTTCGGTCATCGAAGTTCCAGAGTCGTTATTGGTTTCAACTGGTGGTTTGTAAACCGTCGGATCAAAAGTCAGTATTTTCTTTAGCCAGGTGAATATCCCCATGTGTGCTCCCCCAAAAGCAGTAGTTAATTCTTATCAGACAAGCTAGCTGGAGCCTCTGACATTTATGGGGGTGGTTCGTTCCTAGTTATTGCTTGCCCTTTACAGCCTCGTGAACCTCTAGAGTCAGCTTCTCGATTCGTTTGCTGAGCTCATGAACCTGCTTAGTTAGCTCAAGGTTTTCCTGGTCTATCTGATATGTGTGTATAGCAAGATCTGAATTGATCTGATCTTCTCTTTTGGCAGCGATAAGCAATATCGCCCCCTGCAAGGCAGCAATGCAGGACAGGATGAGATTCAAAAGAATGAAAGGGAACGGATCAAAAAAACCATCGTTATTGAAATACATCCAGAGAGTTAGAAACCCAAGCGCTCCAAACACAAATGGCCATGACCCCATCGCGTTTCGAAGAACATCCGCTGATCGCTGGCCAAAACTCAGTTGGCTCTTTCCATACTTGACGGTTGCAGGGTGGTTACTCCATTGGGACATTTGAAACTCCTATTTCCTCGGCCGATCTCGTATCAACGCTAGCCCACTACCGAAACGCTTGGCCTCGGGTAAAGAATGCTCTAGTAATGCTTTAGATTAGTGTCATGAAATCAATCCCGCTAAGGCAAAAACACGCCAATCTTGGCGCTAGCTTCACCGACTTCGGTGGTTGGGAAATGCCAGTTAGATATAGCTCTGATTTAGCGGAGCATGAGGCTGTCAGAACCAAAGCCGGACTCTTCGACATATCTCACATGGGTGAAATCTTTATAGAAGGTAAGGATGCCGCTAGCTTTCTTGACTACGCACTTGTTGGAGCGGCTT
>Ga0315902_10004312_pt1 | contig 20618 bp, 36 predicted proteins | sample LakEriMetagenome_9_FD_203523 | JGI IMG/M metagenome (GOLD analysis project Ga0315902, IMG submission 203523) | Freshwater fungal communities from buoy surface, Lake Erie, Ohio, United States - Buoy 12 MA117 | ecosystem: Environmental > Aquatic > Freshwater > Lake > Lake biofilm | place: USA... | reverse complement strand
TAACCCAGGCTCTGGTAAGACTACCCTCTCTGCAGTTATCGGCTCTCGAGTTGTAAAGACCGTTCCTGAGAAACCCGTAGTTTTCCTTTCATACGAGATGAGCGACTTCCAGCTCAAACTTCAAGCTCAAAAGATTCCCGGTTTCTCCGACCTCTTGATATCTACTCACGAGTTCCACGCTACACCGGACGGTCTTGACGAACTGTTCAGGGCTCTTGATTCGATCAATCCTTCGATGGTAATCGTGGATTCTTTGCAGAAGATGGCAAGTAAGATGCCACAAGGTCCGACCCGTGGACAGATCGTGGTAGTCGAGCGCTTTACCAAGTGGGCTAAGAAAACTTTTGCTCCGGTTCTTCTAATCGGTCACAACGACAAAGGCGGAAACTACGCCGGACCTTCGTTCCTGAAACACGAGGTGGATTCGCACATGACGGTTTGGTACGACAAGGAAACTCACGAAAGACTGTTCTCTATGTCAAAGAACCGCTTCGGCGGCAACATGGAATCTTACATGTTCCGAATTACCGGCGACGGTGTATTCATCGGATCTGAATGGTGGAAAATCGTGGATAGTCGCACCGAGGATGAAGTGATGGACATCGTGATGGACTTCAAAAAGGAAGCTGCCTCTCCCAAGATCAACTGGGAGAAATTCCAAGAGAGCGCTACTTCGCTAATCAGCTATCTAAACGCCAAACACGCTGACCGCTTCAAGACCAGCACATTCATAGGAGATCCTGCCAAGGTCAAACTTACTTGGAACGGCAAACGTGCCTTCTGTGCCTTCAAGACCGGGAACATCAACTTCGGCCGCCAATTCTTCGACCGTGTGAACGACCACAACTGGCAGAGCTTAGGATACCGCAGCGAGAAACCTTACATCCACAAGTTCGTGACGAACAAAGAAGAAGCCGCGATCTGGGCAGTACTTCACGAGTGGGTCCACTTGTTCAAAGGATACCAACGCCACGTACCCGCCATGTGGAGGGAAATATCTCGCATAGCTCAAGAAGAATCATGGCTCTGGAGTTCTTCCAGAGCATAAGAACTTTTCTTAAGACTGTGAATAAAATCGATATCTAACTCATACATTTATGGTTCCAAAGAAAGGCTACAAGCTTGAAGAATTCGAAGGTATAGTAAATGAAGGTGGTCACGAAGAACACCTTCATTACTCGTATGCAATCATAGAAGAAAAGACAGGCAAAGTCATAGTATCACAAGAGACAACATCTTTGCTGTCTGTCTTAATCAATGAAAAGCTCGGGTATCCTGGAAAGATGATATCCGGAAGCAAGTCAGGATATCGCAACCACTACCCAGACAACATGGCCATTTTCAACGCCAACCTCTGCATTGATGAAGGTAAAGTTTGGCACGGCGACATTGACGTAACCAAGTCAAAGAACGACTTACAAGAAATTGCCGACAAGACTGGTAAAAAACTGTATGTCTTGTTCGAGATGGACGGCAGGTTTGATTATGAAGAAGATCCGTTGCTTAAGAACGCAGTGGCGGTCTTTGTCCCAGACAGCCCACTTCAAATTAGAAAAGACTTACAACAATACTACACACTGCTATAAGATGGAGCTACTGAACACACATCCTATCAAAAAGTCGGACTTAGGTTTTCACGGAAACCTGTTCGGTGGAAAGTTACTTGCCTGGATCGATGCGGCAGCCGCCGGCTACTCGATGCAGCTATGTGACTCGCCCAGGATGGTGACAGTTTCTATCGACAAGTGCTACTTCGAGAAACCAGCAAAGGAAGGAAACCTCGTTAAGATCTACGGGCAGCCCAGCGATCTAGGACATACATCGATTACACTGTACCTGGAAGCAAGAGCTCACAATGTGTACACCGGTCGTCAGTCTCTGGTGCTCAAGACTCACATCAAGTTCGTTCACATCGATGAAGAAGGCAATCCTATACCAATCGGAGAAAAAGGAAGAACAAGAATATCAAACATAATCGGCTCACAGCCAAAAGAAGACATATGAACCTAAACATTTTTCGTAACCGCACACCTTACTTAGGACAGGTTATATTTAAGTTTGAGAAGTTCCCTCACTACTCAGGACGGACCATACTCAATCATGTACACTTGGACTTGGGCTTTACCAAATTGGTCAGCCGCTTAAAACCGTATCGTACTTTAGAAGGTTGGGCAGTCAATCCCGACCGTGTTGAAGCAATCAACTCCTACACGGGTGGTATGATTGGAACACACACGTTCGGCCCAGACGATGAGAACGTATTGGAAAATTCTTTCTTGTCAAAAGACGGACAGTACATAGGTGATCTACAGAAAGGATGGTGGTACTTCAAGAACGCTATGACCGTGTGCGAAGAATATCCACACGGGGTCGCCGAGGTTTGGAACACTGCACCTGGCAAAGAAACTCTACAGCATGGAAAGTTTGACCTCAAAGGATACTATGGTTATACACACCGCGGAGGAAGTCTGTTCTCGATAGGTGATCGTTTGTTTGACGAAAGTTACGAACCTCGAGAAGAAGACTACGAAGAATGGGAATGGGCAGGCTGGGTTGAAAAGTTCGACGCCAAGATGGACAAGGCAGATCCGCTTGACCGCAGCTGGTTAGAACAGAGCGGTATCGCCAGCGTGATACCTTTCAAGATGAGAGGCGCCAAGGTCATTGAGACTTGGGACGAAGCCAAGCAAGCAGCAATCAATATGTCTAAATACTTAAGCTAATGTTAACTATAATTCTAATCTACGCGGTAGGCTTCTTGCTATCCCTTCTTATCTTATCTGCATTCGGAAAGTCTAAGATGAACATTGACTACGATAACGACCACGATAAGTGGCCTGATGACTGGGAAACCAACGCAGAAGCATACGTGGCTTGGAGCTTTGCTTGGCCTCTTGCATTCATCTTACTTAGTTTGGTAGGCATGTGGGCGGGACTGACTAGACTGACGCAATTCTTAATCGATATGTTCAATAAAGACAATGAATAATCTGGATAAACAATACACAGACCTACTTAAGACAATCCTGGAACACGGCGTAGAAAAGAAAGACCGTACAGGTACAGGGACCAAGAGCATCTTTGGCTATACGATCCGCCACAACATGGCAGAAGGATTCCCGTTACTTACTACCAAGAAGATGTACTTCAAAGGAATCGTCACAGAACTTCTATGGTTTCTACGCGGTGATACAAACATCAAATACCTGGTAGACAATGACTGTCATATCTGGGATGGTGATGCTTATAAGAATTATGTAAATAGTGATGAGGTTAGATGGCCAAAAAGTAAAGAAGACTTTATTGAACATATCAAAAATGATAAAGAGTGGGAAAAGAAGTGGGGTGAATTAGGACCAATTTATGGTAAGCAATGGAGGAGATGGGGGATTAAATGGGAAGATACTGAAAGTATTGAGTATATAGACCAAATCCAAAATCTAATCAACGACCTTAAAACAAATCCAGACTCAAGACGACTAATGGTTTCAGCTTGGAATGTAGGTGAATTAGACCAAATGGTTCTTCCACCTTGTCATTATGGATTTCAAGTCTATACAAGAGAGTTGAGTAATCGAGAAAGAGTTTTTTTAATGAATAAAAAATTAGGTGTTACTGATGACCTTCCTCAGTACTACAATACTGATGTTGAAATGGATAGAAATCTTATCCCAAAAAGAGCAATCTCTTTAATGTGGAATCAACGCTCAGTAGATACATTCTTAGGTTTACCATTCAACATTGCTTCATATGGTCTACTTTTAGAGATCATTGCCAAAGCAGTAAACATGGTTCCTGACCAACTTGTCGGCAACTTGGGTGATACACACCTTTACCTGAACCACATCGAGCAAGCCGAAGAACAGATCGGCAGAGAGATGACTTGGGAAGAACAAGTTCAATGGGTCATGAAGAACACTGACGTCGAGATGGAGAATCTTTACATCGTCGAAGAAATTGCCAAAGACAGCACACCTAAACATACAAGACAGCCGTACCCGCTGCCAAAGCTCAACATCAACACAGAGTTCTGGCCTACAGAATCTGGTGAATGCGGAGTAGGTCCTCTTCATAAAGACATTGGGGTCTTGATAGAAAACATGCAGATAACTGACTTCGAGATGTTAGGATACCAATCTCATCCTGCGATTAAAGCACCGCTTAGCAACTAATGAGATTCTTAAGGTTCCTACTTCTTTGGATATCATCAAACCTATCAATACCGTTTTGGATGGTAGGTCACTTTCACCTGATGACCAGCGTATACGCTGACATTCACGAAGTGGTAGCATCGCTGGGCATGAACATCTTAGTAGGAATAGGGTTTTGGATAAATTGGAAAGAATATGAAAAAGAACAAAAACATAAAGACGGTCGACGAATCGATCATTAACTGGGAGCTCTACCAAAAGATCAGAAGCGAGCGGATCAAAAGACAGATCTTAAGTTTCAAGATCGGGCCGCTGAGAATTAAGTTTGTCTTCAGACATAAGTTTGAGAAGTACAGGTCTATGCTCGATGATTCGTCTTTTCGCAACTACGAACTCGGCCTTTGGTTTAGAAAGAGTCTTTGCGTGGGCACTAAGAAAAAAGGAAAGGCTGCTTTCTCTAAAGACAACCTATGTCCAGAATATATGATAGGTATCAACCTTCTAGTTGCAAAACTGTGGTTGACGGTATCATGGAATGTCCTCGAATTTTAAGTATGAGTATATTTATATTGAGAAAAAGAAAGTTCATCTAAAGTCATCTAAACATATGGAATTATTCGACATATATTACTACAGCATCGATCCTGACACTGGAATCGCTCACAGCCGAAAACTGCTTAAGACAGTCGGTGCTTCTGATCTAATCAAAGAAGTCAAGAAAGCCGAGTTTGATCTACACGAGCAAGATCCTAACTTTGAAGTGGACTACGAACCTCATCACTCTCGTCAAGAGAAGATCGATGAAATGCGGCACCTCTTATCTCGGGTCTATGAAATTGCCGATGAGCTTGGTTACGATAACATTTTCTACAATGAAGGGTTCGCTGAACTTCTTCTTGCTGAAAAACTAGGTCATACTTGGAACCATAAGACGCAAGGTCCCGATGCTTGGCTACCCAACATGCAGACTGCCGAGTATAAGACAGCAAAGCCAGGCGGTAGTTTTCAGTTTCACTGGCTGAGTGAAAAGAAGATGGAAAAGATCCAAGAAATCGACTGGGTCTACTTTGCAGTCAGAGAACAACTTACTTTCTCCAACATCAAAAGAATACCTATGTCCTCTCTTCTGCCACTGCTGGAAAAGTCTTCTGCTCTGCAAGGAGGATCTACGCATCGATCTTTTTCACAGACGGAGATTGTTCAGCTGGGAGCCGAACCGGCCCCTGAAATATATAGTTAGTATGGTAGATACATTACTCGTCATAGATTCTTATCTGTCTTCAGAAGACAGATATCAATCATGCAAGAATCTTATAGGTCAGCTTAGAGAAGTCTTCACAGATCATAAGATACTTCTAATCAACAAGCACAAAGATTCATACGGCATAGAGGAATCCGTAGATTATTACCTGTACTTTGGAGATGGGTTCATGGTCGGACGTCCTCCTCAGCATCTCTTAGATTCACAAAGATATGAAATGCCGTATACATACGTCGACACCCATTTAGGAACTTGCGAAAATTGGTTTCCTTTGGTTGGAGTCACGGATCATGTCGCTAACATTTACAATAGTTTTGTTCTTTCTTCAAACATAGCAAGAACCCTTGGATATGACAAGGTTTTCAAGGTAGAATACGATACTTCATTCAATGACGTAAACGAACTTGACAGAATCAAAAAAGATGTGTCTTCTTTTAAAGACTATCTATTCTATGGAACAAGGAAAGAAGGAGAATGGGCAAAGGCTCATCAGTACTTAGTCGATGTACACATGATTGGTTATTCTAACAAGGTTTTCCAAGGTTTCAACATACTTAAGAACGACGATGATTTCTGGGCGCTCTGTGAAAGTATAGGGTACTATGGAAAGTGGATAGAATACATAGTGCCAGGTATCCTCGAGTTTCAAAGGAAAAACCATCATCTTGAAGGAATTGACTTTCCTGTGCGGGTTGCTGAACTTTTTCCCGGAACAGTTTTTGACACAATCAATTCGCCAGGCGAATGGTCGTCTTCTTGGGAGATCAATCCCAAGATCTGCAGGATAGGTAAAAGAAGTGATAGTCACGAGATAAGTGGTAAGATTGTACTTTTCTACTGGGGCAATGATGACCAACCAATAAAATCATTTGTAAAAATAACGAATGATAGCGGTGTCACAATCTTTACAAGAGAATGCGAAGTGCATCCTCGTACATGGTACCTTGACGAAATTGACGTAAACGAACCTTTGAATATATCAGTGACAACAGTTCGTAGTGATAGAGTAACAGAAGTGACAAAGCAAGTCACACCTGATACTTTATCAATACCCGCAAGATTTCTATACAACTAAAGAATGAAAGTAATATCTCACAGAGGAAACATAGACGGAAGAAGACCATCTCTGGAAAATCGTACAGATTACATAGACAAGGCCATCAGTCTTGGGTATGATGTAGAAGTAGACTTATGGAAAGTCGGGGCAGATTTTTATCTAGGTCACGATGGTCCTGAGCACGTCGTGCTCATAGGTTGGCTTGACGATAGATCTCACAAGCTGTGGGTACACTGTAAAAATTTGGAAGCAGTGGAATTTCTGAGCTCGAACAAATACGACATAAATTACTTCTGGCACCAAGAAGACGCTATGACCATTACAAGCAAAGGACATGTTTGGTCATATCCTGGAATCTATGTAAAAGGAGGTATCGTAGTAGAACTTGAACATAAAGACCTACCCTCTCACATCAGAGGAGTCTGCACTGATTATCCTGTCTTATACAAATGAAAAAGATAGAAGCACTTTACATAAGCGATGTGCACTTAGGAAGCAAAGGTTCCAAGGCAGTCGAACTTCTCGAAGTTCTTAAGAACTACGAACCAGAAAAACTTTTCATAGTAGGCGACTTCATTGACGGATGGCTACTTAAGAAGCGACACTACTGGCCGCAAGAACACACGAACGTGGTCAGAAAAGTACTTTCATATGCCAAGAAAGGAACACAAGTCTACTACATCACAGGAAACCACGACGAGTTCTTAAGGTCTTACGAAAACCTGGACTTTGGAAACATCACTGTATTAGACGAAATCATAGACGATGGAATTTGGATAGTTCACGGTGATAAGTATGACAGTGTGGTCATGTACAATAAATGGATCGCTGTCTTAGGAAGTATCGGATACGAGCTCGTCATCTATTTGAATGAAGCGATCAAAAGAATCAGAAGAATCTTAGGCCTGAGGCCGAGATCTTTCAGTAAGTGGGTAAAAGCAAAAGTCAAAGGAGCAGTAGCTTTCATAGATTCTTTCGAGTTCACACTTGCCGCAGAAGCCATGAACCGCGACTGCTATACAATCATATGTGGGCACATACATACACCAGCTGATCGTGTGATCAACGGAGTTCGCTATATGAACACCGGTGATTGGATCGAGAGCTACAGCTACATAACCAAAGAGAACGGAAAATTGATCCTTCATAAGAATGAAACTCGTTAAAGAACAACTCACGATCATCATTCCTGCCAAGAACGAAGAGCGGTACATATCAGGTCTTCTGACCGACCTTCGTTGTCAGATAGGAATACGTGGAATCCGGGTCATCGTAGCTGACGGTGGTTCGACAGACAAAACTCTTAAGATCTTAAATGACCTAAAAGATCTGTATACACCACACATCAACATAGAAGTCATCGAAGGCGGAAGCGTATCTCGCGGTAGGAATGCCGGTCTTGAGATAGTCCAAACTCCTTACGTCTTGTTCATCGACGCAGATGTTCGCTTGACCGACCTATGCCAAGTAGAAGAAACGCTTAAGAGACTCAAACGCAAAAAGTTGATAGGAGCTCGAGTCAAGTGCGAAGGATCTTTCATGGCAACTCTTTCGTACGGTCTGTTCAACATGGTCAATCGCAGGATCTGCAAGTTTCGTCCTTTCGCGCTGGGATCTTACTTTGGCGCTCGAGTCTCTGATCTTAGAAAATTCGGAGGCTGGGATGAATCTTTGGTTCACAGCGAAGACTGGGCTTTGTCGGGCAACTACAAACCCAAAGAGTTTGCTTTCTCTAAGTACCCAGTACAAGTCGATGATCGAAGATTTCGCAAGATGGGCTACATCGGTATGTTGGTCATGCTGATGAAGAGCGCGATCCTGGGTAAGAAGTACCAGAGAAAGGACAATGGCTACTGGAGCTGAAAACCAAGTAAACAACACAGTATATAAAAATCAATGGCAATTCCAAAACAATACATCTACCTGGACGACGTAAGAGTACCCGTCAAGGTTCATTCCGACGAGCAAGACTGGGTAGTCGTGCGTTCATACGAAGAATTCGTGGACACTGTCCTGGAGATCGGCATAGAGAACGTCGAGCTCATCTCGCTCGACCACGACCTGGGCCCAAGAGCTACACAGCACTTCTTGAGGAACACCACACAGACTTACGAGATCAACTACGGAGAGATTCCCGAGAAGACAGGTCTGGACTGCGCCAAGTGGCTCGTGGAACATGCCTTGGACACAGAGTCCAAACTGCCCGTCGTGGTGGTACACAGCGCGAATCCCGTGGGAAGCGCCAACATCATGGGCTACATCAACAACTACCTGTACGTCAACCGCCTGCCACAGTCGTGCATCCGCGTGAACATCGAGCACACGGTGGACAACGAACTGGCTCGCCGTCAAGGCTGGCACTAATCACAGAGTCATGAAGATCACGACTTCACGGAGCTACAACGTATTCAGCATCACGCCGACGATATCGTTCATCTCGGAAAAGAACTACCGCGACGGTGGTCTGGCGTACGCATACCTCACCCTTGGGTGGGGCTACTGGTCGATCGACCTGGTCATCAAGCAAGAAGACTAAAATCAACCAACATCATGAGCAAGAAGCAAGACTGGAAGCGCATCACGCAGAAGTCTCTTGACAACGATTACGAAGAAGAGATCCCTACACGGGAAGTCTTCAAGAATCGCGCCAAGAAGAAGGCTGTCAAGAAGCGTTCGACCAAGGACCGAGAGTAGTCTGCCGCCGCAATCTCTGAGTACTCTCGTGTCTGCATATCCGTGCGGACTTTCTGGGCGTGCGGGCGCCGTGCGACATTTCCGCTCCTGACAACTCTCCCAGTCTCTAAGAACCCGCGCCGCTCTTGTGTATATAAAATCTGTATGGAAGCAAAAGACATAGTCGCGATCTATCCGGAGCTGTTCCGCGAAGAAGTGAGAGAATACCCCGTCGAGAAGTACGGCTTGGGCGTAGGCCGAGGCTGGTACTCGATCCTGGCCGACCTGGTGAGAGAGATCCGAGAGATCGACGAAGCCAGAGGCACGCGGTCGATGCTGGTCCAGGTCAAAGAAAAGTTCGGAGGACTCCGGTTCTACTTACAGGACACGACGAACGACCATTGGGAAGCGATAACTCGAGCCGAGACGAAGAGCCTGGAGACTTGCGAAGACTGCGGCGCCCCGGGACGAGTCTATAACGACGGCTGGGTGCGGACTCTCTGCCGAGACGACGCGAGGAAGAGGTGGGAAGAGCGCCCCGAGTGGAAAGAAGACCGCCCTTGGGAGCAGTGCTGGAGGCATGATGTTAATAACTCGGAGGTCGTCTCGGAGAACTAAACTCTGGATCCGTATATAACTACTACAAAAAATTATTCCGAATGGACCAATTCTTTACAGACTTTGATTTCCCCAAGTCCAAGACCAGGCACCGCCTCAAGCGCTGGGTGCAGAGGATCGGACTACAGATGCACAAGGCCATGAACCCCCTGGATCGCGCTCCGCTCAGCGAAGCCGAACGAGAGGCCTACTCGATCTTCCGCAAGATGGCCCACGATCCGGAGAACGAACTACTGACGTCGCCCCTCTCCGGCAAGTACTACCTCAAGAGCGACGCTCAGTCGATGCTCCTGGTGCTGGGAAACGGCCAGCTGAGCATCGTGAACCACGTATACGGCTACAACGTCCCCCTCTCGCAGAAATCAGAGCAGAAGATGAAAGACATCTTCGTGCAGGAAGTGGAACTCCGCCGCGCAGAGATGGAACGCGAGTATACCGACAACATCAAGCACTCTCTGAAAACCATCATCAAACGCATGAACCATGACAAATCGTAAATCGCTGAGATACTTCTACTTCCTGGGGCTGGTGCCCGTGGTATTCGTAGGCGCCATCGTGGTGGCGATCGTAGCGACTCCGCTACTGCACCGCACCAAGACGCAGTCGGGCGACGGAAGCTCTTGTCCACCACAGACGCACGATACGGTATACGTGGAGCGAGAAGTCATCAAGTACATCGACAGCAATCCGGCCCCAAAGTACCAAAAGCCGATCGTGACCCGACCTCAGAATCGTCCACAGCCCGTGGTGGATTCCACACCGCAATCAGATACAATCCAATAACAAATCTATATGAACAACTTCTGGAACAAGCCATCCACTCGGGCTTTCATCGATACGGTGGGAATAGTGGTACTACTGACGGTGGTACCCGCTGGCGTAGCCAACATACTCTGGCTCGCCGGTTTCGACATCGCTCTGACACTGCTGTGCGCTGCTCTGGGCTGGTTCGTGTGGTCGGTCTACTCGGAGCGCCTGAGAGTACGCAAGTACGAGCAGGAAGCCGACGACCGAGACCAGATGCTGAACAGCTAAGGCGCCGTTGAATCGCGATCATACAAGGGAGGGCTCTGCCCTCCCGCTTGCATTTCTGAGAATGTAAAATTCTCTCCCAGAAAATCTTCAGAATTTTTTTTCGGCTATGGCAATCCAGAGAAGTTGTAAAACTGGGCAACGAGTCCGAGAAGTGCTTCCCCCAAACCTGTGTGCATCAAACTGCCGAGATGCTGGAAGGGACTGAGAAGTGTCTTAAGATTCTAGGAGACTTCCATGCCCGCTTCCGGGAAGTCGAAAATTTTATTTTATATAGACTTTTCAAATGAGGAGAAAACCTGATTACCTTTTTTCACGGTTTTTGGTCCCATTTCTAGGCCTTTTTTGGCCCAAATAGTGCCCTCTACGGCCCAAAAACAGGCCCTCTACGGTCCTGTAGACCCGGGAACAGGCCACTCGCCACCATGGCGCCGTGCCATATCCACCATGCCACCCCCGATACGGGACTATTGCTATACTACGCTATGCTATGCTACGGCGTGCCATGCCCCGTACAGACCGTATCGCCCGTCTGGACCACTCTGGATCGACTCGTAGACTCTGGATCGCTGGATCTGCTGGATCGCCCGATCGCACCGGCCACCTGTAGAGTAGTCCCCTGCCAGGGCTCTGCCAGACGGGGGAGTGGCTCACTGGCACAAGGGCAATCCACGGGAACTGGCTCTGGTGGAGACCCGTTCCGCGCTGGTGCTAACGCTGTCTACTACCAATCTGTGAGATCTGGCCCTGGTGGGGCGCTCTGTAGAAGCCCTTTTTTCACCCCCGTTTTGGGTCATTTTCGAGGCCCCTGTAGAGGGCTCTGTAGAGGGTGTCTTTTTTGTGACGAAAAATGGGTGAAAAAGGGCTTCTGTCGATGAGGTTTTTGTTAATAACTCTCTGGGGTAGAATTTGCTATTGTCGCCAAATGTGGTTATATTTACACTATACAAAACCACTATGAGAAAACCCAAACTATACGTCAACGGCATGGAGGAACAACTCGGCCAAATGAAAGAAGCACGCGAGATACTACAGCGTCGCGGCATCTATCGCACGCTGGGCAATTTCGGTCCGCTATTCCCCAACAAGCTCGAGTACCAATTCAAGCACGTCGAGACTCTGGTCCTGGAAGGCTACGAATACATGATCATCGAGCGGGAAGTCATGAGTTTCTCGCTGGGAAGTCTGACCATGAGTGAGCCGTACGTGGAGCGGGTGGCATGGTTCCAGCCTATCAAACAAGAACAAACCAATAGTTAACCGATATGAGAAAATGGATCAACCACAACTTAGGCATCGTGATCGCAATCGCATGGTTCGCGTTCATCGGTGCTTTGGCGTTCTATCTGGCTTAAGATAGCGCGCTGGCCATTGGGCCGATCGTAACATTCTTCATCGAATGGGACCGAGTATACTCCGACGCGTATATAGCGTAGAGTTATTGACAAACGGATTGTTAATAACTTTGTGAAAAAAAGTTCTCCGAAAATTTGCTATTGTCAAAAACTATGGTTAATTTTACTCTATAATTAAAACAAGCTATACTATGACAAACACAGAACTTGCCAAAATGATCGACCGCCGGAATACGCTATACGCTCGCATCGACGCGCTGTCCACCATGGACACCAATACTACTATACAGGCGATCAAACTAGAGTACGCCGAGGAACTGACCCGATTGGACAACCTCATCTCTGAGAAACGCGAGTATATCTACAACTTCGTCGGCGGTGGATGGAACAGCGAATATGCCCTGACTGTGGAAGATGCCATCGCACAGGCACAGGCTCGCTGGGGTGACGATAAAAGACTACAGGTCGATACCAGCTCGTTCCGAATGTCTACACCAGAATCCATGAGAGCCGCATTATCCTTGTTCCACTAATACCATATACTATGATATCCAACGTACAATACCTAATCCAGCGATACGCTGAAGCTCGCGAGAAAATGCAAGATGCCAATACCGAAAATGGCCGGTTCTATTGGAAAGGCTCCATGGAAACATACCATGCTATGCTCAATGAATCGTTCGATGGCTGGGCCGTCCATGGTACCGTAGGATACTATGTGTTCTACGAGAATATGGGATACGACCAGGCCCATGCCCATATTGCCCGTCTGACTCGGGAACGTCTGGTAGAGGAGGGCATACTCAGGGATTGTTAATAACTTTTGTGAAAAAAGTTCTTCTAAAATTTGCTATTGTCAATAACAATGGTTAATTTTGCTATATCAATTTAATTATACACAACTATGGCAAACCTCATCGCTCAAGAACCACTGACAACTCAGGAACAAACCGTTCTAACCGCTTTAATCGACGGACTATACGCCGAGCCTGGCTTTTCTGACGTAGATGCTCACGATCTCGCAGCCGCCACCAAGATCTCGACTCGCAGTATACGCGGGGTACTCAGCAGTCTAATCAAAAAGGACTATATCAACATTGACGATCCGGGTACCGGCTACCAAATCGTATACCTGAACGAGAGCAAGTACTACCTCCACCCTGAATGGCGCGAAGATGTACCGTATTGGAACAACCCTGAGAAGAAAACTTACGCTGAACTATACGCCTAATACCAACGCGATGAACAAACTACCAATATACGCTAAAGAACTACTGCTGATGGGCGCCTCCACCACCGGCAAATTCACCGACGGATACTACTTCGTCGAAGAGAGGATCAAGTCGAACCATGCCAACGAGCTATTCGCGTTCTGCAAGTGGATCGATGCCCATATCGGTGGCGCTGCCCGCGGCAACATCGACATGCTGTTCGCGGCATACAAGAACCCCACCAATATAGAACTAGCGTATCGCGCCGCGCAGTTGGCCGAACAAATCAGACGCATCAAATCGCTATAACATGACACACAGAGAATATACCCTCACAGTCGAGCATACCATCTACGAGTCTCTCGACTCAACCACCAAAGCAGTATACAAAAAGCCGGGCCAGACCATGGTACTCAACCAACAGGACTTCGACCGCATCAAAGAAGGCCACGATATAGTACGCTACGTGGTTGCCGGCCACGGCATGACCGCCTCCATCACTTTCGGCAAGGAGAACTTCGCGAACGAGGTCCAATACACGGAGGTAACGATCTCATCAGGAACAGCCAAACTAGGAAAACGCAAAAACAAATAACATATGCAAGCACTCGCAGTCCTCATGATCTACGCCCTGATACTACTACTGTCAGCGGCATACACCAAGTACCGTCACGACAACTTTGGGAAATAACATGAAGTCAATCATAATCAAACTATTCGTAATCATCTGCTGTGGAGACTACAGCAACAACGGTACCTACCAATACGAGGCCAGGTCCCTCTCAGACAGCGCCACGTATACGGTATATAGTACCGCAAAGTTCAACGTCGGAGACACTCTTCGATACACCGCACAAATCAACGAAACTACCAAGAAGTAACCAATATGGAAACACTACAACAAACCATCGCAAAACGCCGTCTATTGGCAATGACCGCCGTAAAAGACGCGCAACTCATGGACTGTGCTCAGTTCTATGCCAAATACGAGCGATTCATCGAGTGGGATGAGGTCTCTAATCTGTCGGACTTCAACGACGGTATGGTCAACCTCATCTACCACGGTACCGACTATCCTGTAGCCATACTGTTCTGTGACGGTACCTACATAGACTGGACGATCTGTTCATAGATTGTTAATAACTTTTGTGAAAAAAGTTGCCCAAAAGTTTGCTATTGTGGAAAACAATGGTTAATTTTGCTATATCAATTTAATTAAACTATATGGCACTATCTAAATCAACATTCCAGACCAACGCGGTTACCCTCTTCCTCGCAAGGACCAAACCCTACGCTTCTCGATGCTTCGCTGAAGACATGGTCAAATACGGCGATACGGTACCGTCGATCGAGGTGGAAAAATGGTTCAAGAGATACTTCCCTTCGAACGTCAACCAATACGAATTCCGCAACCTGGAGGCCAACGTCACTCAAACTTTACAATTCTAATCACGCAATATGGCAACTTTATCAATCGTTGAGAACAAGGCAATCGTAGAGATCGGCCACACAAAACTGGAGCTCCACAACGACGGCGGCAACTGCTGGGAACTGGTATTCGAGGAATACCACACGCTGGACATCAGAGAGCTCAAGGCTCTGAACCAGATGGGCTTCGTATACCACTCAGCTCAAACGGACATCGACTACGAGAACGAAGACGGTACCACCTCGTACATGGACATCTACTATTTCGCCCGAGTACCGGACACAGCCAAACTTTTCGAGGACTGCATGCCTCTCTAAGTTGTTAATAACTTTATGACCAAAAGTTTGCATAACCCAAATCTATTAGTTATATTTACACTATAATAAAAACAACTATGGCAAAACTCGCAAAGACTGAACTCCGCCTCGTGGCCCAGGAACTGGGACTGATCGAGAGCACCAACGCAAGACAAGAGAAGAACGGTACCATGGAATTCATCGACCCGGTCACTTCCACTCAAGCTTGCATCACTTCGTATACCGTCCATTCCAACGGCTACATCCGCAGGAAATTCACATACGCCAATCCTACCTGGACCTGCGGCGTAGAGCACTACCAGCTGAACCGGACCACGAAAGAAGCGGCATACTGGGAAGGACCTCGCATGACGGTACGCATCATGGCCACTCCTCTGGAGCAAGTCGCAATCTTATTCAAATCGACCATCAACTTTAGAAACAAAAACAACAAATAATCATGGGAAGAGGCTACATCGGAGAAAGCGGCAGTGACCGCGCAATGAACAAGATGATCAAACATCTGGAGAAATCGGACCGCCAAACAGAGAAGCAGGGCGGCCGCAAACGCGAAGACAACTCCATCATCGCACAGCTGAAAGCGATATACGGAGAGCGCTGGGAAGAAGAATTCGACGAGATGACTCTGGAACACCAGAACCCCGAGTATCTCAAGGCCAAGAACGCAGCAGCAGACGCCGGCAAGGCAGCATACTACGCTCAGAGCCGCAACGCTCGAGACAGCTCAGGACTCACCGAGGCACAGTTCGTCCGCCGCTACGTAAACCAGTGGAAGGCAGAGAACCGCAGCAAGTTCAAAAAGAAATAGTCCAATACAATATCAAACAGCGTATACGCCAATATAGCGCGAATCGCTGGCAGTAAACAAGGCCCGGTCCGCCATAGCCGGCAGCACAGGGGGGATCTCAAGGTCCTCCCTTTTTCTATGCGTCTCAGAGGGAAAACAGGGCCAAATCTGGGCGAAACTGTGAACTTCGGTACATTTCATCTCGGAGAGGCCAAAAAATATACTTCTCATGTCGTACATATTAAGACACAAGGCAAGTGTTCATTACACCTTGCTATGTAAATCTCAACTCCTGGACTTCGGGCTCCTTAGACGACTTGTGGTTTCACTGAGCTGGTACATTTCTTGCCACTCATGCCCAAATAGTGCCCAAAAAAGAGAAATGTACCCACTGTAGACGGACTGTGTATTGAAGGCCTGAGCGGGCCCGTTTCCGCCGCGATCGCGAGAGCTCGGAGCAGGCTGGGCCAAGTGGACGACCACCGTATTATTGTGGCATAATGGATTGATTGTAGTATCGGGAATACGAGTGTATTGGATTGTCGTATATTGGTTGTTGTATTGATGGCCGATATAGTGGTACGGGTATTGGTATTACTGTGGAGGTGGGTCATTTCTGATTGGCGGTGGATGGAGTGGTTTTGGGTCTTCTTGAGTTCTGGGTCTCAGATATATACTCCAAAATTAGACCAGAGTCATCATGCCCATCGGAACCACGAACATCGGAATCGGAGCGCTGAACACGGAGTTCGGCAACGTCGGCGAGTATTCGATCTATCAGTACTTCAGCTTCTCCGACGGCGTCGGGCAGGGCGCCAGCAACTGGCACGGTCAGCAGACCATCGGCCTCGCCGGCGGTCCGCAGGGCAACTACTACCAGGCGATAGGTCAGGCCTACGACAACGGCAACAACCAGGCCTTGAGTCTTTGGGCCGGGTACGACCACTACGCTCCCTTCGTCTTGAACTGGCGCATCAACAACAACACGGCCACTGCGAACATCGACTATACGATCCGCTTGGTAGGCGTGGGCGGCATATACGTGGTCGACGCGGGGACCCTCTTTCCCGGTGGCGGCGTGGGATTCCTCGCCTACATGGGAGCTCTGCCGTTCGACGATCCTTGGGTGGTGGGAGACTATCGGATCGAGTGCGCTCTCGGATACGCTCGCGGATCGGCGGGTCCGGCCTTCGTCTTTCCCGCTTGCCAGGACTACTACTGGGCAGGAGGCACGTACGGTGCGAGAGCCGTCAACGCGGCCTACGTGGCCTGGAACTTGGAGCCACCACCGGCCGGGATGGGCGACATCGCGTTGGATTGGTTCGGTGCATACGACGGCGCAGGCAACAACATAGCCGCGAACCGCGTGACAGACTTCGCCATCGACATAAACTAACAACACAACATGCAACCCAGATACATCAACGGCTACTCTTACGATCCACTCAACGGTCTGTCTTCGACGGCCGGTGACTTCTACGTGGTGGAGTACGTCCTCATGCCGTTTCGTCAGGACTTGCTCACGCAAGGTTCGGACCAAGGACTGAGCACGCAGAGTCCTACCTTCTTCAGCTCCGGCGCTTACGTGTGTCTGGCGGCCGAGTTCGTCGGCGGAGCTTGGACCAGCGTATTGGGTCCCACCTACATAGTGCCGCTGTTTGCGATCTCTGAGACATACGTCGTCGACACGAGTGGTGGCGGTGGAGGCACATCGGGCACCAGTGGAACTTCGGGCACAGGAGGCGGTGGCGGTGGAGGAACGTCGGGCTCAAGCGGATCTTCGGGCACCGATGGCACATCGGGTACAGACGGAACATCGGGCAGCTCTGGTTCAAGCGGTTCTTCGGGCAGCTCTGGTTCAAGCGGAACATCGGGAAGCTCGGGCACATCGGGCAGCTCGGGCACATCGGGCAGCTCGGGCACATCTGGAGCTACAGGACCTACGGGCCCTGGTGGTGGAGCTACAGGTCCCACAGGACCCTCTGGCGATACAGGTCCGGCAGGTCCGACTGGAATCAGCGGAGCCACCGGAGACCCAGGTCCAGCAGGAGACACGGGTGCTACAGGACCCACCGGACCCATAGGACCTACAGGACCACAAGGTCTGCAAGGACCGACTGGGGTTACCGGCCCAGGCGGAGCCACGGGAGACCTAGGTCCTGCTGGAGAAACAGGACCCACAGGACCCACGGGAAATACTGGAGCAACAGGACCATCCGCGCCGTTCGTCTATTCGGAAGGAACCCAAAACGGCGACACGGTTTCTTTTGGCGGTGACACAGGCACCAACGTCAATCCACAAGCCAATGCGTACAACACAAACAGCGGAACTCTCAACGCGGACACATCAGGGACGGGTAAGTTCGCAGTGGATCCTTCGTATACCGGCAGCGGTCCGGCGTTCGTGACTATCAACTTGACGGGCGGAGCATCGAACTCGGCTGTTTCAGCGATTACGATTACTTTCACTGTCACGCTTACGTCGGGAATGATCACTACCAACTACACATGCAACATATCAATACCCGCAGGAACTCCCGCATCGGGAAGTGCGAGTGTGACCATACCTAATGTCTCCGCAGGTGACGAGGTGACTATCACAGGAATCATAACAGCCGGTCCTGGCGGAGGAACTACTCTGGCCACGGCATACAAAGTATCAATGCAACTCTACTAATGCAAGACGCAACGAACATCAAACAGTACACTTTCTACATCGACGGAATTCCCACCGTCGCTACCGAAGTCTGGATCACAGAGTTCGGCGATGTCTATGTATCGCTGAAACATCCCAAAGGCGGCAACATGAACGTCAACTCCAAGTACATTCGCAGGTACATCAAAGAGAGCGATGAGAACAAAGAGCTCTAAACTGAATATAAACAAAATACAACATGAAACAACACATCCAAACATTTGAGTCATTCATCAACGAAAGCAAGACCATCACGGCCGACGATATCAGAGGCATGTCCAAAGCCAGTGATGTCGAGCCTTTCGTCAAGAGAATGGATCTAGAAGAACTCAAGGCTTTCTTGAACATCGTCAAAGACTTGTACAAATCGACCGGCGAAAAGAAGTTTCAAGAAATGTACTACGAGACTCGTCGCCCTGAAAACAATGGTACCTTCATGGCTGCGGTCGCTAAATCTTTATTAAAGCCAGGCACTGTATTACGCCCTGATGTCAAGGCCGGATCAGAGGCAGCGCCCGATAGGTGGATGAGATTCTTGAGCGGCAAGTGGGACAACCCAGAATACAACAAAGACAACGGAAAGATCTTTGCCGAAGAGTTCATCGTCAAAAATGTGGCCAGGACCAAAGCTACGGTGGAAGTACCGGTGGGCTACTTCGTCAGCGATAAGACCAAGATAGCTAATATCACTCGCCCAGTAGAAGTAAGAGACGTAACGGGACAAGTCGACCTGTACTTGTTGGTGTACAGCGTATTTGCTTACACACCCGAAGGCGAAGTGCTTTTCTCTAAATTCCCAGAGGACATCGCATAAAAAAGCAAAAGACAATGAAACAACACATCCAAACGTTTGAGTCTTTCATCAACGAAGACACTCATTTCTATGGTCCCGACTCAGATATCGAAAAATTGGCAGGTGTCGGAAGCGGTCGAATATACAGGTACGCCAGCTCGTCTGCTCTGGTCGCCAAAGTCAAGAAGTACTTCATCAAGCCAGAAGACTTACAAAAGTTCAGCGATGGCAAAGTTCGTTTCGCCAACAACGGTAGGGAGTCTTTCAGGATTGAGACCAAAGGCAAGTTCGATATGGATTCTCAAGAACTCATCGATACTCTGCAGAATTTCGCCGATCGCATCATGACCGGTGAAGGACACTTTGGAGTCACATTCACATACAGAAGAAATAGAAACTACATATTCGTAGAGTTCGACTTGGCTCCTGGAGTAACATTCGACTTTAAATAACGAAAAACACAAATGAAGCACATCCAAACATTCGAGTCATTCATCAACGAGGACGTCGTCAACGAAGGCAGGACAAAGTTCGAGGAAGAGGTATTCGTGGAAATGAAAGACATCGCAAAAAGGATAGACTTAAACAAAGAGTTGGACAAACGACACAGGTCCAACAACTACAAGTATCTCGAGGATTGGACCAAGTCACCAGAGTTTAAGCAAGACATCAGGCTTGCACTTATGAATCACATGGATCCCAAAAGTACTGCCGAGCTGGTCATGAAGTCTTTGGGCTATTATGACTACGAATAAAAAAGAAAATAAGATGAAGCACATCCAGTCATACGAGAACTTCCTTATGGAACAGAAGCTGTTTGAGATCGGCGAAGGATCTAAACCGTTTCCGTGGAAGCTCCGCGGCGGGGCGACCGTCAAAGACTGGCTTAAGACCATGGAAGAAGACACTCAGAAAGGCTCTTCTTGGGTTACGCTCAAGCCTCTGATGTTCGACTTCAAGGGTGACAAGGCTTCTTACTACGTAAGAGTCTCAATGGGTTACCAAAGGCATACCGAGATCAACTTTCTAAGGAAGCCCGACTTTAATCCTCACAAGTTCGACCTCATAGTGGTGGTGGACTTCGACGTTGAAGGCCGCGATGACAATCGCATTACCAACTTCGGTGAACAGTTCAGGGTCATCACGACGGTATCAAACATATTTGAAGATGTGATCAACCAACTGGAAAAGGTGGACTGGTTAAAAGTACAAGAGATACGCATCGTGGCCAAACTGGAA
>Ga0315902_10004311_pt1 | contig 20622 bp, 4 predicted proteins | sample LakEriMetagenome_9_FD_203523 | JGI IMG/M metagenome (GOLD analysis project Ga0315902, IMG submission 203523) | Freshwater fungal communities from buoy surface, Lake Erie, Ohio, United States - Buoy 12 MA117 | ecosystem: Environmental > Aquatic > Freshwater > Lake > Lake biofilm | place: USA... | reverse complement strand
ACCAAGAATACCACCAATACCAATACTGGTAGCTGCTTCAGGATCTTCTCCTTTTACAGCAGCAAGAGTTTGTTTAGTATACTGAGCTACTAATTCATTTAAGTTAAAGGCATCAGCTATCTTTCCTTTTACACCATAGTGTTCATTAACCCGCTGAATTGCAAGCTGCATGTTTTCTTCAGCAAAACCTTCAGAAAGAATACCCACTCCTGCTCCCTTAAGGAAAGCACCTGGTTTACCAGATACAAATTTATTTAAGAGTTTAGTGGGAGCATCTATAACAGCCATCTCTTCGGTGAGAGTACCAGCTCCTCTAATACCTTTGATGGCACCCTGTTGAGGACCACCAAATATTTTACCAAACCAGCTAAGCTCTAAAGCATTGGTTGCACTAAGGATTGCTGAGTTAAGAATAAATGTATTCTGTGCAGCACCCCCTGCAATTTTCTTTTTCTTTTCTTCTGTATATGGAAGACCTGTCTCAGGATCAACCATAAGTCTACCGGATAAAGGATCTGTTGTAAGAGAGTTATAAACATTCTTCTTAGTCTCACTTGCTTCATGCATAGCCTCAGAAGCAGTGGCCAAAGCCCAAGCATTAAATCTATCTATACCTGTTTTAAAAAGAGTGTTTGATTTTGTAAGATAGTTAGCAGCTTCAGCAGCTCCTTGTACAGTTGCTTCTGCAGCTGTGCTACCAATTCTCAATCCTGATAACCCTCTAGCTATTTTTACACCTGCACCCAGTTTACTAAGTGCAATACCAGGCACCCATGCTGATGTCATGAAGGCCAATCCATCTGCAACATCTGTCATCCAGAAGTCACCATCATGGAAAGCTCTCCACCAAAATCCCTTGTCTCTATCAGAAGCTTCCTGAAAAGTGGGTAACCATTCTTCTTTCATCTTCTCATCAAGACCATTCATTATAGAACTGAATCCGTTATCTGCAGCATTACTGATAATGTCAGAATCCCAGTTAGTAGGATTTAACAAACCAGTTATAAATCCTACACCTTGTCCCACTTTAATAACAGTACCAAGTCCAAATCTTGCAAGACCTTTGCCAAAGGTTTTCAAACCGGACTCCTGTTGACCATAGAAGTCATCCAGATCTACACCTTTAATATATCCTGAAGGCATAGAAGTGTACTTCTTTACATATTGTTGTGGTGTAAGTGTAGGATTCAGCCAGCCTGCATTTGCAAACTGAGACTGTGTCTTTGCTTTCTCATAAGAGAAGTCTGCTATACTTCCTAGTGAAGGAGTTAGTCTAGGAGGATCTTCATTCTTTGGAGAAGAAAAGTTTACCAATCCAGAATCTGGTCCACCTTGTATAGTCAGTGGACTATTTGATGCAGATACATCTGCAAGTTCATTTAAACTTAAAACAGGGGGCTGATTATTTTCTGCCATATTTTATTTTGCATTTAAAGCGTCATTCAAGTAAGGGTTGCTCATCATATTTTGTAGGGTGAGATAGGCACCAATTGTATTATCAAAGTGTCTACCATCTACAAATCTACCATCAATAGATATATTATATGTTGTTGGTTCATTCCCACCAGGTTTATATTTTTTAACATTAACAAAGTGAGGCATACCATTTATATCAAACATACGGAAAGGAAGATCAGGACTATACCCACCAACAGGTGGATCATTTTCTTCTACACTTCTCATGATGTCCCTATGGTTACCTGGTATCATATTATAAGGATCAAGCTCCGGTGCTATCTTACCACCCATTCCTTTAAATACAATACTATGTGTTCCAGGATCATACTGAACATCAAAGTCTTTATCAGCACCAACACCTAACACTCCTTTAAGCTGATTAGCATATGCTTGTGCAGACTCTGCAGTTTCAAATGTTTTTGCACTAGGATTAAGTCTCATTCTAACAGTATACTTTTTACCATCAGCACTAGGAAAATATTGAGGACCGCCTATAATATCAGTCATTTTAAAAAGACCAGCACCTTCTATTTTAGAAAGCATTGCTTTTGTTCTAGGATCTTCAGCACCTAAAGTGAAACCGGTTTGGTTCTTTACAGTGAGAGTATGTCTCTCTGATTTGTATTCTTTAACTAATGATGTTCGTAAAGTATTAGCATCTTTCATTTTCTTTTGGTCAAGTCCTAACCTTTGTGCTGCTACAAGTTCAGGGATCATGTTTACCTTGTTTAAGTCATACCTATCACCCATAGTTCTAGCATTTATATTTGACTGTTGTTCAAGTCTCAACTGTCTTACAAGTGCATTATACTTATCAAGGTTATCATAAACACCTGCTCCCATTTGATTTCTTACATACTCATTCTCAGATGTTTTATATCCTGTAATATAGTTTTTTGTAGCAGCTATTTTTTCTCTAGAGTCCATGTAAGCTACTACATACTTATCCCTTGGATGCTCTTGTATATATTTATTCCAGAGTTGTAAACCATACTGTCCTTTGACATCTGCTCTAGACACTTTATTTGCTTGTGCAACAACATCTATTAGATTCTGATATGCTATATCTTTTGCATTTGTTTCTTGGGTTAGTCTATTATTAAGCTCAGCTTCTGTTACATTAAGCATTTGACCAGCCATCTCAACAGTGATAGGATCTGTAATTCCTTTTGTTGCTTCTATCTTAGCTTTCTTAAGTTCCCTTTCATCCTGTTTATTCTGTTCATACAGCATCTTATTCCACTCAAACTGCTTTGTATATTTAAGTCTGGCCCAATCTTGTTCTTCTTTATAATACATTGCAGCCACCTGGTTAATATCATAGGTTTGAGAAATGTCCTTATGTTCAAATGCATTAGCTTTCTTTCCAACTACCTGATCGTAGTACACTCTGAAAGCTAGTGACTCAGAATTCTTTCTAAGAAAAGACATGTCACCACTTCTAATATACTTTAGATTATTACCTATCTCAACTCTCTGGTCATCATAATAATCTCTATTAGCTTTCAACTGAGCTATAACATTAGGATCCTTTTCTGTTTTAAGCTGTGCATCTATCTTCTCAATGAGTTCTCCAATCTTAGGTAGTTTACCACCTTCGTTGTTTATATACTCATTCATTAAGAAGTTATCATTAGTTCCCAGTCTTACAGCCCCCTCAATTTTCATCTGCTGCTTTGCCCTATCAGATAAAACACCATTTAAATATTTCTCAAGTTCCAACTGAGTGTATGACTTATCCTCAGTTGTAACTATCCACATACCATTTATTTGTTGAAGCTTTGTATGTGTAGGTTTAAACTCCTTCATAGCTTCTTGCACTTCTTTGTGATAGTCATAGTAAGGAGTGTAAGATCTTCTCTGACCATAATAGTCAGTCACTGTAGAAGGATCATCATTCTTATAAGCCTGCATCTGCAATTTAATATAGTTCATGTTATCTTCACTATATTCTTTGCCTCCGTCTTTAAGTCTTAGTCCTTCTCCAGTAGCTAATTGATTGTTCCAGTGAGCGGTGAGAGCTTGGTCTGCAAGTAAACCGGTATTAGAATAGATGGGTTTAAAAACATTAGTAGCTTCTCTAACATTCTGAGGATCAGAAAGATCCATGCTAGAAAGATTTTTAAGGTTAACCTTAGCATCATTTAAAAACTTGTCACGTTGTTTACCATAGTAATCATGAGTGACAGCTCTATTAATATTATTATACTGGTTGTTTAACTGAGCAAATCCTTGTTCATACTGTGCTGCCTTTCTTTGCAACATCTTGTCAATGAATGCAAAGTCAGGGGTGTACAATCTAGGTTGAGGAAAAACATCAGTTACATTTGGTATAAACGTTGCCATATTTACAATAATAAGATAGTAAAAAATTTTTAAAGTTTAAAACTAAACTTTATAAGTTTAGAATGGAAAACCATATCCATTCTCCAGCATTCTTCCTACAGCAGACAAAGGAGTTATGTTCTTTCTACCCATGCCTCCACCATATTTAGCTTTTCCAGTTCTCATTCTAATCCATTCTTCGCGAGTGAGACCTGGAATAGCTTGCTGAGCTGTTAAATAATCATTTCCCAAAGCACTCCAATCAGAAGCTCCGGATCCACCACCAAGATCTTCAGGACCATAGCCACTCTTAAAGAATGTTCTACCAGATACAGGATCTGTAAAGTAGTATTTATTAGTGGCATTTGTTAGTCCAAGGTTCATTCTATTATTCCAAGCATTAGCCATTTGATCTGTAAGAGCCATGTTCCTAGCATTCAAAGAATTGTCATATTGCTGGTTAGCCACTACATTTCCTTTCCAACGCTCAACTTGGTTGGCTGATCTAAGAAGAGCAGCCCTGTCTCTTCTCTCTTGCTCTATAGCATTAAACTGATTAACACCTGCTATGTTTCTAGCATCTACATCTGATATAACATTCATCAGCTGTGGTGCTTGTTGAGCAAACAAGTTACTAAGATTAGCTTGACTTTGTGGCCCACCTACAAATGTACCCATTTGTTCACCAACTTGTCTAGTCAATGACTGAAGCTGAGAAGCTTTACCTCTCCAGTCTTCTGGAATAAACTGACGAGATTCAAATGGTGTATCTGGTATAAAAGGAAGATACTTATTAATACGTGTACCAGCTATACCAGCTGCCTTCCACATATCAGGAGTCATATACTTAAAAGGAACCGGAGTGGGTGGTCTTCTTTTTGGAGGAGTTCCTGGAGGAGGTATAATATCTTTAGGGGGACATCCTTTAGTCATAGCTTCTTGAGCAGAAGCATATGCACCTGCTGCTGTACGAGCCGTTTCATCAGGATAGTCTGTAGGTCCTACCAACTGTGGTTGATTGTTAGCATCTCTACCTGTACAAGTCCATCCTGTTACTGGAGCTGGTTGTACAGGATCATCTGATAGATCTGGGGCATTATATGTATACTCTCCAAACAATCCATCAAGCTTATCCATCTCATTGCTGTTAGGATCAAAGAAGTCAAAGTCCATTCCTTTAGCTCTAGCTCTAGTATTATATGCTCTTTGAAATCTTTTTACGTCAGCCTCATTTGTTTCATCCCAATCAGGATTAGCATCAAAGAACCACTTATGTCTTTTCTTAAAGTCTTCTACGTCAGCAGGAACAATCTCTCCATATACACCGGTACCTGTAGCTGGTTGAAGAGCTGCAATATCTGTATCTCCTCTACCATATCTTTCAGACCATACGGTTTGTTTTTTAAGAGCTTTGATTTTATCAATCTTCTGTTGCCATTTGTTTGGAGGATCAGGAGGAGTAGATCCACCACCATCAAAAGGATCTAGCATACCACCATATTCAAACTCATCACCACCATACATTGCAATAAGTTCTTCTTCTGTAGGTTCTTGTTCCATGTTTTCTTCTTCATTCATTTGTTGTTCTTCCATATTAATTTCTTCTGGCATATTTTCTTCAACCTCAGGACTTATAGGTGCTTGGTTCTGTTGTGCATCTATACTTTCTTGAACCTGGGCAATAAGTGCTTCAGGTAAAATCTCTAATGCCATTTGAGGAATACCCTGAGGGAATCCCTTCATTTCCTCTTGTACAAGAGCAAGCTCAGCCAGTTTTCTCTGATAGTTTTTAATCATCATCTGAGCTGTATTCTTCTGAGTGTAATCAGAGGTAGGGTCTTCCACAATAGCTTTGTACTTATTTATATCATACTTCTTAGCAATCTCAGCAGGAGTGTATCCCTTCTTACTTGCGGACAACCCAAAGTTTTTCAAAACCTCTGGATCTTTAATTCTCATCTTAGCTGTATCAGAGAATATAAAACTACCTTCTGGAACATTAAGAGGCGTGCCGCCTTGTGTATGACGCTTACCTTCTATATTCATGTGTTCATACATTCCATCACCGTCTACATCTGCATACACTGTTTCACCTTTCTCTGCCTCAATGTTTGCTTCTTCTCTAGGTACCTCAGGTATAGTTTTACCAACCTCTTCTGATTTTGTTTTAGGCATAGGAGAATAAGTTCCTTTCTGACCTAAGTCAAAACCATATCCAAGTTGACCACCATAAGCCATCTCTTCAGTTTCATCTTTAACAACTTTAATTCTTATTTTCTTAGTACCCATATTAGAATTGTTTAACATCATTCCTCCAAACTGTGCCATGTTCTGCACTTTGAATCCTGTGTCTTTACCTAACAAGATTCCGGTATTTATATCATAGTAACCACGTGATCCTGTGCCTAATGGTTTTAATCCAGCAGTAAACTTCCTTTCTCTAAACTTCTTATTCCAATCCTTCTGCTCTCTAGGGTTAGTAATATACTGATCTTGTATAAAAGATATAGCATTAGCTCCAGCTCTCAGTGTTTCACCAAAGTCAACAAGCTTGTCTGAAAAATCTTTAAATCCTTTTCTTTTCTTTTTACCCGGCAAATCAAAGATGTTAGCATTAGCACTTTGCTTTGGATCTGGTTGATAAAGTTTTGTATTATTAGGATCTAAGTAAAAATTATTCTTATTACTTGGAGTAACATTTCCTTCTGGATCTACTATATCATATGTAGGTAGGAAAGAAGATGCACTAGGTCCTTCTGCAGGTAATCCCATTCCACCAAGTCCTGTTGGATCAGACCAGTTAAATCCACCAGTCATACCTACAGGAGATAGTGCCGGCACTGTTGTTAAAGTGGTAAAGTCTTTTGTAACACACTTTCCTGTATTAGGATCATACTGCTGACCATCAGGACACTCACCACCACCTTGTGCTTTAGGAAGTGGACTATCTGGTTGATATCCAAATAGGTTAGGAATCTCTGACATAGGTCCGCCATATTGTTTCTTTGGAGGAAGAATCTCTTGCATTGCAGCATCTACATCAATGTCACCAAAATGATCTTTAAAGAAAGCAGGATCTATTTTAAAAGATTTAGTTTCCTCATCCCAGTTCTGAGGGTTTCTTGAAATTATTTTATTAAATACTTCTTTATAGTCTTTACTACCTGTATTAGTAGAATAAACTTTACCACTAGGAGAAACAAAATTAATTGTAGTATCCCTAGTAATTTTAGGCTGTAAATAAACATTAGGAATGTTTGGTTGATAAACACCAGCTTCAGGATTAACAGGATAGTTTTTTACAGTAGGTTTATCAGGATTCATTGTCTGCTCATACTCTTCATCAGACGGAAAGATTGCTCCAAAGTATTGTTCAGCAGGAGTTGTTCCTGTTAGATTTTCATAAAATTTGTCACCTCTAATAAAAGGAGCAACATGTCCAACCCAACGAAGCTCTGGACCCATTGTTAAAGGTATCTTTGCTTTATTACTTACATCTACTGCTGCTCTCCATGGTGCCATTGTAACATCAGCCATTGGTCCTAAACTACTCATTGCAAATGAACCAATTTTTTTACCTGCAACAATAGGAGTTACACCAATAGCCATTGCCTTTTCACGAGTGGTCAATTGTCTCCAAGGAGTAAGTCCTCTTGACTCTCTTGATGCAAGTCCATAAGTTTTTGGTGAAGTAAGTGTAGATACTAAACCTTTTGTACCTGCTAAATATCTTGAACTAGCTGGTACAGCTTCTCTTGCTAGTAATTTTCCACCAGCTCCTTCAACTGAACCAATCAAAGGAAGAGAACCTATTGCATTAAAAAAAGCACCAGTGCCTCCTAAAACTACATTACCAAAGTTTTCCCAACTAGGATTATTATAGAAAGTAGATGCTTGAGTTCCAACATTATTTAATGACTCTTGAAGATAAGGGTAGTTAGATATACCACTTACATCTTTAAAAGCATTTAGCTCCCCTTGTTTTTCTCTGGTATAAGCATTTGGGTTTATACCCTTAAGTATTAATGCTGCATTGCTAGCAGGACTAAGAGTAATTCCTCTTAAAGTATTAAAACCAAGATTAACCATATCACCAAGAATACTACCTGATCCGCTACCTAACCCTAATGCTTTACCATAATCCTGATTTGTTTGGTAGCCGTAGTACATTTTTCTACGAGCTTCCATATCTGAATTATAACTATCAATAAGATTTCCTTGTGAACTTATTGATTTATTTGGATCATAGTTGTCATGAAACTTTATCTGATCTTCTGTTTCTCTAGCTTCACTAACTAAATTATCAACAACATTCTTTGGTAAATTTCCATCTAAGTATCTTTTTACCATAGCTCTTCCTGCACTACTACTCTCACTTCCAGTTTGAAAATCAAAATATAATTGTAAATATTTAGTTATATCTTCATCTTGACTCTTCCTCATGTTAATATATCTATTCAATCTTACAGTGGGATCTCCTCCTATCCAATCTAATCCTCCTGAAGATCTATCTGGATCAATATAAAAACCTTCATCATCAAAAAATGTATTCTTATTTTTACCTTCAGAAACTACAGTAACTGGAGGTAGAGTTGAATATTTAGGATGTTCCTTATATGATGGAAGATTTTTATAATTAGCAACAGGAGAAGGTTCCCAAGCCCCAGGATACTTAGGATTAAAAGTTGTAGAGAATTCATTTTCGTTACCTGTTTCATAAACAACATAATCTCTAGTAGCATTATCTACACAAACACCATCTACTTTTATATATCCTGGTTGACATGGTTCACCACCACCTTGAGCTTTGTAAAGTTTCCTTTTAATTTTGATAGACATAGTATATTATTAGATTATAAAGTTAACGCATAATTTCAAACTGGTAACCACCTTGCTGAAGTTGTTGCAATACTTGTGGAAGATCTGTCTCACTCACTTCTACAACACCGCCTTGCTGATATCCGTAATCAGACATCATGTCTTGATTACCGGCAGCAGCAAACCTACGTTCAGCTAACCACTGTGGCATTTGTCCACCCTTAGCCATACCCATTCCATACATTCCTTTTGGAATAGGTCTATACATTTGTTGAAGAGGATTTTGTCCAGGACGAAGTTTTGGGTATGTTGTAGGAATAGGTTGTATTGCATTTCTAAGACGTTCTGGATCGTTACTCCACATAGCACGTCCTTCACCTAAGTAAGGATTTCTATTAGGCTGTTGTTCACGATAAGGATTCATTCTAATTCTATCAGTATTAATTCTACCTGTATTTGGATTCATACGATAATAAGGCTCAGAAGAATTCATTTGCATCATTCTAAGTGTCTCACAATCTATTGGTTCTCCTGTCATTGGATCTACACAAAAATCACCACCACTATTATAATGATACCCCCCACCATAAGCCATAGAATAGTCTGGCAAGTATGCACCACCATATTCTCTCTTACCTATTTCTTTAAATAGAGCTTTAGTAAATCTACCAGCAGCACCAAGACCTTGTCTAAATCTACTCATTGTAGAAGGTCCTTCTACACGAGGTGCCTCTACTCTAGGTGGTGCAGCTGCTGTACCAGTAGGTGGTGCAACAGCTCCTCTTCTTTTTATATTAGCCATCAGTCTTTGTCTTAATGATGGTGTAGCTGCAGGAGCAGTGGGAGCAGGTGGCTCTGCATTCAACATTGCTCTTGTATTTCTTTGGCTTTTAACAATACGTTTAGCTGTTGTAGGTTTAACACCTGATCTTCTTAAAGCTGTTTCATTTGCAATGTCTGTCTCTAGTTCTGCTTCATTAATTGCATTAGTAGCTTCTTGATCTGCAAGTCTAGACAGGGCTTGTCTTTCCAAAATAGCGTCTTGTTGAGCAAACAAAGCATCAGCTCTTGCCCCAGGATCACCAATATTTTCACCAGGCAAATACCCTTCAATCTCCATTGCATCCAGATTGTCAACAATAGCCTTCTGTTCTTTTGGTAGTTTCTTATACCACTTATATACACCTTCTACATCAGCTGTTGCTTTCTCAAGCATTTGACTCTTCATGTTATCAGATGCCTGAATAAAATTAGGATTTTTAGAAATAACATCTAAAACTGCTTTAGCTCTAATTGGTCCTTGTTGTAAAGCACCAAGATAAGCTAGCCCAGCTCCAGTAACTACTCCTGCAAAAAGAGGTAACATACTAACCGGTTCTCCTTTCTTTGGCTTTTCAATTGTATCTGGTCTAGTACCTGTACTATCTGTAAGATCAAAGTCAAATGGGTTTTTAATCTTACCAGTATCATTTACAACTTTACCAGTATCTGATATAATATTTCCAAAACTATCTACAACCACACCAGTACTATCTGGTGCAACAACAGGGAATGGAGTAACAGGAGCAGGAGTAACAACAGGAGGAGCAAATGAAGAACCAGAACTAGAACCACCAGGAATAGCTCCTGATGCTTGAGCTTTCTTTCTAATATTATTAATAGCTTTTGCTGTGCTATTACCACCACCTTTTGTTTTCTTACCACCTCCACCAATAATAGTTTGTAACATAGTGGGGTTTTGAAGAAGAGTCTCAAGCATTTGAATATTCTGAGTGTCATTACCTCTGTAATTTGAAATATTCAATATCTTGGCAATATCTTTTCTAGTATTATAACTACTAGGCAATCCCTTACTATTAAGATAGTTAACAATGCTATATCCATACTGAGAAGGATCTTCCTTTGCTGTACCAGGTGTAGCAGCAACAACAGCTGTTGGTACAGGTATTGGTGCCATTGGAGAACCTGAGGCAAGTATGTTAGCAGCAGGATTCTCATAACCCACTCCCATTGGCATGCTTCCTAACTGTTGTTCTATTTCTGGAACATTAATGGCACCTTCACCATATGTTAACATCCATTCATCATCAGCAGCTTTAAATGTTGGATAGTCTGGATAGTCTTGTGATTCAGGACGTGGAGGAACTTCCATACCATCTTGAGCTATACGTAATCTTCCACCACCATAAGATCCACCATATGAAAAGTAACTACCGGTAGCAGCATCATATGTACCACTATAGCTACCACCTCTAGCCATTTGTTGTCCTTGTGGCATTTGTTGTCCTTGTTGATCAGACATATAAGATTCAACAGCCTGTCCAATTTGTTGGATGGCCATACCCTGATCTTCAGGAGACATTTGTTGCAGCTCATTAACAATTGCTTGAGGATCATCTCCTGTAATCTGAGCATACATCTGGATAAGTTGCATTACCTGTTCTTCAGTAGTGCCCCCTTGTTGCATTCTTGTTCTCATAGTTTTGATTTAAAGTATTAATTATATTTTGTTTTATATTTTACCACCCCTGCTATAATAGAATTGCAACAAGGGGCTGTTGTGTTTATAATTTTTTGAAGTGAACCCTCCATATTTTAAAGGAACTAAAGGTTCAGACATTTCTGTTGAATTATTATAAAAAGCAGGGTCACCAGCAGGAGGTTGAGCAGCTCCTCTTTCCCAACTATTCCATAAAGCTTCTGCATCCTTTTTTGACATTTTTCTATAGTTTCTAAAGTAGTCTATAGAAACATCTTTTAATCTATCCATGTCAGCCTGAGCAGGAACTGGATTAACTTGGTAGAGTTGCTCAAGTCTATTAGCATCAGCAAAACTTTCTATACCGCCTATACCACTAGAGAGATCTTTATTTAAATAATAATCATAAAAAGGACCACTTATTCTAGGATCTATTTCTCTACGTACAAATCTTTTAGCTTGTCTAAATGCTTTACCTTTTTTGTTAGGATACTGAAGCATATAGTATTTATACATGTCAGCTAAAGCATTAGCTCTAGCTTGTTCCTTTGTAGTTTCAGCATTCTCCAATCTACCGTATTTACGACTAAATTGAGGATCTATAAGAAACTTATCTATATTCCAATGCTTCTCCCCTTCCATTGGAACTTGTGTAGGATAAACAAAGCTGGGATCATCCTGGTATCCAATTGCACCAGCATAGTTCTGAATAAAATTAACTTGTCTTGGATCTGTAGGAGCTTGTGTATATCTTCTAATATCTCTATTACTAGTGTAAGGAGTAACTGTTCTTTGTAATCTATATATACCTTTCGTACCTGGATTATGAGTGTATGTCACTTCTGGACATTTACAATCTGGTTGATCTGGACATGGACAATCTAAAGAACCACCTGGATCAAACTTAGGAATCATTTGATTAGGATAGACATTGGGAATAGAAATGTCTCCTCCATATTGTCTTTCTGGAATCATTTCCATGTTCATAAGATTATAAACATCAGAAGCTGTTCTTGCTCCAAAGAGAGATTCTTTAACCTCATTTGGTTCTACTGGTCTACCGGTTCTTAATCCTGTTTCCATCATTCCTCTTAAGTAGGAATTATAAACATCCCTAGGAACTTTAGAATTTAAAGGAAGACCGGAGTAATCAAGAACTTCTTTTCTTGTACCCATTAGCATAGGAACTCTTTCAACAAGCTGATCGTGATGTTCTCCTGTTTCAAATCCATATGGATTTCTAGCTGTTCTACGAAGATTGTCTGCTAACCAATTTGGAATGTACTTATCTGAATCAAAAGCACCATGGGTTAATTCATGTCTTATCACTCTACGTTCATTATCTATAGGAGTGTACAAACTTGGATTAAGCAAAATACTTCCTCTATATGGGTAATCAAGAGATGACATTTGAAAAACACCATCTTGTTCTTCTGGTGCAGGTGTGTTAAAAGAAACATAGCGTCCTGGTGAAACACTTCCTGTAGCCTGAGGATTAATTACCACCTTCACTTTATCTAGGTTACTACCCCAGTCTTTTATATTACCTTGATACTCAGGATAACGAATGTCAGAAGAACCTATTGGAAGATTAAAAAGAATATCTCTCACCTCTTTCTTTTCTTTGTCTCCTGGTCCAGGACCTCCATTCTTTTTAAAATTTTGCATCATAGGAGCCACCTCCTTATAATGTTCGGCAAAGTATTCTGCATCTTGTGGATTACCAAATCTAATAGCTTCTCTATCTCTAGGTGAAGGATCTTGATTATAGAATAAAGTACCATTGGGATTTTGCTGAATATAAGGAACAGCAAAACTATCTATTGAAGTCATTCTGTGAGTTCCTGTATCTCCAAGCTTTGTCTGACCTTCACCAAATCCAACTACAGGTTTTCCATTAAACATTTCATTACCACTAAATTTATATGAAGGAGGAGTTGGGTTCATCATTCTTCTAGCAGAAGGATTACCCCACTCTGCAGCTAGTGCCATCTTAGCTCTCATCTTAGCTCTATTAAGAGAAGCTAATTGTTCTGGAGATAACTCATCTCCAGGACCTCCATTCTTAGCCATTGATAAGTTTTCACTACGGTCACCCATCTTAACCACTTTATTCATTCCTTCTATAACATTATCCTTACCATACCAATCTATCAACTTTCTAAAGTCACGAGTCTTTGGTGTATTACCCATCTCTAAAAACTTTTGAAACTTCTGTTCATCAAAGTCTTCTGTATATGGATCATACACACCAAGCTCTTTAGCATCTTGTCTTATCTTATTCCAGAAAGAAACCGGTTCTGTTTTATTTTTATCAGTAGGATTATAGTAATTAAATCCAAAACGTAATGCTTTATAAAGTTCTGGATTGTAAGGGTTATCAAAAGGAGATTCTTGATGCCAGTTTTCCTCACGATTTCTTTCTCTTAATCTATCATCCACCTCTTCTCTATTCATCCAAGTTCCTGAAGTACCAAACATTTTATCCATGAACCTTCTCTTTGTTTTTACAAAAGGAGCAACTTCTCTTTGATAAAAAGGAGTTTCACTAAAATCATTTGGTCTAATTGAATTAAGAAAATCTATCGTTTTTTGAGGTATGTATTTTCCACCCTTGTTTATAATGTGATCTATTTCATGCCCGGCTGTTTGAGCAAGTGACTGTTCTTCAAGAGTTTGAGGAGTATGAGCTTTTAAATTTAAATAGATTTTTTTATTCTTATCTTTCTTAGGATTTGTTATTCCTAAAAAATTTCCAGGAGAAGATGCCCACTTTATATTAGGAACATCCGCAAGTTGTTGCTCTCTTCCTTGGATCATATACTCTTCTCCAGGAGACAAACTTTCTGCAAAGCGTTGTTTGTACTTAGGAGAATTATACCAACCGGTTATATATTCTTCAGCTGCTTTAGCAGCATTTGCTATTTCTATTTCTACACACTCTCCATTTAATCTTACAAATCCTTCTGGACAAGGTTCTCCTCCATTCTGAAAAGATGCTACCCCACCATATTTTTTACTTGGTATCATAAGAGGTGCTCCGGAGTATCCTCTGTTGTATGAATTAAAATCAATCCATTGATCATAATCTAATTCATCTTTACCTGTTGCTTTGGGTTTTGCTGAGTAACTTCCCATATCATGAAATATAAAATCAAGTTGATTAGGTTTTAAATTATATCTTTTAATAAGATTTTCACCAGCAACTTTCATATCATTTACACTTCCTGCTACATCTATACCAATTGACTTTCCAGTTTTTGGATGTTTAAATAAATAAGTGATACTGCCTCCGGAGAATCTAGAAAAACCTTTTTTGTCTTTATAAGGAATGGTTAAATAGTTTCCGTTCTTTAATGGCAACCACCTACTTACTACACCATATTTTGTAGAAGGCCCATCTCCTTCCCAGTCTACATCTGAAAACTTAGACTGACCACTCACCGTAAAATCTAAAGCCCATCCTTCTTTTTTTAACCTAGCTTCCTGCTCTTCAGTTATATCTTTATTCTTAATATACTTAACCAAGTACTCTTCAGGATTGCTAGGGTTTGGTTTGTAAAGTGTTCTATACCAATCTGGTCTATCAAATCCTACAGAAGTCATTGCTCTTCCTGGAGATGTAGATACAAATTTATTTCCACCATGAACAGTCCATTCACTTGGTGCAAACTTTTGATTAGGAAGAATATCAGAGTCTCTTAAGAAGTGTGCAACAGCTTTTACATTTTTAAAATGTTTCTTAGCTCCACCTTCCGTAACTTCTTTTACTTTGTTTCCAATAACATATCTTGCACCAGCATCATTGTCAAAGGTGTATGTAAACTTAGCAAACTTTCTTTTCTTATCTTTATCAGGAACTTCACCATACTCATTATATCCATAGGCAATATCAACCTTATCATCATTTGATTTTTTTAATATCTTTTCAGCATTGGTTTCCTGTATATTTTCAGCACTTTCTTCTTTCATTAAATCATTATACTTATTCAAACCTTCCCAATAATCTGAAAGATCCGCACCTATTTTTGTTTTATTATAATCAACAACAGCTAATAAATAACCAGCAGGAGATTTTTTAAAGGAAGGAAGTTTCTTTCTACTACTAAAAGTTTCATTAACAGCTTCCCTTAATCTTTGACCGGGTGATTTGAAAGGAACACATTTCCGCAATACAGGATCCCACATTTCACCATCAGGACATTTTGGAATATCACCTCCCTTTTCAAACTGAGGAACACCGTATCCTTCATTGTAGAAGTATTTATTAGATTGTCCACCTTCTTCAAAGATATTAGGACCTGTCATCTTTCCTTTATAGAATTCAACCAGTGGTCCACCATTCTGAAACTGCCAACCATTATTTTTCTTTTGAGAAGTTTCATAATATTCTCTCTTTCCCCCAACAGCTCCTCCCGTTTCAAATCTTCTAAATCTACCTACTCCAGAATTAGAAGGTATAGAAGACTGTTTCCAATTTAATATAGGAATATTTTGGTTTCTTCCAAGTGCTTCATCATATGTATATGTTATAGGCATATTGTGTCCTGTAACCGCATTTATCTGATCTTCTATATATTTATATGGTTTAGAAGAATATATTACATTATCAGGTGTAAGTGCAATAGAATATTTGTCATAAAAGTTTCTTACACGACCGGATGGCAAAGTAGTCTGAACATTTTTTAAATGTTCAGGAACTGCACTTATAACATTTGTTCTTCTTGGATACAAAAATTTATTGTTAGGTATTATAAATTCATTAGGATTAATATTTGCTTTTTGTAGTTGTTTAAGAGCAACTACATCTTTATCAAAAGTTATATTTTTTTTCCAAAAAGGAACTTTATATTCTGTCAACAACATATCATTTCCTGTAACAAGTCCTGCTTTTTCTCCAAGTAAAGTCTTTTCTTTCCCTGTTAAATATTGAAAAGCTTCAGTAAGATCTTTAGTTGCCCAATCTCCTTTCTTAAATACCTTATCTGCTAAAGTAGCAGCTTCTCCTGAAACAGTATATCCTTGAGGATTTCCACCAATAACTTCTGATCTATATGCCCTAGTTGGATATATTTTTCTATCAATTGCTTTTCCTACATTTCCCAACCCAGATTTTAAACCAGAAAAACCTTTTGTTATAGCTTGTTTAAAAAAAGGTTTAGCAAGTGCAGCTACTTCCCCTGCACCATATAGCATGGAAGCATAGTCCAGCCCTTCTGCAAATGTATTTAGTCCTCTATCATTATAATAAGCCCTGGACCCATAATCAGGAGTTCCTGCTACACTTCTATCTACTTGTGTAGGAACTATATTACCCTGCTCATCTAACTTAGAATACCCAGGATATGTAGCAACAAACTGTTGTTTCAATGCTTGGTCTCTCTCTTCTTCCATTGGAGTTTTCTTACGAGCAGGTCCTACAGAAGTTTGTTTACTTCTTTCTTTCTGATATTCTCTTTCAGATTTTATATCTTGATATTGTTTCTGTTGTTTAGCAACTGTCAAAGGATTTGCACCCATAGAATAATCTACACTACCTTTTCCATACTGACCCGGTACTGTAGCCATTCCCATCTGTTGTGTTGCAGAAGGTCTTGCAGATCCAAGGAGATTAGTAGATGTTGGTGGCAAGTGTGCAAGGTGTTCAGGAACACATTGACCAGCACTATTCTTTGCCATATATGGTCCACAGCCATTTGCTACTGAACCACCTGGTCCAAAATAAGGAATACCACCATACCCAAACTCTGGAGTTTTATTTCTTACACCTAAATGAGCCTCAGCACTCTTTCCTCTTTGTGTAATATTTGTAGCACCAAGTTTTTTAGCAGCCTCGTCAAACTCTTCTCTTGTTTTAAAGTACTTAACTTTTTGTGTAAGGTTATTAGGATCCTCATTAGGGTCTGCCCATACAATAGCAAAATCTGTAACATCATTATTTATTGGAGCAGATTGATTAGTTGTTGAACCAGATATTGGATTTTGCAAAATATATTCTTGTACTGGTTTTTGAAACTCAGGAAACCAAGTTTCATTATTTTCACCAACATCTTTTATTAGGTTTCCATTTTTATCATAAAATTTACTAACATCACTATATACATTAATATTAACTGGTTCTATGTTATTATGAGAAAGACCTTTTATTATTTCATCTTGATACTTAGGAAGTATCTTTTTTTTGAAATCTTTTGTTTTTAACTTTTTAGATGATTTATATTTTACTACTTTTTTAGATGGTACTACTTTTTTTCCTGTTGTTGTGTAAATAGGCTTAACATCATTTGAAAAAAAAGTTAGTTCTTTACCAGATTTCATAGCGTCATCAGTAAATTTAATATCAGCTAATGCATTATTATATGCCGTTGTACTATCATTAAAAGCCCTAACTAAATTAGGATTAGTTGTATATATAGGGGGAAGAGTAACACACTTTCTTAAAGCTGCATTCCATACTTGTCCTGGAGGACATCCTGGTATTCCACCTTCATCAAATCTAGAAATCATTTGATTAGGATAGACATTAGGTAGAGAGATGTCTCCTCCTTGTTGCATCATAGGATATTCATCCACATAGTCTGCACCGGGGAAGTAATAGTTTTGACCAGGCTGCATCATAGTAGTCATACCATTATTAGCCATAGCTAATACAGGATAGGGGACACCTTGCATAGTTATGTTTCCGCCAGGTATTCTTGTATTCATGCCGGGGTATTTCCATTGACCCATAGGATCTGTAATCATACCACCATATTCTCTTTTACCAACCTCTTTAAAAAGTCTTCCTAAGAAATTTCCAAATCCTTTAACTCCACTATAAATTCTAGATGGTGTAGAAGTTTCCACTCTAGGTCTAGCAACCTCTGTTCTTGCAGCTTGACCACTTCTAGTTGTTGTACCTGTTGGCGTAGCAACCGGCTTTGCATTTTTTGCAGCTTGTCTTAAACGTTGACCAGCAGAAAGATTTTTATTACTTCCTTTGCTTAATTTATCAATTGCTTTTTGTACTCTCTTTACATTAGGCATATCTGGTTTATTACCTTGCTGTAAAAGTTTTTGTTTATGAGCCTCAAGTCTTTGCAACATATCATCAGTAAATATTTCTTTAGATGGAAAGTCTTGCATCACTCCATGTACAAAGAAAGGTTTACCAACAAATTTTCCTACATCAATAGTAATATTTTTGGGAGTAGATATAATAGTATAATTACCTGTTTCAGCATTATACTTTTTTTGAGTATCATATAAAAGTTTTTTAAAAAAACTATTTTCTTTTAAAGACTCTGGAAAGAAATTAGAAGGTGTAATTTCTGGATTCAAATCCCATACATCATTATATTCTAACCCTCCTAAAGAACTTAATCTTTTATTATATCCACCCATTACGTCATGACCTACATCTATAGACATTGGTCCTGTAGATAATTTTATAGCTCTATTAACAAGTGTTTCAGAACCAAGCTCATTACGTAAACCATTTTTACCATAGGTAAAAATATCAATAGGTCTTATACTTTCATAAGTTTTACCACCATCTGCGTTAGGTGAAATAGAAAAAGTTTCAAGTTTACTTAACTGACCTGGTTTATAAGAAGGATGGTTAAATGGAGCTGTAGTAGCCACTTCAAATGTACCATGTTCTTGTGGCATACCTAAGTATAATTTCCAAGCATCTGCTCTAGCTGGAGTTATTGAACCTAATTCAGTAGCAAATTGTGTTTTATCTAATCCTCCTGATTTTACAGCATCCCATATCTGTGCTAACTTATTTGGATACTTACCCATACCGGTATACCCATACGGATATACATATCTTTTAGCAAGAGGAGAAGTGATAGGATTGTATGCTGCTCTTTGTCCAGACGTAATTCCCACCTCTGACATTTGTCTTCTAGCTATATCCCAATCACTTAGGTTGGCAAGCTTTCCTTCTAGTTCAATTTGTTTTAGTTTTTTGTTTACATCTGTAAATCTGTTAAACAAAGGAGCTGCTTTAATAGCCAAGGCTCCGGCTCCAACAGTAGCAAGTGCACCTTTACCTACATTAGCTGCATAGTCAGTAGCTATATCACTCCAAGTAGCATCATTACTTGCTTTAAGTTCTTCAAGTGTTCTTCCATCTGGTAGAGTACATGCTTGACGTTCTTCATTCCAACTAAATCCTTCCGGACAAGTTGGTGGAGTTTGTACTCCGCCCTGAGCTTTAGGTAGTCTACTATTGTAGTATGTTGTTAATATAGATGATTGCCTTTTCATTATCTGTATGATGTAAGCAGTTTTTGATTAGACACTTTAAATAAAAACTTAACATCATAACTATGGTTTCTTCTTAGAAATACAGTGTTAACTTGATGTCTAAACTTCTTTCTTTCAAGAGGTGCCTTATTATAATTTACGTATAAAGGATTAATTTCAAAAGTATATCCGTTAGAATCTGTATTAAACATTGGAATGTTTACTGGACCGGCTGATACACTAGGAACATATTCTCCCCTATCTCTGGTTATATCCCAGAACTGATTGAACCTGTATTTGTTTTCTTCTTTGGAAAACTGAATGGTAATGTAATCACTACCTACTATAGGATATTGTAAATTAGTTAATGGATTATTCTTTTCTTTAATTTCTAAATACAAAAGTCCAGAGATCTGCTCTGAGTTATGAACAATAGCATTGTCAAAGTTTCTATCCAGTACATGAAACTTATCTCTACAATCATTGTGGTATTTATAAGCTTCCAGTATATATTCAAAGCTTCTTAATGTATTTACAACTTGACCCGTTGAAGAAACATACTCCACTTCCCAAGGATAATCTACACCATAGAAGTTACAGAACAAGTCACATCTTTCATTATGTTTCCAAATAGAGTTTACATTTACACTCATGAAGTGAGTCTTACTTGGAAGTACAAATGTAGGATGCCAGTCATGGAAGCTTATCCATGTTTTAGTTTTTGGATCATAGCTAATAGTCCAGCTGGCTTCCCTAAAGGCAGTTTGATCATTAAGACTATAATAGATTTTTGATTGTCCATTTTGAATATAAAATCCTTTCTCTTGATCATACTGAAGATTATTTAAAATAGGTTCATAATCTTTTTTAGTAAAGTAAACAACTTCATTTGTATTATCATATGTAGTTTGAACACCTACACCATAAATAGGATTATCAGAATGTTTAAACTCTGGAAAAGCTTTTAATAATTTTGAAGGAAGGAATCTAGAAAACCACCACTTCATACCGGCATTAGATATTTCTTCTAGTTGCCCACCATAGTTAAATATTTTACCTTGCTCTTGACTAACCCAAAAGACACCATACTTGGTACCAATAGTAGAATACTTACTTTGACATGATCCATACTCATAAGAATCATCTGCATTAACTATAGCTTGCAAAGCCCTGCTGTCTCCAAACAATGCTCCATTTCCTACAGTAACTTGTGTACCGGTAGCATCTAAACTTAATGACTCTGTACCCATAAACATTAGTGGACTATCTCTCACCATAGTAAAGATGGCACCTGTTTTATTTATGGG
>Ga0315902_10004310_pt1 | contig 20625 bp, 11 predicted proteins | sample LakEriMetagenome_9_FD_203523 | JGI IMG/M metagenome (GOLD analysis project Ga0315902, IMG submission 203523) | Freshwater fungal communities from buoy surface, Lake Erie, Ohio, United States - Buoy 12 MA117 | ecosystem: Environmental > Aquatic > Freshwater > Lake > Lake biofilm | place: USA... | reverse complement strand
ACAAACCGCGGTTCTGGCGCTTGATTCAACCAGGTGGTAATTGTCTGCCATTGATCCACAAAATCCGCACGTTGCACGAAATCACCGGACACTACAAAAAGATCCGGATTATACTGCTTGGCATCACGCAACACGCAATCGGCAACATCAGCATCAAATGGTGGTCCTGCATGTAAATCTGAACAATGAAACAGCCGAATGGTCATGCATCGTCCTTTGGAGTCGCCTGTGGCTGGCGGGCTTTCTCCCATGCCAAGCGCACAATCGCCGCCGCAACAACCACACCACCGACCATGACCGTCGTCACAAACACATATTTGATGACACTCAATGCAACGTCCATCTCACCCTCAACTGATTGGTATACGTCAATACGTGACAATGCACCAGCACAACCTAGACAGATTGTAGCATACCCAACCTGATAGAACAGCACTAGTTGGCTTGAAGCTCATCACACCATCAACAGCGCTTATGTGATAATACCTGTATGTACACAAGTGTGACCAAAGGAACACGTTATGCGTCGTATCGCGTACTGCAGTCCCATTAATCCAGTGCATTCGGGGATCTCTGACTACAGCGAAGAGCTATTGCCCTATCTTGGTCAATACGCCGATGTCACCGTCTACATCGATCATGGCTTAACTCCGTCAAATACCACTCTGACAGAGCATATGCGTGTGCGTTCACTCAAGCAATTAATTGCAGACCACCAGCAACAGCCGTTTGATGCCATTCTGTATCACATGGGCAACAGCCCTGCTCACTTCCAGATATGGGACGTAGCCCAACAGTTGCCGGGCGTCGTAGTCATGCACGACCTTGTGCTCCATCACTTCATGTTGCAGTACCATGCAGTGCATCGCCGTGACATCAAGGCCTATCAACAGCTGGCCGAGACACACTACGGCGCTGCCGGCGTTGAGGTTGCCGAACGCATGCTCCAAGGCGTCTTTGATGATGGCGTGTTCAGCATGCCCCTCTGTCAGCCTGTGCTGGCATCGGCACAACTCCTCATTAGTCATAGTCATTACGTGGCAAATGCCGTGGCCACGCTCCGCCCAACCCTCGCGCGGGCCGTGGTGCCGATGGGCGTACCCGTGCTGCCAGTGATTGATCCGGCACCATTGCGGGCACAGCTGAATCTGGGCGATGATCCGTTTATTATTGCCTCATTTGGCCATGTGAACCCCTACAAACGCGTTGATCAAGTATTGCGCACCGTGCGGACCTTGCGGCGCGCCGGCATCAACGCCCATTACATCATCGTGGGCAGTATCTCGCCGAATTTTGCGCTGGACACGCTGGTCCGCCGGACCGGTACACAGGATGCAGTGCATGTGACGGGGTATGCCTCGGCCGAGGATTTTGCACTCTATGTGGCACTCGCTGATGTGTGCATCAATTTGCGTCATCCCACCGCCGGTGAGACATCTGCCAGCTTGTTGCGCCTGCTCGCAGCCGCCAAACCGACGCTCATCACCGCCAGCGGCTCGTTCCTCGAGATTCCGCGTGATGCAGCAGTGCACATTCCACTTGATCAAAGCGAAGGGGCAATGTTGACAGCATCAACCTTTTTGTTGCATCAACACACAGCCGTACGTCAGACACTCGGCCAAAACGCCCGCGCGTTTGTCGAACATGGCCACACGATGGCTGATTCTGCCCGTGTCTACATGCAGACATTAGCTACCCACTTTGGTTGGGAGACACCAGACGTGGTACGACCACCACTATGGAACGTCGTGCCAGCCTTGCCGACTGCTATCAGTAAAATCCCCACCAAGCTTGTGGCTAATACTGCGCACGCACACACTATCCCGGTTGCAACTACCCGCCATGACGCGATTGTGCCACGCGCCAGTCAGCGTATGGCACACATCATCAAAGAGTTATGGGGTGGGCGGCACACTAACGGCTAAGCACCATTTTGGTCAGCGTTTGATTACTCATCGTCACATGGGCATTACGGGGCAACCACAGGCCATCACTGGTTTGGACCATTGATTTCATACTAAAGCGTACATCGGGTACAGTAATGCCTTTGGCTTGATAGCGTGGGTTGGTCGTCGCCACAATCGACAACTGGGCACTCGTCGGATCGATATACTTTTGCAACGTCGTTTTGGCTTGACGGAGCATATCAGCTGGGATGTCACTCTCCTGCAAAATCATGTGACGCAGTACTTTGGGCACGCGCGACACGGCCATCAACTGCATACTCCCGCTTTCAGTCGAATGCTTAATTGAGGCGTGTGCCTGACCGCCCTTGAGGGCTACCCACGGGTCACCCAGCAAAATAAACTCAATCAGCGTCTTCATATCGACATCGTCCAGAAAGCCTTGACGGTCATACATCGTCTGGGCAAATTCAAGTCGCGCAAAGTGCAACGCTAACCCAACGGGCAAACCATGAGCCATATGATGCGTCAAGCGTTCAAACAGCAAATCAGCACCAAGTAGCGGTGTTTGAGCACTGCCGTAGGCGTTGACGGTCGATCCTACAAACGCCAGAGCCCCATTAGAGAGTGCACGCAACGGGATGGAGTTCTCTGTGGTGCGGCCAAGCAACTCAGCGCCGTAACAGGCCTCACTCAACAAAATCGTGCCACCAATGGTTGAGACACTCATATGATCGGGCGTAACGGCAATAGGGAGTGCAGTTGCGGCCCCCCAGCTGTTTTCGGCTTGCCCATAAAAATGCGGCATCCCCGAGGCACCGTGCAGATTGATATACAACACCTCATGACCAGACAACATGCGCTTGGTGAGTTGCTGATGATCAAGTGGTGGTGATGTCATCAACTTTGCATCTGCATGGAGATTATGCAGAATCTCGCGCGATGGCGCATGCCAGACCTCGGCAGCGATACCCCGCGCCAAATCATTGCCGTCAGCGTTACGGATGCGCAACCACGCACCAAGATCGAATCCAAGACGCCCCTCGTGGTGCGCCGACGCATGATAGCTGGTCATGGTGTGCAACACCGTCAACAACAAACGCGGATCGTTGTCATCGCCAGTTGGTATCCGTGCCACAATTCGTTGGGGGATTAAGTAGCCAGAATCGTCACACGCGTATGGATTATCTGACAACAAGATTTTTTCATCATCAGGAATCGGATTATGTAATCGGTGAAACGGAATACAGTCGTCACTACCAATCAACAATAGCGTGGCAACCTCAAGACCACGTGATTGTACCCGTTCGGCAAACACGCGCACCATATCACGGATGGCCATCGCATCAGTAGCAACTGGTTGGTGGACGCGGATATCGCCGATAACCAGATCAACGGGATCATCGATGTAGCCAGCACATACTGTCATCCCTTGTTGGCGCAATACCTGACACAACTGTTGAATGCTCTGGTCAATTTGCTTACTTGCTGCCATACCAAAGCGGCGCACCAACGCTGATCGATTCGCCAGGAGCATATGAACTTGGCCATCGAACACTTTTGGATCAGCACTACGACGTTGCAACACAGACCCGAGTGTCGATCCTGGTACCACGCCTGGACGTGGTGTAGCCGGCGTTGACGTTGCGTTACCCTTGGCGGCAATGTGTTGTTCCTGCTCAAATTGGGGAGCCACCTGCAACAGGTATTCACTGAGCCCAACGATATCCTGATCCCAGCCAACCATCGGTTGTTCGGCAGGGCTCCACGGGGCCGTTTGCGGTGCAAAAAACAACCGTGTGTAGGTGCCATCTGGGTCCATCGCATGGATGAGCTCGTACGTGGCATCAAGAACATCGGGCGCGCTGCTCAGCAATGCGCGCAAAATCAACAACGGCAGTTGTGGTTGTGGTTCAAAATCATGGTGGGCCAACAAACGCCGTGCGTCGTCTATCCGACCAGATTGGCGCAAGGCCTCAATGTAATACCACTGGAGGTCATCGCGTGGTGTTGTAGATTGGATGCTCTTGGCAAGCTCAACCGCAGCCATATCGGCCATACCACGACGTAGATAAATGACACCGAGCGCGAGCGGTAATGCGGCAGCGGCTTCGCTGGGTACACCACCATCCTGCAACGGTTGATTCAAAATCGAGCGTTGCATGGTTGCGATACCGGCTTGGACACGACCTAGTTGCGTTAATGCCGTTGCCAAACCAGCCCACGCAGCACTATCAGTGGCGTTGCGTTTGAGGAGCAGTTGAAAGTGTGGCAGTGCGAGGCCTGGTTTGTTACTCAACAACAACACCCGTGCCATCAGCATACTCGGCGCCAATGCCTCGGGGCAACGACGCATCAGTGCTTGGGCTCCGCGCCAGGCTTGTTGATAGGCGCCGGCTTGGATTGCAGCCTCACAGGCACGTCGTACCCACGCAAATGGGATGATATCAGGCAAACGTGGGTCAGCGGAAGGCGTCGACCATGGTGTGGTCGATGATGCCCCAAGCGACAGATCGAGACCTGGCAGGACTGAGCTGTCCCACATCTCGTATTTCCGCTGTTCCATATCCCAACTCCTCATTTACCAGCACTACCGAGCAACTTGCTCAGGTCGTCTACGCTATTTGCCTTTGGTACGCGATTTATTGCCCATATGCTTACGCCAGAAGCTGAGTGGTCCTAGGTGTGCAATCATCTGCTGTGCTTCTTTGAGACTGGGGTCATACTTATGTGCCTGCTGGAACGCCCAGTGTGCATTGCTGTAGTTCTTGAACTTGTTCTGAATACGGCCAAGCACCATAAACGATTCTGCATTTGTGCCATCGAGTCGCACTGCCTGTTCAGCAGCTTCAACCGCCTCATCACGCAAATTCAACTTGCTGGCAATCTCGGCAAACAGATGCAGTTGTTCAACATCTGCAGGTAGATGGGTCATCATTTGCACCAGCAACTCACGTGCTTCATCGGTGCGCTTAAGCGCATGTAATACATCAGCCAAGGCGATGCGGTGCGCAACCACGTGTGGCTCCACATACATAGCCAAGCGCAAGTGCTCGAACGCATCCTCCCACTCCTCACGCTTGCTTGCGATTTTGGCGAGGCCTGCATGCGCTTCGACACAGTTCCGATCATGACTAATCGCTGCCGTGAATGACTTGTAGGCCTCGTCGTGATTGCCCATCATCATATACGCTTGACCCATCCGTGCGAGTGCTGCCACATTAAATGGATCAATCGCTAAGGCACTTTGATAGTCTTCGATGGCACTGGCATACATGTGCTGTACAACGTTGACATCACCAAGCGTCAGGTAGCGCTCCACATCGCTACTAAAGACAACCGGTGGTTTGACCAAGGGCTGTACCGGCTGAGCAGTTGGTTCGTCATCAATTGGTGGCAGATCAACTGAATTAATCACCGGGATAGCAATCCGATCGTCAATCACAGATGCTACTACCGGTTCTTTGTCGACCGCTTTCTCTTTGGCAAGATACTTCGCTTCAAATTTCGTTAATGCCCGAGTGTAGACAGCTTTATCGTTGCCGTAGCGTACTGCATCTTTGTAGGCCCGATGTGCACCTTCACGATTACCCACATTCTCATAGTGTTGAGCCAGCTCAAGGTGCCAATCAGGATTATTCGGATTGCGCTGAATCGCCTGCTCAAGATTGGTTATTGCATCTTGGACACGCCCGATTAACACGAGCAGTCGTGATAGGGCATAGAGCGGTGCCGTGCTTTTGGGGTCAACATTACTGGCGCTAAGATAGGCACTTCGTGCGTTATCAAACATACCGAGCTGCATACACGCATCGCCGAGAAGCATGTGCCAATCGACCATATCACCCTTGAGTGTAATTGCCGAAATCACTGCAGCTCGGGCCTCGCGCATGCGCGAGGTTTGCATATACAGACGTGCGAGTTCGTAGTGATTCTCGGGATTGTTTGGATCAAAGCGCGTTGCGCGCTGGGCTGCGCTAATCGCCCGATCGACACGATCATCCGCTAGATAGGCATCGCGCAACATGGCGCTAAGCGGTCCACTATCCGGCACGAGTTCTTGCGCTTGTTCGAGTGCAACAATTGCCTCTTTTACGCGATCGAGCTTCATCAATAAACGGCCATACCACTGTTGTACGCCGGCATGAGCTGGGAGTGCCGCGGCCGCAATCTTGAGTGCCGATTCAGCCGTAGTAATGTCACCGGCCAAGAACGCAATCCGGCCGTACGTGTACTGGTCATACACCGAGAGCGGAGCCCCAGCGAGCACATATCGCATATCCTCGACAGCCTCGGTATAGCGCTCAAGAATGGCTAATGATAAGGCACGACGTTGACGAATATGGGCAGCCAAATCGTTTTTGGCAATCATGCTGGCATCAACCGCATCGCCCGTCAACGGTCGTGGACTGACATCACCCTGCAACGCAGATGCCGCATCAAATGAATCGACTGCCTCGTCATGACGCCCTAGCATCTGCAGTACGACACCACGCTCGAAAATTCCACGTGGGTGATCGCCTTCAATCATCAAGGCCCGTTCAAACGACTGGAGGGCTGCCAACAATTTGACTTGCTGATCTGGTGTATTGCGGGTAAATGCATCGAGATCGCGTGGCAACGGCACTTGCTGGCGCAACGCCATCCCCAAACACAGATGATAGACAGCAACTGTCTCATCAGATGCTACCGCACGCGTAAAGACCTCAACCGCCTCGACAATATGGTCGTTGTCAAGCAACAGTACGCCGTATGACAACGCTGACGGGCCATAATCACGGTCTAACTCGTGTGCTTTACGAGCGGCCTGGAGCGCATCATTAAGTGCGCCTTTGGCACGCAGTGCGCGTGACAACACGCGCCAGTGTTCGCTCACATCGCCTTGGAGATCGACTGCCTGCTGCGCCAACGTATGCGCCTCGGTGATATTTTGCTTGGCCAGCATAACCTCGGCCAATGCCGAAATGGCGTCCGCAGCTGTGGCATGCTTGGCGATGACATAGCGCAACTCCTGTTCCGCAGCATCGTACTCCTCGGCTTGGAGTAACAGCACACCCAGTCGGTAGACCAAACTGACATCATTCGGCTCAAGTTCAACTGCGCGTTCCATGCATTGTGCGGCATGTACTGCATCATTGACACGCTCGTAATCCTCGGCGAATGTAACCCACCAATCTGCACGATGATCATGACTGCGCAACGCCACCAACATGTGTGGAATCACCTCACGGTGGCGTCCCAACTGACGGAGCACGGTGGCAAGCTGATAACGCGCATCGCCGTTGGTTGAGTGGTATTTGACTGCACGCTCAGCTGCCTCGAGTGCCCGTGGCAAGTTATCCTGACGTTGCATAATTTGCGACAACAGAATCAATGAATCCACATCATTTGCATCGCGTCGCAGTGCCTCAATCACGTCGTCGGCTGCTTGTTCAGGATTATTCTGACTCAACTGCAATTCAGCGCGCTTGCGCCACAACACTGGGTGATCGCCGGCGACCTCAATGGCACGATCAATCTCCGCAACGGCTTCATGGTGTCGCCCGCGCGCCACATGCACATCGGCCAAGTCCGCGCGCCAATGATGCGCCTCAGGGCGTTTTTGGAGCGCCTTTTCGAACGCTATGATGGCCTGTTTGCTGTTACCCAACGCCAAGTACGAGCGCCCGAGCGTGTGGTAGTATTCGGCGTTACCGTTAAGCTCGACGGCTTTTTGGAGCGCCGATGCGGCATCTTGATGGGCACCAGTGTGATATAACAACGACCCGAGCATATACTGCCACGCCGCGTTGTTTGGTCGCTGTTGTACAGCCTTGCGATAGCTTCCAACCGCTGCTGAACGCAATCCAAGACCAAGCAGCGCCTCGCCGAGTAGGGCATGATTCTCACCGTGATTGGCATCATGGGCAACCGCTTGTTCGGCACATTCACGTGCCTCAGACCAGCGCGCACTCTTGGCGTAGGCTTTACTCATCTGTGCATATGCTTGGGCCATCACTGGATGCGTCGCACTCTTGCTCTGTGGCGCACTGCGCTCAATCTCAAGTGCTTGCTGGAACTCGATAATCGCCGCCTCAGGCACGCCCATCGCCGTCAACACCTCGCCGAAGCGCAGGTGGTGGACTGCTGATTTGGGCAACAAATTAACCAAGCGCTGAGCCGCATCGGCAGCTTGCGACAAATCATTGAAGTGCAACGCCACATCGCGCAAACCGGCTAGCACGCCCTCGTTCGTGGCATCAAGCCGATACGCCTGTTGATAAAGGTCGTGGGCCTCACCCATTCGGTTGAGCGCACGCAGTGCATCAGCCGCAATCACCAACGCATTGACCGAACTACCATCAAGCCCAAGTGCCTGCTGGGCAATCTGCCAGGCCTCACTAAAGAGGCCTTGGTCATACATGAACTTGCCGAGCGCACACTGCACATCAATGCGCTGTGGGGCCAACCGTGCGGCATTATTTAACAGTTCGGTTGCCTGATCGGCACGATTGGTCTGCGTTGACAACTGGGCCAGGTGCACCATCACATCAACGTTGCTAGCATCAATCGTATGTGCCTTTTGCGCAAGTTCGTATGCCTCCTCATAGCGTTGTTGCGAGGCAAGCGTACTACTATAGGCCAACAGTGTCTCGATTGAGTCGGGTTTGGCATTCAATGACTGCACAAAACTCGAGATAGCCTCGGCGATGCGGCCAGCACCAGCCAGTGCCTGTCCGAGTGCGGTCAACACCAACGGATTTGAGGCGATGTCGATAATGCGTTGGATGGCAAAGAGCGACTTCGACCACTTCTTCTCGGCAATATGTAATTGAGCAACGGCCAACCAGGTCTGCTCGTCATCGCGATCGTAGCGCACCGCCTTCGAGAGGTATTGGCGTGCCCGCTTGCTTTCACCACGCGCCAGAGAGATCTGGGCAGCGGTGCGCAACAAAGTGGGATTGCTGGTATGGTGAATCAATCCGCGTTGGACAATTGCCTCGCCTTGCTCCAAGAGCCCCAACCGTTTGTAGAGGGCGACGGCATCGACCAACAAATCAATGTTGTCACTGTCGATACCGATGGCCTTGTTGTAGGCATCAGTTGCTTCGCGGTAGCGCCCGGCCTCAACTAACGATTTGGCCATAGCATGCACGTAGGTGCTGTCGTATGGTGCGAGAGCAATCGCACGCCGATAGGTGGTCAATGCGCCATCATAATCACCGCGACTCCAAAGCAACGCCGCCAGATCGCCATGCAATACGGCTTCATTCGGGCGTTGAATCAAGCCTTTGCTGACAACTTGAACTGCTTCGTCATTGTGACCGCGTTGTTGCAACAGTTTGGCCAATGCGCGTTGCGCCTCGATGTTCGTAGGCGCCAACTCAATGGCCTTCTGGTACGCAGCAATCGCTGCGTCAAGTTCGCCATGTTGCTGACCGATTGCGCCGAGTTCCATGTAGAGTTGATCGTCCTGCGGTTGAAGTTCAACGGCACGTTGGGCGGCGGCCCATGCGCCAGCACCATCACTATTCGCCATCCGTACCCGTGCCAAAATCGCATGATTTGTTGCATCGAACGGCGCATGCTGAATAGCTTTGTCAATAAATGATTTGGCAGCAACGCGTTCGTTGCGACGCAAACTCGTCCGGGCCAGCGCAACCAGAATATCAGGGTGATCACCAACGCTCTTCAGCGCTCCCTGGAGCAAATCATGGGCTTCATCAACACGCCCTAGCGTCTCAAGCACCTGGCCTTTGGCCCGATACAACACCGGATCATCTTGGACATCGCGCATCGCCTCATTAAAGGCATCGAGTGCGGCAGAATAATCGTTTTGGCGCACATACAAACTACCAAGTTCTTTGGCGACAGTGGCGCCATGACGGCGATAGGTGTTAAGCAAATTTTTCAGGGAGCCTGTGGCAGCCTCGAGTGACCCCATTTTGCCGTAGGCGACGGCGAGTTGCGTGCGGCTATGCAAATCGTCGGGTTGCAAGCGCGAGACATACTCGTATGCCTGTACCGCAGCTGGCCAATCCTCTTGGAACATGGCCAACTCGGCAATACGCCGAATCACCGTGCTGTCATTGCGTTGATCGCCGGTAATCCCCTCAAGTTGTTGCCGTGCGTGGGTATACGCCCCTTCTGACTGCAGGATTTCGGCGATATCCATGCGCGCCGATGCGCTGGTCACACCAGCAGACTGGAGGAGTGATTTTACTTGACTCGCATGCGGTCCATGAATAATTGCTTTGACCGCCGGGCGCGTCATACCTAATTCAAGTAGTCGTTTAACCACTTGTGGACGTTTTTCAGCTAGATCAACCGCAACTGCCAGCGCATCATCGTCACCAGAAATCTGTGTCACCGTCCAATCGGCAGGGTTCTTTTGGAGCCAGACACGCGCACGAACGGCCGAACGCACCATGACATGTCGGTATGAGACCAATTGTTGTTCGTAGTCAAACTGGAGCAACCCGGCATTCATCAGGGCTTGCAACGCAATAATGTCGGCATCGCTTGCCGGCGCACCTAACAGTTGATGGGCGATGACTGCATTGCTACTAACTGCGGTGCGTAGCTGTTGTGCCACATCAACCAAGGCCCAGTCATCGTTCGAATCAGCAAAATGGCTATGCAATTTCAACAACAACTGCTCAGCATTGTGGCTATCAGCATTGAGCCGATTCAGAATCTGCTCAAACCAATCCCACAACCAACCACTGCGCACGATAATCTGTGTTGGTGACTTGGTTTGTTGATACGCATCAACCAACCCATCGAGCCAGCGTGGGCGCCCAGCCAAAGATAGAATGGTGTCGTCTTGAGCTAGAGTGTCGGCAAATGCGTCACTACAATGCGTCCGCACATACGACAATACATCAGTGGCCTGTAATGGGCGGATCGCGCGCACCTCGGCGCTGTTAAACCACGAGCGGAATAACGACAACGCCTCACTGCGGCAACTGAGAATCCAGCGTGCCTGCGCACCGAGTGTGTTCATCACCGATGACAAATGCGACAGCGCCATCAACTGCACATCATGCGGAAGTTGCTCGAGACCATCAACTAACACGACCAGCGACCGGCTACTAAGCTCGCGCCACGATGGTGGAGTACCACCACCATACATCGTCTGAATCGTCTGCTCGAGTGAATCAACAAATTGCCGCAAATCAATATATATCGGCAAGTAGCTTGATGCTTTGTGCTTGGCTGCCCGCGTGTCGCCAACGCCTTGATCGGCTAACTGTTGCGCCAACTGCACCATCATCGTCGTTTTGCCTGATCCAGCTGGACCAATAATCAGCAACCGCGCATGCTGCTCAAACGCATGGCGTAAAGTCAATGGTTGCTGGCGACCCCGATCATTTGAAATGGTTTGTAATGTAAGTGGGAGCGTGCCACGTCCCGTATCCGAGACTGGCAATGCGTGTAATGCAGCGAAATAAGATGTAATCCACGTTGACACGTCGCTCATAAATGACTTTTCAATTCAACCAATGTGTCGTTGGACCGTTCATTGACTCCAACGAAGCGTGCGCTTACCCACCCTCACGGCACTCGGTGCGGCGCATAATGCGCCGCACAGTCACTATCCCATTACACCGTCATGTGTGTCAGTCGGCAAAAGCGCACAACCATATCAGCAAAAATCATCATGATGCGCTGAACACCCTCGTCGTCAATTGCACCATGCACGACCAACGCCTGTCGGTGCGTTGACTGTTGCAACAGTGGCACCACCAATACATTGCGCGCATGATCGGTAATCATCTGTTCGTCAATCACTGCTTCGTGAATGTATGCCACCTGGTCAATCGTTAATGAGCTCACCAGCTGCACATCATCAGGTGTTTGCCATTGAGCATCAATACCACCATCGGCAGTCAAATTGACCATGGCAATACCATGAAGCCCTAATACATCAACCAACTGCTGGCTCGCTTCGACTTGCGTTAATGTCGGCTCGGTTTGACCGGTCATCTGCCACAACACCATCATGGCTTGCTGATCGCGCTCACGACGCTCGCTGTCCATCAATGTGGCGCTACGCAACCGCACTAGCACCAACAACTGCGCCAACGCGTCATGTTGCATATAGTCCACCGTGGCCGGATGACGATGTACCAACAAGTGGCAACGCTCAGCGCCGTGTGACGAACTAATCACCAGATAATCATCGCTGTTACCATAATTCGGCAACGGCTGGTTATCCATATAAAACTCAACATTGGCACCGGCAATGGCTTGTCCGAGCTCACGCGCCATGCGCATCAGCTCTTGTGGTGTCCGTGCATCGACGACGCTCAAACTGTTGCGCTGCCACTCTGCAAATCGGTCAGCACTTGGCACTGCCTTGACCGTCGGGATCGACATGTGGTTGACACCCGTATATAAACATGCCACTGCACTCATCACCAGTTTGCTCATCCACGAAACGGCCACACCTGCGACAAACTGCGCCAACAACACAACAGTCCATCCATCACTTACGATTGGCGCATCAAGAATGCCCACCATCAACAGCGTGATGATGCCAATACATGTCGCTGCCACACTGTCACGAAATCCACCGTGCAGTGCACCCAATGGAATCAAAATTAACGTCAATCCGATAATCGGGCTCATCATACCGCCCGTGACCGTAATCATCAGTGCCACAACCGCACCGTCGATCGCCAAACGCGCACCATACGGTACCGTCATGCGATGCACCAATACCAACATCACGAGTGACATCACCAACGCAACACTGATGCCGATCTGTTGGCCTAACGTGCTCCCAACAAGTGCGCTCAGGCCTACTGCAATCAATAGACCACGTGTCACTACAATCGATTGACCCAAGATGTCCTGTAACCGCTGCTCAAGCTGCATCAAACGCGTTGGCGGTAACTCACTTATCACTGACGGCAACCGCCACGATACTCCACTACTGATTATTGGTTGATATGGTACGTACATCACTCACCTCGCATTATTGGTGACATTTGCATTAGATTACAATTAGATTACAGACTTGTGATGATGAGTATATGATGAATTATGACAAATGTCAAGTTATTTGTAATCTTTTTGTAATTTTATACTTTAAATAACAGTACTCAAAATGAATATTTGATATCAAATTAACACATATCGCATTACAAAGAGGATTTTCAAAAACAAACGGCCCCTCCTGCGCTGGTCCACGTGACCAAATCGAAGGAGGGGCGACGTAACGGTACTCACCCAGGTAGGGTAGATAGCTTACGAAGCGCGGCGATCGTATACTTCGCTCGGGTCAAGCACTTCTTCGTTGACTGAATCAGGAAGTGGCGGCATACCACGTTGACACCCAGCAGGGAGTGGGCTCGGGCCAGTAACGCCGAAGTATGCTTGCATTATTTGGGTCACTGCTGGAACGGCAATCGTTGACGAACCGTCATTCATATCACCGCTCCCCTCACTCAAGAATACAACTTGAATTTGTGGATTATCGTATGGTGCAAAACCCATAAACCACGAATGGCTTTGGCGCACGATGCCAGTGGTGCCATTTGGATAGCGCACGGTAATCTCAGGACCAAACTCAGCAGTACCTGTTTTGCCGGCAATCGACAACCCTGAGCACTCTTGGCGCGCCGCCACATTAAACCCCTCGACTACTGATCGGTACATGCCAATACGTGAGACCTCGTAATATGACGGATTAAAATCCAACGTACGAATTAACTCGGGTTGGATTTCCTCGATAATTGTCCCGTCTGGTGCCATCACAGCTTTGACAATTTGGGGACGATAAATTTTGCCGTTATTCGCCACAGCTGCCCCCGCCATCGCCAGTTGTAATGGCGTGGCCTCCAAATTACCTTGACCAATCGACGCATTATACGTATCACCAGTTGTCCAAGCCGCGCGGAGCGCTTGTTGCTTCCAACCGGGTGTTGGCACACGTCCAGGTTGCTCTCCAAAGATCTTGACCCCAGTGGGCTGACCAAAACCAAACTTCGTCAGGCCATCCGCAAGCTTGTTAATTTGCAACCCCTGCGGAATAGTCTGCTCGTTCACATTGAGGTTCACCACACCCTCTTTGTTGCCACCAGCCACTGTCATAAAGAAGATGTTCGACGAGCGCATCAACGCCTCGGTTACATCAATCCAACCATTATCACGTGGCACCGAATTCACAAAGCGATAAAAGCGATCCTCGACATATTGGTCTTTGAGGATGAGTTCACCGGGATCGCGGATCCTAGTTGTCGGCAGAATAACCTGCTCTTGCAGGGCAATGACCGCATCAAATTGCTTGAGCGTCGATCCTGGTGGGTATTGGCCTGAGATTACGCGATTGGTCAAGGGCGCGAGACGCTGATTCTCGGCACGTTGTGCAGGCGGCGGATTCAGCAACGCCACCAGTTCATCGGCACGACTTGCATCCACCCAAATATTATTGTCGTAGGATGGCCAACTTGTCATCGCAAGAATACGTCCTGTATTCACCTCGATGACAACCGCAGCCCCACTCTGCATCGGTAAGTAGCTGCGTTTGTATGAGGTTTCATCGGTGATACTGACACGTCGACGTTCAGCCTCACGAATCCAGTTGCGCATGATTTGTTCGACTTGACGTTGGAACTCAATATCTATTGTCAAAATCAAACTATCGCCATCGCGCGTAGGTTGCACCACTTGTGATTCACGCACTGGGCGCCCAAGCGTATCAACGAGTACCGATTCGATACCTACCTGGCCACGCATTTTATCTTCGTAGCTCGCTTCAACGCCACTTTTACCGATTTGATCATCGTTCTGATAGCGTGCAATACCCAACTCAAATGGGTTGATTTTTTTCTGCAAAATACCACACTCGACCGAGTTGCCAATCGAATCGAGTAATCCCGCCACCCATGATCGCGCCGGGTTTTGGCGGACGAGCTCACACGAACCTACTCGACCAATATACCCAAGCACATGCGAGAGCGATTGTACATCACTACTTAATGGATAGCGACGACGATAATCCTGTTCAATAACCACACCTGGCAAGTTTGCTGCATTTTCTTTGATGACCATTGCTACGGTGCGATCCACGTCGCGCTTGACCACAATATTCTGATAACGCGGCGTGTCACTGGTACTCACCTGTTGCTCAATCGGATTCTCAAGTTTAAGCGTGCGGGTAAACTGCTCACTGAGCCGCAACGCATCAACAACGCGTGAGGGGAGTACTTCGCCAGTCAGCCATGTACGCACTGCCACATCATCGATTTGCGTGGTAATTGATTCACCAAACACACGAATCAAGTCATTGCGCAATTCAGGGCGCTGATTAACTTGCATGGCAGGCGAGATCACGAGGGTGCCAGTAATCTCGAGTGCGCTACTCAAATCCGCCAACGCACTATCAACATCGCGGAGTAATGCTGCATCATCGCTGCCGATTGGCGAATTCCAACGTGGAATATAGCGCACAATCGGAGCATGGCGTTCAACAATTTGTGTAGCTCCAAACATATTCTCTGGGCTTACGGTAATTTCGAGCGGCAATACTTGATCATTTTTGACAAACTTGCCAAGTGTATCATCACCAAGAGTTGTACGTAATGCATCACGGAGTACTTTATCGTTTTCGAGCACAATAGCTGGTGAAATCGTCAGGGTATTCGTAATCGTCAACACCTGACTCAATTGTGCAAATACCTGTTTACGTGCGGCCGAGCCCTCGGGTGGCAAATCACTTACCTGGATGGCCACCGTATAAATCGGCATATTTTCCGCTAGGAGCGTTTCCCCATCGCTTGCATAAATTTCACCACGAATCGGGCGAATCGGCACATACCGCGTGGTATTAGACGACGTGGAATACCGATATCGATCAGCATCGGTCTCGATAATTTGTATTATATAGAGTCGTGTACTCAGCACCACAAAAATAATCAACACGACCATTTTGGGCAAAAACATGCGCATATATCACCTCATGCCAGGCGCACTGATGGAGCGCTAATACACATCAATGGGCACTTCACCACGACGAATAGAACGCAACCAGCGCAACAACAAAAATACCGGTAATGCGGGCACAAGTAACACAAGTAACTCAGGAATCAGCACCACTACGCCGTATTCAACCAGACTAAATCTGCTAATCAGCAGCCACATAAATACAATATTAACCAAGTGATATGCCACGCCACCGATAAACACAGCAACCACCGGCAGAATCCATTTCTCACTGGTCACACGTGCAAGCAACAGATAAACCACCATCATGGCAACCAACAATTGGGCGGCATGCCATCCCAACCATGTTCCACCGATAACATCAAGCATCAAACCACCATAAAATGCCCAACGCGCCATATGACTAAATGGCTCAATCAGTACTTGCAACACCACGAGCAGGAGTAATATATTGACAGGGACGCCGAACAGCGACGGTACAAACAATCGTTGCCCCAGCAAAATAATTAAAATAAACCCAATGACCCGTATCTCAAACCAGATATTTTCTTCTACTTTACGTCGTTTTGTATTATCCATACGTAATTCACCATTTCAGGATCAATAAATGGCTGAATATCAGCAACCTTATTACGCCCATCAAGGCGAACATCTTTGATAATACCGACAGGGATATCAGACGGAATTGCCGAATTCGGCAGTGATGGCCCAAACAATCGAGTAAGCCCTGCAGTAACAACCGTATCGCCAACCGCGACATCACCATCGCGTTCAATCTCGTCCATGCGTAACACGCCCTCACGCGGTAGCGTACCACGCACAATGCCACGCACAACCGTATCACCACGAAAAAGTTGCACGCTGACTGCACTACTGTAATCACTAATCAGCAATACATTCGCATTCCGAGGGCCTACTTCATCAACAACACCGACCAAAGAAGGCGGGCTACTTTGCTGGCGACCAATCACAGCCATCCCCACTTGCACGCCATCTTCGCTCCCGACACCGACAATCGCCACACGGCGACCGTCAGACAACGACTGCACACCGATTTCGCTCCCAATTAAGCGCCACGGATAGCTTTGTTCAATACGGAGTTGCTCGCGCAGGCGACGATTTTCGAGTTCAAGTTTGGGAATGCGAATTATTTGCGCTTTGAGATCACTATTTTCTTTGGCCAAGGCATCACGTTCGTTCACGATACGCTGTAAATCCAGTGGTCCAGCAAATACTGCGGATAATCGCTGATTAAACTGCTGAATCTGCCCCATGACAGGCATAATCTGGCTAGAGATAACACTGCGCGCTGGCGTAAGAATGCCCTGATGATCAAGTAAGAAAAAGAGCAACGCCAAGAACAAAAAGAGGCCAAACGCCACCGAGTTGCGCCATCCACCACCACTTGATCGGAATGACGAACGGTCACGCATACCCACATACCTCGTCTACAACTATTCGGTGTCGAACCTTCACGCGTTAGTACTTTACGCGACGAGTACGCTGAGTGGCAGTCAAGATGTCACGATAGACCGGATTTTGAAACTCTTCGACCATCTTACCGGCGCCACGTGCCACACACGAAAGGGGGTTTTCGGCAACATAGACAGGCATGCGCGTCTCTGCGGCAATACGACGGTCAAGGCCGCGCAATAGCGCACCACCACCCGCAAGCACAATGCCATGCTCCATGACATCAGCCAACAACTCGGGCGGCGTCTCTTCGATTGCCGAGCGAATGTCTGCCAAAATTGTATTAATCGGGCCAACGATACCTTCGCGTAGCTCAACGCTTGATACCTCGACCGACTTGGGCAAACCCGTCAACATGTCGCGACCGCGCAACACCACTTTGAGCTCTTCGTCAAGGGGATAGGCACTCCCTGCAGCGACCTTGGCGCGCTCAGCCATGCGCTCGCCAATATGCAAGTTATACTCACGACGAGCAAATTCAATAATTGCCTCGTCGATTTCGTCACCAGCTGTCCGAATCGAGTGATTAACAACAATACCGCCAAGCGAGATAACCGCAACCTCTGTTGTACCACCACCGATGTCGATAATCATCGAACCGATTGGTTCATCAACAGGCAAGCCGGCACCAATTGCCGCAGCCATCGGTTCTTCGACGACGTATGCCTCACGGGCATTCGCATTCAGTGCTGCATCACGGGCCGCGCGCATCTCGACTTGCGTCACACCGGAGGGCACGCCAATCACCACACGCGGCCGTGGGGCAATCAACCCGAGTGAGCGCTCGTGCGCTTTTTCAATGAAGTGCTTAATCATCTTCTCGACCACTTCAAAGTCGGCAATAACGCCGTCTTTAAGCGGACGAACCGCAATAATATTCGAAGGGGTTTTGCCTACCATGGCCTTGGCGTCAGCCCCTACTGCAATCACATCTTTCGTTTTGCTGTCGATAGCGACAACTGAGGGTTCACTGATGACAATCCCACGACCGCGCACATGCACCAACGTATTCGCAGTACCAAGGTCAATGCCTAGGTCGCGGCCAAATGCGCCCAACAATATATTAAGTGGATTTGTAAATGCCACGTGATACCCCTCTTACTTTGCGCAGATGCGCATGCACACAACAACTACCATTATACCGCACGTCAGTAGGTCATGGTACACACTACCAACAGCATACCAACGATACAGTACAACAGTACCACTCATTATTGCTCATCAAACACGGCTTTTACGCGGAACATGCCTTGGCTCGTGTCAGCACTATTTTGGAGTGCCTGATCGCGTCCTAATGAGGTACGATTGGTATCCTCACGTAGTGCATTCACCAAATCAGTGACCTGCGCCGTCGGCTCTACACCAGTTACATCAACTGCTTGCAACGCACTGACATGCTCCAAAATACGCGACAACTGGTGCTGCATCGCGTCAATCTCACTATCACTTAAGCGTAATCGCGCCAAATCGGCTACACGCATTACTTCGGCACGTGTCAATGACATGAATCACCTCTATCGATTGAGTAACAAACTCCATCACATGATAGCAGAATTTGTTAAAACATGTTACTTGGTCTAGTTATCACTCACTACTGGCGTGGAGGTCATCGTCAGCGTAGGCACCACAGTTGGTGTCATTGTTGCCACAATCGCTGTCGTGGTTACCACAATAGGTGTCGTTGTCGTCACCACCGTCCCTGTCACCTCAGGCTCAATCTCAGCTGTCGCCGTTTCTTCAATTAATGGAGCTTCGGGCGTGGCAACCGACGGAGCAACTTGTTGCACATTTACAAATGTAAGCTCACTTTCGCGACGAATATTCGCCGGGAGTAACACCTGCACTTGTCGACTCGGCTGTGCAATGTCCCATTCCCCCACACTGATAAATGCCTGTACGAGTCCTAGTGCGTTGCGCCGCAACGCCTCGGGTTCAATTAAGACATCAAGTACATACACGGCTGGATTGGTGACAAACACAAATCCCTCAGGCACATCACGAATTTCGATAGGCACAAGCAAGCGCATCCGCGTGTTCCGCTCAATCGGTGCAATTTCAACGCGTACTTTTGCAGTCGTGTTTTTGACATCAACTAATGACACATTATTGAGTTTCAGTGCGACCGTTTGTGTAAACGTTTGACTCAAACCCATCACAGAGATAGCATCCGTATCAATGGTCGTGGTATTTGATATGGTCTGTACATCACCCTGAATAGCAACCGTTAGCGGATCAGCCTCAATCGACGTAATCTCGTACCCCGACGCTACCACACCAACCAAATTTGGCACAATCACCACCGAGCGAATACCGAGTTTCGGTTCAACAATGACCACCACATCAACTTGTGATGGTGTCACATCAACCCCAAACACTTGCTCCCCTTGGGCGTTGACTGGCACCACCACGATACTCTCTGTGGACCCCATTTGCGATGCATTATAGGCGAAGCGCAAGCGTGCCCCCTCGACTTGATTCACCAACGTTTGTGGCCCAGTAACCGTCACTTCGGTTGTCGGATCAGCCAATGTCGATGACCGATTATATACCGCATCCGAACTCACACCCGTTGTTTCAATCTCGGGAACAAATACCTTGCTGATGACCTCCTCGAGGCGAATCGTAACGACTTGCTGTTCAGCCCGTATTTCAGAGCGAAAATATCCCCACTCTGGACGCCAATCAACCTGCACCGGTAGTTCGTACTCTCCTGGTCCCTTATCTGCAACATCCACATAAAACGTCAACCCTGCTGCAGGTAACTGACTAAACGCGCTTTGTGCCGCAAAAATTTGGGCCTCAACCACAGGGAACGTCGTTTGGCGCCGTCCTGTCTCATCGATGACTACCAAATTCGGTGCTAAGTTCTTGACCTCTAATATGCCCGATTTAATTTGATTGTTGGTCGGATTTGCCCGCACAAACAAGAACGCCCACAAACTCAGCGCAATCGCAAAAGAAATCAGGATCAGGCTCCAACGTGGTAATCGGTTCATGCACCTGCTCCTGACTTTTGTCCAACTCGGTTGCCAGGATTCATCAGGAGTGCACTCACCTCGTCAATAAGGCGTTGTTCATTGAGTTGACGATGCAGTACCCCATCATATGCCAACGAGATAGTACCCGTCTCCTCTGATACCACCACGACTATCGCATCGGTACGCTCTGTTAATCCACGCGCAGCACGATGGCGTGTCCCGTATCGCCGCGCACTTGTCATATCCTCACTAATCGGCAACATCACGTTGGCCGCAACAATGCGTGTCCCACGAATCACCACAGCCATATCATGTAATGGCGTACTCGGATAAAAAAT
>Ga0315902_10004308_pt1 | contig 20625 bp, 13 predicted proteins | sample LakEriMetagenome_9_FD_203523 | JGI IMG/M metagenome (GOLD analysis project Ga0315902, IMG submission 203523) | Freshwater fungal communities from buoy surface, Lake Erie, Ohio, United States - Buoy 12 MA117 | ecosystem: Environmental > Aquatic > Freshwater > Lake > Lake biofilm | place: USA... | reverse complement strand
AGCCAATGGCAACAGGTCACCACCCGCTCAATCGTCCGACAGTCCTTCCAGGAAATGGAGCATGCTTCGGATCGCAAATCCGGACCCGCCTGCATCCATCCAAGCGCAAGGGCTTCCCGCGAAGGCTGGACCTGCAATGTCGAGATGAACCCATGGTTTGCCAGCGACGAATTCTTCCAGGAACTTGGCGGCCGTGATGGCGCCTCCCCATCGTCCTTCGCCGACATTTTTAATGTCACCCACCTTCCCGACAATTTGGTCGCGGAAGAAGGAATGCATCGGCATGGGCCAGACGTACTCACCGGCTCGCTGGGCGGCTTGCTGGATCTGCGAGGTCAGCAGGTCACTATTTGAGAAAAGTCCCGCGATATCGTTCCCCAGCGCCACCACACAAGCGCCCGTCAGCGTAGCGAAATCGACAATACGAGCCGGTTTCGAATCGAGTGCGACGTTTAGACAATCAGCCAGTACCACCCTTCCCTCGGCATCGGTATTGTGAATCTCGATCGACTTGCCACTTCGGGCCTGAATCACATCCCCCAGCTTGTAGCAGTCATCCCCCAGCATGTTCTCAACCAGTCCGACCAGTCCCACCACAGGTTGCCGGATTTTCAGTTTCGCCGCAGCCTGCAGGATCCCTACAACCGTGGCGGCCCCAGCCATATCCCCTTTCATCGTCAGCATGCCATCGGTCGGCTTGATTGAAAGTCCGCCGCTGTCAAAGGTGACTCCTTTCCCAACGAGGGCCGTTGGTGCGCTCCCTGTGGCGTTGCCACGATGACGCAGAATGAGCAGTCTTGGTTCCCGGGATGAACCACGGCCTACCGCCAGCAGTGCATGGCAGCGTTCCTGCTCTAGTCGCTTTCGATCCCAAACTTCTACTTCCAGGCCAGATGTGCTGGCCATCTCGACGATTTCCTTGGCAAAGGATTCCGGGTACAGGTAGTTGGGCGGTAGATTGATCCAACGCCGCGCGGCCAGCATCGCCTCGCCGATGATCTTGCCTCGGTGCAGGGCGCTTTCCCCCAGACCCTCCCAGAAAAAAGTCTTGGGAGGAGTCAGCGACTTCTCCGCTCGAAAGAGGTCCTGTCCGACCGCGCCATTCATCAAGCCCGCGACTGCAGCTTCCTTTGCTTCTTGGCTAGCTGGAAAGCCGGACAAGCGTACCGAGTTGCGAGGCTTGGAGCCGATCGACTTGGCGACCGCTGCGCCCAGACGGAAAGCGACCCCCTCTTCCTCCATCGAAGCGGTATCGATACCGGCAATCAGCAGAGCATTGCATGGCAACTGGGGAGGGAAGTGATGGAGCGAGGTTGCGAAAAGCGATGTGCTTATCTGTTGGGAATCGAGCAATCTTCCTAGCCAACCGCCGCTAGTTTGATCCCAATGTCGGAGGTCGGGTCGATCTCGCCATTGCTTGCCTGCCACCAGCACTAAAACATCGCAAGGGTCTGGGCGATGTTGTCCCACGTCGACTATGTCCATGCACTGCTCCTCCTTCAAAATCGTCTGCTAGACCCACCCATTGTAGGATGGAGACGAATCCTTTCCTATCGGGCTGATGGCTCGCGCTACATCCTGCGACCCCAGGAGCAGGTGGGAACTGTTCGCGCGGCTAAAGTACCGAAGTTGGCGGGTTTGTCATCACTTTGTTTTTCGTTCGCTCCTTCGGGAAGGTCAATCGATGCGTTATCGAAGCACGCGTCAAGTCGTCGAGGATCTGCGAAGGCATGGGCGGCTGGTGGAGTGCAACGAGCCTCTGGACGCTCGTCTAGAGATTGCGGAGGTGCAGCGGCGGGTTTACGCAAGGGGCGGACCTGCAGTCTACTTTTCCCGCCCTGCCAACAGCCCTTTTCCTATGGTCAGCAATCTCTTCGGGACCATCGAACAGGCACGCTTCCTGTTTCGGGATACGATCGAATCGGTCCGCCGCGCCATCGAATTGAAGGTTGATCCGTCTTCACTGGCGAAAAATCCTTGGCGCTACCGTAGCGCCCCTTGGGTTGCATGGACGATGCTGCCCGGTCGTGTGCGCCGAGCACCGGTGCTGGAGCAACGGATTCCGCTGAGCCATCTGCCCCAGTTGGTCAGTTGGCCATTGGATGGTGGGCACTACGTCACCCTGCCCCAGGTGCTCAGTCAGTCCCCGGGTACGCGTGGCCTGCAAGGTCTGAACCTGGGGATGTACCGAGTGCAGCTTGGAGGAAATGATTTTGATCCTGCAACGGAAGTGGGGCTGCACTACCAGATTCATCGGGGTATCGGAGTTCACCATCAGCTGGCACTGCAGCAGGGAAAACCGCTTCCAGTCGCCATCACGGTCGGTGGAACTCCGGCGATGACTCTGGCCGCCGTGATGCCGCTTCCGGAGGGGATGAGCGAACTGATGTTTGCGGGGGCTTTGGCGGGCGGTCGCATCCCGATGCACGTCGCCCCAAATCAGGCCCCGATCTACGCCGATGCCGATTTTGTTCTTGCAGGCCAGATCGATCCTGGAGCAACCAAACCGGAGGGGCCTTTTGGCGATCACCTGGGTTACTACAGTCTTCGCCATCCCTTTCCCTTGATGCGGGTGCAGATCGTATCTCACAGGAAGGATGCTGTCTGGCCTTTCACCGTGGTTGGGCGACCGCCCCAAGAGGATACTACCTTCGGTCAATTGATCCACGAATTGACAGGGCCGGTACTTCCCACGGTCTTGCCCGGGGTGCGGGCCGTGCATGCGGTTGATGAGGCGGGGGTCCATCCGCTGCTGCTGGCGATTGGATCCGAGCGATACACGCCATTTCGGCGAGCGGACCGACCGCAAGAGTTGCTGACACAGGCCAATGCCATTCTCGGGCAAGGACAACTCTCGCTCGCCAAATATCTTTGGATTCTCGATGGCAATTCGGCACCGCAGGTCGACCTCCACGACACCTGCCAATTCCTGCAGGAGATGCTTCGTCGCATCCAGTGGCAGCGAGATCTTCATTTTCAAACTCAGACGACCATCGATACGCTCGACTATTCCGGCGATCGTTTTCAGGGCGGTTCCAAGGTGGTTGTCGCTGCCCGGGGGCCTGCTATCCGAACGCTTGGCAATACACTTCCTTCCGCCGCTGTGTTTCCCGCTGGATTTCGGAATCCCCGCGTCGCTGCGGAGGGGATTCTGCTTCTTGAAGGTCCTTCCCTGAGTAACGCAGTGGCAGAGAGTGCCGAACTGGAAGAGTCGACATGGCCGACGCGCGACGAGGCCGACGGCGCGATGCAGCGGCTATCGGAATCATTAACCGGATGCCAGTGGCGAGATTCTTTCCCTTTGATCGTCGTCGTCGATGACGCCGACTGGGCGTCCAAATCGAACGACCGTTGGATCTGGCTGGCCTTCACACGCAGCGATCCCGCAGCCGATTTGCATGGAGCCGGCCAGAAGGTCATCAACAAGCACTGGGGATGTGAAGGTCCCCTCCTGATCGACGCGAGAAGAAAACGCCATCATGCACCTCCTCTATTGGAAGACCCTGCAGTCTCCCGAAAGATCGATGCCCTGGCAGCACGTGGTGGACCGTTGGCGCGGTATCTCTAATTCGCCAGCCATCCCATCGTTGCCCCATGGTTCCCTTCCTTACCGATCGATTCCGGGAGTTATCGAGTCACCAAGATGATCAAGAGAGATCGAGGGATTGGGTATGGCTGCGGGATCAGCTAGTGTGGTTCCAAGAGCAGTGGTTCCAAGAGCAAGGACAAATGGAACCGGAATCTTTGAAAGCGACATGTCATTTGCTGACCACCGCCTAGTGACACCGTCGCCGCACCGAGTGCGACGGCGTAGCGGATATACGGAGTCCTCCTCCGGATGAATGCGAAAGATTAGGTCACCAGCGCTACCGATGACCTGGTGAATTCAGCATTCCAGATCCAGTGGTTGACGATCTTGTAGGGTCAGAGGCGACCGACTTTCGGCCGCCGCCATCAACCCTCGATCTCGTCGTCCAGGGGGCTGACGTCCATTCCGTCGTAGGACTGTAGCCCACGGGCATTAGCGAATTGTTCCAGAGCCTCATTGAGCTCTGTCAGCGAGTCGACCGTATGGGACTCTGCCCGCTCCACATGCAGAACGAAGAAATACCCTTCCTGAGGCTCCAGTTCCTCCGATTCCTGATCGTCTTCGTCGGAGTCCTGCTGTTCCTCGGATTCGCTTGCCTTTAGCATTTCGACAAAGTCGAAACCCTCTGCTTCCAGATCAGGAATGGCCTCTTCCAGCTTGCGAGGATCGGGATCGACGAAGTAATAGCCCCAAAGCATCTCCTTGGAAGTATCTACTCCGTCTTCCTGCATCTCCTGGAACAGATCTTCTACCAATTGACGTTCGATCATCCCTGCCATCCTTTACCTGGAGGTGTTTCTTCAAGCTTCCTTTGGGCGGGGAAGCGACCGATCGATGGTAGCCCAAAGCGACCGGGTTGCCTATCGGTTCTAGGTCCCTAGGCCCAAGGAAGCGGTACTTTTTGCGACCCCGCCGCTAACAAACTGCCCGGAGATCTGCTTGGGGTGCTGATTTGGTTGTTTCCCAGAGAAGCCAGCAAGCTTCCTCGGCAGGTGATGCACTTACCGTGAGCGGTAGTGCAGTTGGCAAGCAGCGCTTGCCGGACACTGGGAAAAAATCACGGAAGACCAAGGGAGCCGTTGCTGGCGACCGAGTCCCCTGTCCCGTCTTAGACCGCTTGCCGAGGCTCCTTCCTCTACTTCGGCTCAATCAGAGTTTCGGAATGGGGCGTGTCTTCGGCTTATTCAGCATCATCGCTTCCTCATCGACCCCCGGAGGAGGTGGAGGCGGAGGTGGGGGAGGATTGTTGCTGGGTGGGGGTGGTGGTGCTAGGTCGGTGAATGATTCCACCCATGACCAACCGATGGGGCGAGCCAACTGCTGTTTGGCGAGCAGTCCCCAAGGGGTTCCCGCGTGCTCTTCGGCCACACGGGTCAGCAATTCCGTCGCCTGCTGGGCCTGTTTTTCCAGAGCGCTGTTGATGGATACTTCGCTGGAGGGGCGCAGCGTCCAAGTGTTGTTCTTTGGGTCTTCGAAGTTGATGCCTCGCTTAGCCTTGGCGAGCATACCGTTGTAGCCCTCAGCCCGTACTTTTTCGGCAAGAGCCGTGCCAAGCGAGAGATCGAAGGAGGCCAACCAGCGTGGACTGAGTTCCTTTTCTCGGTGCTTAAGACCCTCCTGAAGCAGCTCGCAAAGTCCCTGCAACTTTGGCTCCAGCCTGGCTGCTTCCCTCTGGGATTCGGTCAGTTCGTTGACGAACTGGGCTTCATCGCGTTTGATGAATTCCGTGCGGGGGCGATCGAGAGTGCCAACACGGGAGTTTCTGGCTGCTTGCAAAAGGGCTTGGCGAAGGGGGCTTTCCTGTACTGCCTTGAGGTATTTCTCTTCGGAGAGATAATCAGGACGATATCTGTCCATCACTTCGGGATCGAAAAAATAGGCCAGATGGCTGGCGAACGCATCGGTATCCGATCGCTGAATCCGTTCGTTGAACTTGCGATTCGGGTGTACGGTAAAGTAGATGCCTCCCGTCTCGACGCACGCGCGGGAAAGTGCATAGGGACCGAAACCGGAGTCGATGATCGGTTCTTCAAAGTAATCGTCTTCGTAACCTAGCTGAATCCGTTCAGGAAGGATCGATTCCGGTCCCTGATCGATCTGGGCCCATTGAGGTGTTTGGTCGTATTCCGGATCTGGATCGACATACTTGATGTAGCTGAATTCACGCCCGAACGGAGCAGGGACGCCCATAACGTAAATCGGCATGGCATGTTTTCGGCAGAGTTCCAGCGTCTGTTCCATCCCTTGGATATCGTCGCCTCGTTCATCGGTGACCGTGATCAGAAGCACATTGCGCTGCGGTCCTCGTGACGACTTCAGATTCCGGTAGCTCTTGTACTTGTCAGCGGCCAGATAGAGAGCCGAGAAGACCCGTTCGACGCCAGATACATCAGTTTCAATCCGATCGATGGCGGCAGTGATTTCGTCCAAATCGGCGGTGGGGTTCTCGGTTAGCAGTTCCACTTTCTCGCCGAAGGAAATAACGCTGGTCAAAAGAGTCTGTGCCTCTCTTTCCTCTTTCGCCGCGCGGGAGTTGCGAGCCAGATTCGATTTAGCGGCCTGAACGATTCCGAGCTCCTCGTAGATGCGTTCGAACCGCTCCCTTATCTCGGCTCGCCGCCGCGTGAGACTGGCGGAAGCATCGAAAAGCCACACGACCAATGTCGGTCGTTCTTCGATCGACTGCAGAATCTCGTAGGTGATCCGATCGACGGCACCATCGGTACCGGTGGCACCCACCCCAGTCATTCCACGAACCGCCTTCGGAGCTTCGGTCAGTCCCACTGCCTGCTTGATCGATACCGAAACATCGAAAGTCGGTCTCTCGGTCAAATTGGTCAGCTGCATCGATGGGATTTCCGACACATCGGCGATCACCGGCGCGGCGCTGAGTGCCATCGATTGCCCGGCTAGAGAATTGGCACCGATCTCATCGCTGGGAGCTTCCGAGTAAGCGATCTGCGTCACTTCAAACTCGGGAGAAGGTTCTTCGATCGTCGGGCTGGCCTGGATCAGCATGGCGATCTGTTCGGGAACCTTCAGGATGGGGATCATCGCCAGACCGACCACCACCGCCAGGTGCGCAAAGAAACTGATGGCTAGGGCCTGGGAATCCTTGTCGATCCAGGTAGTCCAACTGGAAGATCGCGAGTTGTTGGATTCCTCCAGGTTGTGATCACCTTCCATCGGAAGTTCTTCGTAATCCCCGGATGGTTCGTTGCGGAACTCAATCGGTATCGACATGCCGAGTCCTTCCAAGGAATCGTCACCGACAGGCAATCCGGGTGCCCAGGAAAAGCACCCTAGCCCCGTGGTGGGACAGCCGTAGAATCTGAATTGTTGCCATGCTCTCTTTCACTATAAGGGACAGGGACCGCCGAATGTATCCAGAAATCCCATTTTCCCTTGTCGAAAATGCGATTTCACTGAGGACCAACGGTCCCGCCAAATTGTCGAATGGACCAAAAGAAACGGCCCGCCTTCGATCGGCGGGCCGCAGGTTGAGTCGTCTTTGGCGAGGCAACGGAATCAGGTTCCGTTCCAGCACCATGCAGGAGTGGCCGGAAGCTTGGGACGCTGCTTGGAGAGTTCCGAGGCAACCGTATCGTTGGCAACCACGGTCCAGGCATCGATATAGACACCACCGCTGGTGGAAACCACCCAACCGCCACTGGTTTGGATGAAGCTACACTGTGGAGGCAATTGCTTGGGGACCCCCAGGCTGGCAGATTCCACCGTGCGATTACGATCCTTGAGGTCACCCAGTTCGCATCCGGCCAACTGTTCCAGTCCCTTGGCGTCGATCAGGGCTGCTACGACGCACAGGTCGATCACATTACGGAGTTCACCAAAAATTGGATCCTGAACCGATAGCTCGTCCAGTTTCTCGGTAAACAGTTCTGCCCATTTTTGAGCGACGCTACCCTGCTTTCCAGTCTGCTTTCGGTTCCCTTGGGCATCGACAAACTCTTCTTCGGTCAGCGTTTTGATGCCGCGTCCTCGAAGATGCCAACTGAGCCCATCGTCCGAGCGTTCGATGGCGTCGTAATCGCATGCCATCCACCATCGCGACTGCTGATACGCGTTGGGACGATTGCGAATCATCTCCAGGTAGCTGGGCAGATTCTTGACAGGAGCCTGAGCGAGATCCATCCCGTACCGCTTCATCTGATAATCGGCGGCTAGCAGGACGCGGGCCATGTGACTGTCGGCAGGAACTCCCTTCAACTCAACCGTCTGAGGCCCAAACGCATCTCGCATCGCGGGTTCCATCCGCTTGGGATTTTGCCCGGGAGCCAGAGAGACGTTTTTAAGTAGGTTTTGTAGCCGCTGAATCCCTTCGGATGTGGGGTCGATCGAAACGGAAATGCCTTCCTTCTTCGATGCTTCCGTCGTACGTAGCGCGACTAGAAGGTCGTCCAGGTACAGGACCGGTCGTCCCGACTTCTGTCCGACTACCGACCCCCGTTCGGAAATCGTCCAAGGCTCGGCAGGGCCACCGATGACGATGTCATTCAATTCGGGGTAGGCAAAAACGTACTCAACCCGAGTCAAACCACCGAGGAAAAGCATTTCTTCGGGGATGGGACGATCGGCCTGCTTCAGTTCCGCTATCTGGCGCTGCAATTCTTTCAGCGAGATCCACCGTTGGTCGGTTGGCTGGCGAAAGTCTGCTTGAGGCCCACGCACCAACTGCCGCATCGCCTGCAGCGCCTCTTGGCGATCGGTGATCTCCGCATCGCGCACGACGCCATTGGCATCGACCATCACCCCACCGACAACACGGTTGACAAAGCCTCCATTACCGAACTGAGCCGCAGCTTGCCCGATCGACAGGATCGAAGCCGATACGAGAAAAAGGCAACGGCTAGCCGTCGTCAACAACCATCGACTACCATGAAGTCGCGACCGACTTTGGACCGGCATAGTGCAGCTCCCGAAAGCAAATGTCCGATCGATCCGCCCGAATGGGTCGTCGGAGGTTTTGGTCAACCAAGGGCAAAGGGATTTTTGCCAGCAACCGGCATCCATACCAAATGGATGGCTGCCGAGCGTGGCGCATTTCTTCCCCGTCGGACGACTGCGGAATTCTTCATCACGTTCCGCCGCCATTCTCGACGGAATTCAGAATAATTGGGCGTCATAGACGATGCAACCAAACAAATCGAATGGCTATTTGATTATTCGGCATGGTGGGAGGTGGAGCGACGTGCTGCGACTCCACCCGACCCAACGCATCACCATCGGTCGGGCCAGCCAAAGCCATGTGGTGGTGGCCGATCACCTGTGCAGCCGATTTCACGCGGAACTTTATTGGGATCAGGAAGGGTGGTGGATCCAGGATCAGAAAAGCCGGAACGGAACGTTTGTTAACGGCATGAGGGTCGAGCAACCGGTGAGGCTGCGACCGGGGGATCAAATCCAAGTCGGCTCCTGCTCTATTCTTTTTTCTAGCCACTTGGGGGGGGCAATCGCGCCAGCGGGAACCTCGGCCCAGTCCGCCGGCACTGCCGTGGGGCCTGGAGCCACTGCCCCATCGGGGCCTTTGGAGATTCTGCATCAGAGTCATACTGCGGCGTTGCTGTCGCCCCTTGCGGCAGAGGGTAGCCATCGCGAGCCGAAGTCGGTAGTGGCATCGCACGTCGGTGATGCCAAGGACGATGCTGTCGCGGCGGACCTGTTCCGGCTGGCATTCGATCTGGCCGGAATGGGGAGTGAAACAGAGGCAGCGCAGGCCACCCTCTCCCTTCTCAGGAAACTGACTGGTGCCAGTGCCGGTGCGGTGCTGATCGTTCGTCGCGGTGTTGATCCGCTGCACCCGGCCACCCACGACCTAGTGGCTTTGGCCACCGAAGAGGATGCCGGCCGTGTTTACCGCAGGGTGGACGATGGATTAGTCGAACAGATTTTTCGAGATGGCCAGGCAGTCCTCGCCCGCAATCCTTCAGCAATACCCGAGTCTAAAGATTCCTTCAGCGCGGTTCGGAGTGTATCGAGTCTTCTGGCGATTCCACTGCGAGACGGTGAACGCTGGCTAGGGCTGGTTCACCTCTACTGCGGATGCGATCGCCCGATGTTTGGCAAGGAGGACCTGGAAGTGGCCCTTGCGGCGTCTCAGACGCTTGGGCTGGCCATCGTCAACCTCCGCAATCAAGACCGCTTGCTGCATCGACTGCGAGACAGCCAGCGAAAAATCCAGCGGCTGCAGAAAGAACTTCCGCCCTCTCCCGAGTGGATCGCAGTCTCTCCCGCGATGGAACGATTGATGGTTCAGTTGCAACGCCTCGCTCAAACCCGCTCGGTGGTGCTGATCCGTGGCGAAAGCGGAGTCGGGAAGGAGGTGGTAGCTCGAGAACTTCATCGCCAAAGCCCCCATGCCAAGGGCCCATTTGTTGCCGTCAATTGCGCGGCCCTCGCTCCCACGTTGCTGGAGAGCGAGCTTTTTGGGCACGAGAAGGGGGCGTTCACCGGGGCCAGCGAACGATCGATGGGTCGCTTTGAGTTGGCCGAAGGCGGGACGATATTCCTCGATGAAATCGGAGAGCTGCCACTGGAACTGCAGGCAAAGTTGCTTCGCGTTCTGGACGGGCATCCGTTCGAACGTGTGGGGGGCAGCAAGTCGATCCAGTCCAATGCTCGAGTGCTGGCTGCGACCAATCGAGACCTGGAGGAGGCGGTCCGCGAAAAGGACTTTCGCGAAGACCTCTACTTTCGTCTTCGAGTGATCGAACTGATGATTCCACCTTTGCGAGACAGGACTCAGGATATCCTGCCACTGGCCGAGTACTTTCTGGATCGATTTTTGCAGCAGTCTGGTCAGGGACCGAAAGGCTTTTCCCCAGAAGCCGTCGCCGCCATGACGCAGCATCGCTGGCCCGGCAATGTCCGGGAATTGAAGAATGCAGTGGAAAGAGCGTGGGTGCTTTGCGTCGATGACTGGATCGCTCCAGCTGACCTGGCACTCGACCTGCGATCTCCTGTCGCCCCTTCCCCAACTCCCTCCAACCTGCCTGAACCGACCGCCATCTCCAGCACCATCGCCGGCGAACTGGTCCCCCTTGAGGAAATCGAAAGAAGGTACATTCTGCGGGTACTGGAAGCGACACAAGGCAACAAGTCTCGAGCCTCCGCAATCCTCGGCATCGAACGTTCCACGCTCGACCGGAAGCTGAAACGCTACACCCCAGGTGGCGACGCACCCTCAGCGCTCGATGACTCCCTGTAGGAAACTATCGATCGCTCTGCTAGTGAACGCGGGGGACATGCGGGGAGGGAGCGTCAAGTGGGGTGGAAGGAGGCTGCAAAGCCAGGCGTGTTTTCTTGCAGCTGAGGATCGGCTATCTGCAAGCTCCTACGATTATTGGGCCCCACCAGAGCCAGCGGTGGCGGTTGGAATCCGACCAAAAAGCAAAGCTGGAACCAAGAGGGCGACCGGAATGGCCGGTCGAGTCGATACGATGGAACCGATGCCCACAGCCGTTGTGGTGCTGGTAGTCGATCTGTCCCATGAAGGAGCTGCCTGTGCAAGACCCCCACCCCCGAACGATGGCTCGCCCATGGCAACTGGAAGAGTGCACGCTGGAGACGGTTCGCGAGCAGTCGCATCAGGTGGCGATTTTGCCACTGGGGGCAACTGAGCCACATAACCTCCATCTTCCTTACGGCACAGACAGCATCGAGGCGACCTGGATTGCGGACACAATTGCCCGACGCGCCTGGCAGCAGGGAGCCAAGGTGCTAGTCCTCCCCACGATTCCCTTCGGCACGGAAAGCAACCTGCAGCAGTTTCCTTTCGCCATCGATATCTCTCCAATTACTTTGTTTCGATTCCTTGAGGAAGTTGTGCAATCGGTGGTCCGAAGCGGTATCCATCGGATTGTGCTCCTGAACAGCCACGGCGGAAACGACTTGAAGCCGTTCCTGCGCCAGGTCTACGGGAAATTGGATGCAGATCTCTTCCTGTGCAACTGGTTTCAAGCGATCAAAGATCGTGCCCTCCAGATCTGCAAGCATCCCGACGACCACGCGGGGGAAATGGAAACATCGTTGATTTTGGCCTGTCGTCCCGACCTGGTGGCTCGACGTCCCGATGGTTCTCTTTCTGCCGATCTTGGCCAAGTACGCTCCCTTCGATTTCGTGCACTGCAGGAAGGCTGGGTCTCACTAACGCGACCCTGGCACCTTTTGACGACGCAGTCGGGAAGTGGAAACCCGCACCATGCATCTGCGGAGAAAGGGGAGCAATTGATCGAAGCGATCTGCGAGAGGCTGGTCCCTTTTCTGGTAGAACTTGCGAACTGCCCACGCGATGATTGGTTTCCTTTTGACCCATCGGAACCCAACGCTTCATCGTCACGGAGCGATCCATCAAGTTGACGGGGTGCGGGGGTCATCGCTGCGGCGTTCCTTCGCGTCTAACGGTTCTGGCTGGTGGGTTTCGACTTCGCTCGCACGATTTGTCAAATGTGGGCCGATGATGGAGTCGGCTAAGCCCATTTGGTGAGCTGCGAGGTCCTGGGAAATCCGGCTCTGGGATTTCTAATCATCGAAAAGCAACGGATCGACCATTCGCCAATGATGCCTTCATGGAAATCGCCTCATCCTTCAGGAACTCGAACCATGTCAAAATCGCGGTACTTCCAAGTTTCTTTTTGCCTTTGGTTGGTCTGTGGTATTGCGGTGGATGCCATAGCTCAGCAGCCGATCCAGATGTTTGTCCTCGCGGGGCAATCCGATATGGAGGGACATGCCGTAGTCGATCTGGATGACCCTCGCGATTACAACGGTGGCAAGGGGAATTTGGTCTGGTCGATGCTTCATAGCGACAGCAAGGACCTGATGGCATGGCTTCGGAAATCCGATGGCACCTGGACTTCACGCGAGGACGTGGCCGTTCGGTATCAGACGGATCAGGACCTGCGGCTGGGACCACTGACCATTGGAATGGCTGTCTATCGTGACAAGCACCACTTCGGACCGGAGTTGGGGATTGGTAAGCGTTTGGGAGACGCCATCGATGCACCGGTGCTCCTTGTGAAAACTTGCTGGGGCGGGAAGAGTCTTCGTGTCGATTTTCGGCCACCAGCCAGCGGTGGTAACGTGGGGCCTTTCTACGAAAAAATGATCGAGCAGGTGGAGATCGCGCGGAGGCAAGTGGATCAGGAGTTTCCGCAATGGCGTGGACGAGGTGTTGAGTTGTCGGGATTCTTTTGGTTCCACGGTTGGAACGACATGATCGATGAGCAGGGACGCCGGGAATATCCCGAACATCTCAAAAATCTCGCCGCAGATTTGCGCCGCCAATGGAATGATCCGACGCTTCCCATCGTGGTCGGTGAGCTGGGGAATCTCGGAGAGGATGCGGATACCAATCTGCGCAACTTTCGCAGCGCCCAGCGGGATGGTGTGGCCGGGATTGAGCCAATTGGTTCGGCCGCGCTGGTGGAGACGACGCAGTACGCGAGGCCCAAGGAACTTTCCCCCAACACGACTCATGGTCATCATTGGTTTGGGAATGCGGAGAGCTATTATCTTTGCGGTGATGCGATGGGTGCGGCGATGGTCCGGTTGCTGGAAGGAAAGCGAGCGGTCCAGTGAGCGGGGTAACGGTTTGGCTGGCTGATGGGAGCCAAACGGCGGCAAGCCCCTTACCTCAATCCCCTCGGCAGGCTCTAAGAAGGCCCCAGGGATTCGGGCAATCGGTGCCCAAGCTTGTCTCGCTTGGTCTGAAGGTAGGATGCGTTGTGCTGGTGGACTGGAGGGACGATTGGGACCTGATCGACGACCGTCAGGTCAAACCCGCGTAAGTTGAACGCTTCGGTCTTCTTCGGGTTATTCGTCAGCAGCCGAATCTCAGATAGCCCCAGATCTTTCAGGATTTGGATTCCGACACCGTAGTCGCGCATGTCCGCTTTGAAGCCCAGCGCGTGGTTGGCTTCTACGGTATCCATTCCCTGCTCCTGCAGGGCGTATGCGCGGATCTTCTGCGCCAGTCCGATGCCTCGGCCCTCCTGGGGAAGGTAGACAAGCACGCCACGTCCTTCGCCGGCGATCTGCTGAAGAGCCATGTGCAACTGATCGCCACAGTCGCATCGAAGCGACTGGACTAGGTCGCCAGTGAAGCAGCTACTATGCATGCGCACCAGTGGGGCCGGTGTCCCCGGTGTTGCGACATCCCCGTAGACTAGCGCAATCGGTTCCTGCGACTCATGTCGCACCCCATACACTTTGATCTCAAAGGGACCGTAGCGGGTTGGCAGTTGGGCTTCGGCGAGTCGATGGACCAATTTTTCGTTGATCCTTCGGTGAGCGATCAATTGTTCGACCGTGATGATCTCCAGTCCGTGCTGTCTGGCAAGAGCCATCAGTTCGTCCCGGTTGGCTCGGTCTCCCCCTTCGTTCAGGATTTCGCAAAGGACTCCAGCAGGTTTCAGACCAGCCATTCTCGCTAGGTCGACAGCAGCTTCCGTATGTCCAGCTCGTCGAAGGACTCCTCCCTCCATCGCAACCAGCGGGTAGACGTGGCCTGGTCGAACGAAGTCCCCCGGCACGCTGTCTGGACTTGCCAACCGCCGAATTGTTTCGGCTCGTTCGCCTGCCGTGATACCGGTTTTGCAGCCGCTGTGATCAACCGGTGTCATGAAGGCGGTTTTCAGCGGAGCGGTATTGGAATCGACCAGGGGACGCAGATCCAAGCGTTCGCAGGTACTGGCCAGCACGGGGCAACATAGTTGACCATGCCCGCGTAGCATGAAATTGATGGTTTCCGTCGTCGCCAGTTCCGCAGCACAGATAAAATCCCCTTCGTTTTCTCGATCTTCATCATCCAGAACGATGACAATTTTTCCTTGGCGGACAGCATCTACGGCTGCCTGTACCGAACTAAAGCCCTGATGAGGCATCCAGCACTCCCCTCGTGATTCCGATGGAATCCAACGAATCAGCTAAACCAAGATGGAACGGCAATCATTGTATTGTAGGAGCTTGTCTGCGCCTGTCATTGGCTGGAGCTTGTCTTGGCGACTTGGTCCAAAGCGGCGGCGAAGCGTTCGACGAGCGTTTCGGGTGGTTCGACACCGCAGGAGATGCGGACCAGGCCTTCACGAATTCCCAGTGAAGCCTTGATCTCCAGAGGAACCGTCCGATGGCTAGTGGTCCAGGGATGGCTGACCGTCGTTTCGATTTCCCCCAGTGACGGGCAAAAGGGGACCTCAGGGCTGAGGCTTTGAAAGAAGCGTTCCACGGTCGACATATCTCCCGCCAGTTCCATGCCAAGCATGAAGCCGGACCATTGGTTGCCAAAGAGTTGCTGGGCGATGGCGTGTTGTGGATGGTCGGGGAGTCCGGGATAGTCGATCCTCTCAACAGCCGGATGGTTTTGAAATCGAGAAGCCAGTGCCATCGCATTGCGGCTGGCACGCTCCAATCGCAGCGGCAGTGTCTGGAGTCCGCGGCTTGTGAGCCAGCAGTCCATTGGGCTGCTGGCCATGCCAAAAGTGCTTACCACCCCGCGCAGTCGCGCGGGAATTGGTCCGTTTCCGGCAATCATCCCCACCATCGCATCGCTGTGTCCGCAGACGACTTTTCCGAGGCTCTCGACCACCCAGTGAGCACCATGCTTCAGCGGTTGACACAGCGATCCGCTAGCAAGGGTGTTGTCGATTACCAGAGACGTGCCTGCATCGCGGCAAAGTTCTGCAATGGAGTGAATGGGTGGAATCGTCATCCGCGGATTTCCTACCGTCTCGGCGATGGCCATTTTCGGGCTACCTCTCAGTGCCTCTATCCACTGGGGCAGATCGACTGCGGAGAGCGACAGGGTGCGGATACCGAATCGAGCCAATTCGCCTTCAAAGAGGGTAGAGGTTCGGCCGTAGAGGGGCTGAGCTAGCAGGACCAGATCTCCAGGTTCCAAAGTCGCCATCGCCAAAGCAGCAAGGGAGCTCATTCCTTGAGCCGTCAGGATCGCCCAGTCGGCTTGGTGCAATCTTTTCAGTTGATCGACAAGTTGATCGGCATTTGGATGGCCGTCCCGCCGATAGGCATAGCCGGTAGCTTGGCCCGCAAGAATACTGGCTGCCTGTGCTGGGGAGTCCATCTGCCACACCGACGCGAGGACAAGTGGAGGGGCGTGTGGCGACGGAAGGCGAGTGCTAGGAGAGGGCTGAAGAGTCGAATTGGCAGAACCTTGCTCGGCTGGGGAACTGGGATTTCCTGTCGGATCGGTTTCTTTCATCAGCGTTTCGACTCCCCGGCTTCGGGCTGGGTGGTTGGATCGAGTGGACAGCAGCTTTTCTATCGTAGGCGATCAACTCGATTCTGGAGATAGGTGACATGCAGATCCGAGGGCCGGACCTCAACGGCGTCCGAGGCGCTTATGCTCGGCAAGGAAGTAGAAAATGCCTGAGGAATCTCGAGTGAAGCTTGCCTTGTCCCTGGTCCCCTCAGCTTCTACACTGCTGCGTTCGCTGGTGGGTCGAAGACAGGATCAATTCGCATCGCCAGCGTTTTGACCGTCTGGGCTCATTTTCTAACCGAAAACGCACGAGGTCCGGCATGATGGCCAAACACGATCATGGGCCAAGCCACTGGATTCAACAAGGGTTGACCATCCTGATGGCCATCTTTCTAGGAGCCCTGGGGATTGAAGGATTTCTGATCCCGAATGGTTTTATTGATGGCGGCGTTACTGGGGTATCGATGCTGGCGTCCGACCTCGTCAAGGTACCGCTGCCAGTGCTTTTGGTGCTTTTCAATATCCCTTTTATCTTCATGGCAGCTCAGTTGGTTGGCCGTGGGTTTGCATTGCGGAGCACGCTAGCGATTTCTGGGCTGGCGCTGGCGCTTCAAGTGGTTCATATTCCGCACGTTGTCGAGAACGACAAGTTGTTGGGGGCGGTCTTTGGGGGATTTTTCCTGGGAGCCGGGGTGGGGTTGGCGATGCGAGCTGGCAGCGTTCTGGATGGAACAGAGGTCCTGGCAGTCATCCTCAGCAAGCAGACGGCAGCGACGGTCGGTGAGGTGATCTTGATTCTCAATGCGGTCATCTTTTCGGTCGCCGCCCTCGTTCTGGGTGTGACTCCTGCTCTTTATTCCGCACTCGCATACTTCACCGCATCCAAGACGATCGACTACCTGATGCACGGGATTGAGGCATATCAGGGGGTGATGGTGATTTCACCGCAACAGGACCGGATCCGCGAGGCGATCCTCAATGACATGGGGCGCGGGGTCACCACGTTCCTGGCACGGGGCGGAATGAGCATGGAGGATCGGGAGGTGCTCTACTGCGTGGTGACGAGATTGGAGTGGAATAAATTCCAGTCGTTGGTGGAGGGAATCGATCCGCGAGCATTCGTAGTGGTTACGCCAGTTCAGGATATTCATGGCGGGACCGTCAAGCGTCGTTCCTACGGCCACTGACCGTCCCGGCTGGAGATCGGCAATACCCCCTTTTCTCCTCGTGAATTTGGGGTGAAGATGGTTCTAGACCGGGGGCCTTCTCCCCCATTGGCTGCGATGTCCTTTGAATTTGTGAGTTACAAACGAAGATGTTTGAATCACTTCCTGTCGCTCCCCCCGACTCCATTCTTGGACTGACCGATGCGTTCCAAAAGGATCAGCGAACCGACAAGGTGAATTTGACGGTGGGCGTCTACAAGGACGAAGCGGGACAGACTCCCGTACTCGCGTCGGTGAAGAAGGCCGAGCAGCGGCTGTGGAACGAAGAGAAGACGAAGGGGTATTTGGGTATTGATGGCCTGACCGACTTCAATCGTCTGGTCCAGGAATTGGTTTTTGGTGACTCTGTAGATGCCAAACGCGTCGCGGCCGTTCAATCCCCGGGCGGCACAGGGGCCTTGCGGGTAGTGGCCGACACGATTGGCTCCCATTACCGAGGCGGTACCGTCTGGTTGACTCAACCGACCTGGCCGAATCACCCATCGATTTTTCAGGCGGCTTCGCTTCAGACTCGGTACTGCCCCTACCTGGACGCGACCAAGACCGGGCTAGATCTGGATGCGATGTTGCAGAGCCTACAGCAGGAAGCACGGCCAGGGGACATCGTTTGCCTGCATGGTTGCTGCCACAACCCAACCGGGATTGATCCAACTGCGGCGCAGTGGGATCGGATCGCAGAACAGACAGCGAAACTTGGAATGTTGCCCCTGGTCGACTTCGCATACCAGGGATTCGGAGATGGGTTGGCAGCGGACCGGGTCGGATTGATCGCTTTGCTGAAGCACCATGCAGAAGTGGTGGTTTGCGCTTCATTTTCAAAGAACTTCGGGCTTTACAGTGAGCGGGTTGGGGCAGCGATGATTGTCGCACGCGATCCAGGCAGTGCAACGGCCACCTTGAGCCAGATGAAACTGGCGGTCCGCGCCAACTACAGCAACCCACCACGTCATGGTGGTGCCATCGTCGCCACAATTCTAGGGGACGAATCGCTACGGTCGCTTTGGGAGTCCGAGGTCGATCAGATGCGAGGTCGTATCAGTTCCATGCGGACAGCTTTGGTGCAAGGGATGCGCGATGCAGGTTCCACGCGGGACTTCTCCTTCCTACTGGACCAGAAAGGGATGTTCTCCTACACGGGGCTCAATGCGATGCAAGCCGACTGGCTGAAAATCCAGAAAGGGATTTATCTGGTGGGCACCGGTCGTATCAATGTCGCCGGTTTGACTCCTAGGAATCTGCCAGGAGTATGCCAAGCGATCACCGAATGCCTGGAATCGACCATTTCTTCGTGAGCGATTGCCTGCGTCCAGACAAGTCTTCGGCAATCGTTGGAATGCCTTCGCGCCGAGACCCGTTTGAGCTACCCGCATAGCGGCGATTGACTTGGGAGTTCTCTTCGCCGATCGAGCGACCAGATCACGGTGTGGGCATGCGATTGGGGAGGATGGCTGCGCCTTGCAACCCTGGAATTGCGAGATGTCATGCGGCGGGTGGAATCACTAGACTGTCTTCGTCTTGACGACGGGTCGGAGATCTGTTTTTTCTCAACTGACCTAAGGGGATCACCATCGTCATGGCGGTACGATCCTCCAGATTGGGACGGAAGATGGTCAGGAGTACCAGAGGCAGGTACCAAGCCATATACAATCCACCTCCATAGCCATGCCAGAACTGCGCTGCGGCCATGATGGCAGCCGAACAACAAAGCAACGTTCCCAAATTCTTCTGTGCGGGCCAGAAAACAAAGGAGGCTGCAAGAAGAACAAAGGCAACCAGTAGAGGGAGGCGGAAATAGGGGTGCCAGCCTAGGCCCCAGACCCCTTCCAACCCTTCCACGGCGGGGAGAAAGACACCATACATCTGCCGCAGATGCGATAGAAGGCTGGAATCGCCGCCGAAGAAAACCAGAGCGATGGACAGTCCAAGCAGTGAGATACCAAGCCCGGTTAAGAATCGCTTCAGACCATTCTGCCAGTAGAAACTGCACCAAAGGGGCAGCAGGAAGAATGGGTAGTATACCAGCCCAGCAGCGCACCCAAGGAAGAATCCCGACATCGCAGGTCGCCGGTAATGGTAGATCGCCATCACCAGTAGGGCCCCAGGCAGCACATGATCGACGCGGCCGCACATCTGAGCGGTATAGGGGAGCAGCAGCATCAGCAAAGCGGCACCAACTCCGGTTCGAATGTTGCTGAAGTGACTATGGGCTACGAGGACCATTCCGGCGATCAGCATCAGATTGGCTACCAAGGCCAAAACCCGGGCGATCACCAAGGGAGCTGCCTGAATCTCTTCCAAGCCGCGTCCTATTCCCTCGAGAGAAGTTTCGGAGTCCCGCGAAGGAGTCGTCGGCAGATCTGGCAGCATGTTCAGCAAAACGTAACCTGGACCTAACTGCTTTCCCGTGCGTTGATTGGGGGCACTGCTCGTTAAGACATTGGTCATCAGAAAAAGAAACAAGCAGACTCCAAGAAAGATCTGGCCACCGATCGTCAAATTGGATTCCAGCAGGGGCCGACGCACCATGGCGGTATCGACCAGCATGCGGATCATCCAAAGACCGCCAACACCAAGAAGCCAGATAAAACCATAGAATTGAGTGTTTCTTGCCCGAGCCAGTTTGGATGAGGACACTGCATCGGCGGTCGCGCTAGATACCTCGGAAGACGCGGTGGACTCGTCCGCCAAGATCGCTTCAATGGCCTTCTCCTGCTTCTGAGGGTCCGCCTGGCTCATGTTCACCAGGGGAGACACTTGATTCTCTTGGTTTCGTGAGGGCCGTAGCGTTTCATTCGCCCCGGAGACTCCGTGAGCCGAGCGAATTTGTGGTAGGGACCTTTCCTGCTCACGACCCTCGTAGACCATCAGGAGTCCGGGGGTCAGAAGGATGATCAAAAGCAGGTCCAGGTTCCGAAGACTCCAGAACCGGTGGAACAGAAAAAAAATCCCGATCACCAAAAACGTCGACATGTAGGCCCATGTCGATGGTTCAGGTCGCTCGTAGAAAAACAGGAACTGCCCCATCGTGCCGCCACCAACTCAGAAACGACTCGCCGGTGAATGCTCCCGCAGCCTCCCCGCCAACTTGGAAGGGACCGAACAAGGGTGATTGGCCCTGCAAAAAATAGCCGACCTCTCCTTTGCAATCCAAAGAAACGCGCCGGATTGCTGGTTGGTCGAGCAAAGACAGAAAACCCTAAATCGATCCATGTTTTAATGGAAAAGACCACCAAGAGATATGGAGAAAAGGGAGAACCTCGGGACTTTTCCCCTTTTTTGGGAGTGGACCAACTAGCCTAGACCTGCGGAATTTCCATCATTCGTTTTCTCGAGAGAAGTGGGGAAAATCGCTGTTTTGCCATTCCAAATAGGCGCTTCTTCGATGGGCGCAGAGCAAGCCAGAGGGGATCTTCACTGGATACGGGTGAGGCGAGAGGCGATGGACGGGGAGTCCTTTCTTGTCGGGGCTCAAATTCTGCGGATTGTCGCCGCATAGCGAGTTCTATCCCCTTCCCTGCCCCCACCCCTATAACTTGGCTCACCAAAGGGTTTTCTCCTCTTTCGCTTTACCGACA
>Ga0315902_10004303_pt1 | contig 20643 bp, 18 predicted proteins | sample LakEriMetagenome_9_FD_203523 | JGI IMG/M metagenome (GOLD analysis project Ga0315902, IMG submission 203523) | Freshwater fungal communities from buoy surface, Lake Erie, Ohio, United States - Buoy 12 MA117 | ecosystem: Environmental > Aquatic > Freshwater > Lake > Lake biofilm | place: USA... | reverse complement strand
TGGCTTATACTAAGTTACGGATTTAAAAGAACTTCAGCAATCAGTTTGTTGTTTTTCTATTATTAGGCTACTTCTTATGATGTCTGAATATTGTTATGAATGATTGCTGCGTGATACTGGAAATGACATAAAAAAATCCCATTCCAACGAAGGAATGGGATTCTATTTCAAATGAAAGCTCTATTTATATATTAAAACTGCTCTCTTCCTGCAAAGTGGAAAGCACCTTCGATAGCAGCATTTTCATCGCTATCAGAACCATGAACTGCATTTTCACCAACCGAAGTTGCATATTTTTTACGGATAGTTCCTTCTGCAGCTTGTGCAGGGTTTGTAGCACCAATTAAGGTTCTGAAATCTTCAACAGCATTATCTTTTTCCAAGATAGCTGCTACGATTGGTCCACGTGTCATGAATTCTACTAATTCTCCATAGAAAGGTCTTTCAGCGTGAACAGCGTAAAATGCTTTTGCATCAGCTACTGTTAATTGCGTTAATTTCATAGCTACAATTCTGAAACCACCTTCAGTAATCATGTTTAAAATTCCACCGATGTGTCCGTTTTCAACACCATCAGGCTTAATCATTGTAAATGTTCTATTCGTTGCCATTTTTTGTTTTTATTTTAATTTTGGTGCAAAAGTAAACTTTTTAAACCATTATTAAAAATAGAACTACTATCAATTCTTGATAATTTTTTGAACCATACTATTCATTGTAGAAGAAAGTTTTAAAAAATAAATTCCACTTGATAAATTAGTTGCATCAATAGTAAAGTTAGTTTGATTTGGTACAAATGTTTGAATAGTTTTTCCAGTTATGTCTATCAATTCTGCAGTATCAATAATTTGTTCCGATTGAACTTCCCAATTGGATATAGTTGGATTCGGAGAAATCTTTACTGAACTTAAAGAAAAATCATTGATGGATAATGAATTTACAAATGAGTAATTTCCTGAAAACCTTTCAAAAGTAACGTTGTAGAAGCCAGCAGTTATTGGAATATTTGGCCCGTCTTGTACTGCTATTCCAACTAGACCATCAGCCGATCCCCAATTGGTAGTCCACGAATTATCTTTTCTAAACTTTACTTCTCCTGTGATTACTTGTAAATTTGTTAAAGTATAAGTGAATCCATCTGTTGTGGCTAAATCAGTATCTTCTACACCAAAACCACCTAAAGCTGAACCTAAAATTCCTATACTTGGATAGGTAAATCTGTATTCACCTGTGTTTCTATTAAATGTTACAAACCATTCACCACCAGGAACAAATAGTGATGGACCATTAAGAACTGCAGTGCCAGAAGGAAAAATGGTGCTTCCCCAAACATTTGTTGTTGCGTTGTCTTGTCGGAAATAACAATTTCCAGAGCTAAAATTAAATCCTGATAAAGTATAAGTTATACCGTCAGTTGTAATCATATCAACATCTGGTCCTCCATAACCTAATTGAGAGTTAACAGCTGGTCCCCAAATTCCGATTTTAGGAAATGGAGTTCCAATAAAAGTATAAGTGCCATTACTTCTATTAAAAGTAACATCATAAATCCCAGCTTGAGTTGGAATACCAAAACCAAAAACATTTAATATTCCTTGACCACTTGGGAAAGTAGTTCCTCCCCAATTATTTATCCAATCAAAATTTTCTCTAAATTTAACTTCACCATCTGACAATAATAAATTTGTTTTAGTGTATGTGATGTTATCTGTTGTAGATAATGTGATTTCAGGTCCAATTAAATTTGGGGGATAACCATTAACTCCAGTTCCTACAATTGAAATGGTTTGTGCATTAGTATATAATGATAAAAATAAAATAAGAAAAAGAAGTAGTTGTTTTTTCATAATGATATGGTTTAAATTATGTTGTCGAATTTAGACTAATTCAAACAACTATAAAAATTACTCCAATGCTCAAACGTTTGCGTGTTGAAAACTTGTTGATTTATAGGGTAATAATAGTGAAAGAAGGTTGCAAAGGTTTAAGCTGAGTAAACAATTTATCGATGAACTCTTTGCCATATTCATTGTAATATTCTGCCAAGTTATTTCTACGCTCTTGTAATCCTTGATTTGGGAAAAGTTCGTTTTGAAGTAATAAGATTTGTTCTAATTTATCAGCATGTACTCTTTTTTCGGCTTTCAGTAAACGTTTCTCCAGATTTTCCAAGCCTTTTATTTGCTTAGTTTGTTGGGCCTTCACAGCACCTATAAATGATTTATCAGTTTGATTGGCAATGAGTTGTAACTTTTCAAACTGTTGTTTTAAATGTTCTTTTTGTTCAGAGAAATCTATGTTGAATATGGAAAATTCTTTTGTTTTTTTTGTAAATAACTCTTGCTGATTACTGAATAAATCTTCCCAGGAAAGGCTTAATTTGTCAGCTTTCTGGAGTTGCTTTTTAGTAGCTAACAATACAGAATTGCGCACCAATAGTACTGGGAAAGTTACATTATTTGCTTCAAAAGCAGATTGCAATTGCAGCCAATAGCTAATTTCACCACCACCACCAATGTAACACAAATTTGGTAAAACTATTTCTTCATACAATGGACGAAGAATAACATTTGGGCTAAATTTTTCAGGATGCCTATCTACCAATTCTAAAATTTCTTTTTCTGAAAATGCAAGTTTGGTATTATTAACTTTGTACAAATTATTTTCAAACACAATTCGTTCTCTGAGAGTTTCTTCAATATAGAACAGATTAATTTCTCGCGGATTTACCTGAATGTCATAGGAAGCCTCGAGTAATGAATTCGTTTCTGTAACTTTTTGGAAAGAAGTTTTATTCTTTAATTCATTTTTGACATATGGAATGAATAATTGCTTTAACATTTTATCATCACCATCAAGAATGACTAATCCTTTTGAACCAAATAATTCGTTAGCTAAAAACCTTGTGGCATCAGCAAGATTGTCATGTTTTAAATAACTATTTTCGAAAACTTCTTTCAAATAATTTGCGTTATTACCAATTCCTAATTCAGAAGCAAAAACTTCTAAAACAGCTGATAATCCTTCTGTAGAAAGCCTTCCGACAGGACCATAACTTTCATTATTCCATTTGATTTTTACATTTTTGAAATTGAAAAAATTAATTTCTTCAAAGTCATGATCTTCAGTCGCCATCCAATAAATAGGTACAAAATTATGATCTGGATATGCTTCTTTTAATGTTGCACAAAGATTAATTGTGGAAACAATTTTGTACAAAAAATACAACGGACCAGTGAATAAATTCAGCTGATGACCAGTCGTAACTGTAAAAGTTTTAGGATTGGATAAGATCGAAATATTAGCTTTAGTAGCCTTTGAAGTTTGAAAACCTTTATACTGATTTTCAAGAGCTGTAACCAGGCTTTTTCTATTTTTTGCTGGATAGTTTTGTGCCTTTTCTTCCAGTTGTACTTTAAAGTTTTCAAGGTTTGGGAAACGACTGTAAAGCGATTTCAATTCGGTTTTTTCTTCTAAATAATCTACAATTAATTTAGTGAAGTATCCCGATTTTTGATAGCTAATACAGTCAGTTGGCATGATTGTCTTTTGTAAAATTAATTGGTTATCAAAGTTCCAAAAAGATAATCATCACCTAAAGAAAATTCACTGTTTCCTTTTTTCAAAGTAACCTTTTTTAATCGAATAGTGTGTTGAAAACTAGCTCCTAAAGTTGTGGTACTTACTTCAATTATTCCGCTTGTTGCTTCAATTCCATTTATGGCGTCCCATTGTTGTGTTAGTGTTGGTGTAGCCGTAGGAGTCGCACAGAAATAGGCATTCGTTATTGTCCCTGAATATAATTGGTAGGACAATTTATTAGTAGAACTAATTAAAGCTGTTCTAGGAGTCGTTGTTACTTCATTAGCAAATAATGTTGTATAATTTTCAACATCTAATGTAAAAACTTCACCACCACTAAAATCAAAAATTCTATTGTCATTAACGCAAGTACTTTTGTCAACTTCTTCATTAAATCCAAAGGCCAAAGGACTTACAGATGTTGCATAATTTCCAAAGGGGAAAGATTCATATACTTGTGGACCAGTTGGTTTTTGGAACGTTATATTTTTAAAAACAATGTTATACGTATAACCGGTAATTCGAGTTGAATTTTCCGTAGCATTTGTTGACTTAATTGCGGTAGATGTTATTTGAATTATTCCATCAGTTGCTTGCCATTGTTCTACTAAATTTGGCGTTGCAGATGGAGCAGTTCCACAAATATTATTTAAAGTAACAGTGCTTGCATACTTTCTATAGGTTACTTTTACGGTATTTGATAAAGAAATTTCTAATGGTGCTCCATCAAGTGTTTGATCTTTTGGAAAAGTTGAAGCAGGAATTTCAATAAAAAGCATTTCAGCATCTTTAATTTTATAAATCACATCTTTATCACTGCACTTTTGGACATTTACTTCAGTAAAATCAATAACATCAACAGTTAAATTTCCATCATCACAGGCAGTAATAATTAGTAACAAAGTGAGTATGCATAAAATTTTTTTCATTTGTAATGGAATATATTTTAAGCAAAAATAAGTTTTTTATACTATTAATTTTGCCTTTTATCATTTAATTAAGAACAGTAATTTTATATTTGTAAAATGAAAAAACTATACCTAGATAACGCAGCAACTACTCCAATTCGCCAAGAGGTTATTGATGAAATGGTAAAAGTTATGCAGTCTGAGTATGGAAATCCATCTTCAACACATAGCATTGGAAGAAGTGCCAAAGCCATTATTGAAACTTCAAGAAAAACAATCGCTAAATGTTTGCATTGCAATGCGCAAGAAATTGTTTTCACTTCAACTGCTACTGAAGCTACCAACTGGATTTTAAGAAGCGCTGTGAAAGACTTTGGCGTAAAAAGGATAGTCACGTCAAAAGTAGAACATCATGCTACTTTATATACAGTTCAGGCTTTACAAGAAGAATTTGGGATTGACGTTGAATATGTAAAAGTAACTCATAAAGGCGCTTTAGATTATGCACAATTTTCAAATATACTTTTAAATGATGCCAAAACGATAGTTTCTTTAATGCATATAAACAATGAAACCGGAGTTGTCAATGATATTGAAAAGATAGGAGCAATGTGTCGCCAAAACAAAGTCTTATTTCATTGTGACACAGTGCAATCAATAGGGAAAACCGAATTGAATTTACAAGAATTACCTATTGATTTTTTAGTTGCTAGTGCCCATAAATTTCATGGACCAAAAGGGGTAGGGTTTGCATTTGTTCGGAAAAACTTGGTTTTACAACCAATGTTGTTTGGTGGTGAGCAGGAAAAAGGATGGCGTGCGGGCACAGAATCGGTGCATCAAATCGCCGGTATGTCAAAAGCATTGGAACTTTCTTATGAATATTTGGATGAAGAAAGAAAATATATTACCGATATAAAACAGTATTGTTTTCAAAAATTGCAGCAAACATTTCCCGAATTCAGCGTTAATGGAGATAATACATTTTACAATATTTTAAATGTATTGTTACCTTTTTCTCCTGAAAAAACGGCTTTGATTTTATTTAATTTGGACATGAAAGGTATTGCAGTTTCTCGCGGAAGCGCTTGTCAAAGCGGCAGTAGCAAACCTTCACATGTTTTGGCTGAAATGCTCAACGAGGAAGAGTTAAAAAAGCCAAGTTTGCGTATTTCATTTAGTCATTTAAATTCCAAAGAAGAAATTGATTATTTAATTGAAACATTAAAAAGTATCTAAGAATATCTATTGTTTAGTAGCTTTTTGTTTTTCTAATTTTTTGAAATAGCCTCGGAAAAACCAGTTGTGTTTCAAAGCTTCCAGATTTTCATTTAGTTTTTTACTGGCTTCATTGATGTTGGTCATTGTTGAATCAATTTTAACTACAAGTTTTGGGTCGTTTGATAAATAATTCAAAGCCCCTTTCCCATCTTTAATATTCAAAATAGTTGCATTGAGATTGGTCACCACTTTGTTAATTTCTTGACTTGATTTGTTTAGATTGTCTACTACTTTTTTGATTTTGTTTGCCACTGCTGTATCTTTAATAACCCCAATTACATTGTTCTTATTATCTAATGATTCAATTTGGGTGTTGAGATTATTAATAGTTTCACTTGTTTTTTTAGTTGTAACTTTTAAATAATGAATAGTTTCTTTTAAATCATTTGCCATGATGGTGTCCCGAATTAAAACACCAATAGTTCCTTTGCCATTATTAATATCATTAGTTATTTTAAGCAAATCAACGGTGAGTTTGGCAGCGTTTTGATTTGTATTACTTAAGGTATTGAGCATATCATCTGTTCTAACTCTTTTGTTTGATTTTATGACATCTCCAGGAATTACTTGTGGTGCATTTCCTTTTCCGGGAATGATATTGATGATTACACTTCCAACCAATCCATCGGAACCAATAGTAGCGATAGCATCTTTTTTTATAAAAGGGAATATCTTTTTATCAATTTGCATTTCTACATTGATAGTGGTATCATTTATGATTTCAATGCCACGAACGGTTCCCACGTTTATTCCTGAAAAACGAACATTGTTCCCCAATTGCAATCCTCCAACGTTATCAAAAATAGCCGTTAATTGATTTGTTTTCCCAAACATCTGTTTTTTGTTTCCAATAAAATAAATAGCTAATACAAAGAAGGTAAGTCCAGTGATGACAAATATTCCTAAGCGAATTTTTTCGGTTGTTGTTTTTTCCATGAGAAGATTTATTTAAAAAAAGCTTTAATTTTTGGGTCTTTAGAAGCTGACAATTCTTCAAAAGTACCTTCAGCGTAATTTATATTGTCAATTAATAAAATCATCCTATTAGAAATTACTCTGGCACAATCTACATCGTGCGTAATGATGATTGATGATGTATTGTATTTTTTTTGAATGGACATCATGAGTAAAATAATTTCTTTGGAAGTTATTGGATCCAAACCTGTCGTAGGTTCATCATACAAAATAATTTTTGGTTGTAGAATTAATGTTCTTGCCAATGCAACTCTTCTCTTCATTCCGCCAGATAATTCACTTGGCATTAAATTAATTGTGTGCGCTAATCCCACATTTTCCAGAGCTTCCATAACCATTGGAGTTGTATCTTTTATAACGCCAAATTTTTTAGTATGTCTTCGCAACGGAAACTCTAAATTTTCTCTCACCGACATCGAATCATATAAAGCACTTCCTTGAAACAGAAAACCAATTTCGGTGCGTAATTCATCTAATTCCCAATGCTTTAGTTCTTTAATATTTTTCCCCATTACTTCAATAGAACCACTATCTGGTTCTTCCAAGCCAACAAGGCATTTTATCATTACCGATTTGCCTGAACCTGATTTTCCCATTATGACTAGGTTTTCGCCTTCGTACAAATTCATATTAAAACCTTCCAATACATGATTGTCACTAAAACTTTTGAATAAGTTTTTAATTTCTATGATGGGTTTAGATTTTATATTAAATGAACTCATTGGTAATTAGTAAAAAATATTAGTTATAAAAACAGCAATAAAATCTATGATAAATAATAACATGGAAGTGTAGACTACAGCGGAATTGGCAGCTAATCCAACTCCAGCCGTTCCTTTTTTGCAATTATAGCCTTTGTAACAACCTACTAATCCAATAGCAAAACCAAAGAAAAACGTTTTAATGGTTGTGGGGATTATATCGCTGAATTTTAAACTATCAAAAACCTGATTAAAATAGAGTAGGTAAGAAACGTTACCCATTATGTTTTCGACCACCGCTGAACCAAAAATAGCAATGGTATCACCAAAGAAAACCAAAACAGGAAGCATTAATGTTGTAGCTAAAATTCGGGTAATGACTAAAAATTTGAAAGGATTGGTGCCCGATACTTCCATGGCATCAATTTGTTCGGTAACACGCATAGAACCTAATTCTGCACCAATGCCAGAGCCTATTCTACCGGCACAAATTAGTGCGGTAATGATTGGCCCCATTTCTCTAATAATAGAAATACTAACCATAGATGGCATCCAAGAAACAGCACCAAACTCCAATAAGGTTGGTCTGGATTGTAATGTAAATACCAAGCCAATAATAAATCCAGTAACACTTACTAACAACAAGGAACGATTACCCATGTTATAGCATTGTCTTAGAAATTCTTTGAATTCATAAGGTGGTTTAAAGACTTCTTTAAAAAAACGTGAGGTAAAATAGGAGAGTTCACCAACTTCAGCAAAAAATGATTTGAAATATTCTACAATTTTAGAATTGTTATTCATTTTTAAGGAATTAAGCAATAATTCAATATCAAATTTACGCAAATTTGATGATAATAGCTGTTTTAAAAGAAGCAAAAAAACCGAAACAATTGTTTCGGCTATATAATTTTCTTAATCACTCTTAATCTATGTGTATGTCTATTTTGTTCAGCATTGTATATCCCTAAATGATCTAATCTGTCAATGCGAACTTTTCCACTTGCGTGAATGATATAATTATTTTCCATTATAATTCCAACATGAATTATATTTCCTTCTTCATTATCAAAAAAAGCCAAATCACCGGGTTCACTTTCTTCAATAAAACTCAAAGCATCACCTTGAGTAGATTGTTGTGAAGCATCTCTAAGCAAAGAATATCCATTTAACTTATAAACCATTTGTGTAAAACCCGAACAGTCAATACCAAATGGTGTTTTTCCGCCCCACAAATAAGGAGCATTCAAATACATGTAGGCAGTTGTAATCAAATCTGATTTTGGTTTGACACCACTAGCTTTCATGCCTTCAAACTCAAAATTTTCTATATTAATTTCGCTATGATTTAAAAATGATAATGAAGCACCTAGCGGAATAGGGAGTAAGATGTTTTGAGGATTGCTTACATATTCTACTAAATCAGAATTTAAAATTAGAGCGTCTTTTGATAATGCTTTATAACTTTTTTCAGATATTGTTTGGTATTGTTTTGAATCGACCCAACCTTCATATTCATCAAAATGTAATTTGATTTTTGACCATTGATTTTGTGTCTCCAAAATTTCGAAATGCTCACCAAATAAGACTTGAGAAACGATTTCGCTTCTGTCACTTGGTTCGGCTCGTAAGGGAATTATAGCAAGGTTACAAATGGCAAACATTCAAATATAATTGATAATGGATAATTGAAAATGGATAATTGATATTTTTTAATTGTTAATTATCCATTTTCAATTGTTAATTATTTAAATTCTTTCAATAACAATTGCCGAAGCACCACCTCCGCCATTACAAATAGCTGCTGCACCTACTTTGGCATTATTTTGTTCTAAAACATTAATTAAGGTTACAATGATTCTGGCTCCTGAACATCCAAGGGGATGACCTAAAGAAACCGCTCCGCCATTTACATTTACTTTGTCATTGTCAAGACCTAATATTTTTGCATTCGCTAAACCAACTACTGCAAAAGCTTCGTTAAATTCAAAATAATCAACATCAGAAAGCGAAATCCCAGCTTTATCTAAAGCTTTTGGTAAAGCTTTTGCTGGCGATGTGGTAAACCATTTTGGTTCTTGTGCCGCATCAGCATAAGATTTTATATATGCTAAAGGTTTTAATCCCATAGCTATTGCTTTCTCTTCGCTCATTAAAACTAAAGCCGCTGCACCATCATTTATGGTTGAAGCATTAGCTGCTGTAACCGTTCCTTCTTTTGTAAACACAGCATTCAATGTCGGAATTTTGTCCAACTTTACATTAGTATATTCTTCGTCTTGCGAAAAAATAATTGGTTCTCCACGACGTTGCGGAATTTCAACAGGAACAATTTCATTATTGAATTTTCCATCACTCCATGCTTTTGCTGAACGTTCGTAAGATTGAATCGCAAAATTATCTTGCTCTTCTCGGGTAATACTATATTCAGTTGCACATAAATCAGCACAAACTCCCATGGCATTATTGTCATAAGCATCTGTCAAACCATCTTTCTGCATACCGTCAACCATGGTTGTTGGACCAAATTTTACGCCATTTCTTAAGTGAACATAATGCGGAATCAAGCTCATGTTTTCCATTCCACCTGCAACTACAATATCAGCATCGCCAGCCATAATAGTCTGAGCACCTTGCATTATAGCTTTCATTCCCGAAGCACATACTTTATTTACTGTAGTGCATGCCACAGTGTTTGGCAATCCTGCAAAAAGAGCAGCTTGTCTTGCTGGTGCTTGTCCGTTTCCTGCTTGCACCACATTTCCCATTAAAACCTCATCAACTAAATTTGGATCTAAATTGATTTTATCTAAAGCTCCTTTAATGGCAATTGCACCTAATTTGGTTGCTGGGACTGTTGATAATGACCCCATAAAACTTCCGATAGGGGTTCTAACTGCTGAAACGATGACTACTTTTTTACTCATGATATGCTGTTTGTTATTGGTATTGCAAAACTAATCTTTTATTATAAATTATAGAATGCTTTTTAAACAAAAAAACCATTGATTTCTCAATGATTTATCTTGTGATTTAGAAAAGGATTGACTTCGTCCTTCCTTCAAAGCTCCGCTTTGAAAATGAAGGATTGACTTCGTCCATCCTTTAAAGCTCCGCTTTGAAAATGCAGGATTGACTTCGTCCATCCTTTAAAGCTCCGCTTTGAAAATGCAGGATTGACTTCGTCCATCCTTTAAAGCTCCGCTTTGAAAATGCAGGATTGACTTCGTCCTTCCTTCAAAGCTCCGCTTTGAAAATGAATAAAGCCAGTAAAAATGCTCAAACGAGTTTGGACATTTTTACTGGCTTTATTCATTCATTCGTGATCCCAGAAGGATTCGAACCTTCGACCTACTGCTTAGAAGGCAGTTGCTCTATCCAGCTGAGCTATGGAACCAAAGAAGTTTTTAGCAAAAAACTAATAAAAAGTCGGGGTGGCAGGATTCGAACCTGCGGCCTCCTGCTCCCAAAGCAGGCGCGATAACCGGGCTACGCTACACCCCGAGAATAAAAAAGCGGAGAGTAAGGGATTCGAACCCTTGGTACAGTTCCCCATACGCATGTTTAGCAAACATGTCCTTTCGGCCACTCAGGCAACTCTCCAAATTTCAATAATGCTTAAAGAACTTAACTTTTTTGCGGTTGCAAATGTAACTTTTCATTCTATAATTTACAACTATTTCATTTCTTTTTTTAGTGATTAATTTAAATATTTGCGAAGTAGCTTCACTCTCAATAAACTAAGATTGTATTTTTTAATGTAAGTCGTCATTTTCTTCTATGTACTTTTTAAAATATAAATCAATACCTTTTATACTTTTTCAGATTTTGTTAAGTTTTTCGAAATTAGAAATTAAAAATAAATTATTGATTTTTATCATATAAGAATAGGTTTATGTTTATTAAATTTACTTTCAAATAAATAATAATTACTTATGATTAATTCTTATAAGCTTCATGTAAATAATGCTAACACATTTGATTTATCGGAAGCGGAACTTAAAAATCTCGATGCCGTGAAAGTAGAACAGTCAAAATTTCACGTACTAAAAAATCATACACCTTATACAGCAGAAATCATTACAGCTGATTTTATTTCAAAAAAGTATACTGTAAAAATTAACAATAACATTTATGAAGTAGCCATTGATGGTGCTTTAGAACTTTTAATTAAAGGATTGGGAATAGAAAGAGGAAGTACTAAATTAGTCAATGCCATCAAGGCTCCAATGCCGGGGTTAATTCTCGAGATTAATGTAGAAGTTGGACAAACCGTAAATGAAAACGATCCATTATTAATTCTAGAAGCAATGAAAATGGAAAACAGTTTCCTTTCGCCAAGGGATGGTGTTATAAAATCTATTGCAGTTACTAAAGGTGTCGCTGTAGATAAAGGTCAATTATTAATAGAGTTTGAATCATGATAAAACAAATCACAAAAATATTAGTTGCCAATCGAGGTGAAATTGCTATCAGAGTAATGAAAACGGCCAAGAAAATGGGAATTAAAACCGTAGCGGTATTTTCAACTGCGGATAGAAATGCGCTTCATGTAAAATATGCTGATGAAGCGGTTTGTATTGGGGAAGCTGCCTCAAGCCAATCGTATTTAAGAGGCGATAAAATTATTGAAGTTGCCAAAGAACTTGGAGTTGATGCTATACATCCCGGCTATGGTTTTTTAAGTGAAAATGCTGCTTTCGCTGAAGATTGCGAAAAGAACAACATCATTTTTATTGGACCAAAATCTAAAGCCATTGAAATGATGGGAAGCAAATTGGCTGCTAAAGAAGCCGTAATGAAATATGATATTCCAATGGTTCCTGGTGTAGACCACGCTATTATTGATGTTGAAGAAGCTAAAAAAACAGCACAACAAGTTGGTTTTCCCATTCTGATAAAAGCATCTGCTGGCGGCGGTGGAAAAGGAATGCGGATTGTTGAAAAAGAGGAAGATTTTGAATCTCAAATGAATCGAGCTATCAGTGAAGCAATATCTGCGTTTGGCGATGGTTCTGTCTTTATTGAAAAATATGTAACCAAACCACGTCATATCGAAATTCAAATTATGGCCGACAGTCACGGAAATATTTTATACGTTTTTGAAAGAGAATGCAGTATTCAACGTCGTCATCAAAAAGTAGTCGAAGAAGCACCATCTTCAATTTTAACACCCGAAATGCGTAAAAAAATGGGAGAAGCTGCCGTAAAAGTGGCTCGAGCTTGCGATTATCTTGGAGCAGGAACAGTCGAATTCTTAATGGATGACAAGCACAATTTTTATTTCCTTGAAATGAATACACGTTTACAAGTAGAGCATCCAGTAACCGAAATGATTTCTGGTTTGGATTTAGTAGAACTTCAAATTCGAGTTGCTCGCGGCGAAGCTTTGGATATCAAACAAGAAGATTTAAAAATAACAGGTCACGCAATGGAGCTTCGTGTTTATGCCGAAGATTCGATGAATGACTTTTTACCAAATGTTGGGTTTTTAAATAAATATCAGTTGCCTGAAGGTGAAGGAATTCGTGTTGACAACGGAATTGAAGAAGGAATGGACGTACCAATTTATTATGACCCAATGCTTTCAAAATTGGTGACTTACGGAAAAACACGTGGAGAATCAATTGAATTGATGATTAAAGCAATCGACAATTATCATGTTGAAGGTGTTGCTACCACTTTACCTTTTGGGAAATTTGTGATGCAACATGAAGCATTTCGTTCAGGCGATTTTGATACCGGTTTCGTTAAAGCTTATTATAATCCCAAAAATATGAAAGCACAATTAGATATAGAAGCTGAAATAGCTGCTATGATTGCTTTACAACAATATTTAGACGATAAAAAAATACTGAGATTACCAATTGAGTAAAAGGAAAAAATAGAATAAAGAAAATAGAAATGGAAGTTTTAGAAAGCTCTTTTTTCTTTTCTCTAAAATAAAATATATGGAAGATAAAATCAAAATATTAAACGATAAAATTGCTTTAGCCAAATTGGGCGGAGGCGAAAAAAGAATTGCAAGTCATCATGCCAAGAAGAAATTAACAGCTCGCGAACGTGTAGAATACCTGTTAGATGAAGGTTCTTTTGAAGAAATAGGAATGTTGGTAACACACCGTACAACTGATTTCGGAATGGAGAAAGAAGTCTACTACGGAGATGGTGTAATTACGGGTTATGGAACCATTAACGGACGTATAGTGTATGTGTTTGCCCAAGATTTTACTGTTTTTGGAGGCTCATTATCAGAAACGCATGCAGAGAAAATTTGTAAAGTTATGGATATGGCTTTACGCAGCGGTGCACCAATGATTGGATTAAATGATTCCGGTGGCGCTCGTATACAGGAAGGTGTGCGTTCGCTTGGCGGTTATGCCGATATTTTTTACAGAAATGTGCAATCCAGTGGCGTAATTCCACAAATATCAGCCATAATGGGGCCTTGTGCAGGAGGTGCTGTTTATTCACCAGCTATGACCGATTTTACAATGATGGTTGAAGGCAACAGTTATATGTTTGTTACGGGTCCAAATGTTGTAAAAACTGTAACCAACGAAGAAGTTACTTCAGAAGAATTAGGAGGTGCAAATACACATTCAACAAAATCAGGTGTTGCTCATATCACTTCTCCTAATGGTGTTGAATGTCTGGAGGATATCAAAAAGTTATTAAGTTATTTACCTCAGAATAATCGAGAGGTTACTCCAAAATTGCCTTATGTAACTAACGACGAAGTACGTGAAAAATTAGATACTATTGTTCCGGATAATGCCAATAAACCTTATGATATGCATGATGTAATTATCAACATCATTGACGAAGATTCATTTTTTGAAATTCATGCAGCTTTTGCTGAAAATATTATTGTTGGTTTTGCCAGATTAGGCGGAAGAAGTATAGGAATAGTAGCTAATAATCCTAAGTTTTTAGCAGGATGCTTAGACGTTAAATCATCTATTAAAGGTGCTCGTTTTGTGCGATTTTGTGATTGTTTCAATATTCCATTGTTAGTATTAGAAGATGTACCCGGTTTTTTACCAGGAACAGACCAAGAGTGGAACGGAATTATTGTACACGGAGCCAAACTATTATATGCATTTAGCGAAGCAACTGTGCCAAGAGTTACTGTAATTACGAGAAAAGCTTATGGTGGTGCTTATGATGTAATGAACTCCAAACATATTGGAGCTGACATGAATTTTGCATGGCCATGTGCAGAGATTGCTGTTATGGGAGCCAAAGGAGCTTCTGAAATTATCTTTAAAAAAGAAATTAATGAAGCAACTGATCCGGCAGCAAAATTATTAGAAAAAGAAGCAGAATATGCCGAATTATTTGCTAATCCATACACCGCTGCACAACGAGGTTTTATAGATGAAGTTATTTTGCCAAAAGAAACGCGCAGAAAATTACTCAAAGCATTTAGTATGCTTGAAAATAAAGTGGTGGATTTGCCTAAACGAAAGCATGGAAATATTCCGTTGTAAATTATAATAGAAAACGATCTAATTAGTGTTTTTCATTTTTTCCAAAAACACATTACAAAAAAAATCCGCTAATTCTAAAGTTAGCGGATTTCTTTATTTAAAATCGTATATCGTATTTCTGTCTTAAACTTACAAATGAATCACTTCACCATAAGCATCAGCTACAGCTTCCATAACGGCTTCGCTCATCGTTGGGTGAGGGTGAATTGCTTTTAAAATTTCGTGTCCTGTAGTTTCTAATTTACGCGCTACAACTGCTTCTGCAATCATATCGGTAACTCCGGCTCCAATCATATGGCAACCTAACCATTCACCATATTTGGCATCAAAAATTACTTTTACAAAACCATCAGGAGTTCCTGCAGCTTTTGCTTTTCCGGAAGCTGAGAATGGGAATTTTCCAATTTTTAATTCATATCCTTTTTCTTTGGCTTGTTTTTCGGTTAAACCAACAGAAGCGATTTCAGGAGTAGCATAAGTACAACCCGGAACGTTTCCATAATCAATCGGTTCTACGTGTAAGCCTTTGATTTTTTCCACACAATTAATTCCTTCAGCAGAAGCAACGTGAGCTAAGGCTTGACCTGGAGTTACATCGCCAATGGCATAATACCCTGGAACATTGGTTTGGTTATAAGCATTGACTAAAATCTTATCTTTATCAGTAGCGATACCAACTTCTTCTAAACCTATGTTTTCGATATTGGTTTTGATTCCAACTGCCGAAAGTAAAATGTCTGCTTCTAGAATTTCTTCACCTTTAGCCGTTTTTACAAAAGCTTTTACGCCTTTACCTGAAGTATCAATTTTCTCGACAGAAGAATTTGTCATAACTGTAATTCCAGCTTTTTTCAACGAACGTTCGAATTGTTTTGAGATATCTTCGTCTTCAACAGGAACTACGTTTGGCATAAATTCAACAATAGTAACTTCTGTACCCATTGCGTTATAAAAATGTGCAAATTCCACTCCAATAGCACCTGAACCAACAATAATCATTTTCTTTGGTTGAGTAGGCAACGTCATTGCTTGTCGGTATCCAATTACTTTTACACCATCTTGTGGCAAGTTTGGTAATTCGCGTGAACGCGCACCAGTTGCAATAATAATATGATCAGCTGAATATTCAGTTGCTTTTCCGTCTGCAGCAGTAACATCAACTTTCTTTCCAGGTTTTAATTTACCAAAACCTTCTATGACCTCGATTTTATTTTTTTTCATTAAGAATTGAACCCCTTTGCTCATTCCGTCGGCAACATCTCTTGAGCGTTTTACAACCGCAGTAAAATCTTTGTCAAATTCTTTTATGGTTAATCCATAATCTGAAGCATGTTTTAGGTAATCAAAAACTTGAGCCGATTTTAGTAATGCTTTGGTTGGAATACAACCCCAATTTAAGCACACACCACCCAAACTTTCTTTTTCGATTACGGCTACTTTAAAACCCAATTGTGAGGCACGAATTGCAGTAACATAACCGCCCGGACCACTTCCTAAAACAATAATATCATATTTCATGTTTGTAAAATTTCAATGATTAATTTGAAGTTGCGAATTTACGGAAATAATTTAAAATAAAGTTTAGAAGTTAAAGAGTTTAGAAAGATTTTTGAGACGATTTATTTTTCATTCACGTTCCAAATCCTTTTAACTAAAGTTACAATTGTCGTAGCAAGTATAGAGCCTATAAAGGCTAAGAAAATATCTTTTTGAGCATCCCAAATATCACCTTGTGTTCCAAGATAGGCATCGCCCTGTGCTTTAAAAAATACATCGGCAACAGCCCATTCGATCAATTCATAAAAAGCACTAATGGAAAGCGTTATCTCTATTGGTAAGGTCCATGCAACCCAACCGGGAAATTTTAACCATTTTAAAAACATTTCCCGCATTGGATAGGCCAATAAAAAGCCGAAGCTAAAATGAACAATACGATCGTAATGATTGCGGGACAAATCAAATGCGTCTTTAATCCAATAGCCAAAAGGGTTTTCTGCATACGTATATTTAGAGCCATACACATGCAGACACAAATAGATACAAATCAACAGATAACTTAAATCGCTGAATATAAATTTTTTATAGGAATAAATAAGAAATCCTAAAAAGATAAAAACCAAGGTGTTTTCTAAAATCCAATTGGCGGTATCGGTATTTCCAACAAAGGAATTTATCCAGTTTATAAGAAAAAATACGATAAAGGCTTTCTGCCAAATATTATTTTTTAAAGGAGTTCTTTCTTTTGAAATTGCAATAGTAAATGCCATTGTAAATCGATTTTATAGTTGCAGGCAAATTAAAAATTGTTTTCTACAGAAAACTGAGAATCGTATAATTTTTTATAATAACCCTCGGCTTTGTTTAACAATTCTTGATGTGTTCCTTCTTCGACAATTTGTCCTTTATCCATTACAATGATTTTATCAGCTTTGATAATGGTTGCCAATCTATGTGCAATAATTATAGATGTTCTGCCTTTAGTAATGGTTTCGGTAGCTTTTTGAATTAATTCTTCACTATAGGTATCAATTGAAGAAGTGGCTTCGTCCAAAACTAAGATACTTGGATTGCTAAGATAAGCTCTAAGAAAAGCAATCAGTTGACGCTGTCCTGAGGACAACATTACACCACGTTCTTTAACATCATAATCATAACCACCTGGGAGACTTTTAATGAATTTGTGTACACCAATTTCTTTAGCAGCAGTAATGACATCTTCACGGGTAATTTTTGGATTGTTAAGGGTAATGTTATTGTGAATAGTATCTGCAAAAAGAAAAACATCCTGTAAAACAATAGCAATTTGTTGCCGAAGACTTTCCAGTTTGAAATCGTTTATATTTTGATCGTCAATATAAATCGCACCCGAATTGATTTCGTAAAAACGATTTAGTAGATTAATTATGGTTGATTTTCCGGCACCGGTAGCTCCAACTATGGCTATAGTTTCTCCGGCATTTACTTTTAAATTGATACCTTTTAAAACTTCTTCTTTTTCGATATAACTGAAACGAACATTTTCAAAAAGAATGTTTCCGTTAAAATGATTGGCTATTTTTTCGCCATCCGTCTGAACATCGTTATCCGAATCTAAAATATCGAATACACGATTGGCGGCAATCATTCCCATTTGCATTTCGTTGAATTTATCTGCAATTTGACGTAATGGATTGAAAAGCATTCCTATAAACATTGTATAGGATGTCATTTGTCCAATTGTTGTAAATGGATTGTCATTAATGATCTGAAAACCACCATAGAGTATAACAACACCTAATGTAATAGAAGAAATAATATCGGCAATAGGGAAGAAGATAGAGTTATAGAAAATAGTTTTTATCCAAGCATTGTTATGTTTGCTGTTAATTTCTTTAAATTTTTCGTACTCAATATCTTCCCGATTGAAAAGCTGTACAATCTTCATTCCTGTTATGCGTTCTTGAACAAAAGAATTCATATTGGCTACTTGAGTTCTTACTTCTTCAAATGCTACTTGCATTTTTCGTTGAAAAATACGTGTGATATATACCAAAATCGGCATTGCAACTACAACAATCATTGAAAGTTGCCAGTTCATATAAAACATCACAAATAGACAAACCAGCATTTTTATCAAATCACTAAAAATCATGAATAATCCTTGACTGAAAATACGTGCGATTTGCTCAATGTCAGAAACTGAGCGGGTTACCAACATTCCAACCGGTGAATTGTCAAAATATTTCATTCTGAAAGTCAGCATGTGTTGAAACAATTTTATTCGAATATCTTTTATAATATCTTGTCCTAACCAATTGGCCCAATACACAAAAAAGAACTGTGATATGACTTCTAATAAAAGTGCAAATCCCATAATAAGCGCATAGATTAAAAGTCCAGATTTGCTTGCGGTTTTAATATAATCATCGACTGTAATTTGAAGTAAAAAAGGTCTTAATGCAGCAAATAATGAAAGTAATATTGCAAATAAAATCACCCCATAATATCTAAATTTATAGGGTTTGGTGTATTTTAAAATGCGTTTAAATAAATGAGTATCGAATGCTTTTGCTTGCACTTTTTTTATTTTGAATTTTAAATTCTGAATTATAAATGGGTTTAAATTCAAAATTTATAATTTATAATAAATTCTTTTTGTATTCAATTTTAGTCAAATATAATCCGTGTGCTGGTGCCGAAAATCCAGCCTGGCTGCGGTCTTTACTTTCAATTATTTTTTCAAAATCTTCTAAACTAATTTTTCCTGTTCCGATGTTTATCATGGTTCCAACAATTGCGCGAACCATATTTCTCAAAAATCTATCAGCTGCAATGGTAAAAACCAGTTTGTTTCTGTCTTGTTGCCAATGTGCTTCAAAAATAACACAATTAAAAGTTCTGACATCTGTATTCACTTTTGAAAAACACTCAAAATCATTGTATTTAAAAAGCAGCTGACAAGCTTGATTCATTTTATCTATATCCAATGGCAATTGATACTGATAACTTCCTTCATTTTCAAATGCATCTTTTGTCGTATGAATGTGATATTCATAAGTTCGTTTTAAGGCATCAAAACGGGCATGGGATTCATCGGGAACATTCAGGATATTATATACAACTATGTCTTTAGGTAAATATGAATTGAGTTTGTGAACCAATTGAGGTGCGTCAATTTCGGTCTCGTAATCAAAATGAGCAAACATTTGTTTGGCGTGAACTCCAGTATCAGTTCTTCCGGCACCAACAATTTCAATTTCTGTTTTAAGCAATAATGACAATGCTTTATTTAGAGTTTCCTGCACAGAATCAGCTCCAGGTTGGTATTGCCAACCGTGGTAGTTTGTTCCTTTATAAGCTAATTCGATAAAATATCTCAATTGTAGTGTTCAGTGTTAGGTGTTTAGTGTTCAGAAATTTGCTGAAAAGTGCCAAGAGAACTAATTATTTCGACAAATTTACAAATAATTTATGTTGGGAAAAGCTTAAATAAAATAATATAAATTTGAGCTTTACAATTTCACACAATGAAAAAAATCTTATTGCTTTCTGATACCCACAGCCACATTGATGATGTTATTTTAAAATACGTTCATCAAGCGGATGAAGTTTGGCATGCTGGTGATATTGGTGATTTAGTTGTGACCGATACCATAAAGTCATTTAAACCATTGCGCGCAGTTTATGGGAATATTGATGATGACAAAGCTAGAATGGATTTTCCATTGCACAATAGATTTCTATGTGAAAATGTCGATGTTTGGATTACGCATATTGGTGGTTATCCAGGAAAATACAATCAAAATATCCGAGCCGAAATCCAAAACAATCCACCTAAACTTTTTATTTGTGGCCATTCACATATATTAAAAGTGCAATTTGATAAGCCTTTAAATTTGTTGCACATGAATCCTGGAGCTTGTGGAATTTATGGTTTTCATCAAATGCGGACAATGTTACGTTTTGAAATAGATGGCGATAAGATTCAGAATTTGGAGATCATAGAATTAGGTAAGAAATAAAAAACCCGAACCATAAGATTCGGGTTTTTCGCAGCACTAAAAAACTAAGTTTATAGGTTTATCGCAATCGATCCACAGATTTTACGAGATCTTCATCCTTTTTAATGGCTTTGTTGGCCAAAACCAAAATTACGATAGAAAAAATAGGTAAGAACATCCCAACACCCTTCTCAGAAATAGCTGTTTCTCCAGATGCGTTTAG
>Ga0315902_10004302_pt1 | contig 20647 bp, 14 predicted proteins | sample LakEriMetagenome_9_FD_203523 | JGI IMG/M metagenome (GOLD analysis project Ga0315902, IMG submission 203523) | Freshwater fungal communities from buoy surface, Lake Erie, Ohio, United States - Buoy 12 MA117 | ecosystem: Environmental > Aquatic > Freshwater > Lake > Lake biofilm | place: USA... | reverse complement strand
ATGATCCTCGACAAGGAGCAGAAGATCGCGCGCCCGCGGCAGATCTACATCGGCGAGGGGGAGCGGGGGTACACGGACGCGCTGTCGGACAAGTTCCCGAAGGCGCGCAAGGACAGCATTCGGAAGTGAGGCACCGTGGGTCCGGGGTGGCACCTGCCGCTCCCGGACCCACCGCCCGCCGGGCACTCACGACGTCACCCGGCGTGATCACGGCTCAGGAGCGAACCGGCCATGTGCGGAGTTGCAGGCTATTGGGCGCCACGCGGCGCTACCCCGCCCGCCACGCTCGAGCGGATGACCGCGGCGCTCCGGCACCGGGGTCCGGACGGCGCGGGCCAGTGGTTCAGCCCAGCGGGGGGGCCGGCTCTTGGGCATCGTCGTCTGGCGATTGTCGACCTCGGGGCCACCGGCCAGCAGCCGATGGCGTCGGCCAGTGGCCGGTACGTCGTGGTCTTCAATGGCGAGATCTACAATTTCCGTGCGCTGCGCCGCGAGCTGGCGGCGCAGGGCCATGCCTTCCGTGGCACTTCGGATACCGAGGTGATGCTGGCTGCCTTCGAGCAGTACGGCGTTGCACCGGCCGTCACCCGGTTCTCGGGCATGTTCGCCTTTGCCGTGTTCGACCAGCGGGAGCGCGTGCTGTGGCTGGGTCGAGACCGCTTGGGTGAGAAGCCCCTGTATGTGGTCCCCGGGGAGACGGCGTGCCTCTTTGGCTCCGAGCTGAAGGCCATCGCGGCCCATGGCGGCGTGCCCCTCGAACTCTCACGGGCCGGGGCGGCGGCCGTGCTCCGGTATGGGTACATCCCGGCCCCGGACACGATCTACCGCGGCGTGGAGAAGCTCCGCCCGGGGGAGCTGCTGGGGGTCCGGGAGATGGCGGACGGACGGCTCACCTATGCGCGCGAGCGGTATTGGCACGCTGTGCCCTCGGCCGTGAATGCCCGGACGCGACCGTTCACGTCGGGGGAGGCGGCGGACGCCGTCGAGGCAATCCTCACCGAGGTGATCGGCGAGCAGATGCTCGCGGATGTCCCGGTAGGCGCGTTTCTGAGTGGCGGGATCGACAGCTCCCTCGTCGTGGCCCTGATGCAACGCCAATCGGCGGTTCCCGTTCGGACCTTCACCATCGCCTTCGCCGAGTCCACGCACGATGAGAGTGCACACGCGGCAGCCATTGCGCGGCACCTCGGCACGGAGCACTGCGAGATCCGGCTGGAGCCCACGATGGCCCTGGAGTCGCTGGAGCGGCTGCCCACGATCTTTGATGAGCCATTCGCGGACTCCTCTCAGCTGCCGACGTGGCTGGTGGCACGTGAGACGCGCCGCCACGTGACCGTGGCACTGACCGGTGATGGGGGCGATGAGCTGTTCGGCGGCTACTCCCAGTACACGGGTCCGGACACCCTCGGACGACTGGTGGATGGCGTACCGGGGCCACTCCGCGGCATCACGGGAGCAGCCCTCGAGATCTTCCCCGCCAGTGCCCTGGAGCGGGCCCTCCGATGGGGCGGCGGGCGTGGATGGCCACCGGCCGCCCGTCAGCGCCTCCTTCGCGGGTTGCGTCAACGCGATCAGGCGCGTCTGTATGAGGACCGGCAGGCCCGATGGATCGAACCCGGCGACCTGCTGGCTCCGGACCTGACCACCGACGGGCGGTGGACCGGCAGGCAGGAGGCGGACTGGTCCGACGCGCTCTCGCCCACTGAGGCGACGATGCTCTATGATACGCAGACCTATCTTCCGGGAGACATCCTGGTGAAAGTCGATCGCACCTCGATGGCCCATTCGCTCGAAACGCGGGCGCCGCTGCTGGATCATCGGGTCTTCGAGGCCGCATGGCGGACGCCATTGCCCCTCAAGGTCGCCAACGGGCAGGGCAAGCAGCTGCTGCGTGAGCTCCTGTCGCGATACATCCCGCGCCCGATGTTTGAACGACCCAAGCAGGGATTCGCCATTCCCCTCGCTCATTGGCTGCGGACCGATCTCCGAGGGTGGGCAGAAGACCTGCTCAAGGATACGGCCCGCAGCAGCACTCCGATGCGTGCTGGTGTGTTGGATCGGGTGTGGGGTGAGCATCTGGCTGGTACCTTTGATCATTCGGAGCGGCTGTGGAGCGCCCTCGTCCTCCTGCAGTGGTTTCGGCGGGCGGCATGACGCGCGTGGCAACGGGAGCAGCCAACGGGCATCGCCAGTGGGTCCACGTGGGGCGCGTCGCATGAGACGGCGCAAATCGTCGGGGCCTGCGATCGCCCAGCCATCGTTGATGGCTGAGGTCTGGTCAGGGATCCGTTGGTCTCCTGCCTATGTCGCCTTTCTGTACTATCTGGCGGCCATCATCACGTACCGCCTGCCCGGCGCCTCGTTCGCGGCTGCCGCCTGCCTGACCTTCCTCATCGTTCAGCCGGGGCAGTTCCGCATGGCTGTCCCGCTCTGGGTCCTGCTCGCCTTCGTCCTGTGGAGCGGGGTCACCGTCGCTCTCAGCGAGTATCCAGCCGTCTCCCTCGACGCCTGGATCTCCATGGGGAAGCTGTTTCTCATCAGCGTAATGGCCTACAACGCCATTCGGTCACGGGAACAGTTGCGCTTCGCCATGGTCACGCTGGCGCTCTGCTTTCTGCTGTTCCCCTTTCGAGGGGCCATGGTCAACTACCTCTCCGGGTATGCGCTGTTCGGCCGGGCGATCTGGAACTACGTCTACGCCAATCCGAACGATATGGCGGCCTTCGCGCTGCTGGCGGCGAGCATTGCGGCGTCCGCCGGCAGCCTGTATCGCCACCGTCTGCTGCGCGTGTCCCTGTTCCTCGTGGCGTTGGCCTTCTGCGTGCTGGTGTTCTTCACCCAGTCACGAGGCGCCATCGTCGGTCTCGCCCTTGCGGGTGGACTGTTCTTCGTGAGCAGCAAGCGCAAGCTGCAGATGGTGGTGAGCGCCATCGCCATCGGCTTGGCCGCGGCCCTCTTTGCCCCGGCATCGGTCTGGAATCGGCTTGGTGGCCTCCGGAAGGTGTCGACCGCCGAGGGGATGCGCGGTGTCGACGAGGAAGGGTCGGCCGAGCAGCGCTTCCAGCTGGCTCAGGTGGCGGTGGCGGTGATTGGGTCGCACCCGATCACCGGGATCGGTGTGGGGGCCTATCGGGAGGCCCATGCGGCCCAGGCAGCGCAAATGCGAGCGGAGTTGCCCATCGCAGGCGGCAAGCGGGACGCACACAACACCATCCTCACCGTCGCAGCCGAAACCGGGCTCCCCGGTCTGGCCCTGTTTCTGATGATGATGGCCACGACCATTGTCGGCTATCGCCGGGGTGTGGCCCATGTGCGAGGCGAAGAGGGTCAGGCCCCCTTGCGGTGGACCATGCTGGGGCTGGCCTCATTCGGCTTCGCGGGGCTGTTCGGTTCCTACGCGTATCTCAACATGTTGTATCTCCAATTGATGTTTATGGCGCTGCTGCGAGTGGTACAGCCGAATGGCGCACTCGGCCGCACCGGCGTCCAGCGCGCTCATCGTCCAGTACGCCCAATTCCCTCGCATGCTCTACCGACTGCGCCGATTTCTTGAGACGAAAAGCCAACTCTGGTTGCGCGAGATCCATAACACTCCGCCACTCGAAGGGAGCGGACGTGGGCCTGTATTCGTGTCCCAGCTCGCAGCCGTATATGTCGAGATGTTCCTGCTGGCGGCAAAGTCCATGGGTGTCTGGATCAAGCCATCACGGTGCATCGTGCTGTCCGATGGCACCCTCCGACGGTCGCATGAGCGCCTTCTCGAGCAGCACCTCCCGAATCTGGAGGTGCGACACCTGAAAGATATTGATGTCGGAACATGTCCGCGCGGTGGCACGTGGGAGCGACTCGTGACCTGCGTGGAAGAATCCGCCGGGGCATTTGTTCTTCAAATCGACAGTGATACCGTGACCTACGATTGCCCGGATGCCATCATGGCATGCTTGGCCAGCAATCGCTCGTATACGATGAGCGGGTGCGTAACGGATTCGGATCGTTCACGGATTCGCGTGATGTCCCTTGCAGAGGCGGCGGAGGTCCGGCAAGCGGAGTTGACCATGAACAATCACCCCCACGTGCAAATCGTGGCGGAGACCTCCCTGCCGCGGATTCCGACCACGCTGGGCTCTCGGTATATCCGCGGCTCATCGGGCTATGCAGGATTCGCCGCGGGCCAAGCGACCCTGTCGGAGCTCGAGGAATTTTCCTCCGCGATGTCTACGCTGCTCGGCACACGATGGCGGGAGTGGGGAACCGAGCAAGTGGCATCCAACTTCATCATCGCCAATTCCCCGGGAGGGATGGTCCTTCCGTGGCCGGATTACGCTTCCCAGAAGCCCCAGCTCGCGGAGGACCAGGTGGCCATTCACTTCACTGGGGAGCACCGATTTGCCTATGGAACGTATCGTCGGGTGGGCTGTCGTGCCATGAACCTCATGAAAGGTCCACCAACCCTGTCGCGCTAACTTGCTCGAAAGAGCTGCAACAATGCCGCATTGCGCCGACGGAAGATTCCCCAATGCACGCTGCCGTAGGCCAAGCCCCCTGTAGCAACACTGCCGATCAGCCGATTGATTGCGGATGCGTCCGGCTGCATGACCCGCTGCATACCGAGTACCGCGATGGCCATTATCGCGGTCCCGGCACAGGCGGGCACCAATGCGCCAAGATATTCCGTGGCAGAGACTCCAAGTGTTCTCAGAACCTGACGAAAAGCCAACAGGTTCATGCAAGGCTGCGCCAGTGACCAGATGAGTGCGATGGTGAAGAGCTGCGGTGAGACGGCGATTCCCAGCAGGTAGGTCATTGGCAGAATGACGAGGGAGAGCAGGGTATATCGACTGGCGAGGCGCGCCTGATTCGTCACCGTGAGGACTTGCCCAACAAGTACCGATAGGACCTGAATGATGGCCCCCACCGTCGTGACCTGGATCAGCGGGATGCTTGGTGCCCACTGAATGCCGAAGACCAAGGGTACGAAATCGTTGGCGACCAGGGCCATTCCGACGAGCACGGGGATCACGGCGGTAGCCAGGAGTTCGGATATGGTCAGAAAGAATCCGCGCATCGCTTGAAGATCCGTCGACAACTTGCCGAAGTACGGCAAGGTCACCGAGCCAATCACATTCACGATCTTCTCGCTGGGGAGCGAGACGATTTGGGCGGCAAATCGGTAGAGGCCCAGGGGAGCCGCACCGATAAAACGCCCGATGACGAGCGAATCCGAATAGACGCACGCGAAGTATGCGAGCTGCTGCGTCGTGATGTGCCGCGAATATTTCAGCGTCGCCCCCAGTTGTGCCAGGCATGGTCGCGCAAACCGTGCGGGCGATGCGAGTCGCAGCGCAACCACCATGACGCCGCTGCCAATGACATTGCCGAACACGAGTGACCAGAAGCGGGCGCCGAGCAGCGCCAGACCAAGCACCGTGGCCGTCGTCGTCACGGCCCCGAGAAGCTCGACGCGGGAAACGAGACGATAGTCGAGATCCCGGCGGGCCCGGGCGAGCGGAACGGTTGCCAAGGCGGTCAGGAGGGTACCAAGCGCCATGACACGAACGACGTCCCGAAGCCGCGGTTCACCGAAGAACCCTGCGAGCGCGGGCGCCACCGACCAAGTGAGCAGGAAGATCACGCCCCCGACCAGACCGGCCAGCGAGTACAACTGGTCGATGTGATGGTCGGTGAGCTCCTGCCGTGCAACGATCGTGGCACCAAGCCCCAACTCGGCGACCATGGCGGCCACGTTCAGGTACACGACCGCCATCGCGACCAGCCCGTAGTCCTCCGACGTGAGCAGACGCGCGACCACGATCGTGCTCGCCCATGACAGGATCTGGGCAAACCACCGGGCACCGGCCTGCCGGACGACGCCACTGAAGAACCCGGATCTGGACGGCCCTGATTCGAGAGCGCCCTCCTTCGAGGTGCTTTCTTGTTTCTGGAAATTTCTCATGGCTGCCAGTGAGTAAGATACTGATGTGTACCACGCGTACCCTAGCGTGTGGCTTGTCACGAATCCTCGATGACCGCCCGTCCTCACACGCGTCGGTTCAATTGCGAGGCGTGCTCGTCCCCGGGACTGGCCACGACCGCGAAACGGCATAACCGGCGAAAGCCGGTGACGCAAAGCCACGAGGCTACCGCGCAGCAATGCGCCAGGCTGGTTGGGCTACCGAACGGACACTCGGAGGACACCGGAATGCGCAACACCCCCCGACTCATGCTTCTCTCGACTGCTCTGCTGTTCGCCTCCGGCTGCGGCGATCTGGTGCGACCTCCGGACACCGGCCAACCCGTGGCCGGCGTGGTGACGACCGCACTCCTGACCGCCGCCCCAACCACGTGGCTGTTCGTCGGCGAATCGACCACGCTGACCACGACGTTGACGCCCACCCAGACGTTCAGGCGGAACGGACGGCCACGGGGCACCTCGATCACCTGGTCCTCCTCCAATCCGACCATCGGCACGATCACATCCCTCGGGGTCGCCACTGGCGTCTCCGTTGGGGAAGTCACGATGATCGCGACCGATGGTACGGTGTCCGAATCGGTGATCCTCGGCGTGGCCTCGGCCGCTCCACTCGCCGTCACGCCGGCTGTGGTAAATGACTCCATCGGAAGCCAGCACCAACTCACCACGAATACCACGCTCCCATCCACCTGGCAGTCATCCGATACCGCCATCGCGACCGTTTCGCCCTCCGGCCTCCTCACCCTGCGAAAGACCGGTGCCGCGACGATCCAGGTCCGTACAATCAAGGGGACTATGGCAGCGACGGCCGTCAGCGTGTTGCAGGGGGCCGCGTCCGCTGATTCGACGATCACGACACCACCGCCCCCCCCACCGCCCACCGGACTGCTCACCTCGGATCTGGCCACGCTGCCGCAGCGCCTGGTCACGCATGCGTACCCGACGAGTACGCGGACCATTCGCGTGTCGGGCGGGCAGAGCCTGCAGCGAGCCATCGATACAGCCCGGTTCGGCGACGAGATCGTGCTGGCCAACGGCGCCGTGTTCTCGGAAAACGTGCGGCTCCCGGCGAAAGGCGCCGGCGACGGATGGATCGTCATTCGTGGCGAGTCCCAGGCGGTCGCTCGTGGAACACGGGCCACGCCCGGACTCCTGAGTGGGGTGGCGCGGGTCCAGACGGCACGCAATGACGTGGCGGCGATCGAAGCGGCCCCGGGGGCACGCGGATACTGGCTCACCGGATTCGAAGTGACCGCCGCACCGACGGTCACCAGCGCCTATTCGCTTCTGATGCTGGACGCTCAGGTCACGAGCACCAGCCTGCTGCCCTCTCGACTGGTGCTGGATCGGATGTATGTCCATGGGCAGGATGGCCTCCAGCTGCGGCGCTGTGTCATGCTTGGCGCCGATGCATCCATGATCATCGACTCGTGGCTCGCCCAGTGCCACGCCCGAGGGTTCGATTCGCAGGCTGTCCTGATCGTCACCGCCCAGGGACCGATTCTCGTCCGGAACAACCGCCTCGAGGGAGCCGGGGAGAACCTGATGGTCGGGGGGGACACTCCCACGATCGCCGGTGTCTTTCCCGCCGACATCGAGATCATCGGCAATTACTTCATCAAGCCGCTGGCCTGGCAGTCGGTCGGATGGACCGTCAAGAATCTGCTGGAGATCAAGTTCGGCCAGCGGATCGACATCCGCAGTAACTACTTCGAGAACAACTGGATCAACGCCCAGGCGGGCCGGGCGATTCTGATCCGTGCGGCGAATCAGGATGCGGGGGCCCCGTGGGTCCGGACCAATGACGTCACCTTCCGACACAACGTGGTGACCAATTCCGCCAGCGGGGTCCAAGTAGCCGCCGATGATGCCTATTCACCCTACCCGACCAACCGCGTGGCCATCCTGGGCAACCTGGTGGATCGGATCGGTAGTGTGACGCTTGGGGGTACCGGGAGCGTCCTGCTGCTCCACGGCAAGCTCAAGGATGTGGACGTCCGGGCCAACACCATGGTCTTCTCGCCGCAGAGCACACCCGAGGGGTTGGGCGTCCAGCTGGACGGTACGGGGGCCCAAGGCATTCGGATCTCGAGCAACGTCTTCGATGGCGGGCTGTATGGCCTCATGCTCAGTGGGACCACTGCGGGAGCACCCTCCCTGACGGCGTGGGCCGGGACGTCCTATCTGTTCACCGGAAACGCGATCAGCGCGATGGCGAACCGGCAGCTGCCAGCCGGCAATCTCGGGTTGGCCGAAGGACAGGCCGTCTTCGGGTTCATGGACTTCGCGGCACGTAACTATACGCCGAGTTCCAGCAGCGTCCTGCTTTCGCTGACCCCGGTGCCGGGAGTCCCCCAGAAGCAGTTGAACGACGCATCGCTGGCCAGGTAGGTCCGGCCGCGAGTTCCACCGGGGTCGGACGGAAACCGGAGTGTCCCCCGGCTTCCGTTCCGACCCCGTCAGGATGGTGTGGCCATACCCGCGAGAGCGTGGTAATCCGACAGCAGACGCGCCACGATGCGCGACTCCGCGAAGTCACGTGCCCGCGCAACGGCCGCGGCAGCCAGACGGTGCCGCTCTGCGGGATCATGCAGGAGGGCGCACAGGGCGTCCGCCAGAGCCTCCGGATCGGAGGGACCCACGAGGCGCCCGGTCACGCCGTCCGTGACCAGTTCCGGCACGCCGCCAACCGCCGTGGCGACCACAGGCACACCGGCCGCCATGGCCTCGAGCACCGTGTTGGGGGACCCTTCGCTGTCGGAGCTGAGGAGATACACGTCGATGCCTCGGAAGACCGGAGTCCCCGGTGGCACGGTCCCCTGGAAGGTGACGCGGTCGGCAAGACCGAGGGCCGCGGCCCGGCTGACCAGCGTTTCACGGCACTCGCCATCGCCGTAGATGTGCAGTTCGGCGTGCGGTACGCGGGCGCGTACGAGCGCAAAGGCCTCCAGGGCCAAGGCGTGATTCTTCACGGCGGCGAGACGACTGACCATCCCGATGATCACCGGCCCCGCCGGTCGATCGAGCGGATCAGGTAGGGAGCCGATCGCCGTATCGCTCACGAAATTGGGGAGCAGTCGGACCTTGGATCGCTCGACACCGGCCGAGGCCAGACTGTTGGCTACGGCTTCGCTGTTGGCGAAGACCGCGGAGGCGTGACGATGGGCCCACTCGTCGTACGTCCGGTGAATCGGACGCACATATTGATCCATCCACCGCTTGCTCGTGAGGAGGCGTGGGGCTCGCAGCCCTCGCGTACAGACAGCGGCGATGACATTGGCGAAGTAGTCGTGCGCGTGGACCAGATCGAAGCGTCCTGCGCGGAGCCGGCGGCGGAGGTGCCACAATACCATCAGCGCCGATGGATGGCGTGAGCCGGGCCAGTTGAGGGCATGCAACGGGATCCGGAGATCCCGGTACGCCGCAAGCAGGGGACCATCTGCCTGCAGATGGAAGATTTCGATTTCGATCCGATGCCGGAGGGCCGCCGCCGTGCGCAAGGCGGCGAGTTCACTCCCGCCGAGTCGGAGCGAGTCCACGAGGAACGCAATCCGAAGCGCCGAGTGGTCAGGCATCGGCCCGCTCGGCGGGGGACGGTGAGGCGTCCGCTGCGCCGATGCGCAGGCGAATGCCAGCGACGACGCGCTGGGCGACATGGTCCCAGGTGAAGAGCTGCTCGGCGCGTGCGCGGCCCGCAGCTCCCATGCGCCGTGCCTGCTCGGGGTCGGCCAGCAGCCCGTGCAGTCGCCTCGCCAATCCATCCGCATCACCGGGGGGGATCACATAGCCGGTCTCACCATCTCGAACCATTTCCGGCAATGCCCACACGTTGGTGGTCACGACCGGCAGGCCATTGGCCATGGCTTCCAGAATCACGATCGGGAACGAATCGTACTCCGTGGGCAGGACGAACATCGTGGCGGCGGCATACGCTGCGGACAGCCGGGCCGCTTCGTCCGGCTTGGTCTTGTCGAGCAGACCCAAGTCCTCGACCCACGGGACCCGACGCACAGCGTCCGGCAACTCGCGCACGCCGACAACCGTCAACCGCACGTCGGGAAAGCGGGAAACGATCTTCTCGAGAGCCGCCATCACGATCGGCCCGCCCTTGGCGCGCCAGTCGCGTCCAACGAACAGGATCCGCGGCGGCTGTGGCCATGATGGACTCCCGTGCCGCTCCGGCAGATCAATGGAGGCCCCTGCATAGACTGGCTCAAGCCGCGCCGGATCGATTCCAGCCAATTCGGTGAACTGGGTCGCGATGTAGCGGCTGAACGTGAAGATGTGGCGCGCGGCCCCGAATACCCGGCCCTCGTTGACGTGGGCCTGCCGCTGCTCCGCCGGCGTCAGCTGGGCCATATTGCTGTGGGCGATCGGCTTCGTATGCAGCGAAAAGTTGTCCGCATAGAGGAAAAGCGGGACGGGAAGCCCATCAACCGGCAGGCAGTCATTCCCGTACATCAACACGGCATCAAGCGGTTCCCGCGCCTGGATCCGGACGAGTTGCGCACGAGCGCGGAGGGACCGGGCCGCAAAGGCCGCCGAATGCAACCAGAAGCGGGCACGCCAGTGTCGGCGATCAAGCCGGAAAAGGCGCGCCGCCAGGAGATAGCGCTCCACTCCGCGAAGAGAGGCGTCCACTCCGTGGACGATATGGCCCTGCTTCCGAAGGGCCCCGATGAGCCGTGCCGGTGAGCCGGACCCCGACTTCATGGGATTCTCGGGATCCCCGTCCGCGACGAAGGCGATGCGCAGGGGCGCACTCATGCGGTGGCCGCGGCGCCAAGACGCCGGAATACCTCTGACAATGCCGGCAGATTCCGGTCCAGGTCAAAGCGGTCCCGCAACCGCTGTCGGGCCGCCGCATGCAGACGTGGGGGGAGATCCGAATCACCGCACACCGTGAGGACGGCGGACGCCAGCGCGCGCGCGTCCCCAACCGGCACGAGGAACCCGTTCACGCCATGCTCAATGAGTTCCGGGACCCCGCCCACCGGCGTCGCAATGCAGGTACACCCCTGCCACATGGCCTCCATGAGCACCAGCGGAATGCCCTCGGCCAGTGATGGCAGCAGAAAGATGTCCGCGGTCCGCATGGCCTCGAACACGGCGTCGCTCGAAACCCATCCGCGGAAGTCGACGACCCCCTCCACACCCTCGCGCCGGGCGAGCTCCTGCAGCGGCTCCTTGGCCTCCCCATCCCCGATGATCGTGAGCGTGGCGTCCAGTCCGTGGCGGCGTACCTCGGCCAGCGCCCGAATGGCCTCCTGCTGGGCCTTCACGGCAGCGAGTCGACCCACGGTGAGCAATCGCGTCCCGCCATAGGAGCGGGCCGGTTCGGGGAGCGACGCCAGCGGGAGACCGAGCCGGATCACCTCAAGCGCCGCTCGAGGCCGTACGGGGGCAAGAGCCTCGCACTGCGCCTTGCCGAAGGCGCTGATGAGGCGGACCATGCTGGCATCACGCAAGCAGGTGCGAAGGCGCTCCACGGCCGCATCACGAAATTCGTCCGGCCCATGCAGCGTGATCGACCACCGACCGGGACGGAGAATGGAAAGCGAGGCAGCAAACTGTCCGGTAAAGTGTCCATGCACATGCCCGGTGCCCAGCCAACGATCAATCGACAGCAGCTCGACGGCGTACCACAGCTCGCGGCGCACGGCTCGCTGCTGGAGGCCGCGCGCCACCGCCCGCCCAAGTACGCGCCATCCGCGAACGCTGGACAGGCAATACCCCAGAGCTCGTCCCAGCACGCCAGCTACGCCGTCACCGAGTACGTACCGGACCGACGCCATCTCCTCTACCATAGCGGGTGCCATCCAGTCGGGGCGAAGCACGGGTTTCCGCACGGATACGACATCGACAGTCCATCCGAGCGCCCGAAGCCCGGCAATCTCCCGGGTCAGATAGACGTGGTTCGGCGTGGGATATTCGCTCAGCAGGTACGTGACGCGCCCCGCTACCATGCAATCCCCTCATACTGGAGGGCGGGCGGAGGAACCCGGACGGCACGAGCCAGATCGACCACCACCTTGCCCGCCAGCAACTCGGTCACGGTGCGGAACTCGGGCGCATCATTCCCGATCACCACGGTATCTGCCGAGGCCACCGCAGCCGGAATGGACGGTGCCATGAGACTCCAGATATGCGGGATCTCGCGCTCGATATAGGCGCGATTGGCACCGAGCAGGCCGGACTCCGTCACGTGCCGGTCATAGATGGCCACCTGACAACCCTTCCCGAGCAGCATTTCGATGAGGGTCACCATCGGCGATTCCCGCAGATCATCCGTTCCCGGCTTGAAGGCGAGCCCCAGCACGGCCACGTGTCGTGACCCGCCGGCAATCACCATACGGAATGCCCGCTCGACCTGCTTGCGATTGCTCTCGAGAATCGACTCGAGAATCGGCAACTCCACATCCTCGATCCGGCCGCGATGGACCACGGCCCGCAGATCCTTGGGCAGACACGACCCACCGAATGCAAATCCCGGGCGAAGGTAGGCGGTCGAAATGTTGAGCTTGCGGTCTTCGCAGAACAGGCGCATGACCTCGTGGCTGTCGACGCCAAGCGCCTTGCAGAGATTCCCGATCTCATTGGCGAACCCGACCTTCAGGCCGTGATAGCAGTTGCACGCGTATTTGACCATCTCGGCCACCCGGACGGGAGCCACATGCAGCGGGGCGGCGAGACCGTCGTAGAGGGCGGCCAGCGGTGCGGCATGGGCCGCTTCGCGCGCGCCGATCAGGGTGAAGGGCGGATCATCAAAGTCCCTGATGGATGATCCCTCGCGCAGGAATTCCGGATTGCTGCAGACGACGAAACCGTCACCGTGTCGTTTGCCCGACGTGCGCTCGATGGCCGGCACCACGACCTCGTCGATCGTACCGGGCATGACCGTGCTCCGGATGGCGACCAGATGCGACGTGGGTTTGTCGCGGAGCGCTTCCCCGATCTGTTCCGCAACGCGCTGGATGAAGCGCAGATCGATCGATCCGTTGGATCGGCTCGGGGTCCCGACGGCCACGAGCGATATCTCGCTGGCGGCTACCGCCTCAGCTACATCCGCCGTCGCCCGTAGCCGTCCCGCACGCACCGTATCACGCACGAGGTCGGCGATCCCCTCTTCAACGATCGTGCTGCGACCGGCATTGACCATATCCACCTTGTCCTGACTCACATCGACGCCGATGACCTGGTGCCCATTGCGGGCGAAACAGGCCGCCGATACGCAACCGACGTAGCCGAGACCGAAGACACTGATGGCAGCCATGCGGGAACCAGAACCTCAGGAAATGATGTGAGTGGACGTGGTACGGCGCCGATTCGCGATCGCAATCCGGCACTCGGCGAGAAACGCCTCGGCTACTCCCGACCAGCCGAACCGCTCACGAACGAGCTGCTGTCCGGCGCGTGCGACCGTCTCCCGATAGGCCCCCTCACCAAGCATCGTGACCACCGCCGCCGCAAAGGACTCGGCGTCATCCCGAAGGACGATGTCCCGCCCATCGGTGAGCGGCAACCCTTCGGCCCCAACCGCCGTGGAGATCACGGGGAGCCCCATGGCCATGGCCTCGAAGATCTTGAGCCGGGTGCCTCCCCCGACCCGCATCGGCACAATGAAGACGCTCCCAGCCTCGAGAAGGGGGCGCACATCATCGACTCGTCCCGTGACCTCGACGCCGCCCGCGGCGCCGGCCTCTCGCCGCAGGGCGTCACTCGGAGAGCGGCCCACGATGGAGACCGTGACCTCGGGAAGCGTCCGCCGGATTCTGGGGAGAATCGACCGCAGGAACCACTCGATGGCGTCCGCATTCGGCATCCAATCCATGGACCCGGTGAAGACGAGGTGGTTGGCGCGTGAGGGCCCTCTACCCTGCGGAGCAAAGAAGTCGATATCCGTACCGGTCGGGACACTCCCCACCGACAGCGGTCCGTAGCGCGTGGTCATGACCTGCGCGTCTTGCGGCGAGACGGCTACCACGTGGTCCACCCGGCGGCAGGCGGCCCGTTCGAAGGCGGCCATGCGCCGGAACTGTGAGTGCATGTAGGTGCGACGGAGCGGATCCCGCGCCACTTCCGCGTGCCGCTCCCAGATCATGGCCTCGACGTTGTGCTGGAAGAGCAGCGTTGGGGCGGCCAGATGATCCGGCAGGTTGATGGCCGGAGTCAAGAAGTCGCACACCACGAGATCGGCTCCCTGCGTCGCTTCCCGGATGGCCTCCCGCATGGCCGGCGATCGATAGCGCGCAATGGCGTACGGCAGGGCGGACGGCAGATTGCCGAGCAGCGCCGCGACAAAAGCCGGGCTCCGCTTCGACGGTGGCGCGAACGGGATGCGCACCACACGGGCGGCATATTCCCCGGCGCGGTCCATCGCATCCGGGGCGGCCGTTCCGTCGTCCAGGGTCACGTAGGTCACCGTGTGATGGGCCGCGAGGTGCCGGAGCATCTGATAGGTCCGGATGCGTCCACCCTTGTCGACCGGATGCAGCAACTCGGTCTTGAGCCAGACGATACGGAGCCGTTCGGGATCAGTCATGCGGATCCTCTGGCGCCAACCCGGGGCATGGGCGTGGCATGCCCCTCACCATCGAGAAAGATGCGCTGCCACAATTCGAGATTGATCAGCGACCAGAGCCGTTCGGCGTGATTCCGGGTTCCTGCGGCATGCTCGGCAGACAGTGCGCGGAGGCCGTCGGCCTCGAACAGCCCGCGCTCGAGCGCCCGCCCCCCAAGCACGAACTCATCTACCAAATGCTGCCAGGGTCCGCGCAACCACCCGCCGACGGGGACAGGGAAACCCATCTTGCCCCGCGACAGGATTGGATCCGGGAGGACCCCACGCATGGCCTCACGGAGGATCCATTTGGTCGTCGTTCCACGCAGCTTCATGGTTCGGGGCAGCCGGGCCACCCACTCGACCAGCGGATGGTCGAGGAACGGCACGCGACTCTCAATGGACGCCGCCATGCTCATCTGGTCCTGCTTCATCAGGAGTTCATGGAGGTACGTCCGGGTGTCTGCATGCAGGAGTTGCTCCAGCAGGGACGGCGCATCCGTCTCCGCCAGTACGGCATGATACGCGGCATAGGGATCGGTTGCCGCCAGTGCCTGCCGCAGGGATGGCGTCAGGAGTCGTGCCTGCGCCGCACGCGAAAAGACGGCGAAGTTGTCGAAGTAGAGCGCGTCGAGATCGTGACCACGTGCGAGAAACGTGCGCTCCAGCCGCTGGCGGAGGCGTGAGGCCGAGGGCAAGGCGTGAATGCCGTCGCGAAGGAACGACTGCGCGAACCCCGGGGTCAAACGACCGTACAGTGCCGCAAGCTTTGCATTGAACACCGTCACCCGGTAGCGGTTGTAGCCTGCGAGCGTTTCATCGCTCCCCTCGCCGGTCAGCACCACCTTGACGTGCTCGGCAGCCAGCCGGGACACGAAATGCAGGGGAATGCTCGACGGATGCGCCAACGGCTCATCTTCATGCCACACCAGCGAAGGCAGGGCCTCCCAGAAGGATTCGGGGGAGACCACGACCTCGTGATGTTCGGTCGCGAAACGTTGGGCCACCAGGCGGGCATAGTGCAGCTCGTTGGCCTCCCGCTCCGCAAACGCAACGGAAAAGGTCCTGACCGGAGCATCGATGAGCCCCGCCATGGTGGCCGTAATGGCCGCCGAGTCGATGCCACCGGAGAGGAACATGCCCAATGGGACATCGGCCATCAGGCGGATCCGTACGGCCTCGGTGAAGCGCTCGCGGAACTCGTCCACAAGTCGGCGTTCCTGTGCTGCCGTAATGGGACCGGCAGCCACTCCCCCCTGCCAGTGCAGCGTCCAATAAGGGATGATGCGGGTGACGCCCTGCTCCCACTCCAGCGTATGTCCTGGGGGAAGGCGGCGGACACCGGCAAAGAGGGTCTCATCGCCGGAGGGCGCGTGGTTCGCGAGGTAGTCCGGCAGCTGACTTGCATTGAGCGCCGGCTTCACGGCGCCGGCCGCGAGCAGCGCCTTGATTTCGCTTGCGAACCACAACGTGCCGTCGGGGTGCTGCACGTAGTATAGCGGCTTGACCCCGAATCGGTCCCTGGCGAGCCAGAGGCGCCGGGTGCTGCGGTCCCAGACCGCAATGGCGAACATGCCGCGCAGATGCTCCGCCGTGCGAGGACCATACCGCTCGAACAGGTGGAGGATCGTCTCGGTGTCCGAGCGGGTCCGGTAGCGGGCTCCGTCACGCTCCAGCATCGGTTGGAGCATGGGGTGGTTGAACACCTCGCCGTTGAAGACCACCACGAAGCGGTCATCCGCACTCCGCATCGGCTGCTGCCCATGGGCGACATCCACGATGCTGAGCCGCCGGTGCCCCAGTCCGATCCCGTCGTCGAGGAAGAGTCCGGCGCCGTCCGGACCACGGTGCACCATCACGTCACGCATGGTCAGCAGCCGGGCTTCCTCACCAGGCGGATGGCTCCCGAGGCGCACTACTCCACAGATCCCGCACATGGCCGCACCGCCTCAGGTAGGAAGAAAGTGGCCGTACCGGATGTCCGGCATAGTCCCCAATCGCCGCACGAGCAGCCAGTCCACCGTGGACGCCGATGGCGTCACCGGAACGCCCGCATGCACCGCGTTGACCGCGCCGATCGCGAGAATATCGCCACCCGGCACGGCGACGGTCAGATCTCCGGTGACGGCCCACGCACCGTCCACAAAGGACCCACGGTGGACGGTTGGAAGCCCAGCTACTGACGTCGTCGCGGACTCTGACCTCCCTGTCCCGGGATCAAGGACACAGGTCACCATCCGGGAACTTTCCGAGCCGGTCACGTTAAGGCGGAGCGTCTCAGAGGACTCCAGAGCACCGTACCGTGGTGACACCATGTCTGGTTCGATGGAGGCGATCAGGTCCGCCGGGCCCGCCACGATCAGGAACGCATCCGGCACGGCCGTCCGCGACAGCCGGCAGATGAGGATGCCCTCCCTTTGGCTAACAATGGCGGCATGTGCTCCAGGTGCCATGTGCCAGTGCAGTGCCAAGGGGAGCCCGTCGGCGTGAACGACCTCGTCCCGGACGATCCACCGACCGTGGGGGATGGCCAGCACCTGTCGCGCATGGCGGAGCCCGGGCCGCAATCGCGCATATCCATCATGAAAGCCGGCCACGACGGTATACCCCGCCTCGGTCAACCATCCGGTGCTGTGCGAATCCACACGGGACTCCCAGCGAAACGGCTCGACAGCGGGGACCGCAAAACTACGACCGCCAACTTCAAGCGTGTTGTGGGCGCGCGTGGACCGGAACCGATTGCGAAGCTCCCCGTCGTAGGCGCCCGTGCCGGGATCGACCAGCAGCGGGGCACCGCCGGACCAGAGCTCGAGTGACAAGGCATCCGCGTGAGCATGACCACCGCTCAGGCCACCGTGCGGTCCGCAACGGAACGTGGCGTGCCCGTCCGCCGGATGCCATCCGTCACGGAGGACAAACAGCCCACCGGTCGGGAACGCCACGGACGTACGCGTGGGCATGGCGACCAGGCGATCGCGATCCGATACGGCATTCGCCCCGAGCGTCCAGAGAAGCGCGGCATCATCGCCGCGGCCCGCGAACGCCAGATCCCCACGCTGGAGCACGACGGCGCCAATGGCGAGCAGGGCGCGGAGATCATGCGGTGCGAGCCCGTCGAATGGCATCAGGCGGCCGCCGTCGTCATCACCGAGGAGGGGCATGGTCCCGTCCCCCCGCATGAGCGCCACCAGGACGTCGAAGAGACCGGAGCAGCGGTCCAGGACGAGTGCCGAGGGCGCATGCCCGAGTGCCCGGGTGAGCAGCAGGTACTGGAGGAAGATCTCCGCGGTATACCGGTGATAGGCGGTTGCCTGCTCGAAGTACACCCCATCGGGATGAACCTGGCGCGTCGCCTCCTGCTCCAGAATGCCGGTGCCGATCGCTCGCCACGTGGCGGCCTCGGGATTTTGCTCCAACACCGTGCCGATGAAGTGCAGCCCAAGCGCCTCACCCGTCAGGTGCGTGTTCGGACTGAACCACCGCGAGAGATAGCGCGCCACATGCCGCGCATGCTGCTGCAGCGAGCGCGAAAGATCCGCGGAGAGCGCGCGCCCCAGTCGACCGTTCCCGTGAGTGTCGGCTCCCAGGATCCGGATGGTCACGCACCAGGCGATGGCCCGGTAGGCACACTCCAGGCTGCTCGCCCAGTTCACCCCCACGCGAAACGGATTCGCCGTGAGCCAGTCATCCAGATGTGCGCGAATCAGTTGGACCCAGCGGTCGTCCCCGGAGTACCGGTACGCCTGAGCCAGCGTCACGAGATGCTGGTGCCGATTGCCCTCCCACAGCAGCTTGTGATCGCCAACGATGGCTTGATCCAGGAAGTTGATCCGACTCCAGTGAACGGTGGGCGCCGTGCAGCTGGCCACCGGTTCGCGATGCCATCGTGGCGGAGAGCCGACGGCGAGCCATCCATGGCCGAGGATCGGGAGCTCACCACCCGCGATGCGCTCGGCGGCCGACAGCGTCTCGTCCACATGCTGCGGGGCTGATTGCCGGACCGCCGTCACGATGGCATCAATGGACGTGAGAGGCGGCACCCCCCTCCCGTCACCGCTCGCCGCGAACGCCTCGAGGGCTGCCGCGTCGCCTGCTGTTCCGCGCCGATGGGGGGCGGGACGCAGACGCTCGCCCGCGCGACTGATCTGCTGCGTCACGCGACCGATGACTTCCTCGGGGCGCCGGAGCAACCCGAGCGCGCGGCCCATCATCCGTGGTCGCAGTTCAGCTGCCCGGTGACGGCGGCACGAGACCGCGCACGGCACCAGCCAGTCGCGGCGCAAGCGTGATGGCGAGGCGGTCGGCCGTGGCGACGGCCAGCTGCTGTCCGGCGCGATCGGTAGGCGCCACCCGCTCCACCGGTATGACCAGACGCACCAGCGCCTCCTCCGTTCGACCATGGGTGGCCGCGTCCCGAAGCAGATTCCACTTTACCACATACTCGCTGGATTCGATCCGTCCCCGGCCCTGATACCAGTAATACACCAGTGCCTGCACGCCTTTGTTGGCCAACAGCACCCGATTCACGGTTTGTCCCGGCTGCCCGCCAGGGAGCGGGACGCGGGCACTTTCGGTGATCTCCCAACCGGCACCCGGCAGGCAGTTCTTGGGGGAGTGGATCGTCCGGCCTTGCACCTGCCGGTCGTAGTAGCCGACGTACACGGTGAACAGGGGCAGCGAATCCGGACCAAAGTTCCGCAGCACGTAGTCACTCATGCCGGCAACGCGCTGCTCCTCGGCCGACACCACCACATCCCGTGAGGGGTGCCCGAGGAACGCGCGATCCAGGGAGGCCATGGGCGCGCGCGGCGGGGTGGCATACTGGGGGCGTACGCCGGAGACGAGCAGCACCCCGAGGCCGAGGAGTGCCGCGGGCACTATGGTCGACGGACGCATCAGGTCGGCTCCGGCCGTGGACGGTGCCACAGCTGTTCGAGGCGTCCGAAGAGCCACGCGACTCCCATCGTAATCACGAAGGCCACCCCGAACATCAGCATCCCTTCACTCGTGTGCATGAATCCCTGCCCCATCTCGGGGCTCACGAAGAGCACGAGGAAGCCGGTCAGGAAGACCCGCAGGCCGTTGATCGCTACCGCAATCGGAATCGCCGCCAGGACCAGCAGGACCCGCATGGGCCACCCCTGCAGGAACATGGCCCCGAGCAGCACGCCAAGACTCAGCAAGGCAGTTAGCGATCGAAGCCCACTGCATGCCTCGGCCACGAACAACTCCTGCCCGGGGATGCGGATCACGTTGCCGGTGAGGAGCACCGGAATCTCCCGCCACTCGAGCAGGGCCGCTCCGATGCGGCTCGCTAGGAATTGCAGCGGCAACGCCACCGTGTTCAGCACGACCTCAGGGATCGGGATGCTGAGTGACACGAGGGTGAAGGGGAGCCACCAGTGCAGCAGCTGCCGGAGCCCGGCATGCCAGACCACCAATCCACCGAGGAACAGGACCACACTGCCCCGCATCACGAAGAGCTCGGCGGCCAGGTCGGCGGCGTAGCGGAAGAGGACGGCGGCGATCATCAGCCCGAGGCCAAGGACCCGGTTGGGCATCGTCCCGGAGCGAAGCCCGGCTGACCAAGCCAGCCAGAGCGACAGGGGCGCCAGCAACAGCCCATGCCCCGAATTCGGGTCGTTCAACCAATCCCGACCAAGCAGTTGGAGCGGTCGAGCGAACAGCCAGACAAAGAGCACCGCCGTTGCTGCGTACATCGCCAACTCCGCCCGAGGGACGGCGCGGAGGCGATCGGTCACACGTCCGAGGGGCAGACTGGGGAGCGGGAGAGCGGGAAGGGTCACCGGTCGGACAGGGAGGAAAGGTTTGGTCAGTGAAAGGACGCCCGAGCGTGCCGCGATGTCACGGGACCGGCCCCTTCCGTTTGATCCATGGCGCGTCCATCAGTAGCCAGCCCCGTCGACCGAGTCACCCCGCCGTGAAGGGGGCCGTGAACCGCGGATCGTCCGCCGGCCGCCCGGACCGGCGGGCATAGTCCTGCAGCTGGTCCGGCAGCACCTTGCCCACCCCGAAGTAGGTGGCCTCCGGTCGCCAGAAATACCAGCCGCTCACGCTCGCCCCGGGGATCATGGAGTAGCTCTCGGTGAGGGCCA
>Ga0315902_10004300_pt1 | contig 20654 bp, 14 predicted proteins | sample LakEriMetagenome_9_FD_203523 | JGI IMG/M metagenome (GOLD analysis project Ga0315902, IMG submission 203523) | Freshwater fungal communities from buoy surface, Lake Erie, Ohio, United States - Buoy 12 MA117 | ecosystem: Environmental > Aquatic > Freshwater > Lake > Lake biofilm | place: USA... | reverse complement strand
TCACCTCCGGTGCATCCTGCGCTCCAAATTCCCAGGCGACCTTTCCCGCCGGTGTCACTTCAATCACCCGCTTCTGCGTTCCGCACGAGATCAGGGTGTTCCCGTTCGCGAGCCGCTGAGCGTCCCCTGCATTCTCAACCCCGGTCTGTTCCCAGACCACCTTCCCCTGCGGATCCACCTCGCGCACCGCCCCCTCCCCCTCGTGGGCCGCCAGGATGTTCCCATTCGCCAACCGGTGCACATTCCGCACCTGCAGGTGATAGTTTTCGATAGTGGTCTGGAGTGGCGTCACCCGAACCACTTTTCCCTGCGGATCGACCTCGACCGCCCGACAGGGCCCCTGCTCGGCCACCAGCGTATTGCCATTTTTGAGCCGCTCACACCCCAGGACCTGCGGGCACTCACTCACATAGTTCCAAACCTCTTTTCCCTCCCGGGTCACCTCGCGCACGCCCGTTGGCTTCCCCCCGTAGGCGTAGAGCACATGGCCGTTCTCAAGAATCTGGAAAATCACCGCGATGCTGGGAGGAACATGCTCCCACAGCACCTTCCCGTCCCCTCCCACCTCCAGCAGCCGATTCGGCCCCTTGCCGTATTCAAAAAACATCAGCCGTCGCCCCGACTCGGCCCCCACCACACCCCGTGCCACGACACTCCCCGCTGCGAGGGCCAGCCCGGCCAACCACTCGCGCCGCCGCATCGTTCGCTGCCAGTTCATGACTCTGTTCTCCCTCAATTCGGGTTTGGATTCGGGGCGGGGTGATCGCATCGGACGCCCCCACACGACGGTTGACCACATCTCACCCGGCCACCACGGGCCAAACCGTGGAGCGACGTTCCGCCAGCCGGTCTGCGGTAGCCTACCGCACAGACTCCCGCCGGGAAATTCCACCATCCCATTTGTGGGGAACCGGTGTCGTCGCCGTTCAGCCGTGCCCCGGCCAGGTCAGTTCCCGCAGGTTCGCGGACACCACCGGCTGCGGACAGCTCCAGACGAGGAAGAACAAAGCCTCCCGCGCCAGGCGGCCGGCCCGGTGACTGGCAACGAATCCCGCCCCTTTTGTCGCAGCCAGCAAGACCTGCGTGGCTCGCAAGACCAGTGAATTGGCCCGGATCCGCAGTCGTTCGTTCACATTCCCCGGCCCACTGCACCCCTCGGGCTGCGCTGCCGCCAACAATTCGCCGCGCAGATCGTCTGCCTCAGACTGCAGGGCCCCGGCAAACTCCGCCAACTCCGGGCGTGATGTGGACTCTTCCGCCAGATCCTCGAGCGCCCCCAGGGCATGCCCAATCGCGAGTGCCGACGTCGACAGCGAACCCGCCGTCAGGTTGGCCCCCTGCTTCAGCACCTGCAATGTCGGCTCATGCACCAGGTCTTCTTGCACCACCCGCACACGGTTCAGATGCACAGGACCGGTCGACGATCCACTCAGCGCCAGCAGTTCGACCGCCGGGGCCACCTCGACTCCCGGACGACCGGTCTCGATCGCGGCCAGCAACTGTTCCCCTCCCGGCAAGGTTCCGCCGGTGATCAACAGGTCGGCCCGAGCTCCTCCCGTGACCCAGGGAATCTCCCCTTCGAGCACAAATCCCCCCTCGCACGGCAGTGCAGTCACGGCAGGGGCCCCAAGATGCTGGCGAGAGGTGGTGAGGTGCGAAATCCCCACAGTCGCAAACAGCTCGTCCTGCGCCAGCCTCGGCAACAGTCGCTGCCGCAGTCGTTCGTTGGGGGAAGCGGCCAGTCGCTGGCACGCCGCATTCCGCTGGGTCAGCACAAAGGTGGTCGTCAGATCGGCCCGGGCCAAATCCAGGTAGCCAGCCAGCATCCCCGGCTGAGAGACTTCCACCCCCCCGAAGCTGGCAGGAATCCCGCAACGCAGCAGGCCCGACGCACGCAGCAGAAGCCACGCCTCGTCGGGCCTGTTGGAATCGCAAGCGGCCGAGTTCGATCGTCCCGCTGCCGTATTTTTGGTTGGAATCGAGTCCAGCCGTGCCGAATCCCGGTCGATGGCCCGCAACTGACGCAGCAGTTCGGGAGGAACAACCGGGGGTTCACCCATCACGCAGCTCACTCATCCGACAGGTTGTCTTTCACGAACTTGGACATCACCGTCCCCAGGAACCGCAGCAGGCCGCTGTCGACCTTGGTGTCGAGGCGAATCTTGCCTTCCACCTCGGTCAGCGCCACCGAGACTGTGTCATCGGTTCCCTGGAAGGCATCGGTCGCCAGCTTCTGCAAGTCCATGTCCCCCATGAGGGCCTGCAGGTTTTCGAGCGGCGACTTCGATGTGTCGCGCTGGGCGTTGGGCAGACTCGGACGCTTCGCCCCCCCGTCGCCTCCAGCCTTCGCAGCGGGCTTGGCGGCAGGGGCCGTCTTGGGTCGCTCGGGAAGCGGATTCCGCTTGGTGTAGCTGTTCACAAACTCGGTCAGCGGTCCAACCCGAACCGACATCGCCAGCGGGGCCGACGGCTCACCCACCGCCCCCCGACTCTCGGTGATCGCCGCTTTCAGACGGGGCAGCACCCCATCTCCCGCCGCGTACCACAGCTCATTCGCCGCCAGACCAATGTAGATCGCCCCGTCGGCACCAATAATCTCGGCAAACTGCCTGGCCGCTCCCGGGGAGACAATCTTGTGAATCTCGACGTCGTCCTGCTTGTCAGCCGACATTGCGACACTGATCGGTCCCCCGGCATCCTGCAGTCCCTTCAACAAAGCCGCGTACGGCTCGGTCGCGGCGACTTTCAACACCCCAACGGTGTCCAGCTTGCCCCCACCCGTCGACCAGGAACGCAGGGCACCAGTCAACTCCCCCTGGGTGGCCACATCCCGGATGGCTGTGAACAGAATGCCCAAGGCACTCTTGTCGGCGGTTTTCTCGGGTTCGGGCTTGGCCTTGTCGGAATCGATCAGGTGCTCGACATGTTTCTGGATGACCGAGTGCAGCTCGCCCGCGTGCTTCTTCCGCAACGGATCCAGCGGCAGATGGCCCGTGAAGACCACTGCGGCATCCCTGGTCGAGATGAGGGCGTACTTCGAGGGCGCGGGCTTGACCAGTTTGGCACTCTCTTCAAGTTCCGTCCCGGGAAGAGCCGTCAGGGCCAGGGTGGCCGAAGAATTCTTCTTTTCGCCATCGACGGTCAGCAGCATCTGGATCTCGCCACTTTCGGCATAGAACCGCTGCAATTCGTCCACCAACTGCCGCAGGCCCGCTTCCCGCAGGGCGAAGGCACTCTCGGCCTCGTCGGCCTTCTTCGTGACCGCCCCCAGCATCTCGGAACGGAGCTTGGCAAACGCCTTGAGCCGATTCTCGGGCTTCTGGGCCTTGCCATCGAGCATGACGGCGAGATCGGTCCCGGCGGGGAAATCCCAGGCGACCAATCCCTTCAGGCTCCGAACCTCGGGGAGTTCGGTGGCAATGTGCACCGCCGTGGCATCGCGCCCCATGTAGCCGTCACGTCCGCCGAACATCAACCGCTCACCGGTCCCCAGCTTGAGGCCCGGAAGCTTCGTCCGGATCGGTGTGGGAATCTGTCGGATGTAGGCCGGGTCTGGAGGGGGAGCCGTCTTGAGATCAAGGTCCCACAGGTTGTCGCGAAGCTTTTTGAAATTCGGGTCACTCTTGGGATCGCCAATCACCCCCTTGGGAGGCAGCAGCACGGGAATCGACAGCGCCGGATGCAGCGTGTCCCCTCCCGAAATCACCCGGACCCCCACCGGCTTGTCACGCTCGATGCCGACGAGGAACACTTCCAGGGTGTCGACCAGCGTGTCGTACCCCTTTTTGTCCTGGGCCAGGTCGAACGGAACCTTCATATCGTCGAACAGGTTCTTCAGACTCGGCAACACCAGGGTAATCGTGGGGGCCACGGCCGGGCCGGCAGCGGTCTGCTGGGCATTGGCCAGGGCGGGCAGACTGCACCACAGCCCCAAGGCAAGGACGATGAATCGTCTCACGTATCTCGACTCCTTCGAACAAATCTGCGGGCGCATCAGCAGGGCGTACCCTCCATCCAGCCGAGGGCATTCTAACGCGATGTCGAAAAATGGAAAAGCGGGATCTCACCCCTGTTTTCCCGGGGTCTCTCCACAACCACTCCTCACCAAACCTCCGCGCCCCACCCAGTCACCGTAAACCTCCAGCACAGTGGCGCAGCACCAGACATGACTTATTGCCCGGGTTCCCTGATACCCGACCTGAGCCGCAGTCACACGCCCCCCCGAGGCAGCTTGCCAGGTCTCCCAATCGACCGATTTGGAACGCGTCACTTCGCTGTTTTTCAACACGTCACTTCGCGGCTTGTGCCCGCGTCACTTCGCGGCTTGTGCCCGCGTCACTTCGCGACGACGCAGATTTCCTGGCGGTTGTGGTGCAATTGCCGGGCCCGCACCTGCTTGAAGCCCCACGATTGCACCCGCTTGAGGTACTCCGGAATCGACTCCGCCAGCTTCCAGTCGACCAGCTTGAGATTCATGATCACCCCCTTCAGCCGCACCCCCGGAGCCTTCACGATCGCCTCCACCGTGTCGAGCGTGTAATTCGGCGGCAAATTGATGTCGCACGTCAGCCAGTCAGCCCGCTGGAACTCCCGCCGGGGCACATCCTTCGACCGCTTGCGCACATGCCGAAATCCCTTGTCGGCCAGCACCATCGGGTCCATCTCGGCGGGATCAATCCCCACCACCAGCAGCCCTTTTTCCAGCAAGGCCTGCGACGCTCCTCCCGGTGCACTTCCCAACTCCACCACCGTCTGACCGGGCAACATCTTGAAGCCCGACCACAGCAGGGATTCCTGCATCTTGAGGTACACCCGCGAGACCGCCGTGGGAGGAAGTTCCAGCGGCAACAGTCCCCCCGGCCAGGCCGAAACCGGCCGCCGGGCCCGATGACAGCCAATCCACCACTCATCCGGCTCCACCAGCACGACGTCGGCCACGAGCGGGCCCGTCTTGGGATCGGGGGGCGGGGGCGGCACCCGGTCGGCCAAGGCCCGCGGTGCCTCGGCAGCACTCCGCAACAGCGTTTCGACCGCGCGCGATTCGTCGGTTAACCCCGGCTCGTAGTCCCGAAACCCCGGCTCGAACTTGTCCCGCGGAAAGACATGCAGATCGGCAATCGGCCGATCGGCCAGCATCTGCCACACCGCCCGGGCCCGCTCTTCGGGCGTTCCCTGCGTCACCTTCCCCAGCGAAACCCCGGTCGACCGGGCAAAGACCGAATGGGTGTGAAACTCGTCCGAAAACTCCGCCCCGGTCGAATGCTTGAACGTCACAAACCCCGGCCGCGAATAGGCGAACCGCAATCCCGGCCAGTCACGGGCCATCTCGGCCTTCAACACCGGCTCGGCCCCCACCTGGCACGTCATGAACACAAACCGGGCCAATTCCGCCATCGTCAACCACCCCCAAACAGTCCACACATCATCCAACCCGACCAGTCGCACACACACCCGCAACGGCACCACCCCGCGCCTCTCACCCGAATCGGGAATGCCCGTCGCGTGGATCGCGGCGCACGAGAAGCCCCACATCCCTCCGCACCCGCCAACCGCCCCAGGGGCGATTACCACCACGGTGACCACGGACCCGATGCGTCGAAGCGGTTTGCAACGAAGCCGGTTGCGTCGAATGGGGGAGCCTTGAAGCCAGCCGCGTCCAACGGGTGCGCTGCCCCACCCGCCGGCACATGGGGGGAAAACACCTTTCGCAGGTTCTCCCGCGCCATGGGCATCATACGCTGCCACGCCAAGTTTTGCATTTCCAGCTCGGAAACACCCTCCCCCCAAGCCCCAGGATGGCAGATTCCCGCCAGACCCACTCCCACCGAGAACCAGGCGCATCCCACCCGCTCCCCTCGGCGACCGGAGGTGCATCCGCACTCATCACGAACGCCAGCCTTGAGGTCCTGCCCGGAAATCCTGCCGCAACCAAACCGATTGCCTGGGATGACACCCGAACCGAAACCATTACTCTGACAATTGCTCGACGTAGTCCTTCGCTTCCTTCAGCCCGGCGCCAGTCCTTTCGCGGTACAGCTTGATCGCCCCGAGCTTGTCTCCCGACTTCATCAGCTCGCGGATCCGGTCATTCACTCCCTCATTCATTCCAATTTGCAGATGATTCAGGAGCAGATCGAGCTTGCGCTCGAGGCGGCTGTCGTCGCGAACCACCGGCGATCTCCGCATCAACGAGAGCAGGCTGACAATCAAGGTTGCGAGACACACCCAAAACACAGGTTCCGTCAACATGAGCAACTCCAGTTCCAGATTGAATGCCTGAAGCGGGAGTCTATCCCAATTCCTCCCCGTCCCGCCATCATTTTTTCCCCCGGATCGTGCACATCACAACGGGATCGGTGGGCTTGGGGAGCCGCGCGCAGACCTGGCCCCCCCTTTCCCTTTGTGGATTGGAAGCCACGCAGACCGACCACATTTGCCTCCCCCGTCACTTCCCGAGAGCCCGAAAATTGCTTTTTGCACGATCCACACCCTACGATCGCCGTCATGACCTCTCGCAAATCTTCGCCCGGATCCCGGCACCAGTCCGCGTCCCCCCGCCAGCCCGCCCCTGCCCCGCAGGTGGGGCCCTCACTCCTCACCCCCCGCCCCTTTCTCCCCGGGACTGCCGGCGAGATCCCCGTTGTCCAACTCCGCTCGGTCCGCCGGCACCCCAGCCTGTTCCGCAAGCTGGTCGGCGAGGTCGATCGTGCTGCCCGCCCCGGAGACTTCGTTCGCCTGCTGGCCCCCCAGGGGGAGACCCTCGGCTATGGTTTCTACAACCCCATGGCCGAGATCGCCGTGCGTGTCTGGTCATGGGGCCCCCAGCTCCCCGATCCCGAGACGGTTGGTCAACGCCTCGACCGGGCCCTGGCACTCCGCCGTGATCTGCTGCAACTCGACAGCCAGACCACCGCGCAGCGTCTCATCCATGCCGAGTCGGATGGTTTCCCCGGCCTCGTCGTTGACCGGTATGGTGACGTCCTCTCAGCCGAGACCTTCAGCCTCGCCATGTACCAGCGGGTCGATGCCGTGCTCGACCTGCTGGAAGCCCGACTGGGGACCCGGCACCGTGTCGTCCAGGCTCCCGCCAAGACACATGGACAGGAAGGCTTCACCGCCCCCGCCCGCCTTTCGGAAGGGTGCCCGACCAGCGTGATTGTCGAGGAATTCGGCACCAGATTTCGGGTCGATTTCGAAGCGGGACACAAGACCGGTTTCTTCTGCGACCAGCGTGAGAATCGTCGTCAACTCGCCCACTGGACCAAGGGACGCACCGTCCTCGATCTCTGCTGCTACACGGGGGGATTTGCCCTGCAGGCTGCGGTGCTGGGGGAGGCTGCCAGCGTCACCGCAGTCGATCTCGATGAAGGGGCCCTCGCCACTGCACGTGCCAACGCCAGGCTCAACCGGGCGAACATCCGCTTTGTCCAGGACGACGCCTTCCAGCACATGCGCAATCTCATCAGCGAGGGGAAAACCTACGAGGTGGTCATCCTCGACCCTCCCAAGCTGATCCGCAATCGGGCCGAGCTGGAAACCGGCGAGCGCAAGCATCTCGACCTGAACCGGCTGGCCCTGCAGATTGTCGCCCCGGGCGGCCTGCTGCTGACCTGCACCTGCTCGGGGCTGCTGGGCGAACCCGAGTTCCTCCGGCTGCTGCAGACTGCCGCCCGCCAGGCGGGGACTGGGCGAACCATCCAGTTCCTGCAGCGCACCGGCGCGGCGGCCGACCACCCCGTGCTGGGGGATGTCCCCGAAACCGAATACCTGCACGCCGCCTGGCTGCGGGTCCTGGAGTAACCCCCCCATGCCCATCCCCCCGCTCGACCAGATCCGCGTGATCGTGGCGACCGATTGCGGCAGCACGACCACCAAGGCGATTCTCATCCAGGTGGTCGATGGGGAATATCGGCAGACCCATCGCGGCGAAGCCCCCACCACCGTCGAAGAACCACTCGCCGATGTCACCATCGGCGTTGTCAATGCCCTCACCGAGCTCCAGGAACTCGCCGGCCGACGGCTCATCGACGACCACGGACAGATCATTCGCCCCGCTCGGGGAAACGACGGTTGCGACATCTACATCTCGACCTCAAGTGCCGGGGGGGGGCTGCAGATGCTGGTCGCCGGGGTCGTGCGCGAGATGACCGCGGCGAGTGCGAAGCGGGCCGCCCTCGGGGCGGGGGCGATCGTGCTCGAAACGCTCGCCGCCAACGACCGCCGGCCTCCCCACGAGCAGATCCAGCAGATCCGCGAACTCCGTCCCGACATGATCCTGCTGGCCGGGGGGACCGACGGCGGCAACATCCGGCAGGTGGTGCAGATCGCAGAGCGCATCGCCCCGGCAAAGCCCCAGCCCCGCTTCGGGGGAGAGTACCGCATGCCGGTGATCTTCGCCGGCAACCGGGACGCCGCCCCGCTGATTCGTGAGACCTTTCACAGTGATGTCGATTTGACAATTGTCGACAACCTCCGTCCCGTGCTCGAGCGGGAGCATCTCGAACCGGCCCGGGATGCGATTCACGACCTGTTCCTCGAACATGTCATGGCGCATGCCCCCGGGTACGGCCGGCTCATGGGGTGGGCCGACGCCCCGATCATGCCAACCCCGGGAGCCGTGGGGAATATCCTGCAGTCGATCGCGAAGAAGGAGGGGATCAACGTGGTGGGGGTCGACATCGGCGGTGCGACCACCGATGTCTTCAGCGTGTTCGACGGCATCTTCAACCGCACGGTCAGCGCCAACCTGGGGATGAGCTACTCGATCTCGAACGTGTGTGCCGAGGCGACCCTGCCGCGAATCCTGCGGTGGGTGCATGTCGCGATGGACGAGCGCGAGCTGCGAAACCGGGTGAAGAACAAGATGATTCGCCCGACCACCATTCCGCAGACACTGGAGGCGCTGGTGTTTGAGCAGGCGGTCGCCCGCGAGGCGCTGCGGCTGGCCTACGCCCAGCACAAGGAATTCGCCACGACCCTGCAGGGAGTGCAGCAGCAGCGGGGAATTGGTGACATGTTCCGACAGTCGGCCGGACCGCGGACGATTGTCAACGACCTCCGGCTCGATCTCCTGGTCGCCTCGGGAGGCGTTCTGTCGCATGCTCCGCGGATGGTGCAGACGGCAGCCATGCTCATTGACGCGTTCGAACCAGCGGGAATCACGCTGTTGGCGAAGGACAGCATCTTCATGATGCCCCACCTGGGAGTGCTGGCCGAGGTCCACCCCGAGGCGGCCCTGGCGGTCTTCGAGCGCGATTGTCTCATTCGCTTGGGGACCTGCATCGCCCCGGTGGGGCGTGGCCAGCACGGCCAGCCCTGCTTCGATTATTCGATTCCGCTCGATGGCCAGACTCTGACTGGCACCCTGAACTGTGGCGAAGTCCGGCGTCTGCCGCTGTCCCCGGGTGCCACGAGCGAGGCCCGCCTCACCCCCCGACGGGGCTTCAACCTCGGAGCTGGCCCGGGCCAGCCGGTCGAAAAACGGCTCCACGGAGGCACAGTCGGGCTCATTCTCGATGCCCGCGGCCGCCCGCTGGAACTGCCGGAAGAAAGAACCGAGTGCCGACGGTCGGTGACAGAGTGGGTCAACCGCCTGGAGCTGTACGCGGAGGGTGGAGAGTAATTCCCGCGCCAATTCGTCTCGGTGTCCCCCTGTGGACCGGACGGGCCAGTGGGGCGTAGTGAGTGGGCCGGACGGATTCACGCGTCGAGCGGGGGCAGGAGGGGATTCGGCGAGGTTCGGGATGAAGACACTCTCCTCAGCCCCTCAAACTGGCGAGGAATGAGGCCCCCGATCCCCTTGCATTGACGCAACGCGCACGGTCCAACCCAGGCGAATCAGCATTCGTTGGGCCAGACCCTGCGACATCGACTTGAAGAGTCGCTCGACGGGGCAGCGTCGTTTTATTGGCGAGCTTCGGATCGCATTTGATCCGCCGGTGTTTGTGCTTCGTCCGGTCGCTGTCGGCCCTGGGGTCGCTGCGGACCTTGCGGACCACCTCGGGCAGGCCCCCGTCGGCCGGGACCACCCCCCTGTCCGCCACCGCCGCCACCACCGGCGTCCCGGCCCGCTCCACGACCACCCCGCCCGCCGCGGCCTCCCTGTCGGGCCTGGGCCGGGTCGTACTTTGGGTTCGGTTCCGAGGGACGTGGGGCCTCGACACGATCCTGCCAATCCCGCAGCACCCGGGCGAGAGCCCGGGTTCGGTCCGGATTGTCACTCGCGAGGTTCCGCCGCTCCCCCGGATCGGTCAGCAGGTTGTACAGTTCGAACGACTGATCCTCAAAATTTTCGATCAGCTTCCAGTCGCCGTTGCGGAGCGCACTGCTCGGCCGGCCCCGGCCCACGTAACACGGGAAGTGCCAGAAGAGATTCTCCCGCGCCGGCAATTCGTTCCCCTGCAGGGCCGGGACGAGGCTGATGCCATCCAGCGGTTGCCGGGGTCCCCGGTCCACTCCCGCCAGTTCCACCAGCGTCGGAAAGAAATCAATCGACTGGATCGGCTGCCCGCACACCCGCCCGCCGTCACACACACCCGCCCCCCAGGCCATCGCCGGGACCCGCAGCCCCCCCTCATAGAGGGTCCCCTTTCCTCCCTGCAGCGGGGCCACGCTGGCCGAGTCTCCCCCATTGTCGCTGGTGAAGACCACGAGTGTCTTCCGGGCGAGATCCCATTCTTCAAGCTGCTTCATCAGCCGACCAATCTGCAGGTCGAGCTGTTCCACCGTCGCAGCATAGGCGGGATTGACCCCCTTCTCGTCGGTTCGACGGTCGCGGTACTTCCGCAGCAGGTCGGGAGGAGGATCGAACGGGCCATGGACGGCATGCGGGGCGAAGTACAGGAAGAAGGATTGCTTCCGGTTCTGGCCAACAAACCTCATCGCCTCATCGGTCATCACTTCGGTCAGGTCGCGACCGTCGTCATCACGGTAGGCATCCTGGTCAAAGCCGAGATGCTTCGGATTGAGATACAGGTCGAATCCCTGCCCCGCCGGAGAGCCGGGCCCCGAACGGCCCCGACCAAGGTTCCACATGCCCACCAGAGCCGTGGCATAGCCGGCCTTCTGCAGCACTTCGGCCACGGTCTCGGTCGCATCGGGAAGGGCCGCTTCGCTGGGGGTTGAGAGAATCTTGTGTCCGGGCTGGCCAGGATCGTGCCGGGGATCGACCACCGTGAACACCCGGTGCCGGGGAGTGACCTGCCCCGACAGCAGGCAGGCTCGTGTCGGAGCGCAGTTGGGAGCACTCGCGTACGCCTGGGAGAAAATCACCCCTTCTCGGGCGAGTCGGTCGAGATGCGGAGTGTCGATGAGCTTGCTGCCGGCAAACCCGACATCCTGCCAACCCATGTCGTCGGCCAGGATGAAGATGATGTTCGGCCGACCTGACTCAGCGGCGTGCAGTTGGGCCGAACCTGGTTCGACAGAACCCAATCCGGGCATGCCGACAGAGAGTGCGACGATGACGCCCAGGAAGAGAGCGCGGCGGGTGCAGTTTGGCCGGGGAGTCATTGGCGGGTTCCCCCCTCGTTGCCCGAGGAATCGGAGTTGGCCGGTTCCTGTTTCTGCGCTCCTCCGCGTTTCCGGGGCTTTTGTCCTTTTGGGGGCCGGGGGGCCCCCGCGTCGGCGTTCCTGCGCCGACGCCCCGAGTCGCCGACCGGGATGGATCGCAGGGCCTGCGTCAATCGGGTGACAATCTCCGGGTTTTGATCGGCGACGTTGTGTTTCTCGTTCGGATCATCGACCAGGTGAAACAGTTCCGCTTCTCCATCGCGTCCCGCTCCCTGCACGAGTTTCCAGGGGGGATCGAAGCAGGCGACTTCACGGATGCCCATCACGAACGGGGTCCGTTTCCCGGCCTCGCCGGTCTGCCAAGCCTGCCAGACGCTCTGGCCGTCGAACTCCTGCGGGGGCCGTCCGGGGGCGAGCCCGACCGCCTCGCACAGGGTCGGCCAGACATCCATCGCGCAGGAGAAATCGGTGGAGATCCTGCCTGCCGGGAGATGTCCAGGCCAGCAGACGAGAGCCGGGACGCGCAGGCCTCCCTCATACACCGTCCCCTTTTCACCCCGCAGTTCGCCATTGCTGGCTCCCTGGCTCAACTGCCCGCCGTTGTCCCCCAGGAAAAGCACGAGGGTTTCTTCCTGGAGCCCCTCCTTCTCAAGCGCAGCAATGACCCGCCCCAACGCGGCATCGAAATACTGGAGATTGGCCAGCAAGAGGGGGCGTTTGCCTCCACGACGGTTGGCGTTCTTCTCTCCGGGAGGGGGTTGCAGCGGCCCGTGGACGGCATTGAAGGCGAGATATCCGAAAAAGGGACGGTCTTTGTCCCGCGACTGGATCAGCCGGATCATCTCGTCAGCCAACAGATCGGTCGAGAAGCCCTCCTCGTCCACTGGCTTTCCATTGCGCTGCCAGTCCAGTTCATCGCGGTCCTTGCGGCGGTGAGTTGTATAGTCGATCGCTCCATGGAGGTGACCATAAAAGTGGTCGAACCCACGGGCCATCGGGAGATACTCGGGACCATTTCGCTCGGAATCGGGGGCCCCTCCCAGGTGCCACTTGCCGCAGAGCCATGTCTGGTAGCCCGCCTCATGCAGACGCTGGGGAAGCAGCGTGTACTTGCGGTCGAGGCCGCTGGAGTTGTTGACCCCTGTGCGGCGGGTCGCGAGTCCGGTCAGCAGAGCGGCCCGGGTGACGCTGCAGATCGGATTGGCGTAGAAGCGGTCGAGCCGAATTCCCATGCGGGCCAGTCGTTCCAGGTTCGGCGTCGCCACCCCCGGCGTATTCCACGAGACATCGCCGAAGCCATGGTCATCGGAAACGACCAGCAGGATGTTCGGCCGTTTCGGGTCCGCCTGAAGCGGTGCCAACCCCGTCACGAGAGTGCCATACAACGCCAGCAGCAGCCATCGGCAGATCGAAGGACGCATGGGACGAGAACTTCCACGGGACCTGGAGTCAGAGTCGCCCCACCAGGAGCAAACCGGGTGGGGAACGAGAAATTGAACACCCCAGCCTGCCACGGGTTCCGTGTGCACTGGCCTGGCCAAAATATCAACCAATTCCGATGCATTTTCCAGTTTCGATGGAGTCCCCCCGGGATCAGGCCAGGGAGCCTGTGTGGCCGAAATGTCATGTCCACCGCGAGGCAAACTTGCGTGTTGTCAGAAGGTGCGGGAGAGACACTCGGGCGGGTCAGGACTGTTTCTTCTGAATGATCAGGCCGACCGAAGTGGTGACGAATCCCATCAATGCGAGACGGAGATGCTGATCGGATTTGTAGGGAGGAAAATCGATGTGGCGGGCCAGACGATGATGCCCCAGGTGCAGATTGAGGGGCTCAACCATGTGGCCGTCGGATTCGAGGTCGGCAATCAACTCCTCGATGTCGCGACGACGATAGATGACCGTTTCCCCCTCCGAAATCGTGTTTTTGTTCGAACTCAGATTGAACTCTGTCGTATGGACGGCCAGTCCCCCGGGCCGAAGACAGTTCATCTGGCGTCGAAAAAACTCCTGCCCCAACCGCAGCGAACCACAATGCTCGAACGAGCAACTCGACCAGGTGAAGTCGAATTCTCCCCGACACAGTTCGTCGGGGATGGCGTTCATATCAACCGCCTGAAATTCCACCAATCGGGCAAACTGATCGGACGAGCACAAACCTCGGGCGTTGAGGGCGGCGAGATTGCTGGCCCATTGCCCGCTCGCTTCCCAGGTCCTGGCTCGCGTGTCATCGGTGGCCAGATCGGACGCCATGATGCGGCACCCCATGGCGGCGAAGAGCGAGGGAAGGGGTTCCTGGCCGACAGCAAATCCCAGGCCGCGGTGACCAGGCTGGAGATACCCCCGTTCGGCAAGGGCTTCGCAGATATAGCACCACTCCCAGAGTTTGCGATGCAGGCGGAATTGTTCTCCAAGCCGTTCGGACCATCTCCGGAACTCGACCGACTCCAACTCTTCCCCACGACAGAGGCTCGACTGCAATCGGGCTCGGCAAGAGTCCCCCGATGGAGTGGCCGGATTGCCGAGGGATCGCGCCAGGAGACGTTCATCAATTCGGGGAGGCCAGAGCCAGGTTTCGATGGTCTTTCGCACCGGGTGCAAACGGAACAGAACGCGGTGGAGCAACGAATCGGCCATCGGGGTTCCCGGTGCGTTTCTCAGGACTCGTGAAAAGTGCGTTGGCCGGGCTGGTTTTTTTGGCCACAAGCGTCCGCGTTTCGAACATCCCTTGTTGGTTCCACAAGGGGAGAATGGGACCGTAATTCCCGCGACTGCGGGATGTCAATTGGGGGTGTTCGCGTCGTCTGGCAAGACAAACTGGGGGTCCAGGCAACCCGTGTTGACAGGATTTCCCCACTGAAATACTGTTCCCAAATTGCCAGGCCGGTGACCCAGGGAGGGCTCACCACGCGAACTCCATCGACTCGGACCGCTGATCGGCGGGGGATTCAATGGGCCTCGCCGCCGGCGGGAAAGGAGTCTGGACGATGCGGATTGCGCCCAATCAACGCCCGCGAGGCTGCCTGCACTCAGCCGGCGGCTGGAATCTCATCCCGTCGTTCGATATCCCGTCGTTCGATATCCCGTCGTTCGATCGTCCCTGCGTTCCCCCGGCCTGTTCCCGTGGCGGAGTCTCCAGTCATTCCTCATGGGGTGAGAGAACCTTCGCGGATCATCCTGGTGTTTCGCCGTGTGATGACCGCACTCCGGCCATCGATTGTTTTCATCGACGACAGCTCCAGGCTGTTCTCCCCGTTCGGCAGTTTTCACCCCGATAGGACTCGTTCTCATGTTCCCGCAGGTCTGTGATGCCATGGATACGATCGCACCGGAAATCCACGTGAGCGAGAGCCGCTGTTACACCGAGGCGTCCGCCTGCCGAATCTGTGGCAACACCCACCTGGTGCGCATCCTGCACCTGGGGGATCAGGCCTTGACGGGGGTCTTTCCGCGCACCCCGGATGAAAGGGTGGTCTCGGGACCGGTTGAACTGGTCCGCTGCGACACGGCGCACCAGGGGTGTGGATTGGTCCAGCTCCGTCAGTCGTACGACCCCGGGATGATGTACGGCGACAATTATGGCTATCGCTCGGGACTCAACCAGTCGATGGTCCGGCATCTGCAGCACCGGGCCTCCACCGCTCTGGCGATCGCACAACCCGAACCCGGCGACCTGATTCTCGACATCGGCAGCAACGACTCGACCACGCTGCGGTCGTATCCTGCCGACCGTTACCAGCTGGTGGGGATGGATCCCACCGGCGTGAAGTTTGCCCGGTACTATCCCCCGCATGTGGCGCTGATTCCCGACTTCTTCAATCCACAGGCGTTCCGGTCGAAATTTCCGGGGCGCAAGGCCCGCATTGTCACTTCGTTCGCAATGTTCTACGACCTCGAAGATCCCCAGGCCTTCATGCGGGGGGTGGCCGAGGTGCTGCATCCCGAGGGGATCTGGGTCTTCGAGCAGTCGTATCTCCCCAGCATGCTCTCGCAACTGGCCTACGACACCATCTGCCACGAGCACCTCGAGTACTATGCCCTGAAGCAGATCGAATACATGGCCCGGCGCAACGGGCTGAGGATTGTCGATGTCGAACTGAACGACACCAACGGCGGCAGCTTCTGTGTGACGGTGGCGCACCAGGGTTCAAAACACGCGGCCAACGAACGGGCGATCGAGGCCCTGCGGCGATCGGAAGAGGAACTCGAACTCGACTCGGCCCCGATTTACGACAGCTTCCGGCAGCGGGTCGAACAGCATCGGGACGAGTTCCGCCGCTGGGTCCGGGAGGAGACCACTGCCGGGAAGAGCATCTTCGGTTACGGTGCCTCAACCAAGGGGAATGTGCTGTTGCAGTACTGCGATTTCACGGCCGATGACATCCGGGCGATCGCCGAGGTGAATGAGGAAAAATTTGGTCGCTGCACACCGCGGACTCATATTCCGATCCAGAGCGAGGCCGACGTCCGCACGCAACATCCGGACTACCTGCTGGTGCTCCCCTGGCATTTCCGGACTGGGATTGTGAAGCGAGAACAGGCGTACCTGGCTGCGGGAGGAAAACTGGTCTTCCCGCTGCCGCACCTCGACGTCGTCGCGGGTGACGCAGCATTGCAGGCAACCGTCTGAGCGCGGGCCGGGACCTCCCCTGCGGTTGGAAAACCTCCGCATCGCGGTTCCGCCAAGAGCAGAGACCACGAGCAAAGACCACGAGCAAAGACCACGAGCAAAGATCATGAGCAAAGATCATGAGCAAAGATTTGATGATCAGCTATGCCCAGAACCGCGAAGATGTGCTGCTGAACCGCCTGTTCCCGGAGGGCTACACTGGTTTCTACATCGACGTGGGGGCCAATCACCCGCTGAATGGTTCGGTCACGGCGCATTTCTCGCGGGCCCGTGGCTGGCGCGGCATCAACATCGAACCGACGGGACTGTACCACGACCTGTGCCGGGAACGCCCCCGCGACATTACGCTGAATTGTGCCGTCTCCAACGTCGCAGGCGAGTCAATCTTCTACGAGTTCCCTCCCGACACGGGCGTTTCGACCTTTGACCGCGAGAACGCCAACCTGGCCGCCCGGAAGCTCGGGCTTTCCCCCCGGGAAATCCCTGTGCCGGTGATGACTCTCGCCGAGATCTGCCGTCAGCACGCCCCCCCGTGCATCGACCTGCTTTCGATCGATGTCGAGGGACATGAGCGGCAGGTGATTGAGGGGGCCGATTGGCGGGCGTTCCGTCCGCGGGTGCTGGTGATTGAGGCGACGGAGCCCAACTCGCCCATCACCACCCATGACCGTTGGGAACCACTGCTGCTGGAGGCGGGTTACCTGTTTGCCACGTTCGATGGCCTGAACCGCTACTACGTGCGACGGGAGGAGCCCGAACTCGCCACCGGGCTGCAGGTGCCGGTGAATGTTCTCGATGCGTATGTTCCGATCCGCGAACTGCGGGCGGTCGAGGAGGCGCAGGAGTTGCAGGTGCGGCTGGCGACGGTCGAATCCCTGGGCCCGCTCACCCTGGCAATCGCCCGCCGACTGAATCGTCTCGAGCAGCGTTTCCCCGGTCTGCACCGCCGACTCTGCCGCCTGTTGGGACGTCAACCGCGTGGTTTCGCCGCCAATTCTTCCCCCACGCCGTAGCACCACCGCGCAGGAACGCCCCCATGACGGGTCCCTACGATCTGTCGTTCTGCATCCCCACCTACAACTTCGCCGACTTCCTGCCCCAGACCCTCGAGAGCATTGTCTCGCAGGCCGACGACCGGGTGCAGATCGTGATTGTCGATGGGGCCTCGACCGACAACACCCCCGAGGTGGTCGAACAGTGGCGACAGCGATTCCCGCACATCAAGTACATCCGCCGCACCGCCCGTTGCGGAGTCGATCCCGACATTCTCGAGTCGGTCAAGCAGGCCGATGGAGAGTACTGCTGGCTCTTCAGTGCCGATGACATTCTGGCCCCGCACGCCATCGCCCTGATCCGGGAGGAGACGCGGCTGCCATGGAATGTCTGGCTGACGAATTTCGCATTGTGCGATCGTGACATGCGGAGGATCGAAAGACACCGGATTCTCGCGGTGGAGGAACCCACCAGTTTCGACTGGAACCTGCCCGAGCAGCGCGGGGCATACCTGGAGCTGGCCCAGACGACCACGGCATTCTTCAGTTTCATCAGCGGGATTGTTGTCCGACGGGCTGACTGGATGAGTGTCCCTGATCAGTCTGAGTTCATCGGCAGCTGCTGGATCATCGCCGCGCAGATCTTCGCTCTGGCCCCACGGGGGCTGGTGGTCCGCTATCACCCGGGTGAAGCCCTGTCGAAACGGGGAGACAATGACTCCTTCCTGACGCAGGGGCTGATCCGACGACTGGACCTGTCCGTGACCGGGTTCCGCAGGGTCGCCACCCACTACTTCGGCCCCCACAGCCCCGAAGCCCGGTCGGTGTCGCGTGTCCTGCGAAACGAATTCTCACCCTCGTTCCTGGCCCAGCAACGGATGCGCCTGTCGACTCCCTCCGATATCCCGGTGTTCCACCGGATTGCCCGCAACCAGTATTCGGACGGCAACCCCAGAGAGCGCTGCTGGGGATGGCTGTTGCAGATGCCCCTGCCCGTGCTGAAGGCGTTGCGGCAACTCCACACCTGGTGGAGGGGGATCCGCAGTGCCCTGAGACGGGTGGTCGGGGGAAAGGCCCACCCGGAGACCCCGGTCGCCTCCGGCTGAAACCCCCGGAGGTCGTCCCCTCCGCCGGAATTCTTCGGCCGCCATGTCCACGACCAGGCCCACTGCACCCCCACTCCCCGCAAAACACTCGAATTGACACGCTTCACAGCCTGAGATAGTGTCGCGCAGCGTCCCACCAGAACCGGTTCTTGGGCCGGGCCCCGAAGGGTGGTTCCCCGCCTGGAAGTTTGCTGGAGGACCAGATCCGGGCCGTACCGGAGACTGGTGGGGACTTCCCTCCGGATTGTACTCCGGCAGATTTGACGGAAGCCCCCTGGAAAGGAATCCCTGTGCGAGAGACGATCCCTGGCTCATCCTTCCCTGTTCGCCGCGACGGCGCGATGGGGGTCGAGGCTGCACGCCCGGGGACGGCTCCTGCCGATCTCGACTCCACCATGCTGGACACGGTGGTCATCGAGCCCCGCAGCGCCTGGCAACTGGTCGACTGGCGGGCGCTGTGGCGCTATCGAGAGTTGCTGATGATTCTCGCCTACCGCGACATCTCGGTCCGTTACAAGCAGACGGTCCTGGGGGCAGCCTGGGCCGTGTTGCAGCCGTTGCTGCAACTCGTCGCCTTCTGGGTCTTCTTCGGCCGCATGGGGGGACTGGCCGGGAAGGTCGAAGGAGACTATTCGCTCTTCCTGCTGGCCGGACTGCTCCCCTGGCAGTTGTTCTTCACCGGGGTGGGGCAGGCGGCACAGAGCGTGGTGAGCAACAGCAACCTGATCAGCAAGGTGTACTTTCCGCGGCTGGTGGTTCCGATCGCGGCCCTCGGCAGTGCCCTCGTGGATTTCCTCGTTGCGGCGGTCGTGTCGGTCCCCTGGCTGATGATCCGGGGACTGGGCTGGCATTCGAGCCAGTGCCTGGTGCCGGTGTTCTTTCTGGGAATCGTGCTCGCCACCGTAGCCGTCGGGGTCGGCCTGAGTGCCCTCGTGGCCGAGTTCCGTGACTTCCGCTACGTCACCGGTTTTCTGCTGCAGATCTGGATGTTTTTCTCGCCAGTCGCGTATCCGCTGTCGATTGTGCCTGGGGGGTGGCAACTGGTTTATGCGATCAATCCGCTGGTGGGATTGATCGAGGGATTCCGCTCGGCCCTGCTGGGACAACCGTTCGCCTGGGGCCCGATCGGCGTCTCGGTCGTCTCGCTGGTGTGTCTGCTGGTGGTCGGCCTGGTCTGTTTTCGCCGGGTGGAACAACGCCTGGCCGACATTGTCTGACAGGCCTGCCGCAGCATGACCACACCCGCCATCCGCGTCCGCAACCTGGCAAAACGCTTCCAGCTCGGCGCCCAGACCCAGGGCTACACAACGTTTCGCGAAGCAATCACCAGCCTCGCCAAGGCCCCGCTTCGGCGCTTTCGATCGCTGGCAGGTCTGGGAGGGGGGAACGCCGCTGCCGGGACCGACGAATTCTGGGCCCTGCGGGATGTCTCGTTCGACATCGCGCCGGGAGACGTGGTGGGCATTGTTGGTCGCAATGGGGCGGGGAAAAGCACCCTGCTGAAGATCCTGTCGCAGATCACCCCGCCGACGACCGGGCGGGTTGAGATCGCCGGCCGTGTCGCCAGCCTGCTGGAAGTCGGCACGGGATTTCATCCCGAGCTGACGGGGCGTGAGAACATTCACCTCAATGGGGCCATCCTGGGGATGACCCGCAGGGAAATCCTCGCCAAGTTCGACCAGATCGTCGATTTTGCCGAGGTCGAACGCTTTCTCGACACCCCGGTAAAACGCTATTCGTCAGGGATGTACATGCGGCTTGCGTTTGCCGTCGCTGCGCATCTTGATCCCGAAATCCTGATCATCGACGAGGTGCTGGCGGTCGGTGATGCCAGTTTTCAGAAGAAATGCCTGGGCCGGCTAGGGGAGGTGGCCGCCGGGGGACGGACCGTGATCTTCGTCAGCCACAACATGCAGGCGGTCACCCGGCTGTGCAACCGGGGCATCCTCATGTCGCGCGGCACCGTGGTCGCCAACGGGCCGGTCGACGAGGTGGTGCAGCACTACATGACCGACGGGCAGCACAGTCCGGCGGAGCGATCCTGGGAGCCGGCGGAGGCGCCGGGAAACAGCATCGCCCGAATCGTCTCGGCCCGCGTCATCGACTCCGACCGACAGACCTGCCAGACGGCCGACATCAGCCGTCCGATCGGGATCGAGATCGTCTACGACGTGCTGACTCCGGGAGAGGTCCTCTGCCCCAGCATGCACCTGTTCAATTCGGATGGAATCTGTGCCTTCGCCTCCAACGGATGGCGCAAGAGCATGCATCCGCGTCCCTGCGGACGGCATCGCAGCACCGTCTGGATCCCCGGCAACATGCTGTCGGAGGGAACCTACTCGGCCGGGGTCGCGGTCTGCACGCTGGACCCGATCCTCGTCCATTTCTGGTCCCCCGATTCTGTCGCCTTCCAGGTGA
>Ga0315902_10004299_pt1 | contig 20655 bp, 21 predicted proteins | sample LakEriMetagenome_9_FD_203523 | JGI IMG/M metagenome (GOLD analysis project Ga0315902, IMG submission 203523) | Freshwater fungal communities from buoy surface, Lake Erie, Ohio, United States - Buoy 12 MA117 | ecosystem: Environmental > Aquatic > Freshwater > Lake > Lake biofilm | place: USA... | reverse complement strand
TCCTGACGCATGGCGTGCGTGTAGCGAGCGAGCTCGCCTACCGCGACCACATCCTCCACGAACTGCCGCGGCACGAGTTCCTGGGGGAGTTCGTGAGGGACAAGCTGCGCTACTACCCGACGGTCACCCGCGAGGACTTCGAGCATGTCGGCCGTCTGACCGACCTGCTCGGCAGCGGGCGGCTGCTCACGGACCTCGGGCTGCCGCCGCTAGACCCGGCGCTCGACCGCGCGATGATCTGCGGCAGCCCGGCGATGCTCAAAGATCTCTCCGCGCTGCTTGATGCCGCGGGATTCCGGATCTCGCCCGGCATCGGCGAAGCGGGCGACTACGTCGTCGAGAAGGCCTTCGCCGTGCGTTGATGACCAGCACTGCGGAAAACCCCTAGAGAAAGCGCGACCGCACGCTGCCACCATCGCCGGGATGCCGTGGCGTCTGCTGTCGACCCTCGTCCTGCCCTTCCTCGGTTACTGCGTCGGTTTCGCGGCGGCCACGGTCGCGATCGATGCAGGTTTGCACACCGCCGGCCTCGGCTGGGTCAGACGATACCTCGGCATCCCCGGCACGCTGCTGATCCTGCTGTCGCTCACCTACTCGCTGCGTAAGCGGGGCAGGATCCACTGGGGCAGTCCGCGCACGCTGCTGGCCTTCCACCAGTGGGCAGGCTGGGCGGGCGCGTCGCTCGTGTTGGTGCATGCGGGCCTGCACTTCAAGGCGATCCTGCCGTGGGTCGCGACGGTGGCGATGTGCATCAATGTGCGGATAGGAACTTCAAACGGGCTCTACACCCCAGTGCACTTCGCCGAACGGACCTTATGGTGAGCGCGTGCCAGCCGTCGACCAGCCCGCGTGATGGCTGCGCGCAGTTGGCTGTGCGGTGCGAACACGCCGTGGTATCAGGTCAGATGCATCCGCGGTGGCGGCACCAGTGCAGCCAGGCGGGCCATCAGCAACCAACGCATGCGGCCCGCCTCCCTCACGGCGCCGCAGGCCTCGGTGGGACGCCCTTGAGCAACTCGGAAACCGCGGGCACGACGAACTGCTCCTCGCGACGACGCGCGTCGATCATGCGGGTACGCAACGAGTCAGGCGCAGCATCGAGCGGATGCCGCTCGGCCGGATCCTGCGACAGATCGAAGAACAGCGGCGGATCGTACGCGGTGCGTGGCTCGCCAGCGCCGTAAGCGCCCTCGGTCACCCAATGGGCCTTGATGTCCCCGACGCGCAGCGCATAGATGCTGCCGTCGCGGAAGTACGGCACTGAGTCGCGCGGGCTCGATTCACCCGCACTCAGCGTGCGGCGCAGTGACTGGCCGTCGAGCGCGCGCGTCGACGACACCGGCCCGTGCGCGATGTCCGCGATGGTCGAGAACAGGTCAAGCTGCGAGCCGAGGCCATGCTCGACGCCGCGCTTGACGAGTCCGGGCCCCCAGAAAATCCCGGGCACGCGGACGCCACCCTCCCACGTCGTGCCTTTGCCGCCGCGCAACGGACCCGCAGAGCCGCCGTAGGCACCGAACAGGTCGATGGGGCCGTTGTCCGATGTGAAGATCACGAGCGTGTTGTCGTCGAGCTTCAACGACCTCAATTCCGCCATGATGCGCCCGACGCTCCAATCCATTTCCTCGACGACGTCGGCATAGCGCCCGCCCAGGCTGCGACCGCTGAACTGCGGCGACGGGAACAGCGGCACGTGCGGCGCGGTGTAGGCCACCATCATGAAGAACGGCTTCGAGCGATGGCCGCGCAGAAAGCCCACGGCCTCTTCGGTGAATCGCAGCGTGAGCATATCCTGGCGCAGCGGTTGCTCGATGACGCGCTCGTTCCGGTACAGCGCCGCGTTCCAGTCCGCCTCGTCGGGGACTTTGGTGAACAACTCGGGATCGCGCGGGTTGACCGGGTCCATGTCGTTGCTGCCCAGTGTTCCGAAGAAGTAGTCGAACCCTTGGGCATTCGGGGAGAACTGTGCGGAGAAACCGAGATGCCACTTGCCGATCAGGGCCGTCGAATAGCCGGCGGTACGCAGCAGTTCCGCGATGGTGACCTCCTCGAGCGGCAGGCCACCGGTCGAGAACGGAAAGAACACGGCCGGCCCGCCCTCCGATCGTTCGAGCCCGAGTCGCGCCGGGAGGCGGCCGGTGAGCAGGCTGCCCCGGCTCGGAGTGCAAACCGACGAGGCCGCGTAGAAGCTTGTCCATCGCTGACCCTCGGCGGCGAGTCGGTCGATGTGCGGCGTGCGGTGCACAGGGTGCCCGTAGGAGCCGAGATCGCCGTAACCTAGGTCGTCGGCGAGAAACAGGATCACGTTCGGAGGTCGCGGCGCCGCCTTCCTCGCGGCCCGCACGTCAGCCGCGATCGCGGCCCCGCACGACAACACGGCGAGAACCGCGATGACGGTTACCTTTCCCATGCAGGGCCTCCTCGTTTCTTGCCGACACACTGTATACTCGATACTAGAACCGAAGCCAAGCGAGCCGGCATGACGACGTACAGCGACCATCGCGACCCTGCCATGCGTGCGGCGACGCCAGCCCATGTCCGCTGGGGCGTGCGCATCCCTATGCGCGATGGGATCACGTTGAACGCCATGGTGTTCACCCCGCGCTCCTCCGCCACGCCCGCTCCGGTCGTATTCGAGATGACTCCTTACGGCATCGACGCCCTCTACGGCAGCGCCCTGCAGTTTGCAGTGCACGGCCTGACGTTCGTGCTCATCGACAGCCGCGGACGCGGTGACTCGGACGGCGAGTTCGAGATGTTCGAAGTCGACGTCCACGACACCGTCGATGCGATCGAATGGCTCGCGCGCCAGACGTGGTGCGACGGGCAGGTGGCGATGTACGGCGGATCGTACTCCGGCGCAAATCAGTGGACGGCAGCAAAGTCGAGTCATCCTGCGCTCAAGACGATCACGCCTTGGGGCGCGGGCTGTCCGGGCATCGACGTCAGCGCCGGGGGCGTCCCCTTCATCGGCCACCTGTCCTGGCACCTGCTCACGAGTGGGAGAGATACCTACTGGGGCATGGGCGCGGATTCGGGGTACTGGGCGGAACTGCTGGCACAGTTCTATCGCGACAATCGCTCCGCGACGCAGTTACCGGCGACTGCGGGGATTCAGCGGCAGAAGTTCCTGCAGTCGTTACGCGACCCCTACTATGCCCTGCGCGCAATGACCTTCCTGCCGACCGAGGAAGAGATCCGCCGCATCGACATGCCCATCCTCTCCTCGACGGGCCACTACGATTCCACGCATCCCGGCACACTGTTCCATTTCCGTCGCTTCGAGGAGTTCGCATCCGAGGCGGCGCGGCGCAAGCATTACTTCGTGATCGGCCCCTGGCATCACGCGGGCATGGACGGCACCGACCGTGTCGGCGAACTGCAGTTCGGCCCCCAGGCCAAGATCGACATGGCTGAGGTCAGGCGCCAATGGTTCCGGTGGGCCTTCGGCCTCGGCGAACGGCCAGCGTTCCTGCAGCATCGCATCATGTACTACATGGCTGGCGCCGAGGAATGGCGCGGTTGTGACACACTCGATGAAGCATTCAGCACGACGGCGAGCTTCTATTTCCGGTCGGACGGATCCGCAAACGACCCGTTCCACTCGGGACAACTGCGCACCGAACCAGACGACACGCCGGCCGACCGCTATGTCGACGATCCGTTCGACACCGAGATCATCGAGATGGAACTGCGCAGACGCTCGATTTCGCGCCCGAGCAAGGACCACACGGCGATCCAATACCCGGAGCCGTTGCGCGGCCTGCACTGGCAGCTCGCGGGCGAGGACCCCACGGACAGTGCCTTCGCATTCAACCTGCGAGGTCAGGGTGTCGTGTATCACACCTCTGCGCTCGCCGATGATCTAGAGATCGCCGGCTCGCCGGAGCTGCAGCTCTGGCTCACGCTGGATGCGCCCGACGCCGACGTGGTTGCGCTGCTGTACGAAATCCTTCCCGACGACGGCAACTCGATCCTGCTCTGGTCGGATATCCAGCGTCTGCGGCACCGAACATCGTGGCGTGAGTCCGAACTCGCCACGCCTGGGGTTCCCTTCCAGTTCACCTTCCGCACCCCCAAGTTCATGTCACGCCGGGTCGGACGCGGCTCACGCCTGCGCCTGGTCGTGCGCTCACCGGCGTCCATCAACTACCAGAAGAATCTGCACTCCGGGAAACCGCCGAGCGAGGAGTCGCCCGAAGACGCACGGCGTTGCACCGTGATGCTGCATCACGAGCCCGGCAAACAGAGCGTGCTCCGGTTGCCGCTGGCGAGACCTGCCGCCGCGACGCCGACGCAGGCCCGCTGAGCGGGCGAGCCTCGCGGTCAGGGATCGATCACGCAACCCGGGTTGAGGATGCCGTGCGGATCGAGCATCTGCTTGAGCCCGCGCATCAACGCCACTTCCTCCGCGCACCGGTTGCGAGCCAGCCACGGCTTTTTTCGAAGCCGATCCCGTGCTCCGCGGACACCGAACCGCCATACGCTTTGAGCGGCGAGTAGATGATCTCGTCGCACTCGGCATGAGTGGTGCCGGCGCGGCGCGGCTGCACGAAGAAATGCTGGTTGCCGTCGGCAATGTGCCCCATCGTGAAACAGCAACTTCCCGGCCAGCGCGCCTGCAGTGCCGCCTGGATGCTGGCGACGTACTCATACATGACGCTGATCGGAACGCTGACGTCATACAGGTAGACGACGTCGGCGCGCAGCACCGGCTCCACGTTTTCGCGTATCGACCACAGGGCCAGCCGCTCGGCGTCGGACTTCGCGATCACGGCATCCACGATCAGCCTCTGCTCCGCATCGGACTCGAGCGCTCGACCGAATTGCGCGACATCGCTGGCGGGCTGACTGCCCTCGGATTCCATGATCACGTAGTAGGCGTGGCCTTTATCCAGCGGCGCGCGGTGATCGCCGGAATCGACATGCGCGCGAAAGTAGTCGTTCCACATCACTTCGTACGCGCACAACGTGCCGCCAAGCTCATGCTGCATCAGGTTCAACAGCGCTGCCACCTGTTCGAACCCGGCGCAGGCAGCCATGGCGGTCTGGCGGCTCGCCAGGCGCGGGAAGACGCGCAGCACCACGCGCGTGACGACCCCCAGCGCCCCTTCTGTGCCGATGAAGAGCTGCTTGACGTCGAAGCCAGCATTGTTCTTGAGCATCGAGTTCATCGACGAGACGACCGTGCCGTCCGCGAGCACGGCTTCGAGGCCGAGCACGAGGTTGCGCATCATCCCGTACCGCAACACGTTGATACCGCCGGCATTCGTAGCGACGTTGCCACCGATGGTGCAGGAACCGCACGCTCCAAGATCAAGCGGCAGCAGCAGGTCCCGCTCCGCCAGTGCCTCCTGCACGTTCTGCAGGACCGCTCCGGCCTGGACCACGCAAGTTGCACCGACGGGATCGATGCTCTCGATCGCATTCATTCCCGCAAGCGTCACGGCGATGGTATCGGGGCGGAGCGGCCCATCGACAGGTCGGGCTCCCCACATCCGAAGAACGCCTGCTTGAGATAGTGTCCAACCTTCAGTACCTGGGCCTCGATGTCGAGCGGCGCTCCGGACAGCGGTCCAACTTTGCCGTCAAGCCGCAGGCGTAGTCTCGCCCCCTCGCCCGCCAACGCACAGAAGTCGGCGACGACGGGGTCCCAGATCATGCCGAGTGTCGCGTCGCGCAGGTCGCGCCGCAGCATCTCAGCGAGCAGCACGGTCGAATCCCCGCCCGCCCCCCCCCCGGTGTTGTCGGAGCGATCGGCAATCACCACCGGAACTGGCTCCGACGCCGCGATGTCGAGCGCCTCCTCAAGACCGACGCCGAGTTTGCCGACCGATTGCACGGACTCGACGAACGAGCTCGAGAGTTCTTGCGCCAGCCGATGCGCGAGTGCCGGATCCTCCTGCGTCGTGACGATCACGCAGGCAGCGGCATCCGCATGATCGCCACCAAAAAAGCCGTGGAACGCCGACACGGCAAGCACCCGCGGGTCACGCTCGAGCTCCCGCATGCGCGCGACGAAATCCTTCACCGGCCCGTAGGGCGTCGGAGCAACGGTGAGCATCGGCAGGCGCAATGCGACCGTGGCAGGTCGGATGCGGCGCTGGGCCTGCGCGATCAGCAGATCGAGCACGCGGGCGGATTCCTCCGGGAAGTCGGTGTGCGGGTACTCCTTGCAGGCCACGATGAAGTCCGCCGTCGTGATCATGCGCGCCGACACATTTCCATGCAGGTCGCAGACGACGCCGATCGGCACGCTCTCGCCAACGATGGCACGGACGGCCATCAGCAACTCGCCCTCGCAGTCGTCCGCATCCTCTGCAGCCATCGCACCGTGCAGGAAGAGGAACACGAGGTCGAGCGGCATCGCCGCCTGCATCTCCGACAGCATCTCGGCCTTCAGCGCCGTCCACGCAGGCAGGCCAGCGCGCGCCGCCGGGATCGCGCAGCTATACGGCCCCGCGACCACCGTGAGCCCGCGGCGCACAGCCTGGTCGTAGGCGCCCCGATAGCCGAGCAGGTTCACGTGCGCGGGCGGCTCGTCACCGGCAGCCGGGATCCACGCCATCTCGTCGATACTGGCAGCGCCCGTGGGCACCGGCGAGAAATCGTTGGTCTCCTGGAACAGACCGCCGACGAATGCGCGCATGCTCATGTCCCATGTTTCAGCGACCGTGCCGCGCCTCGGCCACGCGCCCGCCCGGCATTGGCATTTGTCTACATCGTGTATATCCTGCGTATTCTCGAAAGCGCAAGTGGCGTGGCATGCACGGCGCGGCACGCACGGAGACGCGGAGGGTAGGAACCTGCCGATGGCAAACGCCAGCTCAAACCACCCGCTGTCGCGGCGGGCCGTGGCCGCGTATGGCGCAGCGTCCGCTCCGTTCGAGATGCTCAAGGCACCGGGCCTCGCCATTCTGCCGGCGCTCTACGCCAAGCAATACGGATTCTCGCTAACGGCGATCTCGATGATCATGCTGGTCCTCAGGTTGTCCGACGCCGCCATGGACCTCACGGTAGGCTACCTGTCGGATCGGAGCCGTTCGCGTTGGGGCCCGCGCAAGCCCTGGCTCGTGGCCAGCATCTTCGTGTTCGTGCCGGCAGCGTTGGTGCTGTACCTGCCGGGCGACAACCCGACTCTCGTGGTCTTCGCGATCGGCTACTTTTTCTACTACCTCGGCTGGGCGATGTTCGACATTCCGTACACGGCCTGGGGTACGGAACTGGCCACGGGCTATCACGATCGCTCACGTCTCGCGGTGTCCCGGCAATTGTTCTCGACGATCGGGCTCGTGCTCGTCGCCCTGATTCCGATGTTGCCCTTCCTCGCCTCCACCGAGATGAACTTCGAGGCAATCGGCGTCGCAGCCTGGGCCCTGGCGTTCCTGTACCCGACGATGATCGCGCTCGCCGTGACGATGGCGCCGTCCGGCGTGCAGGTTGTTCGCAAGCACGCCGAGAGCCTGCGCGAATCGTGGCGGGCCGTGCGCGGCAATCCGCCGCTGCTGCTCTTCCTCGCGATGGCGCTCCTGTCTGACCTGGCCATGGGCGTCAACGGCGCCATGGCGTTCATTTTCTTCGACACCTACCTCGGCATCGGTGCGTCTTTCACTCTGATTTTCGTCACCGCACTGCTGGTGTCGCTGCTGTCCCTCAAGGCCTGGGAAATCGTCGCCCGACGCACGTCGAAACGTGCGCTGCTGCTCGTGTGCCTCGTGCTGGGTGTAGTGCATGGCGCAGCAGTGCTGCTGATGACCCCGGGTCCGCTCGCCCTGCCTGTCTACATGGGCTTCCTCACGCTCTACTACATCCTCGGCACCGGCCGGGACGTGGCGATGTACGCCATGATCGGCGACATCGTCGACTACGACACGCTCAAGACAGGCACGAATCGCGCTGGCCAGTTCACGTCGGCGTGGATGGTGTTTCGCAAACTCGCCTACGCACTCGGACCCGTCATCGGCCTGTTCATCGCCGGCGTGGCTGGATACGACCCTTCGGCCCCGTCCAATGATGCAGTCGGCGTGCTGGGACTGAAGGCCGCCAACGGCTATGTGCCCGCACTTCTGCTCGCGGCCGCGGCCGTGTTCGCGTTCCGGTTCCCGCTCACGGAAGCGCGGCATCGCATCATCCGCCGCCGGCTCGAACAGCGGGCCGCAAGGGCCGCTCGCGGAACTGATGGACGCCAGACTGTCGGAGACTCGTCGTGATCAAGGTAATGTGGTTTCTCAAGCGAGCCGAGCACCTGTCGCTCCGCGAGTTCCGGCGGTGGTGGCTCGCCCAGCACTGCCACGACGTCGCCCGCGCTGCAGGCGGTGTCACGCGAGCTGGTTGGATCCGTGTTCGCCGCGCACGACGAGGGCGGTGACCCGCATGCCTTCTGCGTCGAACTCGCGGAGCACCTCGCCGGCCACGGCGTCACCTTCCGGTTCAACCAGCGGTGGCTCAGTTCGCGCTCGAGGGCAGCCGCGTCGCCGGGGTCGAGCTTGATGGCGGCGAGCGGCTCGTCGCCGATCATGTCGTGCTCGCCGCAGGTGCGCAAAGTGCTCTGCTCGCCCGCGCAGCGGGCGTGCCGCTGCCCGTCAGGCCGGCCAAGGGTTACTCGCTCACGCTGCAACGGGTCGCGACAGTGCCGACGCCACTGCTGCCGGTCGTCGACACGTCGCTGCACATGGCGGTCGTGCCGGTGGGCGCCGACCGACTGCGTGTGGCCGGCACGGCCGAATTCACGGGCCATGACACGACGATCAACCCGGCCCGGACAGCGAACCTGCTGCGACTGCTGCGGCAGTTCTATCCCGATCTGGCACGCGCTCTCGACGGCGTGGATCCGTCGCCTTGGACCGGACTGCGCGCCATGTGTCCGGACGGTGTACCGTTGATCGGTCCTTCGGGACTCGACCGGCTGTGGATCAACACAGGGCATGGGCATGTCGGGTGGACGCTCGCGGCGGGCTCCGGCCAGCTCGCGGCCGAGTTGATCCTGGGAGCAACGCCGGCGGTGCCCTCGCAAAACTACGACCCGCGGCGCTTCGGTTGATGACCGCCTCGCTGCTCGCATTGACCGCTGCCGCCAGTGCCGGTGTGGCCGACTTCCTCGCCGCTCGCGCGGCACGTCGACTGGCGGTCACGCTCGTGGCGGCCTGGGCCCAGACCGTGGGCATTGCGGTGTGTGTCCTCGCCTGCTTTGTCACCGGCGGCGGTGACCTTTCGCTACGGGATGCGGGCATGGCGGCGCTGGCCGGCGTCGCCATGGCGATCGGAATCAGCGCGCTGTATGGTTCCCTCGCCATCGGCCCGATCGGCGTCACCGCGCCGGTCGCCGCCGTCTCGGGTGCTGCGGTGCCGGTACTGGCCGCCGCCATCCTCGGCGAGTCCCTCGCGCGCGGGCAGTCCTACGGACTGCTGCTCGGACTCGTGGCGATCCCACTGCTCGCGCATGCGCCGGCGGATGCATCACAACCGCAGCGACCCGCCCGCGGCATCGCGATCGCCCTGCTTGCAGGACTCGGGATCGGCGGTTTCACGATCCTGCTCGACGTCACGCCCGCCGCGGCGGGCCTCTGGCCCGTGGTGGTCGCACGCGTGGCGGCCGCACTCGTCCTGTGGATCACCGCGGCGGCGGGTCGGTCGATGCGTGCTCCCGATCGGTCGGACTGGGCACTGCTCGTGCCCTGCGGCGTGCTCGACGGCCTGGCCGTCGCCGCATTCCTGCTCGCGCTGCACGGTGGCAACCTGGCGATCGTGGCCGTGCTCGCGGCCTTCTACCCCGCCGCGACCATCGCGCTCGCAATGCTCATCGACCGCGAGAGATTGCGACCGATCCAGTGGGCTGGCTTGCTGGCGGCAGCGGCAGCCATTGCGATGATCATCTGATCTGACGGCGTGGATCGACCCTCGCATCTCATCCGCGTCGGCCTGCTCGGCGCATCGACGGTCGCTACCTACGCGATGATCGGGCCCGCGCGCCGCAATGGCGCCATGCATGTCACCGCCGTGGCTGCGCGCGACGTGTCGCGCGCCGAAGCATTCGCACGACGCCATGGCATCGCCTCCATCGCGCGCAGCTACCAGGCGCTGATCGATCGCGATGACATCGACCTGGTCTACATCGGCCTGCCCCCGGCGCTGCATGTGCACTGGGCCCTGCAGTCACTGTCGGCAGGGAAAGCCGTGCTGTGCGAGAAGCCACTGGCCATCGATGCCGCCGAGGCACGCACCGCGGTGCACCATGCCGCTGCGGTGGGCTGCCCGCTCATCGAGGCGTTCCATTACCGTTTCCACGCGACGATGGCGCGCGCGCTGGACGTCGTCGCAACCGAACTCGGCGCGCTGCGATCGATGCAGGCCGTCGTGACGGGCCCGGGTCCGGCCGACGCCAGCGACGTCCGCTGGCAGGCAGGTCTCGGCGGCGGCGCGCTGCTCGATCTCGGTTGCTACGCCGTCCACGCGCTGCGCACGCTCGCGGGCAACGGGCGCGACACACGCTGCGTGGCGGCGTCGACGTGACCACCGACGCCTGGCTGAGCTTCGACCGATGCGGCGAGGCGAGCATCCGCTGTTCCTTCGAAGCAGCGCGCTTCACCAATTCCCTGCACATCGTGGGTGACGCGGGCAGCCTCGACATCGAAGGTTTCATGTTGCCGCAAGAAGGCGGCAGGTTTCGTCTGATGCGTGGCGGCCAGACGCACGAGGAGGCACTGCCGACGGGTTCAACCTACGATGCGCAGTTCGTCCACGTGGCCGCCGTGCTGCGGGGTGGGCTTGTCCCGCTCACGGGCGGGCTGGACGCCATCGGCAACGCACAGGCGTTAGAGGCGATTCGCCTGGCCGCCCGGCGATCTTAGGCGCTGGTAAAACTCGCCGAACCGGCCGTGCGTCGCGCGATACTCCGCGGCGCGGGCCGTTCGCGGCGCCAGCGTCTCCAGCAAGGGCGGCGGGAAACACACGTCGGCGACGCCTTCGCCGGTTGTGGCGAGGCGTGCAAGACGCGCCGCACCAACCGCCGGCCCGACCTCCCCGCCCGCACGCAGGTCGAGCGGGATCTCGAGCATGTCCGACATGAGCTGCGCCCAGTAGCGACTGCGCGCGCCGCCGCCGACGAGACTCGCGCGCGCGACATGGGTGCCGCCCGCGCGGATCGCGTCGATTCCGTCCCGGAAGGCGAATCCGACCCCCTCGAGCACGGCCTGGACCAGTTCGCGTCGCCCCATGGAGGCCGTGAGGCCGTGGAACATCGCCACCGCGCCGGGGTCGTTGTGGGGCGTGCGCTCACCGCTGAGATACGGCAGGAAAAAGACACCCTGCGGTGCGACGGCCCGATCGTCGAGTTCATCGAGCAGGACTGGCTCCGCGGCGCCGAGAATCCTGCCAAGCCAGGCCAGACAGTGCGCCGCCGAAAGATGCACGGCCATCTGGTGCCACAGACCGGGAACGGCGTGGCAGAACGTGTGCACGCCTCGCGCCGCATTCGGCGCAAAGCGTTCGCTCGCAACGAATGTCACGCCCGATGTGCCAAGCGACACCATCGCGGCGCCTTGCGCAACGAGGCCCATACCGACTGCGCCGGCCGCATTGTCGCCCGCGCCGGCCGCCACGAGCACGCCGTCCGGCAATCCCCATCGCGCGGCGACTGCCGGGCGCAACTGGCCCGTCGCGGCAAGGACCTCGTCGGACCAGCAGCGCGCACCCACGTCGAGCCAGAGCGTGCCGGCGCTGTCCGACAGATCGGACGCTGTCTCGCCGGTCATGAGCAGCCGGATGTAGTCCTTCGGCAGCAATACGCGTCGACATGCGGCGAAGACCTGCGGTTCGTGCGCGGCGAGCCACAACAGCTTCGGAGCGGTGAAGCCCGGCATCGCGCGGTTGCCGGTAATCTGCGTCAGCGCCGGCAGGCGCCGTTCGAGCTCGACGCACGCGGCCGCGGCCTGCCGCTCCGCGCGCTGCAACGGATTGTCACCCGCCACCACCCAGGTCGGCTGCCGCGTGGGCGCGCCGAACACGTCGCTGCCATGCCAGCTGAAGCTGTGCCACCAGCACACCGCGAAGCGCAGGTGCTCGCGCATCGCGCGGCCGGCCACCACCCGATCGGGATCGTAGTGGCAGAACCGCAGATCGGTTGCGGACGGCTCGCCGGCATGCGGCACGCGCCCGATGCCCGGAAAGTACTCGACGGTTGACATCGACGTGCACTCCTGCAAACTGCAGAACTTGCGTATACCGCATGTCGACAAATTGCACGGCGCCGGCGGCGCAGATGGAGGGCAGGCTTGAGCGACTCGAACGAGGCGTGGTGGCGCGGCGCGGCGCTCTACCAGATCTACCCGCTCAGCTTCGCCGACTCGAACGGCGACGGCTGGGGGGACCTGCCCGGCATCACCGCGCGACTCGAATACGTGACCAGTCTCGGCGTCGACGGCATCTGGCTCAGCCCGTTCTACGAAGGCGCGTTCGCCGACTTCGGCTACGACACCACCAATCAGAAGGCAGTCGACCCGCGACTCGGCACGCTGGCCGACTTCGACGCCTTGCTCGAACGCGCGCATACGCTCGGCCTGAAGGTCATCGTAGACCAGGTCTATACCTACACCTCGAACCGGCATGACTGGTTCCGGCAGAGCCGCGCGGCACGCGGTGGTGCGAAGGACGACTGGTACGTCTGGGCGGATGCACGGCCCGACGGCTCGCCGCCCAACAACTGGATCTCGATATTCGGCGGGCCCGCCTGGGAGTGGGACCGCAGTCGCCGCCAGTACTACATGACCCACTTCCTGCCGGGGATGCCGCATCTGCAGGTCCAGACCCCGGCGGTGCAGGCGGCACTTCTCGACATCGGCCGGTTCTGGCTGGACCGAGGCGTCGACGGTTTCCGGCTCGACGTCATCAATCTCTGCATGGTGGACCCTGCACTGCGCGACAACCCGCCGGCTGCGGGCGGCGTCAACTCGTTCGCCATGCCCGCGCATGCGCAGGAGATGCGCTACGACGGATCGCTGCCCGAGTCCTTCGAATTCGTCCGCCGCATCCGGCAACTTGCGGACGAAGCCCCCGGCCGATTCCTGCTCGGGGAGATCGCGGGACGCGAACCGATGCAGGACGCGCAGCGCTACTGCAGCGGCGATGATCTGCTGCACAGTGCCTACTTCGTGCTCGGAGCGGAAACGCGACCGCTGACAGCCGCTGCGCTGCGCCGCGAGCTCGCCGGCTGGACCGAACGACATGGATCTTGGCCGACCTGGGCGTTCAGCAATCACGACGTCATCCGCGGACCTTCACGCTGCAGCACACTCGAGCCACCGCCCGGCTTTACCACGCTGCTGATGGCCATCCTCACCGCAACGCGCGGCACGATGCTCGTTTACCAGGGAGACGAACTGGGACTGCCGGACGGGCAGGTTCCGTTCGACTGCCTGCGTGACCCGGCGACGAAGCGTTTCTATCCCGACTACCTGCAGCGTGACGGCGCACGGACCCCGATGCCTTGGGTAGGCGCTGCCCCGCACGCCGGGTTCACGAGCGGCGCGCCCTGGTTGCCACTCGGTCGGGGACACGCAGCGTTGGCGCCGGACAACCAGGAATCGTGGGCGGATTCGCCATTGGCGTGGACCCGGCGTCTGATCGCGTTGCGTCGCGCACATCGCGCGCTTCGCACCGGCAACTGCCGCTTCCTCGATCTGCCGGAGCCCCTGTTCGGCCTCGACCGCATCGGCGACGGCGTGGGCGTTCGGTGTATCTTCAACATCGCGCCGACCGCGACGAAGCTTGGCGATGCGCTCATGGATGCAAGCACCGTCCTGCTGTCCAAGGGCCTTGGACGAGACCACGACGGAGATAGCGTCCTCGAGCCCCACGGCTTCTGCCTGCTCGCCAGGAATCCCGAATGACCACGACGACCTTGCCCAACCCGGAACACAGCGCTCGTCGCATCGTGCTGACGGGAGGATCGAGCGGTATCGGCCAGGCGATCGCGCGGCGGTTGTCGGGACCTTCGACCACGATCGCCAACCTCATGGCTACGGGTCTTGGGTACTTCGGCGGAAACCGTGATCGGCTGGTGCAGTCAGCGCCAGTCACATCCTCGAAGTGAGTACCGCATGAGCAGCACCGCCGTCGTGTATGCCGAAGTGACCCCGTTCGATACCGGCATGCTCCGCGTCTCCGACCTGCATCGCATCCATTACGAGCAGTCCGGTGCGCCGTCAGGTATCCCCGTCGTCTACCTTCATGGCGGCCCCGGCGCCGGCCTCGAACCATCCATGCGGCGGTGCCATGACCCGGATGCCTACCGTCTGGTCATGTTCGACCAGCGTGGTGCCGGCCGATCGACGCCGTCGGGAGAAGTCGCCGAGAACACGATCTGGGATCTGGTGGAGGATACGGAGCGGCTACGGCTCCATCTCGGCATCGATCGGTGGATCGTGTCTGGCGGCTCCTGGGGCACGACCCTCGCGCTCGCGTATGCGCTGCGATACCCGACATCGTGCCGTGCCCTCGTCCTGCGCGGCGTCTTTCTCGGTTCCGCCGAGGAGTTGGAATGGTTCCACCGCGGGCTTAAGAACTTCTATCCCGACGTCTGGGCGCAGACGACTGCAGACATGAGCCCCGAGGATCGTGCGCATTTTCCGGACGCACTCGACGCTGCGATCCTCGACCCGGACCCTGCGATCAGCGGGCCCGCAGCCGTGCGCAAGTCGAAGTACGAGTGGTTGAGCTGCTCGGTCGACCCCGATCATGAAGCGATCGACGCGGAACTCACGGCGGAGCACTGCGTTCCCTATCAGCGCATCGGCATCCACTATGGACGCCACCGGTTCTTCCTCGAGCCTGGACAGCTGCTCGCGGGCGTGCACTCGATCCGGCACATCCCTTGCCACATCATCAACGGCCGACTCGACGTCGTCTGTCCACCGATTGCGGCCTATCGCCTGAAGGAAGCCTGGCCAGAGGCGGAACTGCGCATCGTCCCGCTCGCGGGACATTTTTCCACCGACGCCGGCATTCATGCCGCACTCGTCGCGGTCATGGATCAGATGAAGAAGACGCAGCGCGCCCCCTAGGATGTCATCCCGACGGTACGCGGGAAGGGTCGCCGCAGGTCCGGTTGGTCTCGGCGAGCTTGCGCGTCGCTGCGGCGAAGTCGACCGACTTCGGGTCGAAGCCCACCGGAAAGTGCGGATCCTTCGCGGTCATCGCGCGATCACCCATGTGGTCGAGCGTACGCTTCAGCATGGCCCGCGCGGCTGCGGCCTGCGGTGACAGCATTTCTGTTGCGATGGGCCGTGTTTCGAGCGGATCGATCACCGTGTCGAAGAGGCGCCCGTCGCCATACAGCTTCCATCTTTCGGTGAAGGCGTATCGCACCGGATCGAGCGGCCACCAGCTCGCCTCAAAATCCATGAAGATGCTCTGGCGTGCAGCGACGCTACGACCACCCCGCCCTCGCAACAGATCAAGTCCATCGGAGGCGCGTGCGGCGCGGCCCTGCCCCGCCGCTGCCGCAATCGTCGCGAACACGTCCGTCAGATCGACGAGATCAGCGCTCTCTCTGGGCTGATGGATGCGGGACGGCCAACGCAGTATCAGCGGTACATGCGTCCCCGCGCTGAGCGTCGAGCCCTTGCCACCCTTGACCGCAATGCCATGACGCAGGCTCGTGATCATCGGATGGGTGCCGTTGTCGGCGAGGAATACCACCAGTGTCGTCGACGCCAGCCCGAGTGAATCGAGGCGATCGAGGATGCCGCCGACCTGGGAATCCATGTATTCCATCATGGCGGCGAACTGTTCCTGCCTGCCTGCGACGGCCCGCCGCGCAGGCGTCGCCACCCACGGGTCGTGAGGAAGGATCATCGAATAGAAGAGAAAGAACGGCTGGCGGGCATTCCGCGAGATGAAATCGAGAGCGAACTGCTGGGTCAGATCCGAGCCGAACTCGCCGGGAAACGTCTCTCTGCGACCATTGGTGTCCAACGTCGGTCCCCAGTGCTGGCAGCCCTCGTCCCAGGGGCGGGACCCGGCGTGCCAGACGCGCCACTCGTCGAAGCCGGCCTGACGCGGCGTCGAACCTGGCACGCCATCGAGCGGGTTGCCGGCCAGCTGCCATTTGCCACTGACCGCCGTCCGGTATCCAGCACCCTGCAGCAGCTTCGCGAGCGTGGGCTCGCGTGGATCGAGATGCCCGAAGGCCTTGTAGTTGCGGAAGCTGTAACGCCCGGTGAGCAGGCGCACGCGCGACGGCGTGCACAGCGGCGTGGCATGCGCATTGTCGAACCTCACCCCCTGCCGCGCGAGCGCATCGATTCGCGGCGTGGCGTACTGCCCACCGTAGGCGCCGACGGTCTCGACACCGGCGTCGTCGGCCAGGATGACGATCACGTTGGGTTGGGTGGCGCGCGGCGCGGCCGCGGCATGCTGGGCACAGAGCAGCAGCAGCGGCACCGCTGCGACAAGCCATCGATTCTGCATCGCCGTCGCTCCCGCAGGCATCGCGATGGATGCTTGTCACCGCATTATGCACCAGCCCTTGCAACAGCGCTGTGGTCGGCGCTGGCACCGGGCGGAATACGGGTGGACCATCTCCAGCGTCACTTCACCAGCTTCCAGGCGCCGCCCTCGACCTTCACCATCACCTGGCTGCGCGCATCGACGCCGTTGTGGTCGGTGGCGCTGAGGTTGAACACGCCCTGCGCGCCAACGAACTCCTTCAGCCCCTCGATCGCATCGCGCAGCGCGAGCCGGCGCCGTACTTGGCTTCGTAGCGCTTCACGTAGTCGACACCCGGCGCCTTCACGGGGTTGGCGTCGGGCAGCTGCTCGGCCACCAGCACCGGCTCCACCGTCATGAAGCTGCCCTCCAGGTCCTTACCGCCGACGCGCAGGAAGTCGACGTTCGCGACGCCCTGCGTCTAGTAGATCAAGCCCTTGTAGCCGCGCTTGACGAGCTCGACGTGCGGCAGCGCGCCCGGCGTGCCGGCGCTGAAGATGTAGACCGCGTCGGGGTTCGCGGCGAGCAGTTTGAGCACCTGCGGCGTGGCGCTGGTGTCGGCTTGCGCGTATTTCTCGACCGCGACGATCTTCACGCCCTTGGCCGGCGCGAGCTTCTCGATCGCCTTCAGAAAGCCTTCGCCGTACGCGGTGGTGATGCCGATCGTGGCCACCGTCGTCGCCTTGTTCTTCAGCATGTGGTCGAGCACGGCGTTGATCGAGATCGTCTCGGTCGGCGCCATCTTGAAGGCCCAGCGGCGCGGCCCGTCCTGCGGCTCGACGATCGCGCCGCCGCCGGCCAGCGAGATCACCGGCACGCCGGTGCGCGCGGCGACGTCGATCACCGCGAGCGAGGTCGGCGTCAGCGAGGGCCCGACGATGATGTCGACCTTGTCCTCGGTGATCAGCTTGGTCGCGTTCTTGACCGCGGTGGTGGCATCGGTGGCGTCGTTGAGCACGATGACGTTGATCTTCTGGCCGCCGAGCTCGGTCGGCCAGAGCTTGACCGTGTTCTCGGCCGGGATGCCGAGCGAGGCGCCCGGGCCGGTCAGCGAGACGAGCACGCCGATGTTGACGTCGGCATGCGCCGTGGCGGTGACGATGAGCAGGCCGAGCGCAGCGGCGAGTGATCTGAAGCGGGGCATCGGCATTCCTTCGGGGTGGTGATTCGGCGAGTCGGGTTGCACCGCCCCCTCAGCGCGGCCACAAGCGGGGAAACACCGCACAGTCGATCGGCTCGCCGGGCCGGATCGTCGGCGGGTCGATCGTGATGTTGGCCTGGCCGATGCGCGGCGCGTAGACCACGTCGTCGCCGGTCCAGCGCGTCGCGTAGGCACGGCGGCGGCGCGTCGAGCTGGCGTTGCCGGGTGCGCCGTGCACCGTCATGCAGTGGTGCAGCAGGCAGTCGCCGGCCTTCATGTCCCAGTTGACGATGTCGAGTTCGCCACGCATCGCATTGATGTCGGGCAGCGTCTCGCCGGGCAGCATCTTGTAGGCCTCGGTGTCGCCGCCGAAGTGGATCGGCCGGAACTCGCGGCCCCAGCGGTGCGAGCCCTTGACGTACTCGACGCCGCTGGACTCGGTCGTCACGTCGTCGAGCGCGAGCCAGATCGACAGGATCTGGTCGCCCTTCACAGGCCAGTACGGACCGTCCTGGTGCCACGGCGTGATGGCGGCGGTGCCGGGCTCCTTGACGAACAACTGGTCGTACAGGAAGTTGACCTTGCGGGATCGCAGCATGCGCGCCGCGATCTCCGCGGCAGGCGACTCCTCGACGTACTTCCGCAGCCCCGGCTTCACGGCCCAAGCCCCGATGTCGCCGAGGAAGCGCTGGCCCGCCTTGGTCGCGTACTCGCGCGCCAGCGGGCCGGGGTGGGCGAGGTCGTCCTCGACCGCATCGCGCATGTGTTCGATCCACTCGGCATCGAACAGGCCGCGCAGGCAGATCACGCCGTCGCGCCAGAAGGCGTCGACGTCGGCATCGGGGATGGGGGCGAGCGGGTGCGAGTTCATGCCGGCGTATCCTGGTGGCGTCCTCTGGGGGGGTGCTACAGCGTAGGCGTGGCGAGCCGGCGCGGTCAACCGCACAAAGCCTGCCTGCGTCCCTACCAAAATGCACGGCACCACACCAGCGCCGAGGGAAGTTCATGTCCTACGACTACAGCTCGGAGTACAAGCTCCTCGAGCTGCCCAATCCGTACCAGCTGCAGAACCGGCTGCTGTGGATCTGCGGCGCGGTCCTGCTGCTGGCCGGCGTGACGAGCCTGTTCTGGGCCCGCGGCGCGATGCAGGAAAGCGCGCTGCGCCTGGTCGCTGGCCCGCTCATCGCCGGCCTCGCGATGGTGGCCGCGGGCCCGCTGTGCGCGACCACCGCGGCACGCCGCATGCGCTTCTTCTTCGGCCGCGGCCGGCCGGCATCGCTCGCGCCGGAGATCCCGGTCGGCGCCAACGGCGGCTCGAAGGTGGCCGCCGCGGTCAAGTAAATCCTGCGCCAGGGCGGCATCACCTACCCCGAGCCGCAGGGCGCGGTCGAGGCCATGCTGTACCACCGGGCGCCGAAGCTGATCACCGCGCCGCGCGAGGTGCGGTTCCAGGCGCAGCGCTATGTGTTCAACCTGTGCGCGATCGGCGCCACGCTGGCGAGCTTCATCGTGTCGTGGGCGCTGTTCGGCAACCCGACGACGCGGCCGTGAATCGGCCTGCTGTACTTCGCGTTCGGCCTGTTCGTGCTGCTCAAGCCCGTCGTCTCCGACGGTCGCGCGAAGTTCTCGCGCGCCACGCTGGTGGTGCTGATCGCCGCGGCGATCCTCGCGCCGGTCGGCATCGGCCTGGTCGGCGCCAAATTGCCGTCGCTGTACGGCTTCGAAGTCACCGCGCAGACCTTCGTGATGCTGATCGGCTCGCTGATCGCGTGCGCGCTGGCGGTCTGGGCAATCCTCGCGCAGGTCGATCCGGCGCCGCAGACGCGCGCCAGCGTCGAGCAATCGCGCCTGTCGATGAACTCGCCGCCGGGCAGCCTCATGGACGAGCTCGACCGGCTGATGCAATCGAGCTGGACGGAACAGATCCCGAACCGCCGCTACGCCCGCATCGACCCTGTCGCCACGGCCGGCACGCCCAGCGGCAGCTTCGCCGGCGAGCTGTTCGAAGAGAGCCAGCCGCTGCCGGTGACCGGCACGCAGGCACCGAGCCTGGCCAGCGCCCTAGCAGCGCCGCGGCATCGCGCGCTGCTGCTGCTCGACCTGTACGGCACGATCCTCGTCATCGCCGCGGTCGTGATGTCGCTACCCTTCGTGCGCGCGTTCGACATGAGCGCGCCGTGGCGCGACAACCGCTTCGCGCTCGTCGGCACTTCAGCGATTCTCGCGGTGATGGCGGCGTTCTGCTTCCAGGCCGCGGCGCGGCTGTGGGGGCGCTTCAACTTCGAGTCGATCCTGACCTAGGTCGAGACGGTCGGCAGCTACCAGACCTCGCGCATCGGCACCGGCAACAATTTCAGCAGCCGCATCAACACCGAGAACGACGTCGTGCGCACCGAGGCGATGACGCTGCGCGTCTGGCGCGCGCGCATCGAATCGGTGGCGTTCGGCAAGGACGACGCGCGCCAGGTCACCGCGATGTTCTCGACCGAGCAGGAAGCGCTCGCGCTGAGCGCCGCCCTGACCACGTTCGCGCGCAGCCAGGCTGTGCTCGTGGCGCCGTTCAGCAACGAGCACCAGGCGCGCATCAACGCGCTGAACGCCGGCGAGCGCGCGATCTCACCAACGAACGACGCCGGTGCGGCGGCCCGGGCGGATAGGAACTTCAAACGGGCTCTACACCCCAGTGCACTTCGCCGAACGGGCCTTATGGTGAGCGCGTGCCTGCCGTCGACAGGCCTTGCCTGCCAAACGCGGCCGCCGGAACCCGCCTGCCGAGCGCAGTGGAACCTGCAGTGGGACCTGCTGACACCTACGGAATCTGCCCTCCCCACCCCTGACCTGACCCCCGGCACACACCCACCCCGCTCGCCGCCGCGGATCGCCCGCCAGACCGTCTTCCACGGCGGCTCGCATCCTTCCGCCTTGACGCTCGAGGTCTTCGAGGACGGTCGCGCGCGATAGCGCGGGTTTTGCATTAGAGTCGCGGTCGCCACCATGACGTCCGCTCTGCACACACTGCTCGACGCCCATCT
>Ga0315902_10004295_pt1 | contig 20663 bp, 17 predicted proteins | sample LakEriMetagenome_9_FD_203523 | JGI IMG/M metagenome (GOLD analysis project Ga0315902, IMG submission 203523) | Freshwater fungal communities from buoy surface, Lake Erie, Ohio, United States - Buoy 12 MA117 | ecosystem: Environmental > Aquatic > Freshwater > Lake > Lake biofilm | place: USA... | reverse complement strand
CACGGTCAGGGTGTGGGCCATGCCCAGCGCGCGGGCGTGCTTCAGCGCGGCCAGGGTGTCGGCGGTCTCGCCGCTCTGGCTGATGGTGACCACCAGGGTTCGCGCGTCGGGCACGCTGTCGCGGTAGCGGTACTCGCTGGCGATCTCCACCGTGGTGGGGATGCCGGCGATGGATTCCAGCCAGTAGCGCGCAGTGGAGCCCGAGTAGTAGCTGGTGCCGCAGGCGAGTATCAGCACCCGGTCCACGGCCTTGAACACGCTGTAGGCCCCGTCGCCGAAGAGCTCGGGCGAGATGGCGTCCACCGCGTCCAGCGTGTCGGCGATGGCGGTGGGCTGCTCGAAGATCTCCTTTTGCATGTAGTGGCGGTAGGGGCCCAGCTCCGCTGCCCCGCTGTGGGCCAACACGGTGCGCACCGGCCGCTCCACGGGGCGAAAGCGCCCCTGCGCGTCGGCGGCGCTGATCCAGGTCTTGCCGATCTGCACGTCGACGACGTCGCCCTCCTCCAGGTAGACGATCTGGTCGGTCACGCCGGCCAGGGCCATCGGGTCCGACGCCAGAAAGTGCTCGCCGGCGCGCTCACCCGTGCCCACGCCCAGGATCAGCGGCGAGCCCTGGCGCGCGCCCACCAGGCGCTGGGGCTCGTCGCGGCAGAACACGGCAATGGCGAAGGCGCCGCGCAGGCGGGCGGTGGTCAGCTGCACGGCCTCGAGCAGATCGCCCTGGTAGTGGTGGTCCACCAGGTGGGCGATGACCTCGGTGTCGGTCTGGCTGGCAAAGGCGTAGCCGCGCTGGCGCAACTCGGCGCGCAGCTCGTCGTGGTTCTCGATGATGCCGTTGTGCACCACGGCCACCCGGCCGGGCGCGCCGTCGGGCGCCTGCGGCCCGGTCGAGAAGTGCGGGTGCGCATTGCGCACCGCCGGCACGCCGTGAGTCGCCCAGCGGGTGTGGGCGATGCCAGTGCCCGCGTCGATGCGGTCGTCCTGCACCTGCTGCTGCAGCTCGGCCACGCGGGCAGTGCTGCGCGCGCGGCGCAGGCCGCCGCCCTGGTGGACGGCGACGCCGCAGGAGTCATAGCCGCGGTACTCCAGCCGCTTCAGGCCCTCGACGAGGATGGGGACGATGTTGCGCGTGCTGACCGCGCCGACGATGCCGCACATGGGGATGCTCCAAGATCAGATCGGGCGGGATGGTAGGGGCCCCAGTGTGAAATAAAATTGCGAATTGATATCTCCTTCACAACCAAAGCTCTGAGCGCCAAAACTTTGGAATAAAGTTGCAAATCGCACCTTTCTGTAGCGCTTTGTGTCTCTCATGATTCCTCTCGCCCCCCTGGATCTCACGCTGCTGGCCCTCCTCCAAGCCGACGCCTCCCGCTCCAACCTGGCACTGGCCGAGGCGGCGGGGGTGTCGCCGGCCACGGCGTTGCGGCGGGTGAGGCGGCTGGTGGAAGGCGGGGTGATCGAACGCCAGGTGGCCCTGCTCAACCCGGCAGCCGTGGGCGCTGGCCTGGCAGCGCTGGTGGAAGTGACGCTGGACCGCCAGGGCGCCGAGCACCTGGACGCTTTCGAGGCCCGCGCGGTGGCTGAAGGCGCGGTGCAGCAGGTCTGGCGCGTCTCGCCCGGGCCCGACTTCGTGCTGGTGGCCCAGGTGGCCGACATGCCGGCCTACCAGGCCCTGGCCCAGCGCCTGTTCACTCAGGATGTGAATGTGCGCAATGTGAAGGCCTACTTCAGCCTCAAGCGAGCGAAGTTCGAGACCTCGCTGCCCTTGCCGGCTGCGGCCGCGGCTCCTGCCTGACGGCCTGACGGCCTGACCGAGCGAGGGCCTGAAAGCCGCGCGCCGGCTGCCTCAGCCGCGCCGCATCGGCACCGCGAAGCCGCGGGCCACGGCCGGGCGGGCCATCAGGCCGTCGTACCAGCGCTTGACGTGCGGGTAGTCGGCCAGGTCGATGCGATGGCGCGGGTGGCGCCAGGCCCAGCCCAGGATGGCGAAGTCGGCGATGGACAGTTCGCCAGCGAAGAATTCGTGGTCGGCCAGGCGCCGGTCCATCACCCCGTACAGCCGCCGGGTCTCGGTCATGAAGCGGTCCAGCGCGTAGGCGCGGGCGGTCTCGTCCTGCAGGGCGACGAAGTGGTGCACCTGCCCGGGGATGGGCCCGAAGCCGCCCACCTGGAACATCAGCCACTCCAGCGCGGCCACGCGCGCGGCGGGGTCTCGCGGCAGGAAGCGGCCGGTCTTCTCGGCCAGGTACAGCAGGATGGCACCCGACTCGAACACGCTGATCGGCTGGCCGTCGGGGCCGTCGGGGTCGACCAGCGCGGGGATCTTGTTGTTCGGGCTGATGCGCAGGAAGTCCGGTGCGAACTGCTCGCCCTGGGTGATGTCGACGATGCGCACCTCGTAAGCCAGACCCATCTCCTCCAGCGCCACGCTGATCTTGCGGCCGTTGGGGGTGTCGAAGGTGTGCAGCTCGAGGGTCATGGCGGTCAGGCTTTCAGGATGGCCAGGCCCTTGAGGTACTCGCCCTCGGGGAACACCAGCGTGGTGGGGTGGTCGGGGGCGCCTTCCAGGCGGTGCAGCAGCGCGCCGTCCACCTCGGCATCGGCGGCGGCGCCGGCGACGATCTTGTGGAACAGCTCGGCGCCCACTCCGCCCGAACAGGAGAAGGTGAGCAGCAGCCCGCCGGGCGCCAGCAGCTTCAGCGCCAGGCGGTTGATGTCCTTGTAGGCCCGCGCCGCGCGCTCGGCGTGCGAGGCGGTGGGGGCGAACTTCGGCGGATCCAGCACGATGGCGTCGAAGGACTCGCCCGAGTGCAGCTGCTGGCGCAGGAAGGCATTGACGTCGGCGTCCACGGTCTGGTGCCGCGCGGCGTCCAACCCGTTGAGGGCCATGTTGTCGCGTGCGCGCTGCAGCGCCGGGGCGCTGGAATCGACCGAGACCACCTGCTGCGCCCCGCCCAGCAGCGCGGCCACCGAAAAGCCGCCGGTGTAGGCGTAGCAGTTCAGCACCCGGCGCACGCCGAACTGCCGCACCCAGCCGGCAAAGGCGATGCGGTTGTCGCGCTGGTCCAGGTAAAAGCCGGTCTTGTGGCCCTCGGCCACATCCAGCCCCAGGCGCCAGGCGTGCTCGCGCAGCACCACGGCGGTGTCGCCCTCGCCGCGCAGCCAGCCGGCACGCTCGCTCAGCCCCTCGAGCGCCCGCACGCCGGAGTCGGACCGCTCGTACAGCCGCTGCAAGCCGGTGGCCGCGAGCAGGATGTCGGCGATGGCCTCGCGCCAGCGCTCCATGCCGGCAGAGAGGAACTGCGCCGACAGCAGATCGCCGTAGCGGTCGACGATGAGGCCGGGCAGCCCGTCGGCCTCGCCGTGCACGAGACGCACGCCGTCGCTGTCCACCGCCAGGCGCTGGCGCAGCGCCAGGGCGCGGGCGATGCGGCGCTTGAAGAAGGCGTGGTCGACGCGCTCGGCTTCGTCGAAGGTCCAGGCGCGCACGCGGATCATCGAACTCGGGCTGAAAGCGCCCCAGCACAGGAAGCGGCCGTCGGACGCCTCCACGCGCACGGTCTCGCCGGGGTCAGCGCGGCCGCGCTCGATGCTGCCCTGGAACACCCAGGGATGGCGGCGCAGCAGCGAGCGTTCCTTGCCCGGCAGCAGACGGATGATCTTCATGCGGGAGGACTCAGGACCGGGCCTTGGCGCGCGGGTGCGCCGCGTCGTAGGCCTTGGCCAGGTGCTGGAAGTCGAGCTGGGTGTAGATCTGCGTGGTCGACACCTGGGCGTGGCCCAGCAGCTCCTGCACGGCGCGCAGGTCGCCGCTGGACTGCAGCAGATGGCTGGCGAAGCTGTGGCGCAGCATGTGCGGGTGCACGTGGGTGGGCAGGCCGGCCTCCAGGGCGAGTGCCTTCAGCCGCGATCGCACCTGGCTGGCCGTGAGCCGCGTGCCCTGCCGGCTGACGAAGAGGGCCGGCTCGTCGGCCTTGGCCACCTCGGTGCGCGCCTGCAGCCACTGCTGCAGGGCCTGCAGCGCGGGCCCGCCCACCGGCACGCTGCGCCGGCGCGAGCCCTTGCCCAGCACGTGGGCGGTGCCCTCGTGCTCATCGACCCAGCCCGCCGCCTGGGGGCCGGGCCGGGCGTCCAGCCCGGTGAGCTCGGCCACGCGCAAGCCGCAGCCGTAGAGCAGCTCGACGATGCAGCGGTCGCGCAGCCGCAGCGCCGCCGCGCCGCGCTGCGGCACATGGGCGGCCAGCGCCACGGCCTGGTCCACGGCCAGGGCCTTGGGCAGCGGCCGGGGCGCACGCGGGGCGCGGATACCCTCCACCGGATTGGCCTGCACCTCGCCACCGCGGCCCCACCAGCGGTACAGGCCGCGCCAGGCCGACAGCGCAATGGCGATGCTGCGCGGCCCCAGGCCGCGCTCGCGCAGCCGGGCCGTGAAGCGGCGCACATGGTGCGGCTGCAGGGCCTTCAGGGCCACGCCCGCGGCCTGCGCATCGGCCGACAGCCAGCCCAGCGCATCGCGGTACATGGCGACCGTGCGCGGCGCCAGGCGCCGCTCCACCACCAGGTGCTGCAGGTAGGGCTCGAGGTCCTGCCCCAGGCCCGGTGGCGCCTCGCTCTCGGCCATCGGCCTCAGGCGGCGGCGCGCAGCCGCGACAGCGCGGCGCCGGCGATGTCGCCGATGCGCAGCAGGAACTCGGTGCCCATGTCGGCGCTGTAGCGCGTGGGGTCGGGCGAGCCCAGCACCAGCAGCCCGAAGGTGCCGTCCACGCCGCCCTGGCGCAGAGGGATCATGGCCAGCGACATCACGCTGGCCGGGTCGTCCAGCCAGCCGGCAGCCTCGAAACCGGCGTTCACGCCGCAGTAGGGCAGCCCCAGACTGGCGGCGAAGCTGCGCGCGTCGTCGCTGACGGCCCTGGCAAAAGGCTCGCCGGCGTGCTCGCCGCTCACGCCCCACAGCCGCACCGCGGCCTGCGGAATCAGGAACTGGTGGCGCAGTTCGGCCACCACCACGCGCGGCAGGTCGGCAGGGTCGGCCGTCAGCAGGATGGAGCGGGTCCAGCGGTGCAGGCGGTCGGCGATGGCGACGTTCTCCTGGCCGTGGCGGATCATCTCCATGATCTTCTGCTCCAGGCCCTTGATGCGCTCGCGCAGCATCTCCATCTGCCGCTCCTGCAGCGAGACGGCCCGCTGCCCGTGCGGGCTGGTGAGCTGGATGGTGCCCAGCAACTCGGCGTGGCGCTCGAAGAAGCCCGGGGTGCGGGCCAGGAACTGGGCGATGTCGTGCTCGGTCAGGCCTTCGGTGGGGGTGCTCACAGTGCGATCTCTCCTTCAAAGACGAATTCGGCCGGGCCGGTCATCAGCACCGGGCGGTCGGCGCCGGCCCACTCGATGGTGAGCACTCCGCCGCGGGTGTGCACGTCCACGCGGGGCTGCAGCCACCCGTGGCGGATGCCGGCCACCACGGCAGCGCAGGCCCCCGTGCCGCAGGCCAGGGTCTCGCCGGCGCCGCGCTCGAAGACGCGCAGGCGCACCGTGGCGCCATCACAGACCTGCAGGAAGCCGGCGTTGACGCGGCGCGCAAAGCGGGCGTGGCGCTCGATCAGCGGGCCCCACTCGGCCACGGGTGCCAAGGCCACGTCGTCCACGCGCAGCACCGCGTGCGGATTGCCCATGGACAGCACCGACACCGCAACCCCTTGCCCGCCGGGCAGCGTGATCGGCCAGCGGTCGAATCCGCCTTCGGGCTGCGCCGCCAGGCCGGTGGCGTCGAAGGGCACACGGTCCAAGTCGAATACGGGCGCGCCCATGTCCACGCTCACCCGGCCGTCGCCGCGCCGGTGCAGCTCAAGCACTCGGTTGACGGTGCGCACGCGCACGCTCGGGCCAACCGCCAGGCCGCGGTCGAGCACGTAGCGCAAGAAGCAGCGCGCGCCGTTGCCGCAGTGCTCGACCTCGTCGCCGTCGGCGTTGAAGATGCGGTAGCGGAAGTCGACATCCGGTGCGTCGGGCGGCTCGACCAGCAGCACCTGATCGGCGCCGACACCGAAGTGGCGGTCGGCCAGCGAGCGCACCTGGGCGGGGGTCAGTTGCAGGGGCTCGCGCGTGGCATCGAGCACCACGAAGTCGTTGCCCGCGCCATGCATCTTGGTGAAGCGCAGCTTCATGCGCACGATTATCGGTAATGGGATTTGTAGAGCGGGGGCTCGCCCTCGGGGCGCGACTTGAAGCGCTTGTGCACCCACAGGTACTGCGCCGGGTCGAGCAGGATCTGCTGCTCGATGAAGGCGTTCATGCGCGCCGCGTCGGCGACGGGGTCATCGGTAGGCCAGTCCTGCCAGGTCGGCAGAAAGCGCACACGGTAGCCCTGCCCGCCAGGCAGGATGTCCACCACCACCGGCTGCACGGCCATGCCGATGAGGCGCGCCATCTTGGAAGGCGCGGTCAGCGTGGCCGCGCGCACGCCGAAGAAGGGCACGAAGGCCGAGTCCTTCACGCCGTAGTCCTGGTCGGGCATGTTGAAGAAGGGGCAGCCCTCGCGGATGCGCTTGACCAGCAGGCGAATGGGCATGCCGCGCGGGTGGGCCTCGGCTCGGCCGAAGCGCAGCCGGCCCTGCTTGAGCACGCGGTCGAAGTAGGCGTTGCGCTGCGGCTGGTAGATGTCGATGGTGGTGCGGGTCTGGAACAGCTGCACCGCCGCGCCGGCCACCTCAAGCCCCAGGAAGTGCGGCACCAGCCACATCACCGGGCGCTCGCCGCGCTCGGCCAGGCCCACATCACCCTCGACATGGATGAGCCGCCGCAGACGCTCGGGCGGGGCGTACCAGAGCAGCCCGCGCTCCAGCAGGCTGCGTCCCAGCAGTGCGAAGTGCTCGCGCAGCACCGCCTCGCGCTGCGCCTGGCTCCACCGGGGAAAGCACAGCTCCAGGTTGCGGCGGGCGATGGCGCGGCGTTTGCGGCCGAAGGCGTGCAGCACGGCGCCGAAAGCGCGGCCGATGCGGGCCTGCACGGACAGCGGCAGGTGCTGCAGGGCCCACAGCAACCCGACGAGCGCACGGGGAGCGAGGTCTCTCATCGGGGCGCGGCCCGGCAGACGCCAGGGCGAGGTCTCAGACCCAAGGCCGGGGCTCCTTGTAGCGGTGGTAGCCCCACAGGTACTGGGCGGGGTGGCGCAGTATCAGGGCTTCCATCGAGCGGTTGATGGCCTGGGCGGCCGCCTGGGTCCAGCTGGCATCGTCGGCGTACGCCTCGCGCGGGGGCAGCGGTTCGGCCAGCGGACCGACCCGCACCACGTAGCCCGCGCCACGGGGCAGTCGTTCGCACCAGGCCTGCAGCACGGTGGCGCCGGTCTGGCGCGCCAGCCGAGCGGCCAGCGTCATGGTGTAGGCCGGAGCCCCGAAGAAGGGCACCCAGAGGCCCTGGCCCTGGGGCGGCACCTGGTCGGGCAGCACGCCCACGGTGCGGCCCTGCTGCAGCGCGCGCAGCATCTGCCGCACCCCGGCCAGAGAAGCCGGCACAGCGGCAAGCCCGGGCCGCGCACGCGCGGTCTCCTGCAGGCGGCGAAGCCGCTCCTGACGCGCAGGCCGGTACATCACGGTCATCGGCTGCGTCGGGCCGAAGCGCTCGGCGTAGGACTGTGCGGCCACCTCGAAGCTGCCCAGATGCGGGGTCAGGATGATCAGACCGCCGGGCTTGCCAAAAGCCTGCTCGATCCACTGCGCACCCTCCCAACGCACAGGGTCGGCAATGGGCTGGCCCTCAGGCCTCAGCCACAGGCGAGGCAGCTCCAGCGCCATGCGCCCGGCCTCGGCCACGGCCCGGCGCCGGTCGACGGGGTCGACCCCAGCGCGCGATGCGTTGCCGGCCAGCCGCCCGCGGTACTGGGGCGACAGCGCCCAGGCGGCCCACCCCATCAGAGCGCCCAGTGCGTGAAGGAATGCCAGGGAGCGGCGCGACAGCCATCGCAGCAGGGCGGGCATGGGGGGCGGATCGCTTCCTATAATGCCGGCCATCGCCGAGTTAAGGACAACTTGCGGGGCGATGCGTCCGGAAGCCCCGGACGCCAGGATGCGGCGGGTGCCGTGGCCTGAATTCCGCTAAAGCGTCGCCGCTTCCCAGGACACCCTGAACGGCTACGCCGATTCACCATCAACCTGGAGCTCACAAGTGGCACGCGATTATCTCTTCACCTCCGAGTCGGTCTCAGAGGGTCACCCTGACAAGGTCGCTGATCAGATCAGCGACGCCATCCTCGACGCCATCTTCACGCAGGACCCGCGCTCGCGCGTGGCCGCCGAGACGCTTTGCAACACCGGTCTGGTGGTGCTGGCCGGCGAGATCACCACCAACGCGCACGTGGACTACATCCAGGTGGCGCGCGACACCATCAAGCGCATCGGCTACGACAACACCGAGTACGGCATCGACTACAAGGGCTGCGCGGTCATGGTCTGCTACGACAAGCAGTCCAACGACATCGCCCAGGGCGTGGACCACGCCAGCGACGACCACCTGAACACCGGCGCCGGCGACCAGGGCCTGATGTTCGGCTACGCCTGCGACGAGACGCCCGAGCTGATGCCCGCGCCCATCTACTACGCCCACCGTCTGGTGGAGCGCCAGGCGCAGTTGCGCAAGGACGGGCGCCTGCCCTTCCTGCGCCCGGACGCCAAGAGCCAGGTGACCATGCGCTACGTGGACGGCAAGCCGCACAGCATCGACACCGTGGTGCTGTCCACCCAGCACGCGCCCGAGTACTCCTTGGGCAACCGCATGACCGACGCCTTCTACGAGGCCGTGCGCGAGGAGATCATCAAGCCCGTGCTGCCCAAGGAGTGGCTCACGGCCGACACCCAGTACCTGATCAACCCGACCGGGCGCTTCGTCATCGGCGGCCCGCAGGGCGACTGCGGCCTGACCGGGCGCAAGATCATCGTGGACACCTACGGCGGCGCCTGCCCGCACGGCGGCGGCGCGTTCTCGGGCAAGGACCCGTCCAAGGTCGACCGCTCGGCTGCCTACGCCGCACGCTACGTGGCCAAGAACGTGGTGGCCGCGGGCCTGGCCAAGCAGTGCCAGGTACAGGTGGCCTATGCCATCGGCGTCGCCCGCCCGATGAACGTGACCGTCTACACCGAGGGCACCGGCGTGATCTCCGACGAGAAGATCGCCGCCCTGGTCAACGAGCACTTCGACCTGCGCCCCAAGGGCATCATCCAGATGCTCGACCTGCTGCGCCCGATCTACCAGAAGACCGCCGCCTACGGCCACTTCGGCCGCGAAGAACCCGAGTTCACGTGGGAACGTACCGACAAAGCGGCGGCCTTGAAGGCCGCTGCCGGGCTGTAAGCCCGCCGCGCGCGCAGCGCGCGGTTTGTCGGCACGTGGGCTGCGCTCATATCGCGCCAGCGATGTGAGCGCGGACCAAGGTACCGGGCGGGCTTTGGACAGGATGAGCCCATTGCCATCCCCACCCCCTTGTGGGACCATCCCCGGCCCCGCATGAACCCCTGCGATGGCCATGACCCGACCCGCAAGCTCCACCTCCCCGCGCACCACACGCACCGCCCGCGTCCCCCGACGCCCGGTGCCCAACGGCAGCGGCAACGCAGCGGCTGCCCTTGTCTCCCTCCAGGCCAGCACAACGCCGACCCCGCCGCGCACGCTGGCCACGCCCCCCGCCATCGACCCCGACCAGGTGCTGGCCGAAGGCTGGCGCGAAGGCGCCTATCCCTACAAGCACCTGATGTCGCGCAAGCGCTACGAGTCGGACAAGTACCGGCTGCAGGTCGAGCTGCTCAAGCTGCAGGCCTGGGTGAAGGACAGCGGGGCGCGGGTGGTGATCCTCTTCGAGGGCCGCGACGCGGCTGGCAAGGGCGGCACCATCCGGCGCTTCATGGAGCACCTCAACCCGCGGGGCGCTCGCGTGGTCGCGCTGGAAAAGCCCAGCGAGGTCGAGCGCGGCCAGTGGTACTTCCAGCGCTACGTGCAGCACCTGCCCACGCGTGGCGAGATCGTGCTGTTCGACCGCAGCTGGTACAACCGCGCCGGCGTCGAGCGGGTGATGGGTTTTTGCACCGAAGCCGAGGTCGAGCAGTTCATGCGAGAGGCGCCCGAGTTCGAGCGCCATCTGGTGCGCAGCGGCATCCACCTCTTCAAGTTCTGGTTCTCGGTGAGCCGCAAGGAGCAGCGGCGGCGCTTCAAGGAGCGCGAGGCCGACCCCCTCAAGCAATGGAAGCTCAGCCCCATCGACAAGGCTTCGCTCGGCCGCTGGGACGACTACACGCGCGCCAAGGAGGCGTCGTTCCTGCACACCGACACGCCCGATTCGCCGTGGACGGTGATCAAGTCGGATTGCAAGAAGCGCGCGCGGCTCAACGCCATGCGCTTCGTGTTGCAGAAGCTGCCCTACACCCGCAAGGACGTCAAGGCCGTCGGCCCGGTGGACCCGCTGATCGTCGGCCGGCCCTCGCTTGTGCCCGGGGTGACCGAAGACCAGATCGCGCAGGCGCGCGCTTCGGAGGACGAGGGCTGAAGGACCGGTGCGCGGCGCTTCAGCGCGCCACGGCGTCGACCACGTCCTCGCCCTCGCGTTGCAGCGCGCCGGAGCCCAGCAACTCGTCGACCAGAGCGGACAGCCAGGCCCGGGCATCGCCCTGCGCCTCGAAATGCTGCTGCCGGATGGCGTGCAGGTACGGGGTGTGCACCGCCCAGTCCAGCAGTTCGTCCATGGGCTGTCGCCGCACCTCCATGAGGTGGTACTTGATCAGCATCTTGATCCCGAAGCGCGCGTGGCGCTGCGGATCGGAATGGAACCCAGCCAGGCGCCGCCGCGCCCGGGCCAGCGCGCCTGGCACATCGGTGAACGGCGAGCCGTGCCCCGGCACCACCACGCGTATGGGCAAGGTGGCGATGAGATCGAACACCGCGCCCACGTCGTCGAAGCCCGGCTCGCCTTCGAGCTCGGGGAAGACGGCGCCAAAGCCGTTCTCCCACAACGCATCGGCTGAGATGAGTACGCCGTTGGCGCGGTCGAACAGGATCACCGCATCCGGGTCGTGCCCTGGGGCGGGCAGCACCTCCCAGTCGCGGCCGCCGGCGCGCATCGGCTCGTCGACGCTCAGCTCCTCGTCGGCGACGAAGCGCTCGCACAGCTGCCCCGACGCCTCGTAGTTCAGCACGGCCGGGTCCCACTGCGCCACCGCGCGGCGCAGGCCCGGGGGCACTGCGATGGGGGCGCCGTAGGCCGCCTTCAGCGTGGCGTTGCCGCCGCAGTGGTCGGAGTGCAGGTGGGTGTTGACGATGCGTGCCAGCGGAGCGCCGCGCAGCGCGTGCGCAACGAGCGTGGCCGTCTGTTCGGCGTGCGTCACGTGGCTCGTGTCCACCAGCACCGCCCCGCTCTCGTCTGCCGCCGGATGGATGACGATGTTGTTGGACGACAGCCAGCCGCGCTCCAGGACGGTCAGGCCGTCCATAGGGTCGGCCAAGGGTGAGCGGGAAAGTGAAGGCATCGGCGCGGATTGTGGGCCAGGGCCAAGGGCTGCGCAGCGCTCGGGCCGCCCGACAATGACGGCGCGCACGAGGTCCAAAACCTGTCACCCGCATCCTGATGAAGACACCCACCCTCGACCAGCTGCGGGCCTACGCCGTGTCCCGGTCGCTGTTCACACCGACGACGCTGCCGCAGGCGCTGCGGCGCCTGGGCTTCGTGCAGGCCGATCCCATCCGCGCGCCGGCCCGTGCGCAGGACCTGACGCTGCGCCACCGCGTGCGCGGCTACTGCGCCGGCGATCTGGAACGCCGTTACCCCGCCCTGGACGTGGAGGAGGACTTCTTCGTCAACTACGGGTTCCTGCCGCGCGACCTCCAGGCCCTGATGCACCCGCGCGCGAACTTCCGGCCCTGGACGAAGGCACGCTGGGCCCAGGCCCACGCGGTGCTGGAATTCGTGCGCGAACGCGGGGTGGTGCACCCGCGCGAGGTGGACGAAGAGTTCCAGCACGGCAGCAGCCGCAACTGGTTCGGAGGCTCCGGCCGGGCGAGCACGCAGCTGCTCGACGGCATGCACTACCGAGGCCTGCTGCGGGTGGCCCGCCGCGAGGGCGGCACCCGCTGCTACGCCGTGCAGCCGCCGCGTGACCCTGCCGCAGACCCCGACGCCACCCTGGACGCCCTGGTGGACGTGATCGTGGCCAAGTACGCGCCGCTGCCGCAGCGGTCGCTGTCGCAGCTGGTGCACCACCTGCGGGGCGCAGCGCCGCAGTGGACCGACGGCCGTCGCGACGCCCTGCAGCGCGCGCTGGCCCGCCTGCCGGGCGCCGAGGTGGGCGGCGTGCGCTGGGTCTGGCCCGCGGGCGAGAACCCCACATCGCGCCGGTACCAGGCTCGTAACGAGGTGCACGACGAGGTGCGCCTGCTTGCCCCCTTCGACCCCGTGGTGTGGGACCGGCTGCGCTTCGAGATCCTCTGGGGCTGGGGCTACCGCTTCGAGGCCTACACCCCGGCGCCGCAGCGCGTGCGCGGCTACTACGCGCTGCCGCTGCTATGGCGCGATCGGGTCATCGGGTGGGGGAATCTCTCCGTGCAGAGCGGTCAGCTGCAGGCGGACCTGGGATACCAGAGCGGCAAGGCGCCACGCGAGCGCGCTTTCCGCCGGGCACTGGACGAAGAGCTGGAGCGCATGCGGGGGTTCCTGAAGCTGTGAAGTCTGGGCGAGCGCCGCACTCGACGCCTGCCCAAGAGAATGGGGTTTGCATCGGTTGATGTTCCCGGCGGCATGGCGAGAATTGCCGCATGCTTCCGCCCGAATCGCCCGCAGGTTCACCAGAGTTCGTCGGCCTTGCAGGCCCTCGGTGGACTGGAATGTTTCGGACTCGGGTGCCTCAACGCGCCGCCGAGTTTGTCGGCCAGCTGTACGCCCCCCACACCCTGCGCGTCGGAAGGCCTGAAGGGTTCGACATGCAACTCGGGGGCTTCGAGTTCGGCGACTTCCACGTCGGCGCCATCACCTACGGCAGCCCGGTGGTCGCTCAGGTCGCGCCGCACCATGCGCACTGGGTGTTTTCATGGCTGCGACAAGGCAACGTGACCCGGGGTCGGCATGGGCGCTCATTCGGCGCTGGGGACGCCAGTGTGCTGGCACCGGGCGAGACCCACGAGTTGCACATGTCGGCCGACATGCAGCTGATCAACCTGCGCATCGCACACGCAGACATGCTCCAGGCCTGCCACGCCCTCGTGGGTGTGGAACCCGGGCAACGGTTGGGCTTTGACGACCACCTGCGCGCTGGCAGCTCGGCCGCCGATGCCTTGCAGCGCATCACGTCACTTCTGGCGTTGACTCCTCATTACCCGCATGCGGCTGCCGTCCGCCTCGAGCGCAGCCTGCAGGAGGCTGCGATGTTCGAGTTGCTGCTGGCCTGGCCCAGTGCGATGAGCGCCTACCTGGCACAGCCTGCAACCCTGCCCGGGACCCTGCATAGGGCCCGGGACTATCTGCATTCCCATATCGACGAACTGCCGACGGTGGGCGACCTGGCAAGGCACTGCGGCGTCAGCGTGCGTGCGCTGGCCAAAGGGTTCGCCCGGCACCTGAACACGACGCCTCTGCAGTACATGATCAATCTGCGCCTGGATCGTGTCCGCGAGCAACTGCAGGCCCATGGCCGACTGGGCAATGTGACCGAGATCGCGCAGCGCTGGGGTTTTGCTCACGCCGGGCTGTTTGCGGCCCGCTACCGCAGGCGATTCGGCGAACGCCCTTCCGACACTCAGCGCAGCAGCAACTGCTGAAGCGGTCTCGCCCTATCGGGGTTTGCCCAAGGGCGTTCCGGTTTGCGATCCCCCGGTTCCGAATCGCGATGGCGGGCCGGGCCACCTTGGCCGGAGACTGAAAGCGTGCGCATGCCGCGAGGCCTTTGAAGGCCTGCCTGGCACAAGCGCGTCACGCACCAGCCAAGGAGAAGCGCCATGCCAGTCCGGCACCTGCCCCACCGACACGCCGTTGCCACGGCCGTTCTTGCCGCCCTCAGCGGTTTCTGTTCGGCGCCTGCGCTGGCGCAAACGGGCAGCAGTGCAGGTGCGCTGGAACGCGTGGAGATCACCGCAGAGAGGCGACTGACGCTGCTGGACACGACACCGTCGGCTATCTCCGTACTCAACGGAAGCCGACTGACGGAGTCCGGCGCCACCGGTCTGGCTGATATGGTGACCTTGGTGCCCAATACGTCGTTCACGACGGGCTACGGAGCCAGCCAACTGTTCATCCGCGGCATCGGCAACGTCTTCTTCACGGCTGGGGGCGACCCCGGTGTGGCGCTGTACACGGACGGCGCCTACATCTCCGACCAGACCAGCTCCAATGCCAGCCTGTTCGACGTCCAGCGTGTCGAGGTGCTGCGCGGCCCGCAGGGTGCCCTGTACGGACGCAATGCCACGGGCGGCGCGATGAACCTGATCTCGGTCCTGCCCACGCAGGCCTTCAAGGCGCAGTTCGGAGCCGCGTTGGGGCAGTACGGCCGCCGTGAGAGCGAGGGATTCGTCTCGGGGGGCCTGGGCTTCGCTAACACCAGTGCCCGGCTGTCCTTCCAGGTCAAGGAGCTCGATGGCTACATCGTCAATCAGCTGGCGGGCGTGCGCTCGGGGCCGGTGTTGGCGGGAGGCATCAACACCGTCGGCCCCGACCGCCTGGACGACCTGAGCTCGCGGGCCCTGCGGCTGCAGACGCTCACCGACCTGGGCAAGAGCGGCTCGCTGCGCCTGATCGCCAGCAGTTACCGCCAGGACGAGGCCGGGCCCGGCAACAAGCAGCTCGTCGATCCGGTCACGATCCCGATCCTCCTGTACAACGCCCGACCGGTAGCCGACCCCCGCGCGACCAAAAGCCAAGGGGCTTCGAACGCGGTCGACGTCAGGGCGCTGCAGGCCATCTACGAGCGACCGATGGGCCAGGCGACCCTGAGCGTGGTCGCCAGCCACCGCAAGAGTGACGCCGACATGTTCTGGGACGGTGATGCCACCGAGGCCTTGATGGCGACCACTCGCTTCAAGACCAGCAGCAGCGACCGCAGCCTCAATGTGCACCTGGCCAGCGGTGAGGGCGTGCTGCAATGGCTGGTCGGCGCCACCGCGCTGCAGTTCGACCAGCGCCAGGACATCCAGGTCGATACGCAGATTCCCTTGGGCTTCCTGGTGCCGGGCCAGCCCCTGAATGTGCCGTTCCCGGGCGGCGTGCGGTTCCTTCTGGGCGGCAACGTCAACACCCGCTCCACCGCGGTCTATGCCGACCTGCGTTACGCGCTGAGCAAGCAGTTCGCATTGCTCGCGGGCCTGCGCAGCAGCCGCGACACCAAGGAGGCCCAGGAGTACCAGACGGTGGCCGCCTTTGGCCTGAACGGCACCGGCACACCCTCGGCCAGCTGGAGCAGCACGCCAGGCAGCCTGGGATTCGAGGCCACCCTGGCACGCGACACGCTGGCCTACGGCAAGCTGTCGCGGGGCTTCAAGTCCGGCGCCATCAACCTGGGGGCCCTGCAGGGCACGGCCGTGCGACCGGAAACGGTCAACAGCGCCGAACTCGGTTTCAAGACCAGCTTCCTGGACCGGCGCGGCGCGTTCTCCGCCGCGGTCTTCTCCAGCAACTACCGCGACATGCAGGTCTCGCAGGTGGGCCTGGCGTCGGCCATCCTGGCCAATGCCTCGCAAGCCAAGATCAGCGGCATGGAACTGGAGCTGTCGCTGCGTCCGGTTGCAGCACTGACGCTGTCGGCCAACCTCGGCCTCATGGACCCGAAGTACACGCGCTTCCTGAACGTGGACCTGCGCAACGGACCCGGCGTCACGGTGGACGTCAGTGGCCGACAGCTGGCACAGGTGTCCAAGCAGCAAGCCAGTCTGGGGGTCGAGTGGACCCATACCTTGGGGGACATGCGGGCCTCGCTGCGCGGCGACTATGTCTGGCGCGGCAAGTACTACTTCACCGAGTTCAACACCCCCGACGCGGAACAGGCGGCCTACGGCACCTTGAACCTGGGCGCCGTCGTGCGCCCGCGCAACGGCGCGTGGAAGCTCTACGCGCAGCTGCTCAACGCCGGGAACACCACAGCCATCACCAGCATGAACATCGCCAGCCCGATCCTCGGGGCTTCACGCCAGGTGAACTACACCCCGCCGCGCCGTGCGGCTGTGGGTGCCACGATCGACTTCTGAACTTGCCGGGGGGCCGAACATGAACATGCCCACCGCCACGGCTGAGGTCCGGGGTCGCTGCAGTGAAGGTTTCGCTCCCCTGCGGCGACTGTTCGAGTCGCTGCTGACTTCGGATGCCGACCTCGGCGCCTCGCTGGCCGTCACCGTCAACGGACACTTTGAAGTCGACCTCTGGGGCGGATGGATGGACGAGGCGCGCACCCGCCCGTGGGAGGAAGACACGGTCGTCAACGTCTGGTCGACGACCAAGACGATGACCTCGCTGGCCGCGCTGCTGCTGATCGACCGCGGCGAACTTGACGTGGATGTGCCGATCGCGCGTTACTGGCCCGAGTTCGGCGCTGCGGGCAAACAAGACATCACGCTCGCCCAGGTCTTGTCCTACACGTCGGGTGTCTCGGGCTGGGATGCCCCCATGGCACTTGAAGACCTATACGACTGGGAGCGCAGCACGGCGCGCCTGGCGGCGCAGGCGCCCTGGTGGCCGCCGGGAACAGCCAGCGGCTATCACGCCTTGAACAGCGGACATTTGGTGGGCGAGGTGGTACGCCGCATCACGGGGCTAAGGCTCAAGGCCTTCTTCGCCACCGAGATCGCGCGCCCGCTTGGGGCGGACTTCCACATCGGCCTGCCCGAAAGCGAAGTGCACCGCTGCAGCCCGGTGGTGCCGCCTCCCCCGCTGCCATTCGACTTCTCGACCCTCGACCCCAGCAGCCCCGTGTACCGCACCTTCACCGGGCCGCTGCCAGATGCTGCGGCAGCCAACACGCCCGCCTGGCGCGCGGCGGACATCGGTGCCGCCAACGGCCACGGCAACGCGCGTTCGGTGGCAAAGCTGCAAAGCCTCATCAGCAACGGCGGCGAGGCCTTCGGCGTCCGATTGCTCAAGCCGGAGACCGTCGAGCAAATCTTCGCCACACGCAGCCGGGGGGTCGACCTGGTGTTCGGCGTGCCCGTCCACATGGGGCTGGGCTGGGGTCTGCCCGAGCCCACGACCGTGCCTTACATACCCGAGGGTCGCGTCTGCTTCTGGGGTGGCTGGGGCGGCTCGATGGTCATCAACGATGCCGACCGTCGCACGACGCTGGCCTACATGATGAATCGCATGGCGCCGGGCATCATCGGCGGCGAGAACATCGCAAAGCTTGCAACCTGTCTAAACCGGATTCTCAGCGAGGGTTCTGAGGCTCACTGACCAGGCGCCGCAGCGCATGCGCGGCAACTACGCGCTGCCGCTTCAGTGGCGCGAGCGGGTCATCGGTTGGGGCAATCTCGCAGTCGTCGACGGCCGCGCGCCACGCGCTGAGCTCTCGCCGCGCCATCCGTGGAGAAGGCTGGTCAACTGGACACCGTGACTCTCTCGGTCGAGCAATACCAGGCTCTGCGGGCCGAACCCGATACGGCTGACCGCGCCGCGCGCTAGAAGGCACTTGAAGCGGAGTTCAGTGACTGGATCGCCACCCAGAACGCCCGCGTCGAGGCGCATGGCATTCCTGGCGCTGACCTGCGCCCGTGGTGACGGGCTGATGGCGCATTACGACGTCTCCCCCAATCCGAGCAGCAGCGCGGCCAACGGCATCCCCTGCGGGGTCGCCATCCTGATGGGTGCGCAGCCTCTGGAGGACACTGCCCTTGAAGTCGACTTGTCTGACGCACGGTCATTCCGGCGGTCCTGCATTGCCTGGTTCGGCAAGCCACCCTCTGAGGTACGGCAGTCCTACGGTCAGCTGCGCGCCAACGCGCGCCTGACTGCTTGATCTGCTGATCATCCTCGGCTGGCGGCCCCTTGAGAGGCCCCGACCGGCCGCTGCAACGCCGCCAGCACCGAGCCCAGGGCCAAGGCTGCCGCGCTGAAGGCAAAGCCTCGCTCCAGGCCGCCGGGGCCATCGGCGATCCAGCCCACGATGCTGGGCCCGACGATCTGGCCAAAGGCGAAGACGATGGTGAAGGCGGCAATGCCCGAAGGCCAGACGGCCGGCGGCGTGTTGTGGCGCACCAGCGCCGTGGTCGAGGCCACGACCGAGAGGAACACGCCGCCGAACAGCACCCCGGACGCGAAGACCACGGCCATCCCGAAGCCCGTGACTCCGCCCACCAGGGGCAGGGCCGTGGCCAGCGCCAGCAGGCCGTTGAGCAGCGACAGCGGCAGGCCGCCGCGGTGGCGCTGCAGCAGTCCCGCCCACACCCAGGAGGACGCCACCACCCCCAGGCCCAGCAGCACATAGAAGGCCACCACGGTGCCTGGGCCCAGGCCCTGCTCGCGCAGCAGGGTGATGATGAAGGTCATGTAGCCGATGTAGCCGATGCCGAACATGCCGTAGCCGGCCAGGCCAAAGGCAAAGGGCCGCCAGTGAAAGGGCGCCCGAGGAGCACCCGGCACAGGCGGCGCGGCCAGCGAGCCCGTAGCCGCAGCCGTGACCCCCATCACGGCCAGAGCCAGCGCCCCCAGCGCCCACCAGGCGACGGGCCAGCCCAGCCCGGCTGACTCCAGAAAGGGCGGCACTCCCAGCGCCGAGGCCACGATGCCCAGGCCCACGCCGCCGTAATAGATGCCCAGCACCAGGCCCGAGCGCTGCGGCGCGCGCTGCGCCAGACGGGCGGCGAGCAGCCCCCCGCCGACGAAGCTGGCCGCGCTGGCCGCGCCGCAACCCAGCCGCAGGGCGTAGAGCACCGCATCGTGGCGGGTGAGCGCGTGCAGGGCCAGCAGAGCGGCGGTGGCCACCCCACCGGCCAGCATGAAGCGCCGCGCGTCGAAGCGGCGCAGCACTCTGGGCGCCAGCAATGCCCCCAGCAGATAGCCCGTCGCGTTGACCGTGTTCATCGCGCCGGCGGTGAAGTAGCTCCAGCCCAGGTCCGAGCGCATCGCGGGCAGCAGCAGCGCGTAGGAGAAACGCGACAGGCCCAGCGACACCGCGGCGGCCAGCGACAAGGCCAGGGCCGGGCCCAGCCACGAGCGCTCTGCGGGAAGAGCTTGAGGATCCAGCATGAGGTACGCAGTCTGTCACGGCAGGAATTCCGGGCAATCGCTACAATCACGGCTTCCGAGGAGCGTTGCAACTTCCGCCCAGGGAGCCAGGCTCGGAGACTTCATGCAACCGCGCTCACCCGTACGGCCGTGGCCGGGGTGAGCTTGAAAACCAACCCCCGCGCGTCCTACGGGTTCCTTCACGACACAGGAGCCTGACCATGAATGCCGTTCTCAAGCCGCTGCACACCAGCGACTACGCTGTAGCCGACCTCTCGCTGGCCGAGTGGGGCCGCAAGGAAATCAAGATCGCCGAGACCGAGATGCCCGGTCTGATGGCCATCCGCCAGGAGTTCGCGTCCAAGCAGCCGCTCAAGGGTGCGCGCATCACCGGCAGCCTGCACATGACCATCCAGACCGCCGTGCTGGTGGAGACGCTGCAAGCCCTGGGTGCCGATGTGCGCTGGGCCTCCTGCAACATCTTCTCCACCCAAGACCACGCCGCCGCCGCGCTGGTGGTGCAGGGCACGCCGGTGTTCGCCTACAAGGGCGAGACGCTGGTGGATTACTGGGATTACACCCATCGCATCTTCGAGTTCGGCGCTGCTGGAACCGAGGGTGAAGGTCCCAACATGATCCTGGACGATGGCGGCGACGCCACGTTGCTGATGCACCTGGGCAAGCGCGCCGAGAAGGACGCCTCGGTGCTGAACAACCCCACCAGCGAGGAAGAGACCTGCCTGTACGCCGCCATCAAGGCCAAGCTCGCGCAGGACGCCACCTGGTACAGCCGCAAGAGCGCGCAGATCATCGGCGTGACCGAGGAAACCACCACGGGCGTGCATCGCCTGAAGGAGATGAGCGCCGCCGGCACGCTGATGTTCCGCGCCATCAACGTCAACGACTCCGTCACCAAGAGCAAGTTCGACAACCTCTACGGCTGCCGCGAAAGCCTGGTGGACTCCATCAAGCGCGCCACCGACGTCATGATCGCCGGCAAGGTGGCCGTGGTGGCCGGCTACGGCGACGTGGGCAAGGGCAGCGCCCAGGCGCTGCGTGCGCTGTCTGCCCAGGTGTGGGTGACCGAGATCGACCCCATCAACGCCCTGCAGGCGGCGATGGAAGGCTACAAGATCGTGACCATGGAGTACGCCGCCGACAAGGCCGACATCTTCGTCTCGGCCACCGGCAACAAGAACGTCATACGCTACGAGCACATGGCCGCCATGAAGGACGAGGCCATCGTCTGCAACATCGGCCACTTCGACAACGAGATCGACGTGGCCGCACTGGAAAAGTGCCAGTGGGACGAGATCAAGCCCCAGGTCGATCACGTCGTCTTCCCCGACGGCAAGAAGATCATCCTGCTGGCCAAGGGCCGCCTGGTGAACCTGGGCTGCGCCACCGGCCACCCCAGCTTCGTGATGAGCTCCAGCTTCGCCAACCAGACCATCGCCCAGATCGAGCTGTTCACGCACAGCGACTTCTACGAGAA
>Ga0315902_10004294_pt1 | contig 20663 bp, 19 predicted proteins | sample LakEriMetagenome_9_FD_203523 | JGI IMG/M metagenome (GOLD analysis project Ga0315902, IMG submission 203523) | Freshwater fungal communities from buoy surface, Lake Erie, Ohio, United States - Buoy 12 MA117 | ecosystem: Environmental > Aquatic > Freshwater > Lake > Lake biofilm | place: USA... | reverse complement strand
CTTACTTTATCGCGCCTGTGCAGACTTGATCAAAGAAGTAGCGATGTACGCGTAAATCACCAGTTAACTCAGGGTGGAATGAGGTCGCCAAGAGTCTGCCTTGTCTAACAGCAACTGCATGTGTTCCCTGCGCAGTTTTGACTGAAGAAAGCACTTCAACTGCTGCGCCGGTTTCTTCAACCCAAGGCGCACGAATGAATACTGCATGAAGGTTAACGCCTTGAAAATCTAGATCACTTTCGAAGGAATCAACTTGTCTGCCAAAGGCATTTCTTCGCACGGTCATATCGATGCCACCGAAAGTTTCTTGGCCATCTGATCCATCAATTATTCGATCTGCTAACAAAATCATTCCTGCGCAAGAACCGTAGACCGGCATACCTGATTTGATTCGATCTCTAATCGGTTGCAGCAAATTGAAGGTCTTTGCGAGATGGACGATTGATGTTGATTCTCCCCCAGGAAGAATCAGCGCATCTACTTCTGCTAACTCTTCAGGGCGGCGAACGGTGAGCGCTGCATGACCTGCGCTCTTTGCTGCCACTAGGTGCTCGCGAAAATCACCTTGAAGAGCAAGAACGCCGATCTTCATTTTCTAATTGACTACCAGCCGCGATCAGCTAAGCGGTGTGGTGCAGGAAGATCAGCGACATTGATTCCAACCATCGCTTCACCAAGGCCGCGTGAAGCATCAGCGATCACCTTGGCATCTTCAAAGAATGTTGTTGCTTTCACGCAAGCTGCGGCACGGGTTGCAGGATCGCCTGACTTAAAGATTCCTGAGCCAATGAATACGCCGTCAGCGCCCATCTGCATCATTAAAGCTGCATCGGCAGGAGTTGCGATTCCGCCCGCAGTAAATAGAACTACAGGAAGTTTTCCGGTCTCAGCTACTTCTTTAACAAGTGCGTAAGGAGCCTGAAGATCTTTAGCGGCAACATAGAGTTCATCCTCGCGCATGGAAGATAGGCGGCGGATTTCTGCCCCGATCTTGCGCATATGCATCATGGCGTTGGAAACATCTCCGGTACCTGCTTCGCCCTTGGAGCGAATCATCGCTGCGCCTTCATTAATTCGACGGAGCGCTTCACCTAAGTTTGTTGCACCGCACACGAAAGGAACTTTGAAATCCCACTTATCAATATGGTTTTCAAAATCTGCTGGAGTTAAAACTTCTGATTCGTCGATGTAATCAACGCCTAGAGATTCGAGAATGCGAGCTTCGACGAAGTGACCGATACGAGCCTTAGCCATTACAGGAATTGTCACTGCAGCTTTAATCTTTTCGATCATGTCTGGATCTGACATGCGTGCGACGCCACCTTGGGCGCGAATATCTGCGGGGACTCTCTCGAGCGCCATAACAGCACAGGCACCTGCATCTTGAGCGATCTTGGCCTGCTCAACGTTGACGACATCCATGATGACGCCGCCCTTAAGCATCTCTGCCATACCGCGCTTAACGCGAGCTGTTCCGACTGCCTCTGACATCGCTAACTCCCTAAAAAATATCTATCCAAATAGTTAAGGGCTTAATACTACTTTGCTGTGGCAGATGGCGCATCTGCGGGGATTTTCGAAGGAATAGGCGTAAATACTGGTTCCTTATCGGTTAACGCGATCCAAATTTGCCCCGGTGCGAAGGGGATCGCTTCTCCAGAAGTGGTTTTCCAAGTAGTTCCTGATTCAGGAGTTAGACGCTCCCATAGCGCGGAAATGTATTTTCCGTCGCGAAGAATGTATCCGCGACCTGAACCAACAGTTGCAGTGAATGGGGTTACTCCTCCGAACTTATCTCCATATTCAGATGGAGTAATTGAAACGATCTGAATCACGAAGGTACTCGCAGCTAAATGAACGCCACTGGCTGAAATGTTTGGAACACCTTTGTGAGATAGCAGCCAGCGCTTCTCCACATTTGACCAGACCGCATCGTATGAATTTGCCGGCCAAGAAACTTTAGCTGAGGCGATTGCCGTTCCAGTGTCGAAGGATTCTGCAAAGTTCCATCCAACGTTCTTCGAAATTGCAACAGGAAGTTGCTGTTCCTTAACTTTTTGCATCAAAGTTTGCGCCTGCAGCATCATCGCCGTCGGTGCGTTGCGTAGCGGATCATTTGTATAGATTTCGCGTGACTGGCGCTGTGCTCCTAAGTTCTCCAGGTTTGCCGCACCAATTACCGGCAATAATTTTTTCTGTGCGCCACTGTAAGCAAAGGCCACACGACCAAACTGCTCAAGTATTTCTATATCCGAGATACGCGCACTTCTTACAGGTCCTATTAACGTCGGGATAGTTGAGGAGAAGACGGCAGCCAGTCTGGTGAGCCCACCTTCTACTTGCTCGATATAAATCACATCAGCATCTTCGAGCCCCGCTTGTGGATGCGCCGGCGGAGTGTCATCGATCTTTACAACCAAGATTGGTCCGTCGCTTCCGATTCGCCCACTTAGAGAGTTGACGGGCTCTGGATCCTTAAAGACGTTTTCAATATCGCCAACATTAGAAAACTGGTCAGGCGAAATAACGCTCAAGCCGACAACAAGTATCGATGTAACTCCAATTACCGAAATAACAAACTTTTTAAAGAACATCGGCTTCGAACTCATAGGTAACCGGAAGCGGTGCCCGACCGGCTAAGCGAAATATCCTAAAAACGGGCTTACGTCGCACCATTTGTGTGCGATTGACGGCATCGACATGCAGGGCAATTGCGACGCGAATCTTGTCGGTTAACTCACTGAGTTCTCTCAACAAATCCTTTTCGATTGAGCCACTTACCAAATGTCCATCGTGCAGCAAGAGACCCAGCGCACCAGATAGTCCGCTTTCAGCTTGCGAACGTGCGCGCATTTGCGCATCTCGCGCCTGGTGAGCGGCCGCTGTTAAGAGAAGCGAGGAAGCGGGGTCAGCAATTTCGCTCTTAGCAATCTCTAGAGCCACTGCTGCACGTCGCTGAAGTAGACCGTCAAGATTTGCCCAACTCGTTTCAACGCGATTATGAAGACGATCTAACCTCGTTGCCGAATACGAGAGGTACCAAATGGCAAAGATAATTATGAAGGTAATGAAGAAGTACTTTTCCATTTAATTTCCTTCTCTTCCTAGGAAGCGATTCCAAGCGCGATTTTCTGAAGAAAGAGTCACACCGGAACTTCCAACGAGCGCCATTTCGTATATTGAATAAATATCTTCAGCAACCACATCCCAGTCGAATCTTTGTGCGTACTCTTTTCCACGTTTAGCTAGTTCACGGCGTTTTTCGCTATCACGCAACAGATCAATAGCCACGCGCGCCAGATCTTGCGGATCTTCTGAAGTAAAGAGCGCCCCGAATTCACCGTGGCCCAGAAGTGAATCAAATGCTGGAATATCGCTGGCAAGTACAGCCGCTCCACCGGCCAACGCCTCGGCCAGAATGATTCCGAATGATTCTCCTCCAGTATTTGGTGCTACATAGATAGCAACAGACGAAAGAAAATCGGCTTTCTCCTTCTCGGAAATTCTTCCCAAAAATTCGAAGCGGCCTCGAAGTTGCGGATCAATACTTTCGATTACCTCTTTACTCTCGCCTGGTCCAGCAACTAAAACTCTTACATCTGGAGCAAAGCGGGCGATTATCGGCAGTGCTTCAAGAAGTACTGGCAAACCTTTACGCGGTTCTTCATATCGGCCAATAAAGCCAATTGTGTTTCCGCTCCATTTATCTAGCACTTCACCATCACGATATCGATCAGCATAAATACCGTTTGGAATCACAACCGCATCTGTTTCCAAGTGTTCGGTCAGAGTGGAGCGAGCAGCTTCGCTGACCGCTATTCGTGCGGTTAACTTTTCAATCACCGGCTCAAGGATTGGTCCAATTGCAAAGATCGCCTTCTGACGTTTTGCAGCGGCGTGAAAGGTTCCAACCATCGGTCCTTCAGCAGCCCAACAAGCCAATAACGAAATTGAGGGAATAGCAGGTTCGTGTAGATGTAGAAGATCAAACTTTCCATTGCTGATCCACTGGCGAACTCTGGCAAAGGCAATTGGCCCAAAGAGTAGACGCGCCACGGCTCCGTTATATGGAATAGCTATAGGTTTTCCCGCACTAGTTACATATTCAGGAGCCTTATCTTCATCAACAACTGGTGCTAAAACGGATACGTAATGGCCTTTTGCAATCAGATACTCGGCAAGATCGCGAACATGGCTCTGTACGCCACCTGGTGTATCCCAACCGTATGGACAAACTAGTCCGATGCGCAATTTTTTCTGGTTCATTCGCTTCGCTCCTGGAAATCTCCATCAATCCAGATTCGCTGCAACATATGCCAATCTTGTGGAGATGATGCGATTCCTTTTGCAAAGAGGTCGGCGCAACGTTGCACTACTTGAGAAACTCTCTCTTCTTCACTTCCGTTTACTGGTATCTCCACCGAATTAAAGACGATATGAATTCCAGTAGCTGTATACGAAACATACGCGGTAATAAGTGGGATGCCAGTCCTGATTGCAAGTAGTGCTGGGCCAGCAGGCATTCGCGCTGGATGACCAAAGAAAGAAACATCCACACCGCTCTTTGAAAGATCGCGATCAGCGACCAGCGCAATCAACCGACCTTCACGCGCCCTCTGCAGAAGGGTGACGATTGATCTTGAATCAAGCGCAAGTACTTCCATCCCGATATTTTGGCGATACTCCAAGAATTTATTAAAGAGCGCTTCGGGTTTTAAACGTTCGGCAACAGTTACGAGCGGGAATCCCATTCCGCAGAAGTACGAGCCGGCATGGTCCCAGTTGCCTGCATGTGGAAGCGCGACAACCACGCCTGTTCCGTTCTTCATTGGCGCGGTTAGTAACTCTTCGCCATCAACAGTGACCGTTGCAGCAATTCGCTCGCGTGACCAATCTGGCGATCTGAACGTGTCACACCAGTAACGCATATAAGAGCTCATCGCACTGCACATCAACTCGTCCATCTCAGATAAAGAGTAAGTGGGGCAAACTCGTGACAGGTTAGAGCGCAGTCTTTTCACGCTTGAACCATTTCGCAAAAGCGCGTACTGACCGATTTTTTCAAAAGTTTTATATGCAAACTTTTCTGGTAGCGCTCGTACTAGGCGCCATCCAGCGAAGTACCCACCAGCAACTGCGAAATCAAAATTCATTACCTTACAGCGCTGCCTTCACAATCATGATTCGTTGAATAACGGTAACCACTGCGAGAATCAGTAGAAGCCAGATGCCGATCGCTAGAGCATATGGAACACCTAGTCCATCGAGTCCAATCGATGTTAACGCTACTATCAACCGCTCTGTTCGTTCAGCGATTCCCCCAGAACATGGAATCTGCATACTTTCAGCTTTAGCTCTAATGTAAGAAACTAGCGATCCAAATACGAGCGATCCGATTACAACTGCAGTTAATGGATCGTTTTCATTGGCCAGGAAGATTGTGAGTCCAACCAATATCGCAGAATCTGTGATCCGATCGATGGTTGAATCTAAAAATCCACCCCAGTCGCTTACACCCTTGTGAGAGATACGAGCCATTGCGCCGTCAAAGAGATCGCTAAGTGCGAAAAAAGAGATAACGAGGGTTCCAATAAAGAAATCACCCTTAGGATAGAAATAGAGCGCCGAAGTTACAAGACCAAGTGCGCCAATAAAGGTAACTGCATTTGGAGTTATACCAATGGCAAGGGCACCGCGCGCAATCGGATTGATGGCGCGGGTCACGGCGGGCTTTAAAGAGTCGCTTAACATCAGGTGCATCGTAGGCTCCCCCATCGATTTTCACCTATTCTGACGCCTGTGAGTTCAGAGAGAGAAGGCGCTAATCCGCGTATCCATATATACGGCCATGTCTCCTCGCAACCAAAAGCGCTAGCCGAACTCTTCGGAGCTGTTCATTCCAATCAACCAATAGCCGAAAGCGATCTAGCAATCTTTGCAATAAATCCTGCAGCCGGTATTGATCAAGAAACAATTGATCTTTGGTCAGCGCTTACAGATTTTCAATTACCGCGTTTAGTGGTTGTAAATGAATTAGAGGGAAGCGATTCAGATTTCGATGATGCGGTATTACTTGCCAATCGCGTCTTCGATCCTCTTGTTACACCGTATCTGGTTCTCCATGATGATGCCGGCAATCCCTCTGCACTCATTGATCTCGAAACGCTCGAAATAATTGATTACTCGCAAAGCCCTACTTCTCGTAGGGATAGCGATGCGGAACATAAAGAGTTGGTTGCAGATTTCAGAATTGAATATTTAGAAGCGGTAGAAGATGCGGGAGAGAGTGCGTTCGAGGCAGGTTTACTATTTCCAGCAATTCCAGTTGTCATCAGCAAAGGAATCGGTGTGGATATTGTTAACGCTTTTATAGCAAGAGTGGTAAGAAGTTAACTACCAAGCCTGCGCGAGCTCGGCACGAGTTTGAGCTAAAAGAACTGGCAGCACCTTAGTCTGTCCAATAATCGGCATGAAATTAACATCGCCAGACCAGCGAGGAACAATATGTTGGTGGATATGTTCTGCAACTCCGGCACCTGATATCGCACCTTGATTCATACCAAGATTAAAACCTGCTGGCGCTGAGACCTTACGCAGTGTTTTCATCGCATGGGCGCTTAACTCAAAGATTTCGTTACGTTCGTCCTGGTTAAGATCGGTTAGATCCGGAACATGGCGATAAGCACAAATAAGTAAGTGGCCCGCGTTATACGGGTAGAGATTCATAACAACATAAGCGTTTGTTCCGCGAGCAACAACGAGACCTTCTTCGTCGCTCATCTTGGGAATTTCGCAGAATGGGCAAGTAACTTCGTTTCCAGCAAGCGGGCGGTTCTCGCCCTTTAAATACTCCATACGATGCGGCGCCCAAAGTCGTTCCCAACGATCGGGCATTCCTGCCCCGCCTGGAATTACTTGGTCGCCTTCGCGCATTACTTAAACCTGTTTACGTTCTGCAATAGCGGTGCGAATTTCAGCAATTGCATCTGCAACAGCAATTGAATTCTTCTGTTCACCGTTGCGGTAGCGAATCGAAACCTTGCCGGCTTCCTGATCTTCCTCACCAGCTATCAACATGTAAGGAACCTTCTGCATCTGCGCATTGCGAATCTTCTTCTGCATCCGGTCATCAGAAGCATCTAAATCGATACGGATGCCGGCTGCCTTGAACTCTTTTACAACCGAAGCCAGATAATCAGCAAAAGCTTCAGCAACTGGAATGGCAGTTACTTGCACTGGCGCCAACCATGGAGGGAATGCGCCCGAGTAGTGCTCGGTAAGAACACCGAAGAAACGTTCAATAGAACCAAACAAAGCGCGGTGAATCATGACTGGACGTTGACGAGTTCCATCGGTTGCTGAATATTCGAGTTCAAAGCGTTGTGGTAACTGGAAATCCACTTGAATCGTCGACATCTGCCAAGTGCGACCAATCGCATCTTTTGCTTGAACAGAAATCTTTGGCCCATAGAACGCTGCGCCACCTTCATCGAGAACGAGTTCAAGATTTTGCGCCAGCGCAGCTTTACGTAGCGCCTCGGTTGCTTCGGCCCAGTCGCTATCTTCTCCAACAGATTTTTCAGGGTTACGAGTAGATAGTTCGAGATAGAAATCTTCTAATCCGTAGTCTCGCAACAAGTTAAGAACGAAGGTTAAAAGCGAATCGAGCTCGCCAACCATCTGTTCTTTGGTGCAGTAAATGTGGGCATCATCTTGAGTGAAGCCACGCGCACGAGTGAGTCCGTGAATTACACCTGATTTTTCGTAGCGATAGACAGTTCCAAATTCAAAGAGGCGAAGTGGGAGCTCACGATACGAACGTCCGCGTGATGCGAAAATTAAATTGTGGAAAGGGCAGTTCATTGGCTTCATGTAGTACTGCTGACCAGCGCGCTTGATAGTTCCATCTGCGTGGAACTCTTCATCCATCACCATCGGTGGATACATACCTTCGGAGTACCACTGCAAGTGGCCAGACTTTTCGAAGAGCGCAGCCTTAGTTAGATGTGGTGAGTAAACAAATTCGTAACCTTCATCTTCATGGCGTTTACGCGAATAATCTTCCATAGCGCGACGCACAATTCCGCCTTTCGGATGAAAGACGGCAAGGCCTGATCCAATTTCTTCGGGAAATGAGAATAGATCTAACTCGGTACCAAGTCTGCGATGATCGCGCTTTTCTGCCTCAGCCAAAAGTTCCAAGTAAGCGGTTAGCTCTTCTTGAGATGGCCAAGCAGTTCCGTAGATGCGTTGCAGCATCGGATTCTTCTCAGACCCTCGCCAATAGGCGGCGGCGCTACGCATCAACTTAAATGCAGGTATGTGTTTTGTTGATGGCAGATGCGGTCCTCTACAGAGATCGGACCAAACAGGTTGTCCATCGCGACCTAAATTGTCATAAATGGTGAGCTCTGCTCCCCCGACCTCAACACTGGCTTCTTCTCCGGCTCCGGATTTAATTCCAATTAATTCGCATTTGTATGGCTCGTGCGCTAACTCTTTAAGTGCATCCGCTTCGTTTGTAACGCGACGGCGAAAACGCTGGCCATCTTTTACGATCTTGCGCATCGCGCTTTCGATCTTCTCTAAATCTTCCGGATTAAATGGGCGCTCTGGATCGAAGTCGTAATAAAAACCATCTGTGATAGGCGGACCGATTCCGAGGCGAGTTTGCGAAAAGACTTGCTGAACCGCTTGCGCCATGACGTGAGCAGTTGAGTGGCGCAGTACTGATAAACCTTCTGGTGAAGAGATTGATACCCCTTCAATAGCGTCGCCTTCGCGAAGTTCAGTCCACAAATCTTTGAGTTCGCCATTTACCTTACAAACGACAATCTCTTTATCTTCAGCAAAAAGATGGGTCGGGCGTTGGTCATCGCCAATGCTGAGTGCGCGACCATCTAAGGTGACCGAAATCTGGGACATGTTCCTAGCCTACCGAATGAGAATGCGTCTGGGCGCGTATTTTCTCGATCAAAGATAGGCATTGGGCATCGATCACAAGTTCGCGGTTATCAATAGATGCAACGGCAAGACCAATCTTTAGACTCGAGATAACAATCGCAGACTCCACACGTTCCATGTCATTACGTGTCAATGATTGAACGGTAACCCCGCATTTTTCGATAACTATTGCCCGCTGTACTCCTGGCAAAACTCCCGCGCTAAGTGGGGTCGTAACCCATTGCCCATTGATAAGGAAGAGGAAATTTGAGACCGCACCTTCGGTTATCTCACCTAATTCATTTACGCAGATGATCTCGTCAAAACCATCTCTCTGCGCTATCTGCAGCAAACCGGTTCGGTGGCTATAAGGAAAGGTTTTAAACGCGATTGGATCTATCAATCTGCTTTCATCGATAACCGTAAGTTTCGCCGGCTCTAAGATCTCAACATAACTCTGGTGTACTGCCACAAACCATCCCTTTGAGAAAAGTAATCTCAATCTTCCGAGCCGATGAGGTTCTTCTGCAAGTAGAGCCACTATTGCAACTCTTATCTGATCTTCGCTGGGTAATTTGATCTCAAACTTTCTCGCTGCATTTGCTGCCCGGCGCATATGGCGCGCTAATTCGAAAACTTCGCCGTTTTCGGTTCGGATGGTTTCGAAAACACCGCTGCCTACCGGCCAGCCATCAGAGTCCATTTCAATTTCTTGAGAATCACAGATGCGATCGTTGAGCCAGATCTTCATTTGATCGATCCTCCCGCAATAGAGATTAGCCGCTTAGCCTTTAACTCTGTCTCTTCCCATTCTGATACTGGATCGCTTCCGTAGGTTATTCCAGCCCCTGTTCCAAATTTAAGAAACCCGTCGTTTTCCTGCCAGAAGATTCGAATCGCAACTGAAAGTTCACATCTATCGCCTTCGACCCAACCAAGAATTCCGCAGTACGGACCACGTCTAATCTCTTCGTTCTCTGCAATCACCGAAAGCGCAGAACTCTTTGGTGCTCCACTAATTGATCCCGCTGGAAGTAGAGCTTCAAAGATCTCTTTCCATGAGATGCCATCCTCTAGCTGACCGACGACATCTGAAACTAAATGCCGTAATCCAGGATGGTCTTCGCTACGTAGAAGATGTAAAACATCAACGGAGCCAGGCTTACAAATCCGTCCAAGATCATTTCTCATAAGATCAACGATCATCACATTTTCTGATTGATCTTTATTCCCAAATCCCTGCTCGCTAAGGCTTTGTGTGCCTTTAATTGGCGAAGTTTTCAATCTCAAACCGTCTCGGGAGATAAACAACTCTGGAGATGCCGATGCGATTTTCAATTGTGGGGTTGAGAAATAGGCCGCATGCGGCGCTGGATTTTCATGGAGTAGCTTGCCGAAGAGTGAAGCTAGTTCATCTCTGTCTGATTCGACCTTTAATTGACGGCAGGCGTTAACTTGATAAACCCATCCATCTGAAATTTCTTCTCGAACTCTCTCCACATAAGCGCAATATTGATCTTTGTCTAGCGATGAGACCCAATCTCCTTCAATTGGACTCCAGTGCGAACCGCTAAATGGAAAATCTGCTTCAAAGTTAGATTGGAAACGAGCAAGAGTTACTTGACCCTCAAAGGAGATTGCCACCGCCCAAAAGTTTCCATCATCTAATCGGGAAAGATCGTTCGTTACTTCGAGAAGAGATCTGGCATACCTTCGACCCATCCAGAATGAGTCATCGCGCAGATCCATAGCCCTAACGCTACGGTGAAAGCGCTCACTTTGGCGGATAGCCCCTTGCTGCGCTAGATTTGCCCCCGCACGAAATGCGGACGTAGCGCAGCTGGTAGCGCGGAACCTTGCCAAGGTTCAGGTCGCGGGTTCGAACCCCGTCGTCCGCTCGGATTAACCGCCGCTTTGAATTAATTTTCAGGTGGCGGTTTCTCTATAGAAATATTTTTACACGGTTCCAAAGAAGTTGAGTTTGGTCGGATGGCCGAGAGGCGAGGCAAGGGACTGCAAATCCCTCTACACGGGTTCAAATCCCGTTCCGACCTCCAAAAGGTTAGAGGATGTACTGGAGAAGAAGATGAGCACAGATGAGTCACAACGTCCTTGGGGGCGTTATGAAATCTTGTCTGAAAGCCAATCTCACAAAGTAAAAACAATCTGGGTCAATCCAGGTAAGCGTCTTTCCTATCAACGCCATGAAAAGCGAGCAGAGCATTGGTTTATTGTTCAAGGCCAAGCAAAGATAACTTTGAACGGCAATTCTTTTGAAATGACGGTAGGTGACTCCATTGATATTGAAATTGGTGATCTACACCGGATAGAAAACATTGGCTCAAACGATGTCATTTTCATCGAAGTACAGACGGGTACTTACTTCGGCGAAGATGATATTGAGCGTATCGAAGACGATTTCGGACGTTAAATAGCCTCGGCTATACTTCTGAACACAATTTAATAAATACCGAAGTTTTAGACCCGGACGATTGGCTCAGCGGTAGAGCACCACATTGACATTGTGGGGGTCACTGGTTCGATCCCAGTATCGTCCACGTAACGAATTGAAGTGGTGGCGAAATCCCCTATTTCCCAGTCGAGAATATAACAACGCACTGCCTTTTTACCTTTGATGAAGATTGACGACAAGCATCGGGTACCGCGCTGTAATACGGTGTAGCTATTACGCCACTACTAGGTTCTAATTTTTTGAGCGCTTTTACGACAGCCCGTGAGCGCTTTTGCGCTATGAGATATTCGTTTCCTGATTTTGTCGGACTTCTAAGCCCAGCGATTTTGACCTTGGTTGTGCGTAGTTGCTTAGATAATTTCTTGAGCAACTTGAGATGGCTCGCACTCAATTGACTTATTTTACCAGTGAATGTTAAAACCAAATGAACTTTCGCTTTAACAATCATTGGCACGATAGTAGATTTCCCACCTACGGTTGCTGTACTTGTTTCCATCGTTGCAGCCAAAGGTGTAACAGTTGCTGTACTTGTTTGCACCGGCGCCGCCGAAGGTGTAACAGTTGCTGTACTTGTTTGCACCGGCGCCGCCGAAGGTGTAGCAGTTGCTGTACTTGTTTCCACCGGTGCAGATACTGGAGGAACCGGTGCAGCCGGAGGTGTTACACCGCCGCCGGCGCCACCGCCGCCACCGCCACCGCCACCGCCAGCATTGGGTGGAGGAAGCGAGGCAAGGATAGCTATCGCGATGCATTGAGAAACTTGGACGTTCAGACTGTCGGTAATAAAAATGCATACTTGGCGTGTTTCCATCTCAAGTGGAATTCCACTGATGAGTCCGGAAGAGTCGTTTAAATTTAAACCAGCAGGCAACATGCCATTAGCCATGTATACGAATGGAGGAGTGCCACCACGCCCCTCATCTGGAAGAGAAAATGGGGTTCCAACGTTTCCTACGAAGGTATCGAGTACCCTAATTACGAATTTTTGCTCTAGGTATCCAGAGTCGTTAGTTCCTCTGATTGTGTATTCCGTCGGAGCCAAGTAATCTGAGGGCGATCCAGTCAAAGCGCCGGTAGTCGTGTTAAATTGAAACCACACAGGTGGCGCAGGAACAATGGAGAAACTAGAAATGGAACCACCTGTTGATTGGATTGTAAAACCTGTGATTGGAGTACCTACTGATGCCATTTCGAAAGATGCTGTGAGTGTGAAGACAGGGGCAAGAATCTGACCAAACGCCCTTACTGGCCGAACGTAGCGGGCGCTGCTCTTCAAGATGTTGCCCTGGAGGCCATTGTGGAAGAGCTGGCCCGCCGCGTAGACCTCACCGATCTCAGACGAGGACCAGTAGAAGTTCTCCACGAACCCTCCAAGATCATCTGCCGTTCCAGTTTTTAATGTACCGCCACTGGTACACGCCACCGCAAGCTCACCCGTTGTTTGACCCCGCGCATATTTACAGAGTTCATTGAGTTCATTCATTGAAGGAATAAACCATTGACCGGCTGTAGAGCTTCCTGCGTAGGAAAGGACTGCGGCTTGGGCGGTAGATGTCTCACCAGCAACCTTCATCACGCTGGTGTTGTAGAAGCCTTGGCCAATCTTCCAGTTGAATTTTTCGTCCGCGAAAGCACTTTCTGTTCCTGCCGTCACCGTATCTTGCCCGGTGGTCAGGCTCGTGTTGGACGACCACACCAGAAGTGGGTCATTTGCGACAACTGCTCCGTTATTCCAACCAGCCGGCGCGACCTCAAGATATTCACATGCCGTGTTGCAGGTAGAGCCAGTGGAGGTGAAGTTTGAAGCCGATACATAATAAACAATTCCTCCACCTGGGCCCCGATCGCCAACCACGCAAGGTCCTCCGGCAGCACACGTTGGGCTCACCGTCAAAGTAAATGTTTGCGTGGCCAACCCTGTGTCATTGTCTGCAGTAATTGTGTAAACAATGGTAGACGCAACTGTATTTGGAGTTCCCGAGATCAATCCTGTTGCCGTATCGAAACTCAACCCATTGCTTATCGCTGGAGAAATTGAGTAACTATCAATTGCACCACCACCTGTTGCATTAATGGTGTAACCGGTGATCGGTCTTCCTACAGTTGCGCTTTCTGAAGATGACAAGATCGAAAATGATGGAGCAGCTGAAGGCACTGGTACCACAATCCGAGATGTCCAGATGTAGTCAGCATTTTTGACCGTTGCAAGTACATTTCCATCACTATTAGAGGCGATGGATTCACCGCCGTAAATCCCTCCATCGCTCCAAGTAACTCCAGAGTCACGTGAGGTTTGGATGCGATCATCTGCAACAAGTGCGGCTAGCTTTGTGCCGTCGCTACTAGATGCGATTGATTTCCATCTCTTAATACCTGAGCCTTGTTGCTGGGTCCAACTCAAACCTGAATCTGAAGAAGTCCAGATATAGTCGCCATTATTATCCTCATTAGCTCCGCTGTTAACTGCCACGAGTTTGGTGCCATCACTATTAGACGCTACAGCTTTCCAATTTCGGAGTGGTACCCCTTCCGCTGTCCAGGAAGTACCTGAATCTGAAGAAGTCCAGATAGATCCACCAGAATCTCCAGCTACAAGTTTGTTGCCATCGCTACTAGAAGCGATAGAAGTCCAATTTTGGTTGCTGTTCGTTCTAACAACCCAAGTTGCACCTGAATCACTAGAGGTATATATGAGTCCATTCTGATAAACCAACACAACTTTAGTTCCATCGCTACTCGAGGTGATCTGTACCGGAATGCCAGCGGCTCCCGGACCCGCTACCCGATCCCAGGTAAGGCCAAAATCATTTGAGTTATAGACGAAGTTAAGGTTTGAAACCCCGTGAAGTATGGTGAGATCACTACTGGAAGCAAGGGACTTCCAATCCTCTAATGCCTCCATCTGAGCCATTTCCCTTTGAACGAAAGTGACGCCCGCATCTGATGACAACCAGATTGGACCGTTAGATTGAGCCGCCGCAAACTTGGTGCCATCACTACTGGTGACGATAGACGACCACATTTTAGAGCCCGTGAAATATTCTGACCATACTCGTGTTCCTACGGAAATAGTAAATGTTTTAGAATCCATACCGACTGTATTATTTCCGGTGATTGTATAAGCCTTCGAACTTCTTGCCGCAATTGGTGTCCCTGAAATCAGACCTGTTGCCGTATCGAAACTCAAGCCATTGTTAATTGCTGGTGATATCGAGTAACTAGTAATAGCACCCCCACCTGTGACATCGATCGTGTACCCAGAAATGGGCATTCCTGCTACTGAAGTCTCTGAAGATGACGAGATCGTAAATGATGGAACAGCTACAGCAGCAAATGCACGAATTGGGCGAACGTATGCGCCATTTTCCTTATTAGCGCTCTCATATTGCCCGCCAACCGACCAGACGATCATAAAGTTGAATACAACCTCGGAAGACGATAGATACTGTTCAGAATAGCCCGCCATTTGGAGTGCAGTACTGTTCGCAATCATTTGACCAAGTTCATCCATAGAAGGAAGAAACCAATCCGAAAGATTGTTCGGACCTCTGTAATCTCGTGAGGCTTGAGCCCCGTATGCACCTTGGCTACCGTAGTATTCAGTTAACTTTTTCGTGTTATCAAATCCGGTTCCGATAGCTTGACCAGATGCTCCTACCAATGAAGCAACCATTCCGGGATTCCAAGGGTACCGAGCGTCTGTCCATGCATTAATTCCAGAAATGGGTGCGGCTTCAAGATACTTACATGCAGTTGCGCACGCTGTTCCCGTTTCAGTAAATACCGAGGGAGCAACATAGAAAACAATTCCACCGCCTGGGCCGGTGTCGCCCACTATGCACGTACCGCCTTGTGCGCAGGTCAACACAGGAGCAGCCATTGCTGCTGCAGGAGTTGCTATTCCCACTGATGTAATTACTGGAATGCCCACAGCGATGAGTCCAGCTATGACAATCTTAATAAGACGTTTTCTGGAATCAGAATTATTTTTCATGGTAGAAAGAATGCGACCACAGCCATTATCAATAAAGAATCTCTCAGGGGAACCCCTACTACCTCAAAGGGAACCCCTACCTCTGGGGATCGCTTTGATTATCCAATCGTTCGCCTTGTGAACTATTGCCCTTCTTAAGAAATGAGCAAGATTACGATAAGAATCAAGACAAAGGGAATCAATGGCAATAAAAGCTCTGGTCCCATGACGTCCTCTTTCTCGATACGGCATACCTGGCTGGAGACTTGCCGCATCCGGGTTTTGATGACCAGAAATGCATCCAAGAGTGAGACTCTCTCGCACAGAAACGGACTTGCTAGCGAAGAGTGAGGAGTACCCCTATGTCTTTCAGGACTATCCCTATCGCAGGTGGATACTTCTACTATGCAAAAGACCGCCTTAGCAAAGGTGATGATTGTTGATGATGACCCATTCATCCGCGTTGCAATGAGTTCCACGCTGAAATCTCTTGGCTTCGATGTGGTGGGTTCTTTTGACAGCGCCAAAGATGCGGTCGCTTCGTATTTAGAGAATCCTTCGGAACTTGTTCTGCTTGATCTGGATCTTGGTATTGGTCCAAATGGAATTGATCTAGCTCACTCACTTCGCAAGCTGAATGAAAGTGTCGGGATAGTTCTGCTCACCACCTTTGTTGATCCACGATTTGCAGATACCAGAAATCTCAAACCCCCTAAAGGGTCGCGCTATCTGGTGAAATCAGATATCTCAGATATTTCGCAGTTGATAACAGTCTTGCTACAGACAAAACATCGGCCTTTCGTTGAAAATATTAATCATGTCGACAAGTTTGCATCATTGACTGATGTCCAGATTGAGGTGTGGAAAATGGTCGCTGATGGACTCTCATCTTCGGAGATAGCAGAGAGGCGAGGTATTTCCGAGAAGGCAGTGGAGGCAATCATCGCCAGGATATATAACTTTTTGGGTCTCAAAAAAGTGAAGGAGAATAATCCTCGCGTGCTCCTTGCTAATCACTTCAAGAAACTCTCTGGCAAGATTTAATGACAAACTCTAAAAAGCCCTATCGCAAGTTGCTCATAGATACGACCTTTAGTTGGCGTAGCTACGCTATTTACGCATCAGCAACAGTCCCCTCTGTATTGCTAAGACTCGATTTAGAAGCGCTGGAATTGCATATCGCTCTTAAAGCGCTGCTGGTCGGGTCCCTCCTCACCCTTTTTATCTCTCCCATCGCTTGGTGGGGTTTCTTCATATTGGAAAAGATCAAAGAGAGGAGAGTTACTCACCCCGCGCTACCGTTCTTCATAATTGCGCTCTTTGGAACGATTCGTGGAGCACTACTCCAATATACGTTTGCTCTTCAGAACCTGCCTGACACTCTCTCCCTATTGGCATCGATAGCTTCTTCTACTATTTTCACCCTTGTACTCTTCACTGCTTCCTCATTCATCGTTGCACTCACACACTTTCCTGCATCTAGATTTAGGGAAGAGTTTTCATTAGCCACACTCAATCGGTTACGAAGTCACGGTCATGATGAGTCTCTTTTGAGTGAGTACACCTACACCGAATCAATGAAATCTATGAAATTTGCGATTGATCAGCATCTGCCATTAGATAGAGCTGAACAGCCAACGGATTCTGCTGTCCTTGCGGCAGCAAGTGAGATTCGTAAACAGATTCAAGAAGTAATTCGACCACTAAGCCATCGCCTTTGGATTGACAATTTTGGCGAGATTGAAAAAATCAAAATTACTGAATATCTAGTGGAATCAATTAAGAGACCTCAATTCAAGATAAATTACGTTTTAGGACTCCAATTCACTCTTGGCTTACTTGGAATTACTCTGTTCTCAAGTTTCGATGAGGCTGCCATTGCATCCGTGGCGGGAACGGCTACCACGGCGCTAATCATCTTGATTTTCAGAAAAATTAGTAATACAACCGAAGGAAATTTCCTTTTCACTGGCATCAGCTTCCTAGTCTGCTTAGGTATCTTTCCAGTTTTCGTCGGTGTGTGGAGTCACGTTCATGCTTTAACTGTTTCTAGTTTGGTTGAGGGGTTACTCATCGCCCCGGTACTACCATCCTGCGTACTCTTCTCTTCTCTTTACAGATCTATTTATGAGGATAAGGAATTTGCCGTCACAGCAGCGAAATCAGTGAGATTGCAGCAATTTAGCCAGACAGATTCCTTTTCTGAGTCTTTAGACTCTATTGCTCTTGCTGGGTATTTACACAACAGTCTGCAATCAGAACTACTCCGCATTTCATTGCAATTGGAGAATTCTTCACCATCTAATTCAGAGTCTGAATGGGTTCAGTCGTACGAGGATCTCACCGCCGTTCTCAACCGATCTCTTGCGGATGTCAAGCGAATTCAGGAGGAGGGCCTTGAGCGCTTGTACAGAATTGTTGATTCGTGGATTGGAATCGCCGATATTCGCTTAGTCATGGCGCCCAATCTTTCTGTGCATTCCGATAGAGAATCGATTTTGGTCGAATTAGTTGAAGAATTGATCACCAATTCAATTAGACATGGTCAAGCAAGATTAATTGAAATTGAAATATCATCTTCCGAATCTGAATTATTTGTCAAGCTCTCGCACGATGGCGACGCAATTGTTCTGGAAGGTTCAGGATTGGGTTCATTGTGGATAGCTCAAAATTCGATCGATATTCCTCGGATTGTCACCGAAAGCAACACTTCGATTTATGCCCTCAAAAACTGAACGTCGAAGCCAACAGCACACGTATATATTTCAGCCTAATTGACATTGTGGGGGTCACTGGTTCGATCCCAGTATCGTCCACGTTGAAAAGTGAAGTGGCGCAGGTTAATACTTGGCTACCAGTATTACAATTCTAAGCGTGAGCGCAAATAACCAGATGCCCTGCGACTTCTGCGGCAAGCCATACGATCCAGTGTCAACAAGATGGTTCTGCCCAAACTGTCATATGAAAACTAATTGTTGTGATGGTGCGCCTTGCCCAATTCCAGAAGCACCAGCGATGAAGATAGAAGGGATTGCTTAAATGGAGAAAGAACCTCGCACCGGATTTATGGGTGAATGGGATCGCCTATCTTCGAATATGAAGATCGTCGCGGTTATTCTTCTTATCATTCCTATTTTCTTGTATCCACCATCTGTATTTCTCTACATGGGCTATGCCGTGTATCTCAATGTGCGGGATAAGCGAAAGAAGTAGAAGTGGCGACAAAAGACCCATCAAGAGAGGCTCACTTTCCCTCGATAGAGAAGAAATACGACGAGCCAATGAAGTACTGGTTCGCGGTAATGAAGAAACTCGATGGCAAGAAATACCCTGAGCAGATTGCACATCTACGTGAGAATTTTGGTTTCTCGCAAGCCCATGCAAATGCATTAGTCATGTACTCCAGAGGGTCACTGTCTTCTAGGAGACACGAGACTCCCGCGGACTATTACAAAACCATAAAGCCGGAGCAAGCAAAAACTATGAAGAAGATATTCAAGGCGATTCAAGATAAATTTCCTAAGTTAGATCTAGTTATTGCCTGGAACCAGCCAATTTTAAAGAACGGCGATCAATACATTTTCGGTGCATCGGCAGCTACCAATCACATTCTTATCGCGCCATGGGATCAGCGAGTCCTGAAAGAGTTCTCCCCATACTTTGCTGAGTATCGAGTAAATAAGAAAACCATCGCGCTACCTAATGATTGGGCAGTCGATGAAAAGATCCTCCAGAAGATGGTCAAGGCGAGCATTAAGTAATAACTTCGTTTTCTGTCACTTCTCGTGAGAGGATCGGCGCATGTCTAGAGCCAAACTTGAATCTTTTGCCAAAGAGAAACTCACCTTCGGAGCGTCTCCCCTACAACGCCTTGATCGGTTAACCGAACACCTCGGTGGCAAAGTAGAAATCTGGGCCAAGCGCGAAGATGTTAACTCTGGCTTAGCTTATGGCGGCAATAAAACACGTAAGCTCGAATATTTGGCAGCAGAGGCGCTAGCGACGGGTTGCGATACTTTGGTTTCAATTGGTGGAGTTCAGTCAAACCACACTCGCCAGGTTGCTGCGGTTGCTGCGCACCTGGGATTGAAATGTGTTCTCGTGCAAGAGCACTGGGTTGATTGGGAAGAAGTTAATTACGAAAAGACTGGCAATATTTTATTGAGCCGCATTATGGGCGCAGAAGTTCGTTTGGATCCAGCTGGTTTTGATATTGGCTTCAGAAAATCTTGGGAAGAAGCGATTGCCGATGTAATTGCGCGAGGCGGAAAGCCTTATCCAATTCCAGCCGGTGCCTCAGATCATCCGCTTGGTGGTCATGGTTTTGCAGGTTGGGCTTTTGAAGTTGAAGATCAAGAGAAGGATCTCGGTTTCAAATTCGATAATGTAATCGTTTGCTCAGTTACCGGATCAACGCAAGGTGGAATGATCGCGGGTTTTGCTCACTCAAATCGTGCTGAAGGCGTTATTGGTATTGATGCATCGGCAACCGTTGAGAAAACTTGGGATCAGATCAAACGAATTGCATCTCGTACAGCAGCGGCGATTGATCTGGGGCGCGAACTTAAAGATTCAGAGATCGTTCTGCTAGATCGTTGGCATGATGGAATCTATGGAGTTGCCGGACCACGCACAATCGAAGCGATTCGTTTAGCCGGAAGCCTGGAAGGCATGATTACTGATCCGGTCTATGAAGGTAAATCGATGGCGGCGATGATTGATTTAGTTCGCGAAGGTTTCTTTAAAGAAGGCTCTCGAGTTCTCTATGCGCACCTAGGTGGCCAGCCTGCGATAAATGGATATACCGGAGCTTTTTAATTTATTTAGTGAATGTGGGCTTCAAGATTCCGAGATCGAGAACTCTTTCAATTAGTGCCATCGCTTGCACAAGTCGATCCTCTTGATTGGCTCTAGCAACAACGCCAACCGCCACCGGCAACCCGTCAACTAAGCCCATTGGTAGTGCGCCGATTGGAGTTCCTGCGATCGCCGGTGCCATTGAGATCCAGGATGCAGAACCGTAATCATCTCCCCCACCCAGATTGCTCTTCCACGCAGGTGCATAAGTTTCACCGATCAAAATATCGAACTTTTCAAATGCAGGCGTTAAGACTTTATTGACCGCCCATTCTAAATTTTCGCTTCGCAACTTCTGGTAATCGCTATTTCGGCCCCCTAACTTGAGTGCCATATCAAAGTATTCCTGCCCGAAGTGCTGCAGTTCGGAACCCTTATTTGCGAGATTGAAATCAACAACATCTTGCAAAGTCTTTA
>Ga0315902_10004293_pt1 | contig 20665 bp, 21 predicted proteins | sample LakEriMetagenome_9_FD_203523 | JGI IMG/M metagenome (GOLD analysis project Ga0315902, IMG submission 203523) | Freshwater fungal communities from buoy surface, Lake Erie, Ohio, United States - Buoy 12 MA117 | ecosystem: Environmental > Aquatic > Freshwater > Lake > Lake biofilm | place: USA... | reverse complement strand
CTGACGCTGGCCGCAAACCGGCCCGACCTGAAATGGTCCTTCACGGTGCTGGAGTCGCCGGAGCTCAATGCCTTCGTGCTGCCCAATGGACGGGTGGGATTCTTCAAGGGGCTGCTGGACCTGGCGCGCAGCGATGATGAGGTTGCCTCCGTCCTGGGCCATGAGATCGGGCATATCCTGGCGCGCCATCCGGCTGAGCGGGTCAGCCATCAGTTAGCGGCTCAGGCCGGGGTCACCCTGGCCCAGCTGGTGATGTTGAGCGGCGAAAACGCCCGGTTCGCCGACGAGGTGGGCGCAGCGTTGGGCCTGGGCGCCCAGTTCGGCGTGATCCTGCCCTACGCCCGACGTCAGGAGCTCGAGGCCGACCGCATCGGTGTCGACCTGATGCGCAAGGCCGGCATGGACCCTGCAGCGGCGGTGACCTTCTGGGAGCGTATGGCGCGGGCGGCGCGCAGCCAGGGTCGGCCCCCTGAAGTTCTCTCGACCCATCCGGCCGATGGTCGGCGTATCGAAGCGCTCGAGGCCGCGGTCGCGAACGGCTTGTCGCGAACGGCTAGTCGCGAACGGCTAGTCGCGAACGTCTCACCTCGGGCGGCGTCCAGCAAAGCCCTGATCTCCTGAGGGATCGGGATGGCTTGGCGCAAGCTCGCTATCGCTGCCCGCCGCCATCACTGGCGCCATCAGCGGCGTCAGGACCCATATTGCGGCGCCATTCAGCAGCCGAGAACGCTGTAAACGCGCACCCTTTTGGACCCGAACTGCCGAGGGCGAGGTTCGGATGATCAGAGACAAATTGCGTTCAGAGACCGCCTTGGCCCCTTACGCCGGTCTCCGATGTTCGCACGGCCTCTGGAAAATGGCGCGACGACCGGGGGCTTTGCGCACCTGCGGTCGCGAGTTTGCAGGTTCGCGACAGGGGAGTGGTGGTGGAGAGAGCCTGATGGCGAACTCCCTTTCTTCATGCTGTTGGCCTACAGGCTCGCCTGCATCCGGTAGAGCCCGGCGTAAGCGCCGTTAGCTGCGATCAAAGAATCGTGGTCGCCCTGCTCGACGACCCCCTGCTCTGTGAGCACCAGAATGCGGTTAGCGTTGCGCACGGTCGAGAGGCGGTGCGCAATCACCAGCGTGGTGCGTCGCCGCGCCAGCTCCGCGAGGGCCGATTGCACAGCGCGTTCGCTCTCGTTGTCGAGGGCGGAGGTCGCCTCGTCGAAGATCAGGATCGGCGGATCCTTCAGGAAGGCCCGGGCGATGGTCAGCCTCTGCTTCTGGCCGCCGGAGAGCTTTACCCCGCGCTGGCCGATGTCGGTGTCGTAGCCGTTCGGCAGGGCCCGAATGAACTCGTTGGCAAAGGCCGCCTTTGCGGCCGATGCGACCTCAGCCGCAGTCGCCTCGGGTCGGCCATAGAGGATGTTCTCCGCCACCGTGCCGGCGAACAGATAGACGTCCTGCTGTACCACACCGATGTTTCGTCGCAGCGAGTCCAACCGGATGTCCCGCACGTCCGTTCCGTCCACCAGAATCGCGCCTGTGCGCGCCTCGTAGAAGCGCGGGATGAGGGCGCACAGGGTGCTCTTTCCCACCCCTGAGGGCCCGACCAGGGCCACGAATTCGCCGACCCGGATATCTAGGTTGAGGTCCCGCAGCACGTGCGGCCCGTCTTCGTCGTAGCGGAAGCCAACATTGCGGAAGCTGATAGACCCCCGCGCGCGCGCAATTGTGACGGCGCCGGGCCGGTCCTGGATGTCCGGCACGGTCTCGAGGATCTCCATCACACGGTCGAACCCGGTACGACCTTGCTGCCAAAGGCGCACGAAGTTCGCCAGCCGCTGCACCGGGTCCACCAGGACCGCCACGCAGAGCAGGAAGGTGAGCATGTCGCCCACCTCGAGCTTAGCCTGGGCGACCCGCAAGGCACCCACAACGATTACCGCCACTGTGATCAATTGAGGAAAGGTGGTGGTGCCCACTGAGAAAAAGGCCTCGCTCCAATAGCCGGCGCGCCGGCTCTCCAGGAACCTCGCGTTTTCCGCTTCGAACCGACGGTTCTCCAAGTCTTCGTTGGCGAACGACTTCACCACCCGGATGCCCGCCAGGGAATCCTCCACCCGCTCATTGATCGCCCCGATCTGCGCCCGGCTGAGCTTCAGGGCGCGATTCATTCGGCCGCTGTAGTGCAGCGAGTAGGCGACGGCGAAAGGGATTACGACCACGACCAGGACGGTGAGCGGTCCATCCAGCTGCGCAAGTATCAGGGTCGCGCCGGCAAACTTTAGGATGGAGATCGCGAGATCCTCGGGCCCGTGATGGTAGAGCTCCCCTAGCGAGAAAAGGTCGTTGGTTATCCTGCTCATCAACTGCCCGACCCGTATGCGGTCGTAAAAGCCGAATGACAGCTTCTGGCAGTGTTCGAACACATCACGCCTTAGGGCGCTCTCCATCTTCGCTCCCATCACATGGCCCTGATAGTCGACGAACAGGGTGCTCACCGCCTGGACCGCCAGTAGGGCCAGCATCAATCCGCCCACGGCGTAAATGCCGGCCAGGGCCGCCGGCACGTTGTTTAGGGCAGCTAGCTGTCGAGTGACCTGGTGGGCGCAGAGCGGCAGGGCCAAGGCGGTGATGGCCACGATCACGGCGCAAGCCAAGTCCGCTAGGAGCAGCGGAGTGTGCGGCCGGTAGTAGGAGAGGAACCGTCTGATCCGCGCGACGGCAAGCGGCGTCTCGCTGTCGGGCCGACGCGTCAGATGGAAGAGATCGGAGAAACGAAAGGCGTCGGCCGTAGAACCGTCGCCGAAGGTGCTGGAAGGAGGGGCGCTACGGCCAGCGTCTTGCCGCGCATGCGTCCTCCGGGTTCGCATAAACATAGAGCTTCATGTCCTGATGATGAGTAGGAATTCCTTTCGGGTTGGACGTGAAGTTTCTCATCTTACGCTCCCAGCGAGTGGTGGGCACCCGGCCTACGGGCGATCTCTTAACCAATACTGCAGATACCCTGACGCTTCAATGGCGCCGCCCGGAAGCCATCTCAGCCGTAGGAAGCTTCTGGGCGAGCCTCAAGGGGTTGTGACGAACGTCGGCTCAGGGTCGTGTCTCCCGTTTGGGGTCCGGGCCAACAAGCGGACCCGCGCCAAGCAGTCACCAAAGGGACTCCACTTCGGTTTCCCTAACTGCGCATCGGGTGGAGTATCGCCCACGAACTTCCGGACCATTTATCAGCCGAAAACGCTGTAGATGCGGACCCTTTTGAACCCGAACTGCCGAGGGCAAGGTTCGGGTGATCAGAGACAAATTGCGTTCAGAGACCGCTTTGGCCCCTTACGCCGGTCTCCGATGTTCGCACGGCATCTGGAAAATGGCGCGACGACCGGGGGCTTTGCGCACCTGCGGTCGCCAGTTTGCAGGTTCGCGACAGGGGAGTGGCGGAAGGGGTGGGATTCGAACCCACGGTGGGCTTTACGAAACCCTCGCGAGAGCCGCTCACTAGGCGGCGGACGTCAACTGGTCGAACCACTTCCGGATCAGGGGAACCGCACGAAGCGGGGACTCCCCATGGTCGAAGGGCCCCAGGTCCAGGGCCTCGACATTCCCCCCACGATGGCGTGAGGCCTTTGCGAAGGCCACGGATTCCTGCGGGGTGACATCGACATCCCGGGTTCCGAAATAGGCGCGCAGCGGCGCCCTGGGGGCCCAGGCGAACGCCTCGTTGGCCTGCGCTGCATCGAGGAACCAGTGCTGACCGCCGGCCGCCTGGGCGTGCAGGAAGTCCGCCCTGAACATCTCACGCGGATTGCGGGGCAAGAGCTCCAGGACATCCGGACCGTGAGAACCATCCAGCACCTGGCTGACTCTCGCCTTGCCGGACTCGGTGAGCAGGGTTTCCAGGGAGTGGCCGTAGTAGGTCGCCCAGGACTGCGCCGCCAATCCCAGGTAGACCGACGAACTGGCTGACCGGCCTTCCAGGGCGAAGGGGATGGAAACTCCCGCAAGATCGAAGGCGCCGGCGATCGCTGCGGTCGCCCGCACCCGCATCACGGGGCTGGGGTCGGATTCCAAAGCGCGGTGGATAACGGCGGCGGCATGCCCGCCTTGCGAAAAGCCCGCGACCATGAGGTCTCGGCCCGGCTGCCGAAGGAGTCCACCCAGGCCGCGGGCGGCGATGTCCAGGAGGTCAAGGGTGACGGCCAGCGTGCTCGGGTTATGCAGATAGGCTTGAGGCGCCTGAGACACTCCCAGCCCGACGAGATCCGGCGCAATCACCGCATAACCGCCGCCGGCAAAGGCGGCTGACACCGCGATCCCTTCCTGAAGACTGGGCCGGGAGATGGAGTTGGAACGATCCGTGTTGGTGCCATGCATCCACAGCACCAGCCCGCGCGGCGGGGCGCCGGTGGGTAGGCTCACGAGCGCCGAAACGAGGACGGGCTCCCCATTTGTCGTCGACCAATAGACCAGCCGATAGGGCTTGAAGCCATGCTCCACCGGGATGACGGGAGCGACCTTCGCCAGGCCCAGAACCATGCGGTTCACAAGGGCGGGATACCAGCCAATGGGCTTCAGGGAGACGATTGTCCCAGGCGGTCGGGGATGGGCTGCGAGATGTTGAACGTCTGGACTCCCAGTACACCCGGTCGCGACCGCGAGCCCTGAGCCGCCGAAAAGGGCGCCGAGCACCGTACGACGCCCGACAGCACGCGGCGCAGCATCTTGAAACCGCGCGCCCACGAACGCCTCCACTGCAACTGAGATCAGAGTAGGGGAGGGCCGATAGTGGCGGAAGGGGTGGGATTCGAACCCACGGTGGGCTTTCACCCACGGCGGTTTTCAAGACCGCTGCCTTAAACCACTCGGCCACCCTTCCGGCGGGGCGGCTATAGCAGGGGCGGGCGGGGCCCGCCAGACGCGCGAGATGGGTGCTGGACACTTCGGCCCTCCGCCGTCCAAGCTGCGAGTCACAAGAGAGACTCCGGGGAGGAGATCGTATGGGACCTGGCGCAGAGACCGGCGGCGGCGGCGGCAATGGCGTGGACACGGCGACCAAGGGGGCCTTTGGCTTCCTTGTGTTCATGATGGTCCTGAACATCCTGAACATCCTGGACCGCCAGCTGCTGCCGACCTTCGGGCCTGAGATCAAGGCGGACCTGGGCCTGACCAACGGCCAGTTCGGCCTCCTCACCGGCATCATGTTCACCCTTCTGTACGGCATCCTCAGCCCCTTCATGGGCCTGGTGGCCGACGCCGTGCACCGGCCGCGCTTCGCCGCCTTTGGCGTCGGGCTGTGGAGCCTGCTGACCGCGGCCTCGGGCCTGGCCAAGGGCTTTGTCTCCCTGGCGATCCCCCGGGTGCTGATCGGGGTCGGGGAGTCGACCCTGACGCCGACGGCCCTGTCGATGATCTCCGACCGCTTCCCCGCCCGGCAGCTCGGCTTCGCCTCGGGCTTCTATTATGCCGGCGTGCCCCTGGGCTCGGGCCTGGCCTACCTCGTGGCCGCCTCCCTCGGGCCGGTGATCGGGTGGCGCAACTGCTTCCTGCTGATCGGGGGCCTGGGCCTCATCCTGGCCGTCTGGCTGGCCACCTTCCGTGAAACCCGGCCCCCGTCGCCGCATGCGGGGGAGGGAGCCCTGAAGGCCGTGAAGGGCATGCTGAGCCTCCTGCCCGAGCTCATGGCCGCCCTGAAGCGTTCGCCCGCCCTGGTGCTGACCATCCTCGGCGGCATCGGCGTGCACCTCGCCGTGGGCGCGGCCCAGTTCGACACCATCTGGTGGAAGGAGGAGCTCAAGCTCGAGACCGGGCCGCTCTTCCTGAAGGTGGCCCTGATGTACGCCACCGTCGGCGTGGCCGGGAACATCATCGGCGGGGCGCTGGGCGACTGGTGGCTGAAGAAGACCGGCCAGGGCCGCTCCATGCTGATCGTCATCATCCTGATCGCCATGACGCCGCTGCAGTTCCTTTATCGCATGACCGACCATGACGGGGTGATCTTCTGGCTGGGCATCGGCTCGGGCATCTTCCAGCTCGCGGCCATGTATGGCGGGGCCTACTCCACCATCCAGGAGCTGGCGCCCGCCAAGGTCCGGGCGACGGCGGTGGCCCTCTTCATCATGGGGGTGAATGTCGTGGGCCTGGGGGTCTCGACCACGGTCGGAGGCTTCATGATCGACGCCTTCGCCGCCGCCGGACGTGACCGGCCGATCACCGACATGATGCTGGTGATGACGGCCGCCTCCCTGGTGGCCGTTCCCGCCTTCTACGTCGCGGCCCGTCGGTTCTCCGCCGACCGGGACGCCCTGTGGCGTTACGAGCGGGGCGAGGGGACCTGACCTCGACCCCGGGGGGCTGGACGCGGCGCGCCTGAGGGGCCATTCAGGCGCCATGAGCGGTGGTCTCTTCATCTCGTTCGAGGGCGGGGAAGGGGTGGGCAAGTCCACCCAGGTCCGGCGCCTGGCGGCGCGCCTGGAGGCCTCTGGCCATGAGGTCGTGGTGACCCGCGAGCCCGGCGGCTCGCCGGGCGCCGAGGCCATCCGTAACCTAGTCCTGAACGGGTCCGCCGACCGCTGGAGCCCGGTCACCGAGACCCTCCTGATGTACGCCTCCCGCCGGGACCATATCGAGCGCACTCTCAGGCCCGCCCTCGAGCGGGGCGCCGTGGTGCTGTGCGACCGCTACGCCGACTCCACCCGGGCCTACCAGGGGGCCGCCGGGGGCGCTGATCCCGAGCTGATCCAAGCCCTGGAGACCTTCATCCTGGAGGATGTCCGGCCCGACCGGACCCTGGTCTTCGACCTCGATCCCGAGCTGGGCCTCGCCCGCGCCCTGGGCCGCCCGGACGCCGAGGCGCGCTTTGAGTCCAAGGGCCTCGACTTCCACCGGCGCCTGCGCGAGGGCTTCCTGGCCATCGCCCGCGCCGAGCCGGGCCGCTGCCGGCTCGTCGACGCCTCGGGCGATCCCGACGCCGTGGAGGCCCGGGTGCTGGCCGGACTGGACGGCCTGTTCCCCGGCCTGGGAGACGCAGGGTGAGCGTGGCCCCGCCCCATCCCCGGGACGTCTTCGACCTGGTGGGACAGGAGGCCGCGGAGGCGGCCTTCGAGGACGCCCGGGCCCGCGGCCGGCTGCACCACGCCTGGCTGATCAGCGGCCCCCAGGGACTGGGCAAGGCGACCTTCGCCTTCCGCATCGCCCGGCGACTGCTGGGCGCCGCGCCGGATCCGCGCCATGGCCTCCTCGGCGCTGCGCCGCAGGACCCGGTCTCGCGCCTCGTCGCTCAGGACGCCCACCCCGACCTGATGGTCGTCGACCGCACAGACTCCGACGGCAAGGTGCGCCGCGAGATCCTGGTGGAGGAGGTCCGGCGGCTGAACGAGTTCTTTTCCAAATCGCCCGCCTCGGCGCCCTACCGGGTGGCCATCGTGGACGCCGCCGACGACCTGAACCGCAACGCCGCCAACGCCCTCCTGAAGACCCTCGAGGAGCCGCCGCCCAGGGGCGTCATCCTGCTCGTCTGCCATGCGCCCGGCCGGCTGATCCGGACCATCCGCTCGCGCTGCAGGACGCTGAAGCTCGCCCCCCTGCCAGAGGCCGCCGTGGCCGACTTCGTAGCCCGCCGGACCGACGCCGACCCGGAGCAGGCCTTGCGCCTGGCGCGCATGTCGGGCGGTGCGCCGGGCCGGGCCCTGGCCCTGGCCTCCGAGGGGGCCCTGGAGATGGACGACGCCGCCCGCACCCTGCTGCAGGGCCTGCCCGAGCTTGACCGGACCCTCGCCCTGTCCCTGACCGACCGGTTCCGGGGCGGGGAGGGGGCCCGCAGCTTCGCCCTCCTGACCGAACGCCTCGCCGCCCGGGTCCATGACTTGGTCCTGCGCCGGGCGGAGGAGGGCATCGGCGGGCTCGACGCCTGGGCCGAGGCCTGGTCCACCCTCGACCGCCTGCCGCGCGAGGTGGAGGCCCTGAACCTCGATCGGGCCGAGGCCCTCTTCACGGCCCTGGCCGACCTGCGCGCCGCCGCCCGCACCTGATCCTCCCGCCATGCTCATCGACAGCCACGTCAATCTTCACGCCCCCCAGTTCGACGCCGACCGGCAGGAGGTGATCGACCGGGCCCGGGCCGCCGGCATCGCCATGATGGTCAACATCTCGGACCGGCTCACGACCTTCCCGGCGAACCGCGCCATCGCCGAGGCGCCGGACATCTGGTGCACTGTGGGCGTCCACCCGCACGAGGCCAAGGACGTCCCCGACCTGTCCCCCCGCACCCTCCTGGACCTCGCGGACGACCCCAAGGTGGTGGGCATCGGCGAGACCGGCCTCGACTTCCATTACGACCTCTCGCCCCGGGACATCCAGGCGAAGGTCTTCGCCGCCCACATCGCCGCTGCGCAGGAGAGCGGCCTGCCCCTGGTGGTCCATACCCGCGAAGCCGACGACCTGATGACCCAGATGCTGGAGGAGGCCCACGCCCGGGCGCCCTTCCGCATGCTGCTGCACTGCTACACCTCGGGCGCCGAACTGGCCCGGCGGGCGGCGGCCCTGGGCGCCTGGTTCTCGGTGTCCGGCATCGCCACCTTCAAGGCCGCCGAGGAGGTCCGGGCCGTCATCCGCGACATGCCCGCCGACCGGATCATCGTGGAGACCGACTGCCCCTATCTCGCCCCCGTCCCGCACCGGGGCCGGCGCAATGAGCCGGCCTTCCTGCCCGCCGTGCTTGCCGGCCTCGCCACGGTCCGGGGCTGGAGCCCGGAGGAGGCCGAGGCCCGCTGCGAGGACGCCTTCTTCGCCCTCTTCGACCGGATCCCCCGGCCATGAGCGGGACCCTGGAGTTCACCATCCTGGGCTGCGGCTCCTCCGGCGGGGTGCCCCGGGCTGACGGCGACTGGGGCGCGTGCGATCCCGCGGACCCCCGCAACTTCCGCACCCGCTGCTCCCTGCTGGTCCGCCGGACCGCGCCCGACCCGACACAGGCCACCACCGTCCTGGTGGACGCCTCGCCCGACCTGCGCTGGCAGACCGCCCAGGCCGGGGCCCGGCGGCTCGACGCCCTGCTTCTCACCCACGACCACGCCGACCAGACCCACGGCATTGACGATATCCGCGCCTTCTTCATCCGCCAGAGGGCGCGCATTCCCTGCCATATGGACGGCGCCACCTTCGCCTCCATGGGCCGGCGCTTCGGCTATGTCTTCGAGGGGGAGGGGGGCTATCCCGGCATCGCCGACCCCGTCCTGATCCCGCCCCATGGCCAGGCCTGGGTGGTGGACGGCCCCTCGGGCGCTATTCCGGTGGTGACCTTCGACCAGGACCATGGCGGCCTTCGCTCCGTCGGCTACCGGTTCGGCGACGTGGCCTATTCCAGCGACGTGGTGGGCCTGCCGGACGAGGCCTTCGAGGCCCTGGCCGGCCTCGATGTCTGGATCGTCGACGCCCTGCGCTGGCGCCCGCACCCGACCCACGCCCATGTGGACCTGGCCCTGGAGTGGGCGGCGCGGCTCAAGCCCCGGCGGACCATCCTGACCAATATGCACATCGACCTCGACTTCGCCGATCTCAGCGCCCGACTGCCGCCGGGGGTGGAGCCCGCCTTCGACGGCCTTCGTTTCGAGCACAGTCTGGGGGCGGGGGCGTGACGTCACGCCTGAAACTGGCCTTCCTCGCCTCCCGCAACGGCTCGGCCTTCCGCGCAGCGGTGGAGGCGGTGGAGGCGCGGCGGCTGGCCGCCGACATCGTCCTCCTCGTCAGCAATTCGGCGAGGGCGCCGGCCCTGGACTTCGCCCGTGCGCGGGGAATTCCGCACCGGGTCATTCCCACCGCCATCGATCCCGAGGCCGCCGACCGGGAACTGGCTGAGGCCCTGGCCGCTTCGGGCGCCGACTGGGTCGTCCTGTCCGGCTATCTGAGGCGTATCGGCCCTGCGGTCCTGGCGCGATTTCCGGACCGCATCCTCAACATCCATCCGGGACCCCTGCCGGCCTTCGGCGGGGAGGGCATGTACGGGCGCCGGGTGCATGAGGCCGTCATCGCCGCCGGCGCGCCGCAAAGCGAGGTCACCATCCACCTGGTCGACGGCGAATACGACCACGGCCGGGTGCTTGGCCGATGGCCCGTGCCCGTGGAGCCGGGCGACATGCCCGAAACCCTCGAACAGCGCGTCACCGCCCTGGAGCCCGAGGTCATGACCCGGACCCTCATCGACCTCGCCGAAGGCCGGCTGGAGCCGTCTCAGGCGTCCTGAAGCTCGGCCCTTCCTGGTACCGGAAGCCGGTTCCCGACCGCCGCGGCGCGCCTTGAGCCGCGCTCGATTTCCTTCATGAGATCATGGCAATAGACGCCGAAGTCCACCTGGATCGTGTGCCGCTTGGAGGCATAGTACTGGCCCATGTGCAGGGCCTCGTCCTCGGCGATGATCCGTTCCATGTCGGCGGGCGAGGGGGGCAGGTACCTGCCGGTCAGGTAGGCGGCCACAAACTTGGCCTGCTGCTCGGCGAAGTTGACCAGGGTCGGCAGGGGCTGGGCCAGGCCCATATAGAAGAGGTTGGGCACGCCGGGCTTCATCATCCGCTTGAACAGCGGCAACCGGTGATCGGAGTCCGGCACGAAGGCGGGGTCCTCGAAGAAGGGGAACTTCATGTCGTAGCCGGTGGCGTAGATGATCACGTCCACGTCCTCGACGCTGTCGTCGGTGAAGCGCACTTGCCGGCCCTCCAGGGCCTTGATCCCGGGTCGGAAGGTGATGTCGCCGCAGCCCGCCCGGGTCAGGAATTCGCCGCTGACGGAAGGGTGGGCCTCCAGCGGCTCATGGTCGGGCTTGGGCAGGCCATAGTCCTCCATGGCGCCGAGGGCCTTCTTGATCCCCTTGCGGGCCAGGGACAGACCCAGCTTGCGGGGCATCCAGGGGGGCATGGCCGCCTTGTCCGCCGGCCGGCCGTTCATGTACTTGGGCAGGACCCAGACCCCGCGCCGGGCCGAGACGATCAGCCGGCCCGCCAGGGGCCGCTGGGACAGCTCCGAGGCGATGTCCATGGCCGAATTGCCCATGCCGACCACCACCACGGTCTTGCCGCGCACATCCACCGGATCGAAGGGCGTGCGGTAGGCGTGGGAATGGAAGGACACCCCGTCGAAATGGCCCGGATACTCCGGCGTGCGGGGGCTCCAGTGATGCCCATTGCACACGAAGAGGACGTCGTAACGCCTTGTTTCCCCGTTCGAAAGCGTAACATCCCAAAGTCCCTCGGCATTGCGCACCGCCTTGGTCACGGCGGTGTTGAAGGTGATGGTCTGGCGCAGGCCGAAATGGTCGACATAGTCGTGGAAGTACTGCAGCAGCTGGCTGTGGTGCGGAAAGTCCGGCCAGCCGGCCGGCACCGGATAGTCCTCGAAGGCCAGGCGCCACTTGGACGTATCGATGTGCAGGCTCTGGTAGCAGGCCGAGTGGCCGTTCGGGTTGTTGTAGTACCAGTTGCCGCCGATGTTGTCGGACATCTCGAAGCAGTCGTAGGGAACGCCCAGGTCCTTGAGCCGCTTGGCGGTGGTGAAGCCGGTGCAGCCGGCGCCGATGATGCAGGCCTTGGGCAAGGGGGCCATCTGGGGTCTCCGTTCCGTTTCCCGTTCGAATTCAGGACTTTGGAGCCGAACGCGCCAAGGTCAAGCCTGACCCTGGGTCAGCCGGGAATTTCAGGCGCCTCCATCTCGAACCGCCACTTGCGAAGGACAGCCGGCGGCAGGTCCACCTGCCAGTTACGGGCAAGGAGGAGGACATGCCCCAGGACATCTGCCACCTCATCAGCCAGCTGGGCCTTGAGCTCGGCCTCGCTGCGTCCGCCGGACCTTCCGCGGCCCGAGAGGCGAGACCAGGCCTGGGTCAGTTCACCGACTTCTTCCTGCAGCTTCAGGATGTACCAGTCTGGATCCCGGCGAAGCCCGAACGCCGCCACATAGGCCTGAGAGGCTTGCTCAAACCGGTCAGCTAGGGGTCCCAGCGGACCCAGTAATGGTTCTTCGGGCACGATATCCTCCTGTGATCGGCGAGGAGGCTAACAGACTGCCGGACACCGGCGGAAGTCCGACGGCTGGTGGTGGGAGAAAGGCGCAAGCCGGAAGATCGCGGGCGCTATCCCCTCAATCCGGAGATCGGGTAGGATAGCCCCGAAGCTTGGACGGAAGCGCCGAAGCGCCCACTCGGCCCCCACGACGGGCGGCCAGATGCGCGGGAGGGGGGAATTCGATCCTATGCCAAGCCGCAGAACCTCGGCGGGATCGATTGAGAAACTGATCGTAACTTACTACGTATACAGTAGTTTTTCATGCTGATTTGATTACGATTTCGCCTCGGTTGGGGAGGGTCCATCCACATGCAGATCAATCTTCACCCCTTGCGCGCCGGTGACCGCGAGCGGTTGGCTGAGGTCGATGGAGGGAATGGCTGGAACGCTTCGCCAGACCTTTGGGAATCGTATCGGAGTGACCAGGACGCGGGTCGTCGGCTGGTCACCATCGCCTGGGAGAGAGTACGGCCGCTGGGTTACGGCACGCTGATCTGGGAGACCGATTACGAACCCTTTCGCTCCGCTGGCATCCCTGAAATCAGCAATCTTGGGGTCGATGCGAAGGTGAGAGGACAGGGCGTAGCCACTGAGATTATTCGCCATTTCGAGGACTGCGCCAAACGGGCGGGGCGGACGAGGATCGGGTTGGGCGTGGGGCTCTATTCCGACTACGGACCCGCACAGAGCTTATACTTCACACTCGGCTACCGACCCGATGGCTGCGGGATTACATATGCCGCCCGCCAGGTCTTGCCGGGAGAATCCGTGCGGGTTGACGACGACCTGGTGCTTTGGCTGTCAAAGCCACTGTGATCAGTCTGCGGGATCTTTGGGGGGCTCAAGGGCGGTTTTGGGCAAGCTGAAGTTTGGATGTACAAATTTCCGATAATATTCCTTATACGCATTCCAGATCCGCGCGACAAAAGCCAAATGGGGTCGCCTGTAACGTCACCCAGCCAACGAATGTCGGGCTACCCTGCCACGCCCCATAACAGCTCATCGGCCTGCGGGCGCTCCAGCCAAGTCGCGCAAAGTTCCACATGTTCCCTGGAAACTCTGAAGGTATCGGGCGGCAAGGCCGCGTTCCGCGCCTCGACCCGTCTTAGGAGATCCTGGATCGGCGGGTCGAGGAAAACCAGCTGAGCCTGCGCCCCTGCCGCCCTTGCCCGCGCCCGCGCTGCATCCCGATCGGACCGGTGGAAGAAGCCAAAGTCCAACACGACATCACTCCCCAAGCGCAGCACTCGCTCGGCAACCTCAAGCTGGACCTCATGGACAGCCTCACGGCGCTTGAAGTCATAGCCATCGCCGACGATCCGAGACATCCAGACGTCGGGAGACAAAACCAAAGCGGGTCGCTCGTGCTCCAGGCGGCGGGCCAGGGTCGTCTTGCCTGAACCCGGCAAGCCCATCATCATGAAAAGTGTCGCCATTTCGTGGGATCCCAGGGTCTGGAGCTAAGCAAGATCAAACTGTAACAGTCGGGGCAAAGACGTCGCCACAAACGTCCAGCCGGCTCTCCTTGGAGTTCCGCTATCCAAGGATGGAGATCAGTCGGAGCAGATAGCCGTCGGGATCACACACGACGAATTGGTCCTGCGCACGTTCAAGCTCTCCAACCCGATACCAGCGGCGTTCCAAAGGAATGAGCACGGCAGCCCCATTTTCGACTACCCGGGCGTAGGTTGCGCGCACGTCCGCAATCTCGATCTGGAGATTGACGCCCCGACCGAACGGTTGCTCCAGAGGCGCGGTTCTGAACCGCCGACCTGGCCCGTCGGCCTGTTCAAGCATCAGCCTCGCACCCGCCAGATCGATCATGGCGAACCGCTCTTCTGGGCGGTCGTAAAGCACCTGAAAGCCCAAGATCTCACAATAGAACTTGAGGGAAACAGACAGGTCGGTGACGTCGAGTTCGGGGATGATGAGAGGCACATGGGACATCGTCTGATCCGAAACTCCGCACGATGGTAGGGCTCCGCGGGTGCCCGCTCCCCCTCACCTGCTGTCTGGTGACGTCTCCATCTGGCAGCCAGCGGGATACGTTTATCCGACCCAGACAATGGATCCGCACGAAAATTTGCAATCCGGCCGATCGCGCCGACACTCCCGGGGGTAATCCACACCCGAGAGCCCCCGCAATGACACCCCTGCCCAAGACCTACGCCTGGCTGAGCCGCATGGAGCCCCTGCCGCGGATGATCTCCGCCGCCCTGGCCGAGTTCGGGGTCCGCGAGACTGCTGGCACTGCAAACACCCCGCAGATCCTCCAGTAGGCCGTGGAGACCGGCCTCGCCAGTGACCACCGGGCGGATTCCATACCCTGGTGCGGCCTCTTCATGGCCCATGTCGCCCGGGGCGCCGGACGGGAGGTTCCGCCGGCCCCCCTCTGGGCCCTCAGCTGGGCCCGGTTCGGCGTCAAGGGCAGTCAGCCGGAACTGGGCGACGTCCTGCTCTTCATAAGCCAGGGCGGCGGTCAAGTGGGCCTGTACATCGGCGAGGATTCCCGATGCGATCATGTCCTGGGAGGCAACCAGGGCGACCGGGTCTGAATCACCCGCAGCGCCAAGGAGCGCCTTATACGCATCATGGATACGAGCCAGACTTCGCCTGAAGCTCCCTTCGGATCCGCCTGAGTCCGTTCCCGGCCCTCTTCGGCGGAGAGCGCCAGCCGGTTTCCGGGTTGCAACCGCCAGGGCCGCCCGCTAGATCGCCCGCCATGTCCGTCGCCCTCACTCGGCCGATTACCGGTAAACCGACCCGCACCTGCGGGGCGTTTCCGGCTGTGCGCGCCTAGCCTCGCCGGACATTCGCCCCGCAACTGCGCGGGGCCCCCTACAGCCATCCCGGCCCGCCCCGCGCGTCCCCCCTCATCCGGAGACGCCCGCCATGACCACCCCAGCCTCGCTTCCCGCCCGTCCCCATGTCGGCATTGTCGGCGCCACTGGACTGGTCGGCGCCATGATGCGCGAGATCCTCGCCGAACGCGGCTTCCCGGTCGCCAGCCTTCGCCTCTTCGCCTCCTCCCGGTCGGCGGGCGCGACCCTGCCCTGGAATGAGGGTCAACTGCAGGTCGAGGATGCCGAGACCGCCGACTATTCCGGCCTGGACCTGGTCTTCTTCTCCGCCGGCGGGGCCGCCTCCCGCGTCCTGGCGCCGAGGGTCGCGGCGGCCGGCGCCATCGTCATCGACAACTCCTCGGCCTGGCGCAGCGACCCGGATGTTCCCCTGGTGGTCTCGGAGGTCAATCCCGGGGCTCTGGAGCGTTTGCCGAAGGGGATCATCGCCAATCCCAACTGCACCACCATGGTCGCCATGCCCGTCCTGCGGCCCCTGCACGAGGCCTCCGGCCTCAGGAGCCTGATCGCCAGCACCTACCAGGCCGCCTCGGGCGCCGGGATCGAGGGAATCCGGATCCTGGAGGCGGAGATCGCCGCGGCGGGACCGAACGCCGCCGCCCTGGCGCGCCGCGGGGACGCCGTCGCCTTCCCGCCCGCGGCCAAGTGGTCCTCGACCCTGGCCTTCAACGTCAACCCCCTCAACTATGTGCTCGGCGAGGACGGCTATACCGAGGAAGAGGCCAAGCTGCGTGACGAGACCCGCAAGATCCTGGGCCTCCCCGACCTGCCCGTCAGCGGCACCTGCGTGCGGGCGCCAGTCTTCACCGGCCACTCCCTGTCCATGAACCTGGCCTTCGATCGCCCCCTGTCGCCCGACAGGGCTCTGGACATCCTGTCCCGGGCGCCCGGGGTGATCCTCGCCGAAACCCCCAATCCCCTGGCCGCGACCGGACGGGATGAGGTCTTCGTCGGTCGGGTGCGGGCCGATCCGACCCAGGCGAACGGCCTCGCCCTCTTCGTCAGCGGCGATAACCTGCGCAAGGGAGCAGCCCTGAACGCCGTCCAGATCGCCGAGGTCCTCCTGCAAGGGCGTTGAGGGGCCCCTTCCCTCCCGTCCCGTCGCAAAGCCGGGCCTGTACATCGGCCCGGATTCCCGCTGCAATCGGTCGTCGCCCAGGCCCTCCCGGGCGGCGCCCGAACCTGATCGCCTGCGAGGCCCGCCCCATGTCCGACGCCATCCCCGGATACGACCGTCCCGCCGTCGAGGCCTGGCTGGCGGCGCACTGTCCCGAGCTCTCTGGTCCCTTCGACTGGGTCCGGCTGCCTGGCGGGCATTCGAACCTGACCTGGCGGCTGACGGACTCCACCGGCCGGCAGGCGGTGATCCGCCGCCCGCCGCTTGGGGAGCTGCTCCCCAAGGCCCACGACATGGGCCGGGAGTTCCGCATCCTTTCGGCCCTGAAGGACACTCCCGTCCCGACGCCCCGCCCCCTCGCCTACTGCGAGGACCCGTCGGTCACCGGGGCCCATTTCTACGTCATGGACTTCCTGGACGGGCATCCCCTCTACACGGTGGAGGACGTCAAGGACTGGGCGCCGGAGGCGAAGCGCCGCGACCTCGCCTTCGCCTTCATCGACGCCCTGGCCCAGCTCCACGCCCTGGACCCCGCCGCCGTGGGCCTGGGCGACCTGGGCAAGCCCGAGGGCTATGTGGAGCGCCAAATCAACGCCTGGGGCCGGTCCTGGTCCGCTTCCGTGGGGCCCGCCGGTTTCGATGACCCCCGCGCCCACGAGGTCGAGGCCTTCCTGCGCGCCCGCCTGCCCGGCCAGGTCCCGGCCCGGGTCGTCCATGGGGACTTCGGCATCCACAACATCCTGGTCGGGCGGGGCGGCGGCCTGCTGGCGGTGATCGACTGGGAGATCGCCACCCTGGGCGATCCGCTGGCGGACCTGGCCTACGCCCTCAATCCCTGGCCGGACCCCTCCGATCCCGAGCCCCCGGCAGAGACCTCGCCCCACGCCCAGCCGGGCTTCCCCACCCGGACCGAGCTGGCGGATCGCTACGCCGCCGCCACCGGCGCGGACCTCTCCGGCCTGAACTACTACGTCGCCTTCAACCGCTGGAAGAGCGCCTGCATCGTCCACGGGGTCTACGCCCGCTACATGGAGGGGAAGAAGAGCACCGAGGGCGTCGACACCGAGGGCCTGAGGCTCAGCGTCCTGCGCAGCCTGGAGCTGGCGGCCCGGGCGGCGGCGGCCGACTAGGCCGGCGCGCCCTCGATTTCATCCGTTGACCCCCTCAGTCAGCTTCGCTGACAGCTCCCCCTTGGGGGAGCAATTGCTGAGTCATTCCTCCCCCCAGGGGGAGGTGGCGCGCGCAGCGCGACGGAGGGGGTCAGCTGAGGGGCCGATCAGGGGATCGCCCTCGCCGTCTCCAGCCCCGAGACCGCATCCTCGAAGACATAGGTCGCCCGCGGGACCACCGCCTTGCCCACCTCATAGACCGTGACCAGGGTCACGCTGCGGTCCTGGCGCCAGCCAATGCCCGGGAAGCCGATGACCGCGACATGCCAGCGGCCGTCATACTGGGTCGCCACGACATCCAGTTCATCTTCCGAGAAGCCAGGCATGACCGGGAGTTTCAGGGTCTTGCCGAAGAGGGGCAGCTCGCGCTGGGTGCGCGCCAGCAGGGTGCGGACCTGCTCCACCTGGGCCCGGGTGGAGGCCGGCGTCGCCCTCCGGCGATGGAGGGCGTCCGTCGCCTTGGTCCGGTTGAAGGCGGCCGCGAGGGCGCTGGCCGTCGTCTCGAAGGCCTGGCAGTCCCCGGCCCGGGCGCACAGCTCGTCGGCCAGCCGGCTCTGAGACCGCAGGCGCAGCTCCACCTGGCAGGTCCGGCCCCAGCCCGAGCCCGTCCAGGGCGTCACCCCGATCGTGACCAGGGGCTTGCGCGCGGCGTTGGCCTCGCCCGGCGAAAGCCCCGAGCGCTGGATCTGGATGAGAGCCGGCACGCCCCCCGCCCGGCCCACATGCGCCAGGCCGGCGCCGCAGAGTTCACCCTGAAGGGGCGGCGAAGGAATGAGCGTGGCCGGCGCGCCCGGGGTGCTGCGCGCAAAGGCCAGGCTCTGGCAGGCGGCGCTTCCCGAGACATGGCTGACCTCGAAGATGTCGGTTCCCGGCAGCCGGCGCACCTCGACGGGCGCACGCCCATCCGACAGGTCGAGGGCCCGGCGGACCTGGGCCTGCGCGGCCACCCGCGCCTCTGCCTGCGACCCGGGCGGGGCGGCGGGAGCCATCTCCACCAGGCTATCGATCCCTGCGGTTCCCAGGGTCGCCCAGCGGGCGTCGCCCAGCCGGCGGGCCTCAGCGGCGACGGCCTCGCAGGGGGCGACGACTGCGGACGGCGGCCCGGCGGGCGGCTTCAATCCGGGCGGCGAGGCGCCCACCACCAGGAGGGCGGCGACGAGGGTTCCGCCGGCCGGGACGATCCCGCTGAACCGCTTCCGCCGCACCTGCAATCTCCCGGACTTGACCTTGACCCCATCCGCCACCTACCCCTGAGGCCGCCTGGGGGGCAACCGGAGATCGACATGCGCAGACTGCTTCTCGCCACCGCCGTGGCCCTTGCCGCCGCGGGTGCGGCCGTCGCCCACGACTACGCCGCCGGCGACCTGCGGATCGCCCATCCCTGGACCCGCCCCACCTCCGCAGGCGCCCCCGCCGCCGCGGGGTACATGGAAATCCGCAATACCGGGCGCACTGCGGACCGCCTGGTGTCGGCCACCACGCCCCACGCCGCCCGCGTGGAGATCCACCAGTCCTCGATGGAGGGCGGGATGATGCGCATGAAGGCCCTGCCCCAGGGCGTGGAGATTCCCGCAGGCGGGGTCGTCAAGCTGGCTCCCGGCGGCCTGCATCTGATGCTGTTCGGTCCCAAGGCCGCCGCGAAGCCCGGCGACCGCATCCCCCTCACCCTCACCTTCGCGAAGGCCGGCAAGGTGAAGATGGATCTGGCGGCGGAGTCTCGGCCGGCGTCCAAGCCCGCCGCCATGCCCGAGGGCCACCGGCACTAGCCGGCGGCCAGGGCCGCCCGGATGTCGGATTCCAGGGCTTCCGGCGCCACGGTGGGGGCATAGCGCTTCCTCACCTTCCCATCCCGGCCGACCAGGAACTTGGTGAAGTTCCACTTGATGGCCCGGGTGCCCAGGAGGCCCGGGCGGCTCTCCGTCAGCCACCGGAACAGGGGCTCGGCCTTCGGCCCGTTGACGTCGATCCGGGCGAGGACCGGGAAGGTGACATCGTAGGTCAGGCTACAGAAGCTGGCGATCTCCCCAGCGTCTCCGGGCTCCTGGTTGGCGAACTGGTTGCAGGGGAATCCCAGCACCACCAACCCCTGCTCGCGATAACGCCGCCAAAGGTCCTCAAGCCCGGCGTACTGGGGCGTGAATCCACACTTCGAGGCCGTATTGACCACAAGCACGACCTGCCCGGCATAGGCGGAGAGCGGAACCTCGCCTCCGTCCGCCGCCTTCACGGTAAAGTCCTGAACTCCGGTCATCCTCGCCTCACGGTCTGCCCTTGAGCTTGAAGAGTACGCGGAACCCGCCCGCCCTGTCCTTGTAGATTTCGAACTTGTGAGCCATCGGATATCCCCTGTGAATGATCCTCGCCGGCCTGCCTCGCGCAGCGCCCTCAAAGGCGTCAAGGCGGCGCAATGCAACCTTTGCGTGTCACCCGTGGAGTAGGCGAATGACCGACCAGACCGCGGCCCTGGAACACCTTCTTGGCATCATGGCCCGCCTCCGCGACCCGCAGGACGGCTGCGCCTGGGACCTGGAGCAAACCTTCGCCACCATCGCCCCCTACACCGTCGAGGAGGCCTATGAGGTGGCCGACGCCATCCAGCGGGGCGACCTGGCCGACCTGCGCGACGAGCTGGGCGATCTACTGTTCCAGGTGGTCTTCCACGCCCGGATGGCGGAGGAAGAAGGGGCCTTCGCCTTCGACGACGTCGCCCGGGCCATCGTCGAAAAGATGATCCGCCGGCACCCCCACATTTTCGGCGCCGAGGGGCAGAGAACGAGCGGGGAGCAGGTCCGGGCCTGGGAGCAGGTCAAGGCCGCCGAGCGCGCCGCAAAGGCGCCCCGGGCCGGTCTGCTGGACGACATCCCCGCCGCCCTCCCCGGCCTGACCCGGGCGGTCAAGTTGTCGAAGCGCGCCGCCGGTGTGGGCTTCGTCTGGCCGGACACCCACGCCGTCCTCGACAAGCTCGAGGAGGAGCTGGCCGAGCTTCGGGCGGAGGTGACCACGGGCGACCGCACGGCCCTGCGCGAGGAACTGGGCGATGTCCTCTTCGTCATGGCCAACCTGGCCCGGGACCTGGACATCGATCCCGAGGACGCCCTGCGCGAGGCCAACGCCAAGTTTCTCCGCCGCTTCCGCCATATCGAAGCGCGCCTCGCCGAGGACGGCCGGACGCCGCAAGACTCCGACCTCCCGGAGATGGACGCCCTCTGGAACGAAGCCCGAGCCCGGGACAAGACCCGCCCCAGCTGACCCCCTCACCCGCCTCCGGCGGGAGCTCCCCCTTGGGAGAGCAACTGGCTCTCTCATTCCTCCCCCCAGGGGGAGGTGGGCCGCGTAGCGGGCCGGAGGGGGTCTGCCGAGCCGCCGTTGACCCCCTCACCGACCTTCGGTCGGAGCTCCCCCTTGGGGGACTATTGCGAAATCCCCGGATCGTGATTCCCTGCTTTGGCGGCGGAGGATTTGCGATGTCAGTGAAGTCGACGGGACAGC